>WNGA01024426.1_pt1 | contig 12159 bp, 11 predicted proteins | sample 5400061 | NCBI WGS metagenome assembly WNGA01 (sample SAMN13153366, study PRJNA577476) | soil metagenome | isolation source: 100 cm soil or saprolite under grassland replicate 2 | place: USA:California | collected 2016-06-15
AGGCTCCATGACGCATCAGTTCGAGCACCTCCCACTCCCGGTCGGTGAGTTCCGCGCTACGCCGGCCGCGCAGCGGAATCCGACGCCGCCGCTTCCGCTCGCGAAACTCTTCGATCAGGAGCGCGACGAGTTGCCGGGGCAGCGCGGCCTCACCCTCGAGCACTCCGTGCAAGGCGAGCGGCAGCCTGGCCGGATCGATGTCCTTCAGGAGGTAGCCGGAGGCGCCTGCGCGGAGCGCGTCGAAGAGATCCGAGTCCGTACGCGAGACCGTGAGCATCACCACTGCCGTCTCCGGGAGATCCCGGGAAATCGCCTCGGCCGCATGGATGCCGTTGCCCGGCATGTTGATGTCGAGTAGGCAGACGTCCGGGCGATCACGTCTCGCTGCCGCAACCGCGGTAGTCGCGTCGGCTGCCTCACTGCAGACCTCGAAGCCGCCGCGCTCGAGGGCGAGGCGAACGCCGGCCCGCGTCGGCGGATGGTCGTCGGCCACGAGAACCCGCATCGCTCTCACGGTACGACGACCTCGATCTGCGTTCCCTCCGACGTCGACGCGATGAACAACTGACCGCCGAGTGTCGCTGCTCGTTCGCGCATCCCGACGAGGCCGAAGCCGTTCGGGTGGACCCCTGCCGGATCGAACCCAACGCCGTCGTCCTCGATCCGCAGGCGCAGGCCCTGCCCGTTGGAGAACTCGACTCGCACGACATTCGCAGACCCGTGCCGGACGGCGTTCGTGACCGCCTCCCGCACGATTCGCAACAGTTGTTCTTGACGTTCCTGCGTGAGCCGGGGTGCCGCGTCCGCCGTGACAAGGACTTGAGCGCCCAGCCGCTCCGCAACCTCTTCGACAGTTTGAACGAGCGCCACGTCGAAGGGCTGATGGTTTCGATGGGTCAGCGAGGCAATCGCACGACGAGATTCGTCGAGACCGCGTTCGGCCGCCGACGCCAGCTGGGTGAGGTCCCGGTCTCCGTAGCGTGCATCGACCAGCTTGCGGGTCGTCGTGACCATGAAGGCCAGCTCCTGCGCAAGACCATCGTGAAGATCGCGTGCGATGCGGCGCCGCTCTTCCAGCACACGCGACTCGGCGAACGCGCGCTGGTAGATGCCAATCTCTCGAGCCGCGCCCACGAAGAGAAGCGCATAGAAGGTGAGCCGAAATGCGTCCCCCGTGTACACCCACTCGGAGTAGAGCGACGGGAAGATGAAGTAGTTCACCCGCGCGAAAGCAGAGAAGGCACAAGCCGCACCGAGCCAGAGCAGGAACTCGTCGCGTGAACGCTCCGCGAGCTGAGTGAATCCCAACGAGGCGGCGACGAAGAGCGCGGCGATCAGGAGCTGCGACGCGGCGACGACGGCATTCCCCGCAAGCGGGCCGGGGATGTCGACCGGCGAGCGCGACGGATCGATCCCGAGCGGCAGCTTCGAGATGAACGCCCCGATGACAACGCCGATCAGGACAAGGCTGACCGCAATGCCGATGACTGCCAGTCGCCCTGCGCGCTCGTAATCGCCCAGCCGCCGGTCGCGCACGAAGGCGGAGGCCGCCAGCAGCGCCGCCGCCAGCGCGGCGGACGCGAGCGTCGTCCAGGTCGAGAAGGGATGCGGGTCTCTCCAGATCGCTGCCGGGATCGCGGCGAAGAGGAAGTTCGTCAAGGCGAGCACGCCGACACCGACGAAGAGGAGCAGGTCGCTGAGCATCTGCCGGTGCTGGAGCCTTCCCCACAGGAGCACCGTGGTGAGGAACCCGATCAGCGACGCCGTCGCTTCGAGCATTGCGTGGAGGGGCACGCTCCGATAGGCGAAGTGGAGCGCAGGCACCATGACGACGAGATCGGTGAGAATGCCCGCCAGAACGGCTGCGAGCAGGGTCACGGAACGCGGCCGCAGCCTCACCAGCCAATAGTCCCTCTACCGGAACGAGTCTTGACCTAGCGGATGGGCTAGTCGCGCCCCCTGCGGGGTCAGGCGCTGCGCAGGAGCTCGAGCGCCTCGCGGCGGCTTTGAACCTGAAGCTTCTTCAGCACGGCCCCGATGTGGCGTCGAACGGTGACGTCGGCGATCAGGAGCTTTACCGCGATCTCACGGGTCGAGAGCCCCTCGCGCATGCAATCGAGGACCTCCCACTCGCGGCTTGTCAGATCGACGCCGCGCCCATCCGGAGCCACCAGATGTCGCCTTGCGCTGTCGCCGCGGAGTCGATTCATCAGCACGGCCACCAACGGGCGGGGGATCGCGGGCTCGCCGAGGAGCACCGCACGCACGACTGCCGGGAGGCGCTTGGCCGAGATGCTCTTCGGCAGGTAGCCGATTGCGCCTACGGCCATCGCCTTGAGAAAGTCCTCCTCGTTGAGGTCGGAGGCGAGCACGATGACCGCGACGCTGGATCTCCAGGCACGCATCTCCGCCGTCGCGACGAGCCCTCCGCCGGGGAGGTCGACGTCGACGAGACACACGTCCGGCTCGAGGCGGGTGACCGCGTCGATGAGCTCTGCGGCGCTGGCGACGTGACCGCAGAGGACGATGCCCTCCTCCTCGAGGGCCATCCTGATGCCGTTGATCGTCGCCGAGTCATTTCCCGCGACCAGCACGCGTGGCGCCTGCCGAGAGTCGACGGTCTTTTCCCCAACCGCGAGATCCGACCCCGAGGGGATCACGCAGCCGCCCGCCCGGAAAACATCCGCGGGCCGACCATCCCGGGTGGAATCAGTAATCGCCGCATATCGAAGTAGACCGCAGGGAGTCTTGATTCTTGCGCTAAACCTTTCCTCCTGCAATCCCTCGGCGGAGTGAGGGATCCGGCTGGGGGCTGCTATACCGTCTGTGGGGACGCGGCAAACGGCCGCGACAGGTCAGAAAGGAGCGGCGGCTCGGTGCGGGTTGTGATCGCAGACGATCATCGCTTGATGATCGAAGGAACGAAGCAGGCCCTGGCAAAGGCGGGCGGATTCGAGGTCGTGGGCGAGGCATCGAACGGTGCGCAGGTCCTGCCGCTCGTCAGGCGCCTCAAGCCCGATCTCGTGCTGCTCGACCTGCGCATGCCGCAGATGGACGGCCTGACCTGCCTGGCGAAGATCCGCAAGGAGTTTCCCGACATGAAGGTCGCGATCCTCTCGGTCTCCCAGGAACCGGATCTGATTCAGAGCGCCCTCAAGCGGGGCGCGAACGCCTACATCGTGAAGACCGTGGATCCCGACGATCTCGCAGCAGCACTGCGACAGACGGTCGAGGGGACGGTCTTCACCACCGCGGGCGTCTCGGACGACCCTGGAGAGCGCGCGGCGAAGCAGGCGGGCCTGACCGAGCGCGAGCTCGTGATCGTGCGCGCCGTTGCCCGAGGTCTGTCGAACGAGGCGATCGCCAAGGAGCTCTGGGTGGCCGAGCAGACCGTCAAGTTCCACCTCACGAACATCTATCGCAAGCTCGAGGTTTCGAACCGCACCGAGGCGGCTCGCTACGCATTCGAGCAGGGCCTGGTCGAGCACGGCACGTCCGGTTAGGCGAGCGCAGGCTCCTCGGCCGCGATCGCTTCCGGCCCGCGCGTAAGTAGATACGCGCTGCAGGCCGAAATCGCGACGAACATCACCGCAACGAGCACGCGGTAGTCGAGAACGCTCACGAGGACGGCGCCGAGCGCGATCCCGATCGTCTGCGGCGTGCCCACCATCGTATTGGCCGCCGAGGCGACACGGCCCTGCAGCCGCTGCGGCGTCCGTAGCTGGATCGAAGTCGAGAAGCCGACGATGAACCACGAGAGGGCGAAGCCGGCAACGATGATCCCGGCACACACGACCGGGAGACTCGAGGACGCGAAGCTCGCATCTCCAACCGCAAAGAGCGCCATGCCCAAGCCGACCAGGCGTACGTCGCCGAAGCGACGGAGGGCACGTCCGGCGGTCACGCCGCCGACGACGGCTCCCAAACCTTGCAGCGACTCCAGAACCCCGAGGAACGAGGGCGGCCGGTGCAGACCGAACTCGACGACAGCGAAGAAGAGCGTCTCGGAAAACCCGACGACCAGCACGCACGCTGCGGTCGCGAGGATGATCTGCCTCAAAGGCAGCGTGGCGAAGACATGCCGTACGCCCGCCGACAGCTCACTGAGGAAATGCTGCTCTTCGCGCTCGAGTCGCGTCTCGGGCGTGCGTACGAAGAGGAGCGCCACCGCAAGGCCGACGAACGTGAGACCGTCCGCGACCGCAACGATCCGGCCGCTGGAGGCGGCATAGAGACCTGCGCCTAAAAGAGGCGCGAGCAAGCGGAGCCCTTCGCGCATGGTCGAGAAGGCAGCGTTCGCATCGCCGAGTAGTTCGCGCGGCAGCATCACGGTGAGAAACGCCGACCGCGCCGAGCCGAGAATTGCTCCCGCCGCGCCGTAGAGACCGGCGACGACGTAGATCAACCACAAGTCTCCACGGTCGTGCACGAAGAGCAGCAGGAGCACGGCAGCGGCCATGGCGCAGTTGACGCCGATGAGCAGAGGCTTCTTGCGCACGCGATCGATGACGAGGCCCGCGAAGGGGGCGAAAAGCGAAGGCAGCACGAGCACGAAGAACACGAGCCCGGCAGCCGAGTTGCTGTGCGTGAGGTCCTTGGCCCAGATACCGAGGACCAGGAACATCGCGGAGTCCCCGAGCATCGACAGACTCGAGCCGATGAGGAAGACGCGCGCGTCCCGAATGCGGAAGAGCGCTCGCATCAGACGTGCGACGGCGGGAGCGTGGCCGCTTCCGCATCCGCGAGGATCACGTCGAGTGGCTGTTCGTCGAACGGCTCCGGCATCTCACGGATGGAGCGAACCGGCGAGAACAGCACAGGCAGGAAGGGCAGGCAGCAGCCGACGCCGCCGATGATCAGCGTCTGCTTGAGGCCGATCTGCGAAGCCAGCGCGCCACCCGTGATCGATCCCAGCGGGATCGTCCCCCAGACGATGAAGCGCATCACCGAGTTCATCCGGCCCTGGATGCGCTCCGGCGTGATCGCCTGACGCAGGCTGACCTGCGCGATGTTGTAGACGACGTTCGTGAAGCCGCCGACGATGAGCGCAGGGACGATCACGGCGAGCGCCGCGTGCCCGTGAGGCGCGAACGGGAGGAGCAAGAACATGGGACCGCCGATGACGGACGAGAAAATGATCGTGCGGCCGACGCCGAGCCAGCCCGAAATCCGGTTCGCGGTGAACGCAGCCAGCAGCGCGCCGAGGTTGCCGATCGTGAACGCAAGGCCGATCGCCAGCGGACTCAGATGCAGCTCCCGGCGGGCGAACACGAGCAGGACGGCGAACGTGACCGAACCGAAGAAGTTGAAGAGGGCCGTGCACGCGGCGATGTTCTTCAGGTACGGGTGGCGCAGGACGTAGCTGAGGCCTTCCCGCAGCTCGATGCGCATCTTGCGTCGCGGCGATCGCTCTTTGAGTGACGTCTCCGGCTTGCGGATCCCGAGAATGAAGAGGGCGGAGGCGAGAAAGCTGATCGCGTCGATCAGAATCGCCGGCGGCGCCTTCAAAAAACCGATGAGGACGCCTGCGAGCCCCGGCCCGCCCGTTTGCGCCGCCGAGCGGCTGATCTCGAGCTTCGCGTTGCCGTCGATGATCTCCGTCCGCTCTACGAGCGCTGGGAGATACGACTGGTAGGCGATGTCGAAGAAGACGGTCGCGATCCCGACCAGGAAGCCGACGCCGAACAGCTGCCAGATCGTCAGCGCGTCGAAGAAGTAGGCGATCGGAATTGATGCAAGCAGCCCGGCGCGCGCAAGATCACCGGCGATCAGGATCGGACGTCGCGGCAGGCGATCCACCCACACACCGGCGGGCAGGCTGACGAGCAGGAACGGGAGGAACTCAACCGTGGTCAGCGCGGCGACTTCGAATGCGCTCGCGTGGAGCACGTCGATCGCAGCGAGCGGCAGCGCCAGCTGGCTGATCTGCGTCCCGAACTGACTGACGGTCTCCGCAGACCAGAGCTTCAGAAAATTGGACTGCCGCCAGAGACCCCCTTCTGGCCAGAGCTTCACGGCCGCTCGGTCAGCTCCGGCGCCGCGAGGGCTCGCTCGATGCGGACGTCGCCGCTGACCGTCTTCACGAACAACTCGACCAGCGGCGCATCCTCGGCCTGAGGCACCTGCGCCGGAGCATCGGAAAGCTCGAACTCCGAGCTTGTCGAACCGCTCACGGTGTTCGCGTCTACATAGACGCGAGCGCCGGCCCGAACGCCGACCATGACATCGCCGGAGATCGCCTTCAGCTCCATTCGACCCCGCCGCACCGCCTCGAAGCGCTGGTCGCCGGAGACCGTGTTGGTGCTGATCGACCCACCCGCGTCGCGCACGTGAACGTCGCCGGAGACGAGCTGAGCGCGAATGTCGCCGTAGACCGCGCCTGCGTGCAGATCGCCGGAAACCGATTGGACGTCGAGGGAGGACGCCACCTCGTCGATGTGAACCTCGCCGCTCGCCGTCTTGATGCGCGTAGCGCCTTTCGCTTTCTCGACCTGCAGGTCGCCGGATGCCGTCTTGAGATCGACGGCGCCGTACTCGCCGCGGGCGCGGACGTCGGCGGATTTCGTCCGGGCTTCCAGGTCTGCACCATGCGGACACGTGATCCGCAGGCGCACGTCAGGGCCGCCGAAGCGAATGTCGGGCCCCTGGCTGATCGAGATGAAGATGCCGTGGCGTGCCTTCGCCTCGACGATGACCTCGTGGCCGTCGCCGCGCCGGACCAGCTCGATGCGAGAGTTCTCGACGAGGTCTCGGATCGCATCGTTGTTCGCGACGGCCTCGAGCTCCACGTGCGTCTCGTCCGTGTTCCCCGTCTCGATCTCGATCTCCCCGGCGGGAATCTCGAGGTTCAGGCGCAGGGGCCCGGGAGTGGAATAGGTCTCGCTGCGCATCAGATGATGAAGCGGCCCGCGTCGAAGTGCTTGAGGGAGAGGAAGCACGTGCATCGTCGCTCCTTTCAGCTTTGGCCGTAGCCGGTCATGCGGCGGCCACCAGGTTGGTTGCGCCGCTTGGGGTCCGCACTGCGCGTGATCTGCTGCAGCAGCCACGTGTTCGCCGACACGCCTGACTCTTGAGCGGCTGCGTCGACGATCGCCTTCAACGTCTCGGGCAGCCGCAGCGTGATCCGCGCGGTGAGGTCTTCCAGGCCCGACGGCGGAGGCGCGCCGGGATCGGGGACGTAGACGAGCTCGGGCTCGCCGGCGGCGACGCGCACTTCCACGTGTCCGTCCGGGAGCTGATTCGTGAGCTCCGCGGCGGCCTCGCCGAGGGCATCCGTCAACCGGAGTCGGAGGGATGACTCCAGGGCTGCGGCAATCCGGCGGGCGGCTTCAGCCACCGCCTCGTCGCCGATCCCGGCGACGTTGGCCAGATCCTGTTGAAGTGCCTCGACATAGGCCGCCACGTTCATGGACGGCACTATGACATCACGGTGATGTCATATCAAGTCATATTTGGTGTCACCACAGCGTCAATCTGACGCAAACTGCGCAATTTCCGGAGAATTTCGTCCCCGACTAGCCGAAACGGACCCCTCTTTGGGGTCAGACCCGAAGACAGTGGCCCGTAGGGACAGGGCTAGAGGGGCGCGTCGAAGACGCCGAACCAGCGCGTCAGGTCCTGCTCCACGGGCAGCTCCTTCTCCAGCTTGGCCTTCAGCTCGAGCTCTTCCGCGTTGTCGCGCTTCTGGTCCTCGCCCGTCGGGACGAAAGGCCAGAACGCTCCCCGCTTGTAGCCGTAGATCCAGTAGACCGGATGCTTGCCACCGTGGAACTTGAAGACCGCGGCGAGGAGCTGCGATCCGAACCCCTGCTCCTCCAGGCCCTGGCCGACCGCGTGAATCGTCGCGACCTGATCCTCGAGATCGGGATCGCGGACGATGATCCACGTGTAGCCGAACGAGTCTTCGCGCCGCTCGAGCTTCGAGCTCGACGAGGCTGCGACCGCGTCGAGAAGCTGCTGGAGGTCGTTCTCCGCCCGAACGAATTCCGCTGCCGAGAGCGGCTTGAAGACGACCCCGGCCGCACCGGCGGTGCGCAGACCGAGCTCGGTGTCGAGCGTCACCGCCGCTGTCGTCAGCGCGAAGAGGCGATCGCGCGCCGGCCCTGAGAGCTTCTTCTTGCCGAGGAGAACGTCGCGAAGGCCCACGCCGGGCCTATGCGACCGGTCGACCCATTTCTCGCGCGATCTCCGAAAGCGCGGCGAGGCGCTTCTCGAGCGGCGGATGGGTCATGAAGAGCGTTCGGGCCCCACTCTTCACCGACGTCGGGATGATGAAGAACGCGTTCATCGACTCGACCTGTCGCAGATCCCGCTCGGGAATCCTGAACATGTCGCTCGCGATCTTCTGCAGCGCGCTCATCAGGTGCTCAGGTGCGCCGGTGATCAGCGCCGAGCCGCGATCGGCCGCGAACTCGCGGTAACGCGAGATGGCGAGGATGAGGATCTGGCTGAGGAAGTACGTCACGACGGACACGAGGAGGACGATCAGCCAGACCGGAACCGTGTTGTTGTCGCGGCCACGGCCACCGCCGAACATCCCGCCGTAGATCCCGAAGCGGGTGAGCAGGCCGGCGAGCATGGCGAAAAAGCTCGCAACGGTCATGATCAGGACGTCGCGGTTGGCGATGTGCGAGAGCTCATGCGCGAGCACGCCCTCGACCTCGCGCGGCTCGAGCCGCTGCCACAGGCCGCGCGTGACCGCGACGGCCGCATGTTTCGGGCTTCGCCCTGTCGCGAACGCGTTCGGCACGTCCGTGTCGATGATCGCGACACGCGGCTTCGGTAGGTCAGCCATCGCGCAGAGTCGCTCCACCATGTCGTGCAGCTCGGGAGCCTGGTCGCGCTCGACCACCTTTGCGCCTGAGGCCGCGAGCGCAAGCTTGTCGGAGGTGAAGTACTGGAAGAAGGCGATCCCGACGACGATCACCAGCATCGGGACGAGCCCGACGCTCAGGACATTGAAGAGGACGACCGCAAAGACGACGTACAGGAGCCCGAGCAGTGAGCCCGTGAGGAGCATTCGGAACGTCAAACCGGCGTCGCGACCGTATGACCTGCGTTTCATCGAGAATCGCTCTCCTTGCAGAGGGTTAACAGAGGAATCGTAGCCACGGCGGTCGTCGTCGCGGCGGCCCTTCTCCTTGGCTCCCCAGCCCGGGCGGCCCGGCCCGTGGTACTCGTCCTTCCGGCCAATGTGGTCGACAACTTCTGGTACAGCAGGACGACGAAGGCGGCCTTCGGGTTGTACGTACCCGGAGCAGGGGGAACGATCAGCCGGGACGGCGCCATCGCTTCGCTACGGCGAGGGAAGGTCGAGAACGCCGTGCTCGGCGGCAAACCCTCGGGGAAGATTCTCGTCGATCTCGTCAGTCGCCTGCCGGCCGGCTTCGAAGGCCGCTTGATCGTCGTGGCGCTGCCCCCGCCAGGCGAGCACCCGAACACGAAGCGCTACCCCGTCGCGATCGTCGGGGTCCCGCGCGCCGGAATCCTTACGTCCAGCTCGACGAGAATCCGCGGGCTCGTCTCGATCACGGACATCGCCCCCACCGCGGTCGCGCTCGCCGCGGGGCACAACGGCCCGATTCGAGCCAAGCCGGACCAGGACGCGCTCATCGACCTCGAAGAGCTCGACGCCCGCATGACACGTGTTCACGGCGACCGCGGCTGGACAACGGTCGTCGTCGTGTTCACGATGCTCGCGCTGGCTCTGCTCGCTCCGCGGGCGGCTGTCCTCGGCGGCGCAGCTGCGACGAGCGCATCGCTCCTGCTGGCCTGGGCCGGCGCCACTCGCTTCTGGCTCGTCCTCCCTGCCATGGCCGCGCTCACCGCAGCTCTCGCGCTGGTCGCAGGCGCACGGCGGCGACTCGTGCCGCTCGCAGTCGCCGCCTTCTTCGCCGCGTTCACCGCCGTGCTTGCCGTCGATCCCGAGCTGAATTCCCTGGGTGTGCTCGGCGCCCGTCCAGACGGGGGCGGTCGCTTCTACGGGATCGGCAATCAGGTCGAGACGCTGCTCCTCCCGCCGGTGCTCGCCGCGGTCTTCGTGGGGGGCCGGCGCTGGTTCGTTCCACTGGCGGGGCTGGCGCTCGTCACGATCGGGTGGAGCAAGGCGGGCGCAGACGGCGGCGGCGTGCTCGTCTTCGGAACCGCGCTCGCCGTTCTCGCGCTCCGCGCACGCGGCCTCCCACTCACCCTCCGCCGGCTCGTATTCGCAGGTGCAGCCGTAGTCGTCGTAGCACTCGTATTGGTCGGCCTCGACGCCGCCCTCGGCGGATCGAGCCATGTCACAGACGCGGTCGGCACGGGACCCGGCTCACTCTTCGGTGATATCGGCCATCGACTCCATCTCTCCTGGAAGTCCGCGACCGACCACTGGTACCGCATCCTGATCTTCCTGGGCTGTCTCGCTGCGCTCGTGTTGATGGGCACGATGCGGCCTCGACGCGCGACGGTCGATGCACTTCTCGCCGGCCTGGCGGTCTCGCTGCTCGTCAACGACACGCCGGTCGACGTGATCGGGCTGGGCGCACTTGGCTGCTTGGTTCTCGTCCGTTGGGAGTCAGTAGACTCGCGCCCGATGCGCCTGAGAGCGTTCACCGCCGCGGCCGTCATGGCCGTGCTCGCACTCGCGCTCGCCGGCTGCGGGGACGAAGGCACCGCCCGCCCTGTGGCGGGCACCGTCGTCGGAACGGTGAAAGCCGAGGCGCCCGGGAAGGCGGTCTTCCTCAGCCAGGGCTGCGGCGCATGTCACACCTTCCAGCCCGCCGGGCCGGACGCGTCGGGCACGGTCGGTCCCGACCTCGACAAGCTGCCCGAGTACGCAAAGACGGCGAATCAACCGCCCACGCAGTTCGTGGAGGACTCGATCGTCGATCCGGACAAGTACATCGAGAAGGGCTTCCCCAAGGGCGTCATGCCGAAGTCCTACAAGGACCTGCCGCCCAACGACCTCAAGGCCCTCGTCGACTTCCTGACGAAACCGCAGGGCTGAACCTCCCGCAGAATTTCCCGCGCGAGGTCGACGCCGTCGCATGCGACCTCGACCGCACGCTGATCGGTGAGGACACCGTGTTCCGCGCGCGGACTCGTGCGGCAATTGCGCGGACCCTTACCGCGGGTATCCACGTCGTGCTGGTGACCGGCCGCATGTTTCAGTCCGTCCGCCGCTATGCACTTGAGGCAGGGATCGAAGATCCAGTCGTCTGCTACCAGGGCGCGGTCGTCGCAGAGCCGATCAGCGGGCGCTGGCTTCGTCACGAGCCGATCCCGCTCGAGCTTGCGCGCGAGACGATCGCCGCCTTGAACGAGGAAGGGGTCGGGCTGAACTGCTACGTGGACGACGAGCTGTACGTCGCCGAAGTCACGCCCGAGGCAAGACGTTACGCGGACTTCCAGGATCTCGAGCTGCATCCCGTCGGCGATCTGCTCGAGTGGCTCGACAGGCCGCCAACGAAGCTGGTCGTCATCGGCGACCCCGTGGCGCTCGACGGACTGAAGCAGCGGATGCTCGAGCGGTTCGACGGTCGCCTCTACATCTCGAAGTCGCTGCCGTACTTCCTCGAGTTCGCTTCGCCGGACGTGACGAAAGCCGCCGGCATGGAGTTCCTTGCCGAGCACCTCGGCTTCACGCGCGAGCGCACCCTCGCGTTCGGCGACGGGGAAAACGACATCGAGCTCGTCGACTGGGCCGGCTACGGCGTTGCGGTCGAGAATGCCCACGATCTGGTCAAAGAGGTCGCCGATTTCGTCTGCCCCTCCGTCGACGAGGAAGGCGTGGCTCAAGTGCTCGAGGCGTACCTAGACTCCCGCACATGATCGATCTCCGCGCCGCCCGCAACGATCCGGACACCTTCCGCGCGGCGCTGGCGCGGAAGGGAGCCGCCGAGGTCTTCGACGAACTACTGGAGGCGGATCGCGCCGTCAGGGAGATCCAGCCACGAGTCGAGGAGCTCCGCGCAGCGCGAAAGATCAAGGGCAAGCCGACGCCGGAGCAGCTCGAGGAGCTCGAACGCATCAAGACCGAGCTGCAGTCCCTGGAACAACAGTTGGCGGCGGCCGAAGGCCGACGCAAGGAGCTCCTCGACCGGGTTCCAAACCCGCCGGACGGGGCCACACCGGACGGGGAGACCGAGGAGGATGCGGAGGAGATCCGCCGCTGGGGCG
>WNGA01010628.1_pt1 | contig 12157 bp, 10 predicted proteins | sample 5400061 | NCBI WGS metagenome assembly WNGA01 (sample SAMN13153366, study PRJNA577476) | soil metagenome | isolation source: 100 cm soil or saprolite under grassland replicate 2 | place: USA:California | collected 2016-06-15
TGGAGAAAGACCACGCCTTCCTCCTCAAGGGCGACGTCTTCACGAGCGATTTCCTCGACATGTGGATCAGCCACAAACGCAAGGAAGCCGACGCCCTCCGCCTGCGCCCTCATCCCTACGAGTTCTTCCTCTATTACGATGTGTAAAGAAAGGGACTCTATTACATGTGTAAAGAAAGGGGCGGGGACGGCCTCATCCCCGCTTTATCTTCACCTGCGACCGACTGGACAGTCCGGGAGATTCCTGAAAAACTTGCGCGGTGAAGCAGTCGATTGTGGCCCTGGACATGGAAGGCGTGCTCACGCCGGAAATCTGGATTGCGGTTTCAGAGAAGACCGGCATCCCCGAACTGCGCCGCACCACGCGCGACGAGCCGGACTATGACAAACTCATGAAATACCGGCTCAACATTCTCGATCAGCACGGCTTGAAATTGTCGGACCTCCAGCGCGTCATCGGCGCGCTGCGTCCGCTCGACGGCGCGTTGGATTTTCTGCGCGAACTGCGCGCGACAAGCCAGGTCGTCATCCTTTCCGACACCTTCGAAGAATTTGCCCGGCCGCTGCTCCGACAGTTGGAATGGCCGACGCTGCTCTGCCACAGGCTCGAAGTCGTCAACGACCGCATCGTCAATTACCGGTTGCGCATCGCCGACCAGAAGAAGAAGGCCGTCGCCGCGCTGAGAAATATGAACTACTACGTCATCGCCGCCGGCGACTCTTACAACGACACCGCGATGCTCAAGGAGGCCGACGTCGGCATCCTGTTCCGCGCGCCGGGCCATGTCCGGAAGGAGTTTCCGCAATTCAAAGCGGTCGAGGCCTATCCGGATTTGCTCAAGCTCATCAAGGAAGCGTTTTAAATCCGAAATCCGAAGCCCAAAATCCGAAAGCAGCCCGAAACTCAAAGTTCGAACCACCGGGAAACGCTGCCGCCCTTTCGATCTTCGGATTTTGTCATTCCTTCGGGTTTCGGCATTCGGCATTCGGATTTTTCAATCCTCCGCCTTGGAGTCGCGGCCGGTCAAATCGCGCAGCGCCTGCGCCACGTTCTTCCCCTGGTACAACATCGCGTAAACCTCGTCGATGACGGGCGTGCTCACCTCGAGCTTGCGCGCCAGTTGCCAGGCCGAGCGCGCCGTCGGATAGCCCTCCGCCACGTTGATCATCCTGGCCAGAATGTCCGCGACCTTTTCGCCGCGCCCGAGCCGTTCCCCAAAACCGCGATTGCGACTGAGCCGCGAGAAACAGGTCACCGTCAAATCACCCAGACCACTCAGGCCCGAAAACGTGTCCGCTTGCGCGCCGCAGGCCACACCGAGCCGGCGAATCTCCACGATCGCGCGAGTAATCAGCGCCGCCTTGGAATTATCGCCAAAGCCCAACCCATCCGAAACGCCGGCCGCAATCGCAATCACGTTTTTCAACCCGCCGCCCAGCTCGACGCCGAGCAAATCCGTGCTGGTGTAAACGCGGAAGGCCGGGCGATGAAACAGTTCCTGCACTTTGGGCGCGGTCTGGATGTCGGCGCTCGCAGCCACAATGGCCGTCGGAATTCCCCGCGCAACTTCCAGCGCCAGCGACGGACCCGACAGCGCGGCGATGCGCGCCCGGGGCGCGGTCTCGCGCAAAATGCCGCACATCGTCAATCCGGTGTCGTGTTCGATGCCCTTCGTCACACTGACGATGATGCCGGTGCAGTTGGACAAACATCGGGTCACGGCGCGAAACGCCTTCGAGGGCACGGCCACGACGATGAATTCGCCGTCATGCACGGCTTTGGTCGGGTCGGTCTCCAGCCGCCAATCCCCCGGCAGTTCGATTCCCGGCAGATAACGCTCATTGCGGCCGGTCCGCCGCAACTCGTCGAGATGGCACGGGTCGTGCCCCCATAGCACGACGCTCTGATGGCTCTCCTGCAGCAGCTTTGCCAACGCCGTCCCCCAGGCGCCCGCGCCGAGCACCGTGACCTTCATCGGCACATCTCCTGCCTGGATTTCATGATTGTTTCCTGGCCGAGCCGATGCGGTTTTCCGTGCCCTTCAACAATCGCCGAATGTTGCCCTTGTGTTTGTAAATCGCGAGCAAACCAAGCGCGGTCGTGGCGATGGACAACAGCAAGCTGTTGGCGGACAGCCAGACCGCCGCCGGCAGCGTGGTCGCCGCCGCGATGGAAGCCAGCGAAACGTAACGCGTCAGGGCAAATACAACAATCCACACGCCCAGCGCGATCCCGGCGGCCAGGGGCGCGAGCGCGAAATAGGCCCCCGCGCTGGTCGCGATGCCTTTGCCGCCTTTGAATCCGAGCCAGCAGGTATAGTTGTGGCCCAGCACCACGGCCAATCCAGCCACCAGCCGCAGGTACACCTCCTCCTCCGCACGCACTGCGAAAATTGCGATGGCCAGATCGGCAAACCAGGCGCACGCGGTGAATCCTTTCAGACCATCGAACACGAGCACAAAAATCCCAGCCGGTTTGCCCAGAATGCGGAAGACATTTGTCGCCCCAATATTTCCGCTGCCGACCGTGCGGATGTCCACGCCCATGGCCCGCGCGACCAGGTAACCAGTAGGAATCGAGCCCAGCAAATAGGCGCCAATCACTACCGCGATGTAAGGGACGATTTGCACGGGGGGAAATGTAGGTGCTCCGACTTCCGGGTTCCAAGCGGAAAGTTGAATCAGTTGTCAGTTGTCAGTGGTCAGTGGCCAGTGGCAAACTTGCGCTGTGGTATCCACCGGCAACCAACAACCGACAACCAACAGCCCGCCCGTCAAAGTCGCGGTCCTCGGCGTGGGTTCCCTGGGCAAGGAACACGCCCGGATCTACGCGGATCTGGCCGCAGCCGGCCTGGCCCGGTTTGTCGGAGTTTACGATCTGGCCGGCGAAACGGCGCGCAAGATCGCCGAGCGCTATCGGGTGCGGGCTTTCTCCTCGGTCGCCGAAGCCGCTGCGGCAAGCGAGGCGTTGAGCATCGTGACGCCGACGACGACCCATTACGAACTGGCCAAATCGCTGTTCTCGCAAGGCAAACACCTGCTGCTGGAAAAACCGATGACCGACCATACCGCCCAGGCGGCCGAACTGGTCGAGCTTTCCCGGCAACATCGTTGCGTGTTGCAGGTCGGCCACGTCGAACGGTTCAATCCGGTTTTCAAATATCTCCAATCCGTGGCCACGGAACCGCGTTTCATCGAAACCCATCGGCTCTCCCCCTACCCCGCCCGCAGCACGGACATCGGCGTGGTGCTCGACTTGATGATTCACGACCTCGACGTAGTGCTGGCGTTCGTGAAGTCGCCCCTCGCCAGCGTGGATGCCGTCGGCATTCCGGTGCTCAGCAAATCGGAGGACATCGCCAACGCGCGGCTGCGCTTCGCCAACGGTTGCGTCGCGAACCTCACCGCCAGCCGTGTCAGTCCGGAAAAGATGCGCAAAATCCGCGTTTTCAGCGCCGGCCCCATCACCAGCTACATCTCGCTCGATTACCGGGCGCAGGAAGGATTCATCTATCGCATCGCCCGCGATGACGAGGAGGAATCGTCGCTGCTCAAAAAGCTTTTGAAGGCCAAAGACTCGGCCATCGTGAGTGAGTTCGGCGGCAAACGAATCGTGCGAAAACCGGTCCCAATCCAGAAAGAAGAGCCGTTGAAGCTGGAGCTGCGACATTTCATCGAGTCGGTGCGCGCCCACCAGACCCCGCTGGTCAGCGGCGAATCGGCCAAGCGCGCGCTCGATGTGGCGTTTGAGATTACACGACAGATTCAAGCAGCGAGATAACGGCCGTTCTTCCTTGCATGAGCGACCAGAAACTGACCCGACGGCCCATCAAAGCGCGCGAGTCCAGGTGGGCCGCTTCCATTGCGCGCTGGCTGGTTCGGGTCGGACTGCGCCCGAATCAAATCTCCGTTCTCAGTGTTGTTTTTGCCGGCCTGGCGGGAGGATGTCTGGCGCTGAGCGGCGCCAGCCCGGCCCTTTGGAAAATCATTTTGTTCGTCGCCGCTGCCGCCTGCATCCAACTCCGTCTGTTGTGCAACCTCTTTGATGGCATGGTGGCGGTGGAAGGTGGCCTGAAGTCGAAGTCCGGCGAGATTTACAACGAATTGCCGGACCGGATATCGGACGCGCTGGTGTTGGTCGGGGCCGGATACGCCTTTCCCGCGCAGGAATGGACCCCCCAGTTAGGTTGGGCGGCGGCGGTCCTGGCACTCATCACGGCTTACGTGCGAACCTTGGGTGCCTCCGCGGGGGCCTCGCAACATTTTATCGGGCCGATGGCGAAACAACAACGCATGTTCATCACGACCCTGGCGAGCCTGGCCACAGCCGTTGGTTTGCTCTGCGGAAAGCCGATCGCTTTCTTTTCCGCTGCGCTCGGGATTGTGGTCGCCGGTTGTCTGGTGACGATAGCCCGGCGGACCCGCCGGATTATCCGGGAACTGGAATCAGCGACATCCGGCGGAGCCGGAGGTTCCCCGAGGTGACCATGATGACGGAGGTCATCGTCGTTCTGGCGAAACTCATCAGCGGCGCCAACGTCCGCTGGGTCGGATGTCTGCCGGACGCGCGACAGCGGATTTATTTCGCGAACCACACCAGCAACCTCGACACCGTGGTCTTATGGGCCGCCCTGCCGCCGGACGCTCGCGCGCAAACGCGCCCGGTCGCAGCGCGGGACTACTGGACCGCCGGCAAGCTGCGGCCTTATCTCGCCAAAAAGATTTTCCGCGCCGTTCTGATCGAGCGGAAAAAGGTCACCGCCCGCGACAATCCCGTCGAACAGATGCTGGCAGCGCTGGAGGAAAAAAGTTCGCTCATCATTTTCCCCGAGGGCGGCCGCCAGTCCGGACCGGAGATGGCGCCGTTCAAAAGCGGGCTCTATCATCTGGCAAAGAAGCGGGCGGATGTGGAATTCATTCCCGTGCTGATCGACAACTTGAACCGGATTTTGCCAAAGGGCGAAGTGTTGCCGGTGCCGGTATTGAGCTGCATCAGTTTTGGCGCGCCGATCCGAGTGGAAGAGAAGGAAACCAAAGCGGCCTTTCTGGAACGGGCGCGGGAAGCCGTCAATCGATTGCGACAAACGTGAAATTCAAACTCGACCAACAGACGGTCTGGCTGGTGGGCGGCGTGATCGGGTTTCTGGCCCTTGCCACCGGGATCGGCGGGTGGCTGGCTGCCCGCGCGCCGAGCGAAGCCGCTCAAACCACGATCAAAAACCTGAACGCCCGCATCCGCGCCTGGTGGGTGATGCTGTTTGTTTTCGGATTGGCCTTGCTGACCGGCGGCATTGGGTCGGTCATCCTGTTCGGACTCACTTCGTTTCTGGCGTTGCGCGAGTTTGTCACGCTCACGCCGACCAAATTGAGCGATCATCGTTCCCTGTTCTGGGCATTTTTCATCATCACGCCGTTGCAATATTACCTGGTGGCCATCCGGTGGTATGGATTGTTCGTCGTTCTCATCCCGGTTTACGCCTTTCTGTTCATTCCGATTCGCAGCGTGGTCGGCGGTGATTGCGACCGTTTTCTGGAACGAACCGCCAAAATCCAATGGGCGTTGATGGTCTGTGTCTATTGCGTGAGTCACGCTCCTGCAATCCTCAGCCTGGAAATTCCCGGTTACGAAGGGCAAGGCGCGAAACTGCTCTTCTACTTTGTTCTGGTGGTGCAAATGAGCGACGTGCTGCAATACGTCTGGGGAAAGCTGCTGGGCAAACACAAAATCGCCCCGCACGTCAGCCCGAACAAGACCTGGGAAGGATTCATCGGGGGCATCCTTTCCGCCACACTGTTGGGCACTGGCCTCTGGTGGGCGACGCCCTTCTCTCCCTGGCAGGCGTCCGGAATGTCACTGGCCATTACACTGATGGGTTTCGGCGGCGGGTTGGTCATGTCGGCGATCAAACGCGACCGCGGCGTAAAAGATTACGGTAACCTGATCGAAGGACACGGCGGGGTGATGGACCGGATTGATTCAATCTGTTTTGCCGCGCCGGTTTTTTTCCATCTAACGCGCTTTTACTTCACTTGAACCATTACCGGGGAAATGAGACGCCTCTCTTTTATGTTCATCGCCGGTGAAGCCAGCGGGGATCTGCTGGCCGCCGAACTGGTCATGGCGTTGAAACAATCGCCGGAGGTCCGCGCGATGCCTTTTCCGCCCGAGTTTTTCGGCGCCGGCGGGCCCAGAATGGCCGCCGCGGGCGCGCAATTGGCGGTTGACCTGACGCAGTATTCCGTCATCGGATTGTCCGACGCCCTCAAAGAGTATTCCCGGTTCAGGCGCATCTTCGACCGGCTCTTTCAACTCGCGCTCGAACGCGAGCCGGACGTCATCGTCTGCGTTGACTTTTCCGGGTTCAATCGCCGCTTCGCTCGGGCGATCAAAAAGCATGTCCGGTCGCGACGCGGCGCGTTTCTCAATTGGAAGCCGAAAACTGTCCAATACGTTTCGCCCCAGGTCTGGGCGTCCCGACCGCTACGCGCCGCGCAACTTGAGCGGGACGTGGATTTGTTGTTGAGCATCTTTCCGTTCGAGAAGGAATGGTACGCCAGGCACGCGCCCGGATTGCGAGTGGAGTTTGTCGGGCACCCCATCATCGATCGATACGCGAGCCGTCGCGATGAGCTTCGGGCCAAATGGGCCAGCGTCACGCCGGTGCTGTTGCTGTTGCCCGGCAGCCGCGATTCCGAATTAAGACGCCATCTGCCGGTGATGCTGGCTGTCGCCCAAACGATGCAAAACCAGTGGCCGGTCTTCCTGCGAATGGTTTTGCCCACCGAACGGTTGGCAGAATTGGCCAAACCGAAAACAACGTCCCTCCCCCGCCTGCACGTTCAGATTGGGAATCTGGCTGAATCATTGGCGGCAGCCACCGTGGCCATCGCCTCCACCGGCACCGTGACGATGGAATGCGCTTACTTCGGGGTGCCGACGGTGGCCATCTACAAGGCCGCATGGAGCGATTATTTGATCGCGCGCCAGATTGTCCGGGTAAAACACCTCGCCATGCCCAACTTGCTCGCAGGCGAGGAAATTTATCCGGAGTTCATCCAGCACAAGGCCACACCGGACAACATCGCCCGCGCGACCCAGGAATTGTTGAGCCATCCGCAACGTTGCGATGCCGTGAAAGCCAGGCTCGCGCAGGTAATCCAATCGCTGGGTGAACCCGGTTCCAGCCGGCGCGCAGCGAGAGCGATTCTGCAGTTGCTCCCCCTCTGACCGCGCGCATCCGCCAGTTTCCGCCGAAGCATTTCGCATGGTGCCGGATTACCGGCGGCGCGCACCGAGGCTCAGAACCGCTGACCCGGTTGAAGACAGTCGAATCCGCATCCGGACCTCGCGACAAAAAAATGGTCCGGTCGGATCATTTTATTGTCGCGGCCTTTCGGCGGACCTGCGGCGCAGATTCAAACGGCGCTGGCTGAGAGGGACGTGCGCGGCGCACGGGACCGAATGAGGCCGCGAATCGTGAACAAGGCGGCTGGAAATGTGAACAAAAGTTCACCGGGCCGCCATCCGGCCGTAACGCAGGCGAAATATTTTTGCCAATCGGGAATGAAAAAGATTCTCATCCTGACGGCGGGCTTTGGCGACGGCCACAATACGGCCGCGCGGAACATTCGCGATGCGCTCGAGGAGATATCCGACGATGTCAAAGTGGAAGTGCTCGATCTCTTCGCGGCGAGCTATGGCGCGTTCAACGCGCTGGCCAGAAAGGCCTACCTCGGCATGGTGCAATACGCCCCGCGGTTATGGGGCGGCGTTTATTCCCTGATGGAAAATCCGCTGGTGGAACGAAACCTCGGCAGTTTCGCGCGGCTGGCGAACGCGCTCGAGGACATCGTGCATGAAACACAGCCCGATTGCCTGGTGTCCACCTACCCGGTTTACGGCCACGTCATCCGCGAACTGTATCGCGACCACGCGGAGCGACCGTTCCGGCTGGTCACGGCCGTCACCGATTCCATCAGCGTGAATTCCGCGTGGTATCGCGCGCCCAGCGATTACTTTTGCGTGCCGAACGAAGCAACGGCCGAGGTGCTGCGCCGGAACGGCGTGCCCGAACCACGAATCAAAGCACTGGGTTTTCCCACGAACCTTGTGTTCGCCCAGCTGACGCCGGCCTCCCTGACTCCCCCCGTGCGCGGTGTCCAGCGGAGAATTCTCTACATCATCAACACCGGAAAAAAACACGCGGGCAGGGCCATCGATCGTCTGCTGGAACTGCCCGACACGCACCTCACCATCACGGTGGGCCGCGACCCCGAGTTGAAGGCCAAACTCATCGAGCGGACCGAAAAAATGGCCGGTCGCGTGAATATCCTCGGCTGGACGAACCAGATGCCGCAGTTGATGTTGTCGAACCATCTCGTCATCGGCAAAGCCGGCGGCGCGACCGTGCAGGAGGCCATCGCCGCCCGTTGCCCGATGATCGTCAACCAGGTCATTCCCGGCCAGGAAGAGGGAAACGCGCAACTGATCAGGAAACTGGGCCTGGGCGCGATCGCGAAAAAGGACCGGCACGTTGCCGATTTGATCGAGGAGGCCTTTGCCCGGCGGGCCGCCTTGTGGATGGAATGGCGGTGCAACCTCGAACGCATCAGCAAACCGGACGCTTCGGTGCGCATCGCGGAGTTGATCCTGTCCGAATGCGACCGGACGGAACCGAAAAAAATCGCGCTGTTCCAGCCGGGCGCCCGGCCCGTCCCGCAGCGCGCGCCGGCCGCCCACCGCGCCGAGCCGAGGATGTTGCTCTGCGATTTTCACATTCACACCAACTATTCGGACGGAAAATTGACCGTGCCCGAGTTGATTGATTTTTACGGACATCATGGTTTCGATTGCATCTGCATTACCGACCACCTGGCCGATCCCCGGAGGTTGATCGGCAAACTGTCGGAGCTTGCCAACTTCACGCTGGGACAGAATCAGGTCGAAGAATATTTCGAGGTGATCGAACGGGAACGCCGCCGCGCGTGGCGCAAATACGGCATGCTGGTCATGACCGGCCTCGAGTTCAACAAGGACGGCTATACCAGAAAGTCGTCGGCGCACCTGCTGGGCATCGACCTGAAAGGGCCGATCGATCCGTCCCTGGACCTGGCGAAGATCATCACCCACATCCACTCGCAGGACGGCCTCGCCGTGGCGTCACATCCGCACATCATGAAAAGCGAATGGGGCAAGAACACGCTTTATCTTTGGGAGAATCAGGACAAATTCGCGCCGCTGATCGACGCATGGGAAATCGCCAATCGCAACAATATCTTCACGCCGATCGGACTGAAGAACCTGTCGTTCATCGCCAACAGCGATTTTCACAAGCCGAAACACATCTATTCCTGGAAAACCCTCCTGCACTGCCCCAAGGAACCGGAAGCGATCAAGGACTGCATTCGCCGCAATCACGACGTGGCCATCACGCTCTACCGTGACCTGGCCGGCGTTCCCGCGGCCCGGCGCGGCTTCGTCGCCGCATCGCAGACCGGCCCGCCGGCACAGTCTTCAGCGGCACTTCCCCGGATCGTCAATTCATAGCCGACAGCAATTGCCTTTGGAAAACCATTTATTTCGCAAAGAGGGCGTCCAGGTCCAGCGCTATCCCGGGTACAGCGGCGCTAGTGAGTCGGCCACCAGGACCGTGGACGGCACGTTCGGCATACTGGTTCCCGGCGGGTGTGTGGTGGACTTCGATCTGCTTGTCCGGCGCCAGCACTAACCAGCACTCCTTCACGCCCGCGTTGGCGTAGGCGCGGAGCTTGGAGCGGTCGTAGTCCTGGCTGGTCACGCAAATCTCGATAACGAGTTCGGCCGTGCGGGGGTGCTCCTGCCAATAATCTTCCTCGCGTCCCCGGACCACGGCGAGGTCGGGTTCCGGTTCCGAGTCCTGACAGGTGATCGGTTGTACTGGCCGGCAAAGATATCCGGCAGGAACCAGGGTCTGGAGCAACCGGAGGAGCCGCATCGCGAGGAAGCTGTGCAGAGGGGATTTGGACATTTTGTGGAAGATTTGACCGTAGAGCAGTTCGGTCTGCTTCGGAATCAAGCCCATTTCGCCCAGCGCATGATAAGCCTTTATCGAGAGCGGCCAGACTTGCGGGTTGCGGACGATTGCTTTCGATGCTCCGACTTCCGTCATGGCACAAACCTAGTCCATCGTAGGAGGCTCACTCAAGGATGATTTTGTTTCGGCTTGATTTCTCCCCCGCGGCAGACGCGGAATCGCCGCAAAAAAGACTTTGGCATATTGAATTTTTACGATCAATTTTAGTCAATCCTGCGCATGGAAAAGAAGCGCCCAGCCGGGTTGAGATGTTTGCTTGCCGCCGCCATTTTCGGGGGCACCGTGAGTGCGGTCGCTGTGGAACCGGACCGCGGCGGCGGCGAGTTTTTCGAGAAAAAAATACGGCCTCTATTTGCCGAGCACTGTTACAAGTGCCACAGCAAGGATGCCGAGAAAATCAAGGGCGGGCTGTTGCTCGACACGCGCGAAGGATTGCTCAAGGGCGGCGACACCGGCCCGGCGATCATCGCCGGCGATCCGGAAAAAAGCCTCTTGATCAAGGCGGTCCGGTACACGGACGACGACCTGCAGATGCCGCCCCGCAAAAGCGGTGGCCGGCTTTCGGACGAGCAGATCGGCGATCTGGAAGCGTGGGTGAAATTGGGCGCGCCGGATCCGCGAACCGGCGTCGCAGCCGCGCCTCAGGGACCACCGCTTTCCGATCCGATCAAAGTGCGCAATCACTGGGCGTTCAAACCCATCCGGCATCCCGCTCCGCCCGCGGTCAAAAACCGGCGCTGGGTGAAAAACCCCATTGATGCGTTCGTGGAGGCGAAACTGGAAGCGAAGGGAATGATCCCCTCGCGGCCGGCGGACAAACGGACGTTGATCCGCCGCGCGACGTACGATTTGACCGGCCTGCCGCCCACGCCGCAGGAAGTCGAGGATTTCCTCGCGGACACCACGCCCGAAGCGTTCGCGAAAGTGGTGGATCGCCTGCTGGGATCGCCGCGTTACGGCGAGCGTTGGGGCCGCCACTGGCTGGACGTCGCCCGCTACGCCGACACCAAGGGCTATGTCTTCGAGGAGGAACGGCGCTATGCCTACGCCTACACCTACCGCGACTATGTGATCCGCGCGTTCAACGAGGATTTGCCCTCCGACCGGTTCATCCTCGAGCAACTCGCCGCCGACCAGCTCGACCTCGGCGACGACAAGCGGCCGCTGGCCGCAATGGGTTTTCTGACGCTGGGCCGCCGTTTCCTGAACAATCAACCGGACATCATCGACGACCGCATCGACGTGGTGACGCGCGGCCTGCTGGGTCTGACCGTCACCTGCGCCCGTTGCCACGACCACAAATACGACCCCATACCGACTACGGACTACTATTCGCTTTACGGCGTGTTCGCCAGTTGCAACGAGCCGGCGGACAAACCGCTGCTCGGCACCGCACCGTTGCCGGGGCAATACAACGAATACCGGGCCGAGCGAAAGAAACGCGAAGACGAGCTGAACCATTTCCGCCAGACCAAGGAAGACGAGGCGCTGTCGCAACTGCGCCTGCGAACCGGCGATTATCTGCTGACCGCATTTGAAGCGCAGCAATTGGAAGACTCCTCGAAAGCGGAAGCGCTCGCGCGAGAACGGAAACTCGACCCCGGCGTGGTGCGTCGCTGGGTTGCCAAGCTCGGCGAGTGGAGCAAACAGCCGCATCCGCTCTTCGCGCCGTGGTTTGCCTTCGCGGCATTGCCGGAAAAGGAATTCGCCGCGCAGGCCGGGGAATTGGCGTCGAAGTTCGCCGCGCCCCGGGAGGCGGAAGTCAATCCGCTCGTCAGCGAAGCCTTCGCCGGCCCGCCGCCCGCCTCGATGAAGGACGTGGCGGAACGCTACGGCAAGCTCTTCGCCGACGCGGAAAAACGCTGGCAGGAGATTCGCACGGAGCAAAAAGAGAAATCGGAAGGCGACCCGCCGGCGGCGTTGCCCGACGCCAACCAGGAGGCGTTGCGCCAGGTCCTCTATGCCGGGGACTCTCCCGCCCATTTGCCGGCGGACGAAGTCAAGCGGTTGTTCGACGTCCCGACCGCCCAGAAGTTGCGCGCCCTGCAGCGGCAGTTGGAAGAACTCGACGCGACGCATCCGGGG
>WNGA01010629.1_pt2 | contig 12157 bp, 12 predicted proteins | sample 5400061 | NCBI WGS metagenome assembly WNGA01 (sample SAMN13153366, study PRJNA577476) | soil metagenome | isolation source: 100 cm soil or saprolite under grassland replicate 2 | place: USA:California | collected 2016-06-15
ACTACGGCGCGCCCCAGAGGCGTGAGCGGATTCTGTTCATTGGTTCCCGCGACGGTGTACCAGTCCAGATTCCTTCGGCGACACACTCTCGGGAGCCTTCGGGCGATCTACGTACCTGGGTGACACTGAGGGAGGGGTTGCAGGGAGTCGATAACCGGAAATCTGCGCACGCCGAGTTCACAAGTTCGGAGAAGAACCTGCTCATGCGTATCCCCGCCGGTGGCAACTGGCGGGATCTCCCGACGCGGCTCCGAAGGCGCGCGCTCGGCGCGGCCTTCGACTCATGGGGCGGGAGGTGTGGTTTTTACCGGCGCCTCAGCTGGAATCAGCCCGCACCTGCTTTGACGACGGTACCCGACGGCAGGGCGACGATGCTCTGCCACCCCAGCAAGACCCGGCCACTGAGCATCGCGGAGTACGCCCGCTTGCAGCAGTTCCCGGACGGGTGGACTTTCTCCGGTAGCACTGGGCAGCAGTACGAGCAGATCGGAAACGCAGTGCCTCTTGCGCTTGGGAGCGCAGCAGGTAAAGCCTTAGAAGCTGCTCTCTCAAGACCCCCTCGTGTGGAGCTGCTCGGTCTCGTCGTCTGCCCGGATGGGCTCGCCCGGCGGCTCCGCGCTCGCACTTGCACGGTGCTGAACCCCCCGAGCATGCGGAAGGTGAAGGGCCTGCGCAAGGCGCGATCCTGGACGAAGCAGAGTCGGGGATCACAGCATCCGATCCTGAGTCACGTGACTACGGAGAGCGCTCTCAGACGCCTCGTACCGATGGCGAGCCGAAAAAGGATGAAAGCTCACCGGGTGACGTTATCTCTCCACGCCCTGTACGGCTCGCCCTCTCACGGGAACAAAGCTGATCCACTGGACGAACTGGTCTTTATCATCCTGTCGCAGATGACAACGCACCATAGCTTCAACCGCGTCTACGAGAGGCTCAAAGGCTCTGTCGGCAAGTGGGAGAAATTGAGTGGGATACGGACCGCGCGGCTGAAGTCGCTCATCAAAGACGCCGGTCTCAGCGGGCAGAAAGCTCCCCGGATTAAGGCCATCGTCAAGAAGGTGAAGAAGGACTTCGGGGTCGCCAGCCTCGCGAAACTCAAGGCAATGTCGGACCGGGACGCTGAGGACTACCTGAAGACACTCCCCGGGGTGGGCACGAAGACCGCGAAGTGCGTGCTCATGTACTCCTTGAAGCGCCCAGTGCTCCCGGTTGACACCCACGTCTGGCGTGTCGCAACACGGCTCGGGCTAGTCGACGGCAGACTCGGACAGGCCAGGGGTCAGCATGTCCTAGAGGAAGCAGTGCCGCCGACCGATCGCTACTCTTTCCACGTAAACGCGATCATGCACGGCCGGGCTGCGTGCCTCGCTCTCTACCCGCGATGCGGGACTTGTCCGCTACGCCGGAACTGCCCTTCCGGGCGCTCAGCCACCACCCTCCTCCTGGCCTCGTAGGTCATCTGAAAGAACGACCCAGGCGACCGAGCAGCCGTCGGCGAGGTCTCGGACGCCCTCCTGTTCGACCATGAGGGCTGCCTCTTCGGCGAGAAGTGAGAGCGTTCGACGCCACCCGCCGGAGTGTCCACGACGCGCGAAACACACCGCGAGGACTGCGCGGCCTCTCGTGAACTGAACGTGTGCGCTCAGCCACCGAATGTAGGCCATGAGGCGGGCTTGAGTCTCACGGCAGGTTGGTGGCTCGGTGTTCTTGGCGTCGCCGACGAACAACAACCTCCGGCTCAGGTCTAAGCGGAGGACGTCCGGCCGCCCACCGTCCGGGAACCCACCGGGAACCGTGGCTGTGCAGCCTGAGAGGAGGGCCAGCGAGTCGAGCAGGGCGGCGCGGCGGTTGTGGCGAGCCAGCGCTGCCGCGTTACTTCTAGCCCTCTTCACTTCTACCCTTGAGCATCTCCTGCGATGCCAGGAGCTCCCCGAGCATCATCTGCCGGGTTGGAGCAGTCACCACATCGTCCCGGAGGAGGCGGTGAGCGGATCGCTCCTTTGCAGTGAGTCGGTCGTACTCCGTTATCTCGACAGTCCCGTCACAGAGGAGCACAACGTACTCGACCTCACGCGACTGTCCCCGCCGGTGGATCCTGTCGAGGCTCTGGAGGTAGTGAGCTGCTTGGTTCGAGAGGGACTCGTAGACAGCCACACGGGCACGATGCAGTGTGAGCCCCGCCCCGGCTGCAGCGGGGTTCCCGATGAACAGCATCGTCTTGTCGTCTTCCTGGAACTTGCGCACAGCCTCCCGTCGGTCAGCAACTTCTGACACCGTCCCGTCGTACCGGACGGGGTTAAAACGCGTGAAGCGCTCCACGAGCCTAACGAGTGAGGCGCGGTAGAAGGACCACAGCACGACCTTTTCTCGCCGGCCGCCGATCACCTCTTCCAGGAAATCGTCAAGCGCGAGCATCTTTGCGGGCGTCTCTCGATAGCCGTCGGCCACAGCTGCCGGGTGGGAGCAGATCTGCAATAAGGTTGAGCGACGCGCGAGGAACGAAGGCAGGTTCCGCTGGAAAACCGCGTCGGTCGTTGAACGGAGGTCGAGGATCAGGCCCTGGAGTGCGGAGCTGTACAGCCTCCTCTGCTTCGGTTCCAGGGGCAGCAGGAGCCGAGTGAAACGCTTCCCGGGCAAGTCCGGAAGGGCCTTGCTCTTCAAGTGCCGAATGAAGACTCCCCGGTCCTCAACCGCCCGTTGGACGATCGGACCAGCAGCCGCGCGTTCATCGGGCACGCTGACCCCGCCGAACGTCTGGCCGAAGTCAACGATGCTGAACTGTTCGATGAGGTCCTGCGGAGCATTGGGTGCTGGTGTGCCACACAGGACGAAGGCGCGACAGCAGTATTCGCGGAGTCTCTTGAGAGCCCGAGTCCTGCGCGCATCTAGGTTCTTGATGAAGAAGGACTCGTCGACGACTAGCATCACACGGCCGTGGTGGCGGCGGAGTAGGGCTCCGATCTCGTCCTCGAGAGTGACGGCGGTCTCGAAGTTCGTCACCAAGACGTCGGCTGTAGACCTGAGTTGGCTGCGCTTCTGCCTACGCGTACCTACAAGCATCTCGACCCGGTACAGATCGCCCTTGAAGCGCGCGAAGTCGCTCACCCACTCTGGGACCATGCTCTTCGGCGCCACGATCAAGACCACGTCGACTTGGTCGCGGGCAACTAGGAGATCGAAGGCGTGGATCAACGTGACCGTCTTACCAGCGCCCTGCTCGTCGAACAGGCACAGTCCAAACCCTTCCGCGAGGGTCATCGCCGCTACGTTGACCCACTGGTGGTCGTCAAGTACGCTGAGGCCATCCGCGTCAGGTAGGTAGGACTCGGCCACCTTGCGCCCACCGTCGCGGATGCGTGCCACATCTTCTCGGATATGAGGGAGGGCTCGCTTCACACGCCGGCGGTTCTCAGCGAAGAGCCGCGCTTCCGGCCGCCAGTGGAGTTCGATGTCCGCCACGTCGAGGAGACGATCCGCGTCGTGCCCCGGTACCGAGATACCCTCCGCTGACCGTCCCAGCTTCACCCCCGGTAGCGCGGCCACGAGGGCGCCACTTAACGCTCTGCGCTCCCCGGGCGAACGAGGGACGACCACGAGTCGGTCGAGCAGTTCGGCCGCTCTCACCTCAGCGTTGAACACTGACTCTCTCCCATCCACCTAGGACGCGGATCCACCGCTAACCACCGTGGCTTGTGCCTCGACCAGCCGCAGGACGTTGATCAACCGTTTCAAGTTCTCGGGCAAGACTTCCTTTTGGAAGGCAGTGATCGGCAGGTCCTCCAGCCATTCCGCGAACGTCTCTATCCTGGCGTTGGCTCCGACTACCCGCGTCTCCCGCCGCCGGTTGGAAGCGTCCGTGAGCGCCTGGTCGATGAGGGCCTCGGCCTCATCGGGATCCTTCTCCTCGCGTGCGCGGTCCAGCAACGCGCGGACATCGTCGTCGTAGTACTTCAGCTTGCGGATTAGCGTCCAGTTCCTGAACTTGTCCTCGTAGAGGAGGTCGAACACAAGCTTCTTATAGGAAGGATCCTGCTCCAGCGTGTAGGCGACCCCTCCTGGCTTGGTCCCCTTCGAGAGCTCGTCGAAGTACTGGAACTTCTCGTTCGCCCGGTGCTTGACCTCGTACTCGTCCTTGCGCTTCTCGTTGACGAGATACTCCTCGAAGTCATCAGCCATCTCGACCATCTTGATGTACCGGTTGACGGTCGCGAGTTCTTTCCCGAGGGCGAACTTCTGTGAGAGGTCACGCTTCAGTTCTCTCTCCCGGACCACGCCTGGGCTCCGGGGTTCCGCAGCGAGCACCGCTTGCCACGCCTCATAGATCTTCCGGGCCTTGACGTACTCCGGCCATTGCTGTTTGCAGTCGTTCTCGAAATTCAACGACACGACGACCGCGTAACGCTCCTCATCGGTGGCGTACTTCGTCAGCTGCCAGACGTGGAGATACTCCACACGTTTCTTCTCCTCAGCCGTGAAGTCGTCGCTGTTGAGGATCAAGAAACACGCGGCGACGCGGCGGTTTCCGTCCAGAAGCGTTCCGTCTTGGTCGATGATCGGGGCCTTCCGCACGCCGTTGTTCGCGATGCTCCGTGCCAACTCGGCGATCTCGAACTCATCCTTGTCGGTCTCAAGGCCGGGGAGGTTGGCCTTGTTCAGCAAGATCTCGAGCAGCTCCTCGGAAGTCGGGCCTCGGCCGTGGACGCGGCGGAACTGACCGAGGTGGATATCGAGTCGGTCGTTCCTGTCCCACAGCTGGATGTCTTCCGTCTTGATGTGACCGGCGTCGAGAGGAACCTTGATGCCGTGGAACCACGGGACAGGCTTCACTGGCGCGATGGGTACTCCATTCCGCTCGATGAGTTGCACCACTGGGGTAGGTGCAGCCGCCCGGTTCTTCACTTTCCGTATACGTGCCCGAGCCTGCATGATGCGGTGCGTGATCTGGTCCAGGCCGGCACTCAGCGCTGCGGCGGTCGCACGGTCTCCGCGGGCTTCAGCGCGCTGGCGGAGCGTCGTCACGAGAATCTTGAGTAGTTCTTCGGCTTCCTCCTGCGACAGCGGGTTCTCGACTCCTTCACGGACGAGTTCCTCAACTTCGCGGCCAACGTCGCGCGAGATTGCGTAGGCCTCGTCGATCAGATCCTGGATCTCCGCGCGGATCTCGTCTGTCACCTGGGCTTCCATTACGTCCTCCTTCGTCATCCTTAGTCCTCAGCCTCTTCAACCAGCAGCCCCTCTTTGCTAGCAACCACGAAGTCTGTCGGCACCAACCCCTCGTCTCGGACGATGCGCTCCAAGCGAGAGAAGCCACGCCCCCAGGCCTTGCGCACGGCCTCCGTTGTCAGACCGAGCGCGTCGGCGATCTCTTGGTAGGAGACATCGGGGCGTTCTGCCTCCACGGCGTCCAGGACGTAGGCGATCACGCGTTGCGCGTTGACGTGACCGAGCCGAGTCAGGACCGCCCGAGCGATCCGGAGGGCCTCTGCTCGCTTCCGGTCCCGGCGCCCACGGTAAGCGTCGTCATCGCCATCGTCCGGCTGGGCGATGAGTTCCGCGGCATCCTCGCGACGCTGTCCTCTCGCGAGAGGACGTATACCCCGCAGTTGCGCGTAGGCGCCCTCAGCTTCTTCGCGGATCTGCAGGTCGTCGTACCGCTGGGAGGCAATACGGTTCCCAACCTTCCAGAGGAACCCTGGGAGCGAATCGACCCTGTGCCCTCGCTGGATCTGGTTGTACAGGGCGTACACGGCATCGGAAACCACCAGGTCTGCGTCTCCGCCGAGGAACCTCCACTTCGCCCGCATCTTTCGCACGAAGCCGTCGAAAACCGGGGCCTCGTACAGCGCCTTGATCGTTGCGACGGCGTCGCCCGCGGCAGCCGCTGCACGGGCTCTATCAAGGGGCGTGAGCCCCGGTGGCTCGGCTTCTACGTCTTCCATGCTTTCTCGCTTTTTGTCCTCACCTTTGTAGGAGGGCCCCGCCGGACACTCCGTCCCTTCTGATCGTGGGGGCCGGTTGAGCGCAAGTGGCCCTTCCTCCCGCCTATACCTTCTTGCTTCTCGTGCCTTCTATCTGAGTAGTAGGGGCTGCCGGACACTTCTCCGCATCTCCTAGCGGGAGTGTGGCCTGCCCGGGAGCGCGCGGGCGTGCGGGAAAGCGCACGCTGGCGCGCCGGTGCTGGGTGCCCCGCTACGCGCGGAGGTCCGGCGCCGGGTGACCGGTGCCGGTAGCGCCGGTCACGTAGACCGCAAAGCGGCGAGCTTCGGGGACCAGGTCAGGGGCGGGTCCGATAACCCCGGGTTATCGGACAGCGGGGCCTGCACGCCGCGTGACGGCGGGAGGTCCGAGGAGGGGCCCGCCGGCGCGCGGCGTGCTCCCGCGGCCGCCCGGTCGCCGGCGCCGTACTCGGTGCGGGCAAGCCCCGAACCCCGAAGCCACTCCGCGCGGCGCTCTCGGCAACCGGGGAGGCAGCGGCGGTGTCCGCCGGGCTGAAGCCGGCGCGGCGCGTGCTCCCCGCTGCACGCGCCTTGACGTGCGGATATCGGTCGTGGGTCGAGCCGGAATGCTGATGCGGCGCGGGCCTTGCCCGGCGCGCGACGCGCGCCGGGATCAGCAAGGACAGGGACGCCGGAAGGGATAGCCGGCTATGACTGCCAAGCCGGGGGCGGCCCGGAGACAAATCTAAAGAACTGCACATGACCGCAGTGGCCACACAGAAAAGGCTTAGTAGTCATGTAGTTGACGAGGCCCGCCGTGTCAGGGCTCACTTTGGTGTAAGTGCCGACACCGCACACGTGACAATGTCGCGTGACGCCGTCCTTCAGTATCTGAACTCCATCCCGCACCGCTTTGAGCTCGTCGTCGACCCGCGCCAAGAGATCTCGCGCCGTTCTAATCGTCATTTTTGCCTCGTGCTGCACAACGATGCAGTCGAGCAGTCGGTTAATGCGCTGCATGCGGTCGTCACCCGGGAACAGCTTTTCCAGGTTGGACTCGTCCTCTTCGCGGTGATACCAGAGCCGCAGCTTGGGCTGGCCTGAGAGCATCCACCACAGCACCTTACCGAGGGAGAAGATGTCTGCAGTCGGCTCGATAACGCTACGCTGGCCCATCAGCCAGGAAGCCATCCAGTCTCGACTTCCGGCGTTCTCAAGAGTCTCGGTCAGGCGATCTGAGTTTTCCTCCAGATAGAACGCGAGACCCGCGTCGCCTAAAACCAGCTGTCCTGCTGAATCTACGAAAATGTTGTCGGGCTTGATATCGCGATGCACGATGCCCTTGTTGTGCAGCGCGGCCACGCCACTCACGAGACCGCGAAATGCCATCAGGGCGGCTTCCGCTTTGCCGGCGAAGGACTCCTGATGACATGTCAGCTCGCGAGCCGGGAAATACTTGGTAACGCACCAGTGCTCGACGTCGTTCGAGTCCATGAGGCTCAAGACGTTTGGGTGGTCGACGGCGGAATATGCCCGGAGCTCATTCAGGAACCGAGCGATTGCCTTCTCGTGGCTATCTCCTCCTGCGACGGGGGCAAGCACCTTCAGGGCACCCATATTGGCCGGGTCTTTTGCGGCGTCGAACGCATCTAATGCCCCTCGAACCACAGCCGACCAACTGGAAATGTCTGCGCCCCTGGTATTCCCCTGACGGAGTTCGAAGCATGCTCGAGCGAGCTGTACTGCGGCCTGGTCGAGAGGCACCTTTCTCGTGTTGAGGACCCGAAAAACCTCACCTTGGCCGCCGCTGCCCAAACGGTCGAGAACGAGCCACGAACCGTAAGCCTTCCGCTCGGCCATAGTTACCCTTCCCGGCCGTGGCGCATCGTCGGCTTGCGCTTCGTCCTCGCTCTGGCGCCTTCCCGGTCATGTCGCATGATCGGCTTCTTCTTGGGCTTCGGCTTCGACTTCCCCTTCCTGGACGAGACCGTTTTCTTCACGATCGTCCCTCCTCGAGGAGGAGAGTACCGGGCGGCCCCTTCCGGCGTCGCGGGCCTTGCAGGCGGGAGTTCGCCGCCCGAGCGTTCCGGGAAAGGCCCGCGACGATCAGCAGCGGCGGCGTAACCACCTCGACCGATATCCGCGCGATCACGGGGCGTGCAACGGGAGGAGCATGCCCCGCGCCGCGCTTTACCGTGGCGAACACCGCCGCTGCCTCGCTGGTCGCAGAGAGCGCCGCGCGCAGCGCGGCCCCGGGGGACGGGAATCGGCCGCGCCGAGTAAGGCGCCGCCGACCGGGGCGGGCGGGAGGAGCACGCCCCCCGGGCTCGCCCCTTCGGGGTTTACATAGCACCGGCGTTATGTACAGGCCCGCCTCCGCTGCGGCTCCGGCGGGAACTGTGCGCGGCGCAAGGCACGGGGCACCGCGCACCGACGCGGGCGAGTACGCCCGCGTCCGCGCGCCTGAGAGCTGGGCACGGGAGCACGCGTCAAAACTCACCGTGACCTAAGGAAAGATCCCGTACAGCACAGACCCAGGGTCAACGCCCGTCAACCGCTGGTGCAACGCGATCGCCTGCTGTTCACTGAGGCTGCACACTACGTCTGCGGCCACACGCGCACGAATTGACTTCACGTTCTGCCGGCGGGCCCTCCGGCCTCGCCGCCGGCGACCCGGTGTCCTCTTGAGCGCGTCTTCGAGGAACTGCCGCGCGCCGATGGGGAGCAAGTCGCGGCTGGCCAGCGACTCGGTCGCCTCGTAGAAGATGTTGAACAGGTCATGCACCACGCGTTCCTGGCCGCGTTGTTGAGCAGCTAGCGAGGGCCGGTGAATGACGTAATACCAGGTGAGTTGCTTGAGCATCGTGATCTCGCGCTCGGCCTCGGGCTTTATCGCGACTGTGCGCGAGTTCGCCTTGTCGGGCTTTCGGAGACGGATGGCCTGCACGTAGCCAGAGATCAGCAGCGAAGTAAGGCTCCGGAGTCGAGCTCGTTGTTCGCGAGTGCCGGTGTACGGCTCGGCGATGCGCTGCGTGTTGCGGAGCTGCTCCATGAGGTTCGTGAACGCCTCCCGGAGTTGGGCATCCGTGTGCTTGCGGACAGGACGAAACTTCTCGAGCTTCCACCTGTCGAAGGTCCCGCTGATGAACAGCTCCAACTCGTCGGCGTCCTCATCCATCAGCCTGTCGAGGGGGACGAAGCCGGCACGGTAGAAGTCCTCCACGTCGTGGACTGCATAGGCGATGTCGTCGGCCCAGTCCATGATTTCGGCTTCCGCCGACTTCTCGGAGCGAGCAGCTGGGAGCTGGATGGCCCTCGCCCTGGCGAAGTCCGTACCCTCCAACGAGTACGCACCGTACTTCTTGTGCCTGAATCCATTCCTACCCCGCTTCCACGGGTACTTGAGGATCGCGTTCAGCGTCGCCCGCGTCAGATCTTGTCCAGGGTGCTCGCGATATCGCACAGAGAGCTTGGTCACCACGCGAAACGTCTGAGCGTTTCCCTCGAAGCCATCGCGGACCCTCAAGTCATGGGTGATCATGTGATCGAGTTGGGTTTCGGCAATGTGGCCGAAGGGAGGGTGCCCCAGGTCATGAGCGAGTGCGGCCGCCTCAGCCACCTCCGGCTCAATTCCCCCAAGTGCCGCGGCAAGTGGTCGCTGCTCGGCGCGCAGCTTCTCGGCGAGGCGTCTGGCTAGCTGCGCTACCTCCAGCGTGTGGGTCAGCCGATTGTGGAAGACGTGACCCTCAGCAGCACTCACGACTTGCGTCACGCCGGCAAGACGCCTCAGAGCGGTGGAGTACAGAATCCGGTCGCGATCCTGCTGGAAGCGGTTGCGTTGCTTCTCCGGATTGTCACGGTAACGCCGGTCATGCCGAGCCGGGATCTTGCGGACCGACAGATTCAGTCTCTAGCGCCGGCCGCCTTTGCCGGCCTCAAGTTCGCCGTGCCAAGTCAGCGCAACCTGGCGGCGATCAACCAGAACATGGAGAGCCTCCCTGACCTCGCGCTTCGAGGTCTGGGTGGACTCCACGACTTTCCCGACGAGGACGGACGGCCTGGTCGGGCCGGACCGCAAGGTACGCAGAACCTCCGCCTTGAGTCTTTTCTGAACGGCCATCGTAGTTCCTCCGGCTATTAGTTTAGCCTACTTTAGGTTACGCCCGCGAGCGCCTCAGGCAGAGAAAATTGGCTGCTCTTCCGCTTCGACGCCTTGTCGGCCAGGGCGTCGATCATCTTGAGGACGGCTTTCTGGTTGTGGGAGGGCAGCGCCTCGATTCGCTTGAGCCGTCGCCGTCGGCGAAGGCTGTCCGGCGAGGGTATCGCTTTGCGCGTGGCCTCTCGTCCGAGCAGCTCGTCGGTCGTGACGTCCAGGGCATCGGCGATCTTTACGAGCAGTCCGGGCGGCGGGGAAACTCCGTGGACCTCGTAGTAGGTGACGGTCTGCTGCGGGATGCCGATCCGGTCGGCGAGCCCGCCCGGCCACCGTCGCATGCAGCCCCTCTTCCTCCGTCGGTACTTCCCACTCCGTCACGATCACGCCGCCATCTCTCATTACGCAAATCACCCTTGACCGAACAGCCAAGTCAATGCCACAACTCTCTATGTCAGCCTCCTGTCGTTTGAGGCGCCCCACCATGGGGCCACCTCGACTGGTACCCCAGGAGGCTGACTTTACTGGTCCCAACGCGTCCCCTTCACGGGACCGCTTTATAGGATCTGGGAGCTTGTCTCGGAGTGGCAGAGTTTCTGCAGCTGGGATTGAGACTGTGATCAGGACGGCGGTCTTGCGAGCGGCAGCGGTTCTCGTCCTCTGCCTCGGGCGGCGGCCGCTCGGAGCGGAGTGCCCCGCCGGGACGTGGGTGAGCCTCGCGCCGATGAGCGAGCCCCGACAAGAGATGGCGGCGGCCGAGTTGGGCGGCAGGATCTACGCCGTCGGGGGTCTTGCCGGCCGAGCCAACGCCAACACGATCTACGACCCGTCCGGCAACAGCTGGAGCGTGGGTGCCGATCTGCCCGTCATGACGGACCACGCCTGGACCGTCTCCGTGGGCGGACGCCTCTACGTGGGAGGCGGCAGCAGCAACCGAGTCTTCGCCTACGACCCAACGGCGGACCGCTGGACGGAAGCCGCTTCCTCCGCCTACGTGCACGGGGGCACGCCCGTGGCAGCCGTGATCGCTGGCCAGATCTACGTCGCCGGAGGAACCGGCGGGACGATGGTCGGAAACGAGCTCGAGGTCTACGACCCGGCAGCAAACCGATGGACGACGCTGGCGCCGATGAGCTGCGCGCGTAACCACACGGCCGGAGGCGCGATCGGCGGCAAGCTCTACGTCGCGGGAGGAAGACCGGGAAACCAGGACTGCCTGGAGGTCTACGATCCCGCCGCGGACACGTGGACCCGGAAGGCCGCGATGCCCACCGGGCGATCCGGCGCGGCCGGGGCGGTCGTCGAAGACTGTCTCTATGTCTTCGGCGGAGAGGGCAACGCCAGCGATCCCAACGGCATCTTCCACCAGGTCGAGGCGTACGAGGCGTCGGCCGACACCTGGCGGCAGCTTTCCCCGATGCAGACCGCGCGGCACGGCATCTACGCTGCGACCATCGGCAACATCATCTACTTGCCCGGCGGAGCGACCAATCAGGGAATCGGCGTGACGGCGGTCAACGAGGCTTATGTGATCGACGTGCCGCCGTCTCTTTCTCCCCGGCAGAAGGTCGCACTCCCGCCGCGGCGGACCGGGCACCCGAGGACTAAGGACTAGACGAGGGGCCGCGGAAATGGCGCCGGGCATATGCGCGCCAGTAGACGGCGAGGAACAGGCCGAAGAGGAGGGTCGTCCAGAGGACGAGCTCGTTGGGCGGAAGGGCAAAGACGATGGCGATGAAGAGGACCCAGGCCACCGCCACGACGTTGATGAATGTTGCCTTTCGTCCGAGGCTCCAGGGAGCGGTCCCGCGCGTCGCGAATTCCCCGCGCCGGAAGAGACGGTTGCGCATGTTCAGGAAGATCGGGATCCCGTACGCGAGGTAGAGCGTGATCGTGCTCGCCGACGTCAGAACCGTGAAGGCCGCGGCGTAGAGAGAGACGAGCACGGCGAGAGCGCTGGTCGCGACGATCGCGGTGACCGGAGCGCCGGTCCGCGCGTTGACCGTCGCGATCCAGCGCGAGCCGGGCATGCCGCCGTCGCGGGCAAAGGCGAACCACATGCGGGCCA
>WNGA01016081.1_pt1 | contig 12157 bp, 9 predicted proteins | sample 5400061 | NCBI WGS metagenome assembly WNGA01 (sample SAMN13153366, study PRJNA577476) | soil metagenome | isolation source: 100 cm soil or saprolite under grassland replicate 2 | place: USA:California | collected 2016-06-15
CTCGCACGTCGGCTGCAGCATTTTTTTGGATCGCCTGGCCTTGCCCTATGAAAATCTTGCCGTTGATCCCGAGCAGATCCTTCCGTTCCATACCCGCCTTGCGCGGCACGCTTCCAACCAGCAGGGCCCAGTTCACGTCGCGAAAACCTTCATCGAGATCGGCCGTCGGTACCACAGATTCAAGGAGCGGGAACGCGCAATCGTCCAGTTCCATCACCACGCCTTTGAGCGCGCCGAGTACGGCAGGAATCTCGATCAAATGAAGTCTGAGCGGTTGATCGGGTCCGAACATTTGGCCGGAAGCGATGCGAAACAGGAGGGCATAACCGATGTGCCCGGCGGCGCCAGTCACGGCGACTTTAATCGGAGTTTTCATGGCGCAATTAGCCATAAACGCTTCGTTGAGCAAAGCAAAGCCAAGTACATGTCATCTCGAGCGAAGTCGAGACATCCCGTGAACTTACCGGCACGCTTCGCGACGGGGTTCCTCGACTTCGCTCGGAATGACACGATGAAGATCAGCGGTAAATTCTGAACGCGATGTATCCAAGTAAGTTGGACAAGATCATCAATCTCTTTGAATCGCTTCCGGAAGATGAGCGGCGCGAGACGCTCGTTTCGTACGCCGACAATGCGAAAAGACAGGAGCCGCGTGAGGGCGAGAATTTTGATCTCGTCGATGTGCGCAAAGACGAGGAATGCACCGACACAGTCGGCGTTTATCTGTACGTCGACGAAGAGGGCAAGGCACACATTCGCATGACGCTCGGCCCGGAAGTGCAAACGCTCACTCGCGCGATGACAGCGATTCTTTGCAAGGGGCTCGACGGCTCGAGTCCCCAGGAGATTCTGGATCTGCCGAGTGATTTTGTGACGCGCGTCGTGGGCACGGAACTGGTGCGCCTCCGCAGCCAGACTGTGTATTACGTCCTCACGCGGATAAAAAGCATCTGCAAAGTTTGGGTAGACCGGCAGCGCATGGCGCAGGTGGCGTAGGTAGATGGAGGTCAGACTGCCAGCCATGATTCCGGCCTGGAGGCTGCTAGGTCGTCGAATCAGCCAAGCTGGCTGATATCAGAGTTAGTTTCCTTCGAAAAGCTCGCGTGATTTTGTTTGTCATTCCCAGTTAATCCTGCGCAAAAATCACGAGCAAATGAAAATGACGATTTCCGCAATTCCACTAATCGGTGTGATGACGCTCGTTTCCTGCGCCAACCCCCCACCGCAACCGGCAAACTTCGGTTGCTCAGGAACGGATTCGCCTGATCATCAGTTGCGCGCATGCATCGTTGAGTTTGGGAAATTCCCGCCGCCGCTTAACGAATCGCGCGTCGATATTCGCGACACGTCGGGCAAACTGGTTGCGTCGCGCAATTTTGGATCCCCCAAAGGCGACCAGGGCCGCAGCGTTGTCCATTCTGCGTGGACGCCCGATTCCAGTTTCTTCGTGTTCAGCACACAGAGCTCTGGCGGGCATTCGCCCTGGCATTGGAACACGTATTTTTATAGCCGGAAAAAGAACAAATTCGCTCTGCTCGACGACACGATCGGGGCAGTGATCAAACCCAACTTCAAAGTCCAAGCGCCCGATATCGTAGAGGCAACCGTGCAGGGCACGGCGTCCGATCCAAGCGACATCCAAATCGGTCACGTCGTCACCAGGCATCTCGGCTCGCTGTAGCGCCGGAAAATGGTTGCCGGGCTGGAAGCCTGCTCGACTTGTCAGGCAGGATGCCTGAGTTACCTTCGGCGCGCAGATGCCGCGGAATAACGAACTCAAGAAAATTCTTCTCATCGGCTCCGGTCCAATCGTGATCGGGCAGGGCTGCGAATTTGATTATTCTGGTGTGCAGGCGTGCAAGGCGCTGCGCGAAGAAGGCTACGAGGTGGTGCTGGTCAATTCGAATCCAGCCACCATCATGACCGACCCGGAATTCGCCGATCGCACTTATGTCGAGCCGATCACACCTGAGGTGGTCGAGGCAATTATGGAACGCGAAAAACCGGACGCGATTTTGCCCACTCTCGGGGGACAGACCGCGCTTAATGCCGCAATGGAATTGAATCGCAACGGCGCGCTGGCGCGGCACAGCGTGAAATTGATCGGCGCGAACGCGCAGACGATTGCAAAAGGCGAAGACCGCCAATTGTTCAAGGAAGCCATGCTGCGTATCGGGCTCGACGTGCCGCGCTCTGGCATAGCGCGTTCGCTTGCAGATCTTGATCGCATCGTTGCCGAGATCGGAACATTTCCGCTGATCATTCGTCCGGCATTCACTTTGGGAGGTACTGGCGGAGGGATCGCTTACAATCGCGAAGAACTCGATGAGATCGCAGCGCGCGGCCTGGATCTTTCGCCAGTGCGCGAAGTGTTGATCGAAGAATCGCTGGTGGGTTGGAAAGAGTTCGAGATGGAAGTCATGCGCGACCGCATGGACAACTGCGTTGTCGTTTGTTCCATCGAGAATTTCGATCCGATGGGCGTGCATACCGGCGACTCCATCACCGTTGCGCCTGTGCAAACGCTGACCGACAAGGAATATCAAATGATGCGCGACGCCGCGTTCGCGGTGATCCGTGAGATTGGCGTCGAGACCGGCGGGTCCAACATTCAGTTTGCGGTTCATCCTGAAACAGGCCGCATGGTGGTGATCGAAATGAATCCGCGCGTGTCGCGTTCCAGTGCTCTGGCATCGAAAGCGACCGGTTTTCCGATTGCAAAGATCGCAGCCAAACTCGCGGTCGGCTACACGCTCGACGAAATTAAGAACGACATCACCCGAGAAACGCCGGCCTGCTTCGAGCCGACGATTGATTACTGCGTGGTCAAAGTGCCGCGATTCACGTTTGAAAAATTTCCGCAGGCAGACGCGACGCTCACGACACGGATGAAAAGCGTCGGAGAAGCGATGGCGATCGGACGCACGTTTAAAGAAGCATTGCAAAAAGCGCTGCGCAGCCTGGAGATCAAACGCTTCGGCTTGTTAGGTGACGGCGCGGACAAGGATGTCGATCTCGATCTTGAAACACTGCGATTGAAGCTGGCAATCCCGAAGGCCGAGCGAATCTTCCACATCGCGAGCTGACGAAGATCGACAAGTGGTTTTTGCGAAACATCGCTGAGTTGGTCCAAGAGAGCGAGCGGCTGCATGCCGACAAATCATTTCAATATTGGCTTTCCACACCGGGTGGGGACAATCCCGTTCACCCAAATGATCCGATTTTCCCCGCAAAACGATTTCGTGAATTGAAGCGGCTCGGCTTCTCTGACCGTCAGATCTTAGTGACAGCCCACGGAGTTACGGATCGTGACGGGATAAAGTGGGGTCAAGACGGTATTCGTGTTCTTCGAAAGTCAGAAAATGTAATTCCCACCTATCGCCTTGTAGATACGTGCGCGGCGGAGTTTGAAGCTTACACCCCATACTACTATTCGACGTACGGCGACGAGAACGAGCGACGCGAGAGCGGCAAACGAAAGATCATGATTCTGGGTGGCGGACCGAACCGGATCGGCCAGGGCATTGAATTTGATTACTGCTGCGTGCATGCCGCGTTTGCGCTGCGCGAGCTCGGATTCGAGACGATCATGGTGAACTCGAATCCGGAAACGGTTTCGACCGATTACGACACGAGCGACAAACTTTATTTTGAGCCGCTCACCCTTGAGGACGTACTCAACATTTACGACCAGGAACAACCGGAAGGCGTCTTTGTCCAGTTTGGTGGCCAGACACCGCTGAATCTCGCCAGTGGATTGAAAGCGGCAGGTGTGCCTATTCTTGGGACGCAGCCCGAAAGCATCGAGACCGCGGAAGACCGAAAGTTATTCGCGGCGATGCTGGACAAACTTGGCCTGCGCCAAACGCCAAACGGATCGGCCACAAGTACCAAAGAGGCCGTAGGGATAGCGAAGAAAATTGGCTATCCGGTGCTCGTTAGGCCGAGCTTCGTTCTGGGCGGGCGCGCCATGGAGCTCGTCTATACGGAGACGGACCTCAGGCGTTACATGACAAGTGCGATTGAAGTCACGCCTGATCGTCCGGTGCTCATCGATCGCTTCCTCGAAGATGCCATTGAGGTCGATGTCGATTGCATCTCCGACGGCGAGACGACCGTCATCGGCGCAATCATGGAGCATATCGAGGAAGCGGGCATCCACAGCGGTGACAGCGCATGCGTGATCCCGACGTTTTCCCTGTCGCAAAAAGTTCTAGACGAGATTTCATCCGCGACGAAAGCGATGGCGCGCGAACTGAATGTGCGCGGTCTGATGAACGTGCAATTCGCGGTGAAAGGCGACGACGTTTACGTGCTGGAAGTGAATCCGCGCGCCTCGCGTACTGTGCCGTTTGTCAGCAAAGCGATCGGCGCCCCATTGGCAAAACTGGCCGCCAAAGTGATGACGGGAAAGTCATTACGGGAACTCGGATTCACGAAAGAAATCGTGCCGAAACATTTCTCGGTGAAAGAAGCGGTGTTTCCGTTTCTGCGTTACGAGGGTTTGGACATTTCTCTAGGACCGGAAATGAAATCGACGGGCGAAGTAATGGGCATCGATATTGACCTGGGTCTTGCATATGCGAAATCGCAGATGGCTGCGCCGCCTCCTTTACCAAAACGCGGAAGAGTCTTCGTCAGTGTCAAAGACGCCGATAAGGAAGCGATCATTCCCGTCGCGCGTGAATTTCTCAAGCTAGGTTTTGAAATTGTTTCCACCAGCGGCACGGCACAAGCGCTGACCGAAGCGAAAATCAAAGTGACTAAGGTTTTCAAGATTCACGAGGGACGTCCAAACGTGCTCGACCGGATCAAGAACGGCGACATCAATTTCATCATCAACACGCCGAGCGGTAAAATTCCGCGCGAGCACGAAGTGGTCATTCGCAACGCCGCGCTCGCGGCAAAAATTCCGATCATGACGACGGTGCGCGCGGCACTGGCCAGCGCGAACGGAATCCGCTCACTGCAAAAACGAAAAGTTCAGGTGCGGAGCTTGCAAGAATACCACGCTTCGCAGACGTTAAATTGTTGAAGCGTTGAAGCGGAAAAACAGCATTGTCTCGACTTCGCTCGATGACAATGCGTTGATGCCATTTGTCAGCATGAAATTTTCTATTGTGTTAGCTGTGTTGTTAACCTCGGCTGTTTTTGCCGCCGACGAAAAGAAAGAAGAAAAAAGTCCGATGAATTCACCCAATGAAGTGGCCGTGATTAAGACGAACGAAGGCGAAATGGTGGTGCAGTTTTGGACGGATGCCGCACCAAAGACGATCGAGAATTTCAAGAAACTGGCGCGCCAGGGATTCTATGATGGGACGATTTTCCACCGGATCGTCAAAGAATTCATGATCCAGGGCGGCGATCCGAATTCTAAAGATCCGGCAAAAGAGAACAGCTACGGCGAAGGCGGACCTGGGTACAACATCAACGCCGAGTTCAACCATCATAGCCACGACAGCGGCGTGATTTCGATGGCGCGCGGGCCCGATCCAGACTCCGCAGGGTCGCAATTCTTCATCTGTCTCGCTCCGGTGCACCGGCTCGACCATCAATACACGACCTTTGGTAAACTGATTAAAGGCCAGGATGTGCTGCAGAAAATCGGTGACACTCCGGTGATTAGGAACAGCATGGGCGAACCGAGCAAACCGACCAAACGCGTGGTGATCGAGAACATCAAAATTGTCCCGGCTGATTCGGTGAAATAATTGATTCGCCGGTCATGTCGAGCGAAGTCGAGACATCCCGCGAAAATACCTTCAAGACTGTGCAACGGGATTCCTCGACTTCGCTCGGAATGACAAAAATCGCGCTCATTCAGATGCGCTGCGGCGTGGAGCCGGAGAAGAATCTCTCGCGCGCGATCGAATTTATTCGCGACGCGGCGAGACAAGGCGCAGAGATTGTCTGCCTGCCGGAGCTTTTTCGATCGCAATATTTTTGCCAGACAGAAGATCATAAGAACTTCGAATTGGCCGAGGAAGTGCCGGGAAAATCAACCGCCGCACTCGGAGAAGTTGCTCGCGAAACCGGCACACTAATTATCGCGTCGCTCTTCGAGAGACGCAGCGCGGGGCTTTATCACAATACGGCGGCGATTATCGACACGGATGGGAAGTTGCTTGGTAAATATCGCAAAATGCATATTCCCGATGATCCACTGTACCACGAAAAGTTTTACTTCGCGCCCGGCGATCTCGGATTTCGAGCGTGGGACACAGCACGCGGCAAGATCGGCATCTGCGTGTGCTGGGACCAATGGTATCCGGAAGCGGCGCGACTGACTGCGTTGCGTGGCGCAGAGATTATTTTTTATCCAACGGCAATCGGCTGGCATCCGAGCGAGAAAAAGGAATTTGGAAAAGCGCAACATTCCGCGTGGGAAACGATTCAGCGTGGTCATGCGATTGCCAACGGATGCTACGTCGCGGTGGCGAACCGCGTCGGTCACGAAGCGCCCGCCGGTGGAGATGGTATTGAATTTTGGGGGCAAAGCTTTGTGTGCGGGCCGGACGGCGAAATCATCGCGAAAGGTTCGATCGATCAAGAAGAGATTGTGGCGGCCGAGATCGATTGGGCTCGCGTCAACGAGCACCGAACGCAGTGGCCATTCTTGCGAGATCGCAGAATCGACGCCTACGGCGGCATCGAACAGCGGATGATCGATTAGATCTTGTAGGGCGTTTCTGTGAAACGCCAGGCGCCTGACACAGACGCCCTGCAACTATTGCTCGGCACAATAATTGCCGGAGATCACGGAATTCAAACGCGCGCTGTTCCAATTCGCTCTTTGTGCTAATACGAGGGCAATGACAGCGAGCGCTGCTCAACCGAGGCGTCGGCCTTGGTATCGCCCATCGTTGACGGTGCAAATCATGATCGGGCTGGTTGTCGGCGGCGTGATTGGATGGCTGCGGCCTGATTGGGGTAACGCGGTTTATTTTTTGCGCGACATTTTCATTAATCTGATCAAATCGATCATCGCGCCGCTTGTGTTTTCAACCATTGTGGTAGGCATCGCAGGCGCCGGTGCGCTCCGGAACGTGGGGCGCATGGGAATCAAGGCGCTGATCTATTTCGAGATCGTCACCACAGTCGCGCTGTTCATCGGATTGGCCGTGGTGAATCTCACCAAGCCTGGCGTCGGGGTGACTCTTGACGCGACGAACACGTCCGCCATCCAGTCCATTGAGCATACTCATCCGAAGTCTTTCGTGGAAACCATAGTCCACGCGTTTCCGTCCAGCATCATTGAAGCGATGGGTCGGGGCGACGTTTTGCAAATCGTTGCGTTCAGTGTGCTCTTCGCGCTCGCGGTGTCGGCAGTTGGCGAAAAAGGCAAACCAATCGTCCGCGCCACGGAGAGCCTTTCGCAGGTGATGTTCAAGTTCACGAATTACGTGATGATGTTTGCGCCGATCGGTGTCGGCGCAGCCATGGCGCATACGATCGGCACACAAGGTTTGGGTGTGCTGAAAAATCTGGGAGCCTTGGTTCTGTCGCTGTATCTGGCGCTGATTATTTTTGTGGTGCTCGTTTTTGGGTTGGTCATTCTCATCGCGCGCGTGCCTTTGCGGCAGTTCGTGCGCGCGGTGCGCGAACCGGCGGTGCTGGCATTCGCCACGACCAGTAGTGAGTCGGCGTTGCCAAAAGCAATGGAATCGATGGAGCGCTTCGGTGTGCCACGGCGGATCGTGGGATTCGTGATGCCCACTGGCTACTCATTTAACCTTGACGGCTCAACGCTGTATCTGGCAATGGCATCGGTCTTCGTGGCACAGGCGGCTGAAGCCACTACCGGTCAGCACATGGGATGGGATCGGCAGATCCTGATGGTGCTCACGCTGATGATCACATCCAAAGGCGTGGCCGCGGTTCCGCGCGCGTCGCTCGTGATCTTGCTCGCCACAGTAAACAGCTTCCTGCCCGCCGGCCTCGGACCGATTGGCGTGGCAGTGATCTTTGGCGTCGATGAATTGATGGACATGGGACGCACCTGCGTAAACCTGATCGGAAATTGTCTGGCGACGATCATCGTCGCGCGATGGGAAGGCGAATTCGATGACCGCCGTGCGCGTGTGTTTGGCACGCCGGCCGAAGCTGAATTGGATTTGAAAACGGGTGAGGTCGCCTTCGCCGATGCCGTCGCGCAAGGCGACTGAGAATACTACAAGAGCTTGCGCGCGACGGCGACGGGCTATGTGCCGGATCCAAGATGACAGTAACAATTTTGTTACTTTTTTGCGACTGGCACGCGCGGCGTACGCGAATAGGAAATGAATTGACAAGCAATTCACATTACAGAACTGTCACAAACTCTAACCCACAAAACCTATGAAGAAAATACTCGCAACAATCCTGATATTCTCTGCTATTGGCTTGGGCGTTGTTGCATTTGGTGTACGCGGCGGCTCGCCTCGACCGAATGCAAACGCTGATGCCTTCAACCGCGGGCCCGACGTGGATCACTCGAGTGCCGTCGTGCAACTCAAAGGTGATCCCCTGAGTACGAGTCCTCGTACCAAGCCGGCACACGGCAGAAAAATCGATTTCAACAGCAACGCCGTGAGATCGTATCGCGCCCAGTTGAACGCTGGACGAAACGAATTCAAACGGTGGCTGCGAGAAAATGCACCCAGAGCAAGGGTTACGAGCGAGTACGATGTGTCACTTAACGCAGTGGCAGTACAACTCAATGGGACGCCGCTGGCGACAATCGCAGCTGCTCCAATGGTGCAGAGCGCCGAGTACAACGCGCTTTACCACCCGAACCTGAGCCAGAGCTATCAGATCATTAACGCCTCTGACGCCTGGGCGGACGCTGGCGGTAGGGCGCAGGCGGGTGCCGGCATCAAGATCGGCGACATCGATACGGGTATTGACGAAATGCATCCTTTCTTTGACCCAACAGGGTTCGAGTATCCGGAGGGTTTTCCGAAGTGCGATGCGGCTGATAGCGCTTCGCATCACGAGGATGAGGACTGCAACTACGTCTCGGAAAAGGTTATCGTTGCGAAAGTTTTCTATAACAAAGCCCACCAGCAGGGTCTCGACGCTCAAGCCATCCAGGATCACGGCACACACACGGCCGGTATTGCGGCTGGAGTAACCGGCAAAACTGCCGTCGCAAACGAGGTGGAAATCGATGACATGTCGGGCATCGCTCCGGGTGCGTGGCTGGGCAATTACAATGTTTTCCCGGGTGGCGTCTCGAACGCTCGGAGTGAAGACATCCTGAACGCCGTTGATGAGGCGATCGAAGACGGCATGGATGTTCTCAACCTGTCGCTGGGCGGCGGTTATCACGGCAACAACGATCTGCTGGCGATGGGACTCGACAATGCAGTCGATGCTGGCGTGGTGGTGGCAGTGGCAGCAGGTAACAGCGGCCCGGGTCAAGGCACGCTTGAGTCGCCCGGGCGCGCACGCAAAATCATCACAGTCGCCGCGAGCACGAACAACCACTTCGTCGGCCAGCCTTTCACCTATCCGGCAGCCGGCGGAACAACGATCGGCGCGGCTGTGGGTGATTTTCCGCCGTTGCCTACCGGCCCGTTCGACCTGTGGTTTAACAGCCAGCTCAATGCGTGCACCAGCGTCGATTCGGACGCTTCCGGCAAAGTCGTGGTCGTCGATCGCGGCGGTTGCACGTTTAGCACCAAAGTGCGCAACGCCATCGCTGCCGACGCTATCGGCGTTGTTGTTATCAACAACGTCGCCGGTGATCCGGTCGCCATGGCAAAGGATGGTGGCGGTGGTGATGACCTGCCGGCCGTAATGATCGGCAAGAACGAAGGGGCAGCGCTACGAACTGCGAACCCACCGGATGCATCAGCAGTGGCGACATTCGAGGAGTTCATCACTGCTAACCAAGATATCCTCGCCGGGTTCAGCAGCCAGGGCCCGACGGCGGTTGATTTTGCCGTCAAGCCTGACGTCACGTCGGTGGGGGTGAACGTCCTCAGCTCAATCACGTGCGTCGGCACAGACTTCCCATGCACCACTAATGGCAATGGTACCGATGCTCCGTGGGCTTTCTTCAGCGGCACTTCCATGTCAACGCCGCATATTGCCGGCTCGGCGGCGGTGCTCTTGGACATCCATTCTGCTGAGAACTGGTCGCCAGCGCAGGTTAAGTCGGCGCTCGTCAATCGCGCCGATCTCGTGGTCAAAGACGCCTTCAGCGGCACGTACGACGTCGGTCCAACTGCGCAAGGCGGTGGACGCGAGAATCTCTCCGTAGCAGCGGAGGCGACGACCTGGATGGATCCGGTCTCGGCGAGCTTCGGGCGTGTAACGGTTGGTCATCCGACTTCGGTTACAATCACGCTGTATAACCCGACAGCCTCTGATCAGCCGTTCACTGTCTCGACGACAAAATTCACTCCGACGAACGCGGTGCCTCTTATCTACAACGCCGGAACCCTTAGCTCGCCGGACGAGCGAATCATGGTGCCAGCCAACGTGACGGTACCAGCCAACAGTTCCACGACGCTCACCGTGACGGTCACTGCAGGAATAGGCGCCACGGTCCAAGGCTGGATTAACCTGGATGGCGAGGGCGACAACGATCTGCACTTCGCGTATTACGCGCACGTCGGTCCTTAACAATCGCAGTAGCCAAGTAATTCTAACAAGCAGGGCCGCGGGTGACCGCGTCCCTGCTTTTTTTGTGGCCAAAGATCAGAGCATCGACAAATTCGCACAATTTGGGCTAGGCTGTGTTGATGATCGCAGCTTTGCGCGTACTGGAAGCAACTTACGTCATGCAGATCTTCACCTCCGCTTTTCTGGCGATTCTGTTTCTGCAATCGGGGATCGATAAAGTCGTCGATCGCCGTGGAAATTTTGAATGGCTAAAAGGTCATTTCGCGAAGAGTCCACTTGCGGGGATCGTTCCTGCGCTGCTGATCTGCATCACGATTCTCGAGGTCGCGGCCGGCGCGCTGAGCGGCGTCGGCTGCGTGCTGATAATTCTTTTGAAAGATTCGACGATCGCGTTCTACGGGGCGATTCTTTCTGCCGCAGCCATCACGGCGCTTTTTTTTGGGCAGCGAATCGCGAAAGATTATGCCGGCGCGGCAGTGCTTGTTCCGTACTTTCTGCTCACGTTGGTCGCAATGTATCTGCTGGCGCAACAATAACTCTGCACTTCCACACAAATTTGATGGCCGGTGATTCCCGTTAAGGTGATGACGCACAAGCAATCACGTCACGGTCGAGCTCCGGACATCCTTGCTGTTGTTGCACTGGTTGTTACCTTCGCCCTTCGTTACGTTCCATTCGTAACATCGCACCTCCTGTTTGGGCCATTCCTGGACAATGTCCATGTCTATGGGCCCATATTCGCCGAGGCTTCGAGGTTGTCGCTGTCTGGAGCCGTTCCGTACTATTTGCCTGACATTGGGACGGGCTTTCCAGTATTCGAGAGTCCCCATTTTTGCATTCTTTATCCATTTTATTTTTTGGGGTTGATCAACTACGGCGGGCCGCTGAACTCGCTTTACACGCTCACTTATCTGACACTGTTCCACATCTTCATTTTTTACTTTAACCTCTACGTTCTGTTGCGTTGCGGCACGGTTCCACCATGGGCTGCATATATTGGAGCGTCCGTCGGCATGCTGGCGCGGAACACGGAACTGTATGCCAGTTGGATCACGATCACGGCAAGCTACGCATGGCTTCCGTTAGTGCTCGCCGGCGGCGTGTTGTTATTCCGATTTCCTGGGAAGGCCCATGGAATAGTCGTCTTTTCAATTGCAACGGGTTTTCTGGCGTTGGCGAGCGCTTCACAGCCGGTTATTCATGCCGCCCTGAGTTGTCTGATGCTGTTCGCCGTAGGTGTCGGGTGGTTGTGTCTCGACCGACGTTTTTCAGATATCTGGCGGGTAGCCTGGTCTCTGGTCCTATGCGGCGGGATTGCGTTCGGACTGGCTGGGGCTGCGATACTGCCAATGTACATGGCCACTGGTGAGATGATCCGGCACATTGGGAGCGGCGCAGCCGTGATTGGGCACGCGCACATCCCATGGGAAAACTTCAATCTTATTCAGCTTAAACTAAACCAAGCTGCCGGTATTGTGATCAGACCGACCTGGATCGGCATCGTGGGCAGTCCCTATATAGGCCCGCTTGGTGTAATCGGGACACT
>WNGA01022521.1_pt1 | contig 12155 bp, 18 predicted proteins | sample 5400061 | NCBI WGS metagenome assembly WNGA01 (sample SAMN13153366, study PRJNA577476) | soil metagenome | isolation source: 100 cm soil or saprolite under grassland replicate 2 | place: USA:California | collected 2016-06-15
CCGACGATCGCTTCATCACGGAAGCTCGTCGATTCCACCCCGGCCTTGCGGAGGAAGAAGTCCTGAAGCGCGCTCGCAACCTGCGCTCAGCGCATGCGGTACGCGCTGCGAGGGCCCGCTGGCACAAGGCCGGCGATAGGCCAGCGAACAACGCGGGCGAGCCCGCGGCCCGCCATTCCCGCTGATGCATGACGCCGGCCTTCAGCTGCGACCAAGGACTGGAGTACCGTCCGGGTCGATGTAAGCGCGGGGGGTCGCCGCGGGGCGCGCCCGGGTCCGATTGGCCTTCGTCGGTTATCGATCGCCGGACGTGTGGGCCTCGATTAGAGCCGTCGCCGCGTCACCTACCGAACCACCGTGGTTGACTGGCCCGAACATCCGCGCGGCGACCCACGCGCCATCCATCAGCAGAAGGAGCTGGGCGGCGAGCCTGTTGGGGTCGCGCAAGCCGGCGTCGCGGGCGAGCCCGGCAAACCGCTCGAGGACTGCTTGCTTGTGGCCGAGGGCGACCTGGTGGCCGGGGTGGTCCACATCGGGGAACTCGGACGCCGCGCCTTGGAACGTGCAGCCGAGACAACGCGGGCTCGTCGCCAGCTTCCCCGTAGCCTCCAAGGCCGCCACGAGCTTTGCGCGTGGCTCATCGACCTCGGCCATCGCGTCCTCGAGCCAGGCCATGAACTCGCCGTTCGACCGCTCGAGATAGGCCGCGATCAGGTAACGCGACGCCTGGCAGCTCGTGGCCCCCCGCGATGCTCCATCGGCTCATAGCGAGAAATCGGAAGCCTCGACGGATCAGATGTGCGCCGCCGAATCGCGGTGCAATCTGGGCATCCCAGCGTCCCATAGCCAGCGGAGAGCGACCAACAAGATCGCGACTCCGAGCACCATGTAGATCGCTTGGAGCGGCGGCTCGTTGCTGTAGCCGATGATCGCGACCTCGACGCCGATCCAGGTGACCAGCGCGGCGCCGACGACGAATGCCGCTGCCGGGGCGAGCGGATGCCGCAGCCAGACCAGACGAGCTGCGACGAGCGGCCCGAGTCCGAGGACGCCGAACAGGATCAGCCCAGGCACGAAGTAGGTGTCGAAGGGCGATCCGGCCAGCGCCGACAGCGGGAGCGGGATGACCTCGCCCCTTGGGGCGAGCATCAGAATCAGGCCGCCTCCGAGCGCGCCGACGCTCAGGATGAGTTCAAGCGCGAGTGCGCCCCTCGCGAATCGGCTCAACGGTTGTCTCGTTCGATCGAACTGGATTTTGGTGGTCATCGCCATCGCCTTTCTCTGAGCCGTCGAGGCGCGAAGCTCACGCGCCCGTTTGGCTACCGAACAATCGTGGGCGGGAGGCGGCCGCGTCGATAGAGCCATGTGGCGGGCGATCCGGGCGGTCTGGCCCTGTCGGATCGGGCGTCAAACGCGGAGCCTATCCGTGGCGCATCAGGACGCATTCGTTCTCGAGGCGTTGCCCAGCCACGCACACCTTGGAGGATGAAGCCATGTTGCTCGTCGAGCGTCTGATCGCCGCGGCCGCCTTATTCGTGGCCGCGCACTTTGCGATGGGTTACATCAACCCGAGCGCCGGCGGAAGCGGCGGAGCTCTGATCTTCCCGTTTGCTACCGACGCTCCAACCCGCTGGGCGTTTGGCGGGCTCGACGGCGGCCCGCTTGTCCTGCTCATCCCCGTGATGATCGGGCTCGCCGGCATCGCCGTCCTAGCTTTCTTCCTGGGGATCCTCGCGACCTTCGGCCTGGCGGTCCCCGCGAACCTCTGGCGACCGCTGGTCCTCGTCGGCGTCGCCTGCTCGGTGACGCTCCTCGTCCTCCACCCGAGCGTGTGGGTCCTGTTGCCCCTTGCACTCAACGCCGGCCTGGCGTGGGTGGCTTGGACGTCAGCCTGGACGCCAGTTGCCGCCTAGCCAAGCACGCCGCCGGCTCACCGAGCCGGGGCGAAAGGAAGACCGGACCAATCTGAATCGATCCCGACGGGCCCGAAAGCTCGTGACTTATGGCCCTCAGTGCTGGGCCGACCGGCACTCATCAGCCCCTGCGCATATGTCGATAGTCAGCGCATGGACGAGATCACGATCCTCCAGGCCGGCTGTAGCCGTACGCGGCGCTCGTCCCGACGGCGACGAGGCTGTTCATGTCGGCGGTCCGGTGCCGCACTGCGTTGAAGGCGCCACGATAGAACGGCGCTCCGGCATAGAACTGGACCGGCGTGGCCAAAACGAGCTGGAACCATTGGTTCGTGAACAGGGCCGGGAGCCCCGGCGCCACGGTCATCCGGGCAAGGCCGAGGAGCAGCGGCACGGTGAACACGGTCGCCATAACCAGCCGCCGGCGGGTGTCGGCAAAGTGGCGGTCAGCGAAGGTCGGCTCGTCTGCGTTGGCCTCATCGGCATCGATCCGGTCGACACGCGCAACATATCCGGCCGCCTCGACCGCCTCCGCAAGCCCCGCGACGTCGGCGAGCGCCGGGTCGAAGCGGACGGTGGCTGATTCGGTGGCCAGGTTGACGGTCGCGTCCTCGACCCCCTCGACCTTCTGGAGGTATCGCGTAATCCGGTTGACGCACGACGCGCAGGTCATCCCCTCGACCGGGAAGCTGACGCTCTCGAGCTGCGTCGAGGGTTGGGTCATCTGGCGGTCCTAACGTGGTTGTTGGGATACTCCCCAGGAGTATTGTCTCCTGCGTTGCCGCTGGCGTCCAGCGACGCCTGATACCGCCTCAGCCCGGCGTCGATGTCGCCCTCGCGCGTCATCAACAGGATCATCGAGAGGCAGATCGCAATCGGGGCGAGGGCCAGGACGAAGGCGCCGGGCACCCCCCGCGCGACGAGGAACACGCCCAAGGCGATGGCACCCAGGGTCATCGCGGCGCAATGGCGAATGGCATTCATCGGTCTACATCCCCAGCGAGTACAGGAGGCCGAAGCTCATCGCGATGACGGCGATCGCGAGCACGGCCTTGACCGCCCCGGCGTTTTGCCGATTCCATCGACCGAGTCTGCCCAGCACCCTTTTGTTCGATACAAACAGGAGGAACAAAACGAGCGGGGCGATGAACGCCAGGTTGTAGAGCGCGAGCAATGCAAGCCCGACGGGTCCGCCTCCCGAAGCATTGAGGACCGCGATGACCTGCAGATAGATCGCTCCCGAGCAGGGCACAGTGCAGATTCCGACCAGAACGCCGGCGATCAACATGCCGGCCAAGCCGCCGCGTTGCATTGCCCGGTTCATCCAGCCATGAGTCCCTGCCGGGGCCATCATCGACGGCCCGACGCCGGGGAGGAAGACGTCCTTGAGCATCCACAGGGCCATGATCAGGGCGAGGACCGACGCCCCGCGCGCCACGAGGTGGTCCTCGCCGAGCCAGCCGAGAAAGCCGAACAGGCCGAGGCCGATCAGGAAGTAGGTGATCCAGACCGCTCCGACGTAAAGGGATCCTGCGCCGAGGAGCGTCCGACGGGCGGCGTTCGTCGGCGTCCCGTCGGCGGTGACGGCATTGACGAGGGTCAGCGTGTACGTCGCAAACAGGACAAGCAGGGCGAAGGCACACGGGTTGAAGCCGTCGGCGAATCCCGAGCCGATGACGATCGGCGCTGTCAGATTCCCGAAAGCGGCCGTCTCGAACGGCACGAGGGCGACGACGGCCGCGGCGACGACGGCAACGAGACCGAGGGCGCCACCGAGCACGCGCGCCGGACGGGGGATCCCGGTGCCCGCGCTCAGGACGCGCATCGAAGGCGGCGTAGCCGGAGACCCTTCCGGATGGCAGTCCGCCATCGATCAGGCCTGCTCGACCCGGAGGGTCCCATGCATCGTCGGCGACGCCTTGCCGCCGCAGCAGGTGTTGCAGTAGAAATCGTAATCGCCGGGGATCATCGGGGCCGCGAAGGAGAACGCCTGGCGCGCCTCGGCCGGGATCTTCACGTAGATCTGCTGGTCATCCATGATGAAGGTGTGGACCCCGCCGCCGTCGAGGTGCATTGCGTTGTCGGTGTTCCAGAAGTCGAGGTTGACCGTCGCGCCGGCCTTGGCGGTGATGATCTTCGGGTCGAAACCCGCCATCGATAGCCGGACCGGGATGGCGTCGGCGGCGGTCGTCTTGTCGCGCTGCCCGAGGAACACCCCGCCGGCGAGGTAGACGCCGGCGCCGAGAACGACCACGACGATCACTCCGAAGGCGGCGCCCCGGATCCGGCGAGAGCGACGCTCGGCGGCTTCAACCTGGGTCCGCCTGGGCTTGGCAACGGCTCGAGCGGCCAGCCGCTCGGCCTCGCGGCGTTCGTGCCGCAGGCGCGTCTGCTCCGTCTTCATCGCGACGGCACCGGCGAGGTCGTAGCGTGGTGCTGCTGCATCGGGTCCGGCATCCCCGACGCCGTCGCGGTCGTCCCGGCCTGCCCGCTCATCATGCCGCCGGAGCTGGCCATCATCGACATCATCGAGCCCATCTGGCTCATGTGAGCCGGCAGATCGATTGCGTTCGAGGTGGTGGCGTCGCGAATGACGATCGTGCCTGCCGATCCGGCGAGGATCCCGACCGCAAGTCCGCCGGCGGCGAAGGCTGCGGCAATTCTTGTAGTGATCATCGTGTGCTCCTTATTTCATTGCCGAGGACGAGCCTGGCTCGTTCGAACTCCTCGGCATTGATCTCGCCTCGTGCGAAGCGGGCCCGCAGGATCGCTTCGGGGTCGTCGGCCGGCGTTCGGTGGTCGGCGCGGACGATCAGCCAGACCATGGCGACAAGGGCAAAGACCCAGACCAACATCCAGATCCAGGCGCCAGCGTCCATACCCAATCCCCAGCCCATCATCAGGGCCTCCAGTTCTCTGTTCGCCGGTTCATTCCGGCTGATCTCGACACTAGGGGGCTCGCATCAGGTGTCCATGGAGAGGACCGCAAGCCTGGCTCAAGATTGGATCAAGTCTGGACCTGCATCCCGGACGCCGAGAGGCGGCAAGGCCGGGAAGGATCCGCCGGATCGCCCATGAGGAGCGAGGTCCTCGCCTGTGGCTAGGCCAGGTTCGAGACAGCGGTACTGCGGCGCCGCCACGAGAACGCGCCTCGTTCGGCTCGCACCCGAAGAAGGGCCTGCCGAACGAGGAAGTAGACGGCGAACGCGCCCACGAAGATCGCGCCGTCGATCGGTACGGCGTGGCCGAAGATCAGCAGGGCCGCTGCGACAGCGATCGCCAGGCCCGCCGCCGACTCCAGGAGCTGAGCGGGAACCCGGCGAGCACCGACCCTGCGATCCGAGGACCACACGCCCCATCGTGACCGACTGATGCGGCCCGCACAGCAACCGGCGAAGAAACAACCGACGCGGCCGATCGCGACGCCGACGAACAGGCCCGGCGCGGTGGCATCGAGAAACGCGCCGACCGGGAGTCTGAAGACGAGCAGCATCGCGACCGCGACCACGGGTGCCACCGCGAGGAAGCCGTCGACCGCCCAGCCCCCGAGAATCGCTGCCGGAACGGGCCCGGATGGAGGGCCGCATACCAGAGCTCCGCGGCGATCATCCCGGAGGCCAGCGCGATCAGGAACACCACCTGCGGCTGACCGAATGCGACGTTCTTGTGAGCGAGAACCGCGGCCTGCGTGCCGAGGGCGACGAGAACGGCTAGGGCCCCAAGGGCGGGCCAGGTGCCCGGGATGACCCCGGGGATCTGCGCCAAGGGCGCCAGGATCGCCCAGCGGGTCTTCACCAGGCCCGAAGCGCCAGAGGAAACGGCCCACCGCCGCAAGGACCAGCTCGCGGGACCGATGGGCTCGACGGTCGTCAGGCCGCGGCGACCGTCCCCATGCGCCCGCAACAGTTCGGCGCGGACGTTCCACTCGCCCGGCTCGAGGCCGTAGACCCGCGAGGTGATCGACACGCGCCCGCTCCCGGGAACCACGCGCCCAACCTTGTCCTCCTGGACGAATTCGTCTTCCGTTTTGCGAACGCCGTGGACCCCGACACGCCGCCCGGTCAAGCGGACGGTCGCCGAGTACGGTTCGCCAACCTCACCCGAGTCAAAGCAGTGGCTGACGACCAGCGCGGCCGGTTCGAGATCCTTGCACCGCGACTGAGTGCTCTCGCGCGGTCTCCCCTGGCCGACGCGCTCCGTCGTGGACCTCGGCTCCACGGCTGGCATCTTTTGGGAACGGTCCTTCACGCGTCTCGACGTGGCGGCGGCCCTCCGCCGAGCTGCCCTGTTGTCCATGTGTCCTCGCTCGCTCGTATCCGTCCTGTCGGAACGAACGTCTCATCGCGGCTCCGCGCGTCCGATACGCTTCAGGCGCCGACACCGCTCGGTTCAGCGGTCGATTCGGAAGGCTAGGACGACCGGGTCGAGGACTCCATGGAGGACGGCGCAAGCTTGGCTCAAGATCGGGTCAAGCCAGCCTGAAGGCACGACTGGCGGAGGATGCCCTGTTGGAAACGATTCACCGCATCCTGGGCTATGTCGCGGTTGTGGCGGTCGTCGTCGGGATTGCCTGGTCGGTCGTTGTGACTCGCAATCCAGCGTTGGGCGACCGCCGGTTCATCCGTTTCCAAGCATTCGCGGTCGTCCTCCTGATCGTGGTCTCGGTCGCGGGCCTGGGCGTGCTGATCTCAGGTCCGCAACCGAAGGAGGGCCTACATCTCGTCTATGCCGCGATCGCGATGGCGTTGCTCCCGCTCGCAAGGTCCTTCGTTCCTGCAACGGACCGCCGCTCGGGTATCGCGGCGCTCGCCGCCTTCGTCGTGCTCGGCTTCGTCCTGTACCGCCTCTTCGCGACTGGCTGAGGTTCGAGTCAGGGCTGGATCGCGATCGTGCCCTTCATGCCGGCCTCGTAATGGCCCGGGGCGTGGCAGGCAAAGGCGAATGGGCCTGATCCGGCGAACGAGTAGGTCAGGGACCGCGTCTGCATCATCCCGATGTCCGCCACCTCCGGGGTGCCCTCCGCATCGGCAGCGACGTCGGCGGCCGGTCCGACCACGAACTCATGGGCTGTCAGGCCCATCGTCGTCACCTCGAACGTGATCGTCTCGCCGGCGACGATCGGGACGGCGTCCGGGTAAAACCGGAGGTCCGGTCCGGCGACGATCCGGACGACCCGTGGGGCTGCCGCCGTGCCGGCGACGAAGCCCGAGGCGCCCGGCCCGGCCGATGCCGGTCCCGGACGGGGCCAGGCGCCAGCCATCGTCGCGCCCCCGAGGGCGATGATCGCGACGAGCGACACAAGCGTGAGGACGCCGCCGAATCGGCCCATCGCTGTGCGACGTGGAGCCGGCCCCAGCGCCGCTCGGCGCTCGGCGTACTCGTCCTGGTCGATCTCGCCTCGAGCCAGGCGGCCAGCGACAAGGCGGCGACGCCGAGGAGCCAGAGCCAAGCGAAGCTCATTGTCGAACCCGATCCGAACATCATTGGGGTGTGGTCCTCGGAATTGAGTGGGAGCGGAGACAAGCCCGGCCGGGGAAGGGTCGCCAGCCGGGCCTGTCCGCCGTGGGAGGAGGCAACCTACGGCTGGAGGGTTCGGCCGACGCGTTCCGCACGGGCGACCAGTACGAGGCCGAGGCCGATCGCCACGACGAGCAGGACGGCGATGATCCCGAGCTCGAGTCCCGAACGCGAGCGAGCTGTCACCGCTGCGGCCGCCTCGTTCTTCGGCTCAGAGGCTGCCTGGCCGGCGGCAGCCGTCACGGTCAGGTCGGTCGTCAGCGTCTCGTCGCCGATCGCCTGGAACGTGTAAGTGCCGCTTGGCAAGTGGGCCGGGATCATGAGGGTGACATTGAACATCCCGTCGGTGTCGGTCGTGGCTGTCGGGAAGGGCACGACGACGTCCGGTCCGACGAGGTTGATCAGGCGGTCGCTGTCCGGCTCGAGTCCGTTGCCGGCGAGGATGACCGTCGCGCCGGCCGTGACCTGGGCAGGCTCGACGGAGATCCCCGATGCCTCCCCGCCGGAGTGGCCAAGGACCGGAAGCGTCAGCGCAAAGAACAGGGCGACGGATGCCGCCGCAGCTCGCAGAAGTCGGCTAGACATGACGTGAGACCTCCTTGCCGGCGCTCCTGTCCAGGAGCGGGCCGATGAAGCCGGCCGAGCCGGCGACGAGCAGGACAAGCGCCAGGCCGAATTGGACGAGAGCGACGTCGGCGCCGTGTGCAAACGAGTCGAGGCCCATCTGGCCGAGACCGAACCCGCCTGCAAGCAGGACGAGCCGGAACACGATGGCACCCATCTCACATGTTCCCGATGTGGGACTGCGGCGCCGTCACGTATGCGTAGATGACCAGTCCCACGATGGCGACCGCGACGACGGCGCCGATCGCGATGGGGATTCGTCGTCTAACCGGCGAGCGATAGGGGCTCCGATCCACGAACGGCAGCAGAGCGAGCGCTCCGAACAGGATCGCGGGGACCCAGATCAGCGCCCCCAGTCCGAACCAGTTCTCGAACGGATAGAACGGCAGGAACATCCAGGGTGGCTTGGTGGTTTCGGTGCCGGGGATCGGTCGGGGGCCGAGTGCCGCCGGCAGGACGATCGCGAGCACCGTCGTCACGGCGAGGATGAGCAGACCGAAACCGGCCATCCGGACGAGGTGGGCGGCGAACGTCGAGCCCGACTTCACCGGTTCTGGCCCGCCGTCGACAGCCGCGTCCGCGACCGCGGGCAAGGCTGAGATCCCGTGGCGCTTGACGAGCAGGAAATGGGCGATCAGGAGCATCGTGCCGAGCGCCGGCAGGATGACGACGTGGGCCATATATAGCCGGCCCAGGATCGGCAGGCTCGCCTCGAAGTCATTCGAGAACCAGAAGCCGAGGGCCCCGAGGAGACTGCCTGCCTCGATATTGTGACCGAGTGCCTCGTAGCCTTCCTGATCCCACTTCATCACGGTGCCGGTGAAGATCAGGCCCATCGTGATCGCGAGAAGGCCCAGGCCGATAAGCCAATTCACCTCGCGCGGGCGCTTGTACGAGCCGGTGACGAAGATCCGCCCGAGGTGGAGCAGGACCGTCGCCATGACGATGTTCGCGGTCCAGTAGTGGATTCCACGCACGATGTCGCCTGCGGGGGCGACATTCATGATGTAGACGACGCTCTCGCGCGCCGCCTCGGGCGTCGGGTGGTAGAACTGGGCGAGCCAGATGCCGGTTACCGCAAGGATCAAAAACCCGAAGAACGTGATCCCGCCCAAGATGTAGCCGATGCGGTTGGCGTGGGCCGGGACCGGATACGCCAGCCCGGAGAGGCCGAGACGCTCATCGATCGCTTCCCAAGCTCGGCCCCATCGACCCTTCTCGGGGATCGACACAGTGGCCATATTTGCGGACCCTTCCTGCCACGAGATAGCCGAGCGCGGCGCACGGTCATTCCAGTAGCTCTACGCACGGATCAACGACGGTCCGCGAATGGCGAAACCGTAGCGCGTAAGGGGTCGCCCTCGACCCTGCCGGACGGACCCTTCTGTTGGCCCGAATGGCACGGCGACACCGGATCAGCCCCCCCGCCGCGCTCAGGCGTCGGGCAACGCCACGAGGAACGTCGACCCCGTGCCCGGCCCGTCGGAATCTGCACGCACGCTGCCGCCCATGGCCTCGGCCAACGCCCGAGCGATCGCCAGTCCGATGCCTGAACCACCGAGGGCTCGCGATCGCGAGGGATCAATCCGGTAGAAGCGCTCAAACACGCGCGTCCGTTGGTCGGCGCTCAGACCTGGACCCTCGTCGCGAACTGCAACTTCGACGCTCGACCCGCGGCGGCAGGCAGTTACTCCAATCACGGACCCGGCGGGGCCGTAACGAATCGCGTTTGACAGGAAGTTCGCGACGATCTGACCGAGTCGATCATGGTCAGCCCGGACGGTCAGCCCGGACGGAAGGTCCGCCTCGATCGCGATCCCACGGCCAGCGGCCTGTGCCACGAACCGCTCGACGACCTCGCCGGTGACCACCGCCGGGTCAACCGGCTCGACGCTGAGCGGAAGCTGCCATGCCTCCGCCCGCCAGAGCTCCTGAAGGTCGCTAACGAGTCGAGTCAGTCGGGCCGTTTCGCCACGAAGCAGGCGCCAGGTCTCCGAGGTCGGCGCAATGACCCCATCCTCGAGGCCCTCCAGGTAACCGTCGACCGTCGCGAGGGGCGTCCGGAGCTCGTGAGCGACGTCCCCGACGAGCTGGAGGCGACGGTGCTCGATCTCTTCGAGCGACCTGGTCATGGCGTTGAACGATCGAGCCAGGTCGCCGAACTCGCCTTCGCCTTCCTCCGGCACCCGTTCGGCATAGTGGCCCTTGGCGATGCGGCGGGCGGCTGCCGCGAGGCGCCCGACGGGCCCCGCGATGGCGGAGGAGAGGGCCAGGCTCACGGCAATGGAGGTGACGACGGCAATCAGCCCGGCCGCCACGAGTGCGTTGCGAACCGCGTCGCTGAACGCCGCCCGCGTCGCCGCGTCCATGGCCCTCCCCATGGGGTCGTCGGCAAGGTGGCCCATCGCATCGGCGAAGTACCCGGGTCCGACGAAACTCACGGCGACGACGACCGTGCCAAGGGCCGCTCCCGCGACGACGAGGTTGGCGAGAAGCAGGCGCGCGCGCAGGCTTCGCGGGCGGCGCATCAGGCTGAGGCGGCGAGTCGGTAGCCGAACCCGCGGACGGTCTCCACGAACCGGGGGCGGTCGGCTTCGTCTCCCAGCTTCCGGCGCAGGTTGGCCACGTGAACGTCGACGAGGTGGTCATCGCCGACGAACTCGGGACCCCAGGCCGAGTCGAGCAAGGCGGTGCGGGAGACCACGACGCCCGGGTCGCGGGCGAGCGCGGCCAGGATCTCGAACTCGGTCGCGGTCAGATCAATCAGTAGGCCGTCGACCCGGACCACGTGCCGGCGAGCGTCGATTTCCAGTCCCGCCGCAGTCGATCGGGCAGTAGCGCGCGGTCGGCGCAAGAGCGCCTTCACTCGAGCGATCAGCTCACGCGGGCTGAACGGCTTGACGAGGTAGTCGTCAGCACCAACCGACAGCCCGATGATCCGATCGATTTCTTCGGAGCGCGCCGTCAACATCAGGATGTAGGCGTCGGAGAAGGTGCGCAATTGTCGGCAGACCTCGAGGCCGTCGAGCCCGGGTAGCATCACGTCGAGGACGACGACGTCGGGCGGTTCCGCCCTGGCCGATACGAGGGCCGACGGCCCGTCGACGGCCACGTTGACGGCAAAGCCGTCGCGATCGAGGTAGCCACGCACGAGCTCGACGATCGGCGGTTCGTCGTCGACGATCAATACGAGCTGCCTCATTGGAATCGAGCTCTGCGTGGTGGTCCTTCCGGCCAGCCGACGGGGTTACGTCGCGATACGTCGGGCATTCGTCACTCTGCCACTGCGTGCGCAGGGTGCCGCGTTCGATCCAGCCGCGCCTCAATGCCCGGATCGACCGCGGTGAGCACCACGAGCTCGCTCGTGAACGTCGCCAGGGCTGCCTCGGTCGCCGCGCTGACAGGCGCCCGGACGACCGCGCACAACTGGCTATAGTCGGCTGCGGAAAGGTAGTCGCAGGCGAACGGCTCGAGGACATCGAGGGCGACGCCGAGCAGGGCGTCGGCAACCCGCTGTTGTGCGTGAACCGACTCCAGGCGGGTGCCCAAGGCGCTGGGCGTGATCGCCGTCACGGCGCCGCCTCAGCTGCAAGCCCATTGACGACCTTACGCAGGAACCAGCGTGCGGTGCCACGCGCGGCGATACGGAGGAGCGCTCGGTCGAGCACATATCCGATCGTTCCGCCGGGCGGCGCATAATGCCCGTCCAGCTCGATGCGATCCGCCGTGATCCGGAGGTGTCCGGCAAACACGGGGAAGAGCGGCGCGAGCGTCGCGGCGCGCCACTCGATGGGGATGATCCATTCACCATCCGTGCGTGCAGGCGCACCCAGGCCGACGATCGCGGCCTTTCGAAACAACGCTCGCCGTTCGGGGCCGACAGTGAGTTCGAGGTCGCAGGAGAAGCGCCGGATCTCGGGCGTTTCTGCTGGTACGCGCTGGCCCAGCCAGACTGCATTCGGGCGCCCAAACGCAGCCGAGACACGCCCGAGATCCACTCGGGCCGGCGTGGCAACGTGAAGCGCCACCACGCTGGTGGCGGTCTGGCCGGTCGGGCCTGTTGACGGCGCCGCGCTCATGTCAGCGACCAGTCGGCCGGTC
>WNGA01012383.1_pt2 | contig 12154 bp, 4 predicted proteins | sample 5400061 | NCBI WGS metagenome assembly WNGA01 (sample SAMN13153366, study PRJNA577476) | soil metagenome | isolation source: 100 cm soil or saprolite under grassland replicate 2 | place: USA:California | collected 2016-06-15
GGCGTCGGGGCCGAGCAGTGGTCGGACGTGTTCGTCGAAGTAGCGTTTCTCGGGGGGCTCGTTGCATTTGGCGGCGACCACGATCGGGTAGCCGGCCTGCCGGGCGGCCTTGATCGCCAGGTCGGGCGCCTTCTCCGCGCTGATCCGCCCGAGGAACAGGCAGAAGTCCTCCTTCTGCGTCTCGAACGGGTACTGGTCGACCGGGACGGCGTTGTAGACGCGGCTCAGCCAGGGCAGGTGCGGACCTTTGGCGCGCTGGGCGTCGGAGATCGCCACCAGTCCGGCGTGGCGGCCCAGCACGCGGTAATAGGGATCGAGCTCACCGCCGACCGGGCCATGAGCGGTCATCACCCAGGGCGCCCGCAGCCAGCCCGACGTCAGCGGGCCGGCCAGGGAGTGGTCGTGCACCACGTCGACCTCGAGGTCCTGCAGATGCTCGATGGCCACCAGCGCATGCACGATCTCGGGCAGGGCCTCCCCAAGGCGCTCCAGCGGTGGTTCCTCGTAGGTCTCCAGGAACTTGGCACTGCTCTGGTTGGCTCCGGCACCTACCAGGACGACCGCGTGTCCGCGGGCGACCAGGCCTTCGACCAGCGGGTGCACCATCGTTTCGATCCCGCCGTAGCCGCTTGGGGGTATCGGGAACCATGGGGGTGCGACAACCGCGATCCGAAGCGGCGAACGGCTGAGATCCTCGAGCACGCAGGCCTCCTCGCCTAGGGGGCAATGCCGCCGACCGTCGGAGCGTGACGGCTGCTAGCATCCACGCATGAGCAGCCCTACCGTGCGAACCCGGTTCGCGCCCAGCCCGACCGGCTACTTGCACGTCGGCACGTCGCGGACCGCCCTTTACAACTACCTGTTCGCCCGGCGCCACCAAGGCAGCTTCATCCTGCGTATCGAGGACACCGACGTCGCCCGCAACGTCGAGGGTGGCGCCGACGAGATCGCCGAGATACTGCACTGGCTCGGCCTGGAGTGGGACGAGGGCTACGGGGTGGGCGGGGCCCACGGCCCCTACGTGCAGTCCGAGCGGCTGGACCGCTACCACACGGCGGTGAACGCCCTGATCGCCCACGGCGAGGCGTATCCCTGCTACTGCTCCCCCGAGGAGCTCGAGCAGCGGCGGCAGGCGGCCGAGGCACGCGGGCTCCCGCCCGGCTACGACGGGCACTGCCGCAGTCTCTCTTCCGGCCAGCTCCAGGCGTACGAGGCCGAGGGTCGCAAGCCGGCGGTGCGCTTCCGCCTGCCCGACGAGGGCGAGACCGTGGTCGAGGACCTGATCCGCGGCACGGTCAGCTTCCAGAACTCGACCCTCGCGGACTTCGTCGTCATGCGGCCGAGCGGCATCCCCACCTACCTGTTCGCCGCCGTCTACGACGACGTGGACATGGAGGTCACGCACGTGATCCGTGGCGAGGACCTGCTGCCGTCCACCCCGAGCCAGGTGCACGTGTTCCGCGCGCTCGGCCGCGCGGAGCCGCCGATGTTCGCGCACCTGCCGCTGCTGGTCGGCGCCGATCGCAAGAAGCTCTCCAAGCGGCGCCATCAGGTCGCGCTGGAGGACTACCGCGCCCAAGGCTACCTACCCGAGGCCATGGTGAATTACATGGCCCTCCTGGGCTGGGGATATGACGAGACCAGGGAGCATTTCAGCCTGGCGGACCTGGAGCGCCTGTTCTCGATCGAACGGGTGTCGCGCAGCCCGGCGATGTTCGACAACCAGAAGCTGGAGGCGCTCAACGCCTGGTACATCCGCCAGCTCCCACCCGAGGACCTGGCGGAACGGCTCCAGCCGTTCCTGGCCAGGGCAGGCCACCCGGATGCCGACCTGGACCTGCTCACCCGGACGGCGCCGCTGATCTCGGCCCGCATCACCCGTCTCGACCAGGGGCCCGACATGCTCGGCTTCCTGCTCGACGAGGTGGAGCTGGATCCGGCGGAGGCGGCCAAGGTCCTGAACGAGGAGGCACGCGGTTTCCTCGACGCGGTCGCCAAGGTCCTGCAGCCGCTGGAGCCCTGGACCGCCGAGGCCATCGAGCACGCCCTGCGCGAGCTGGCCGGCGAGCGCGGCCTGAAGCCCCGCAAGGCGTTCCAGCCGGTCCGGCTGGCGATCACCGGTCGCCTGGTGAGCCCACCGCTGTTCGAGTCGATGGAGCTGCTGGGTCGCGACCGCTCGCTGGCACGCCTGGAGCGGGCGAAGGGCTTCGGATCGTTGCGGTAAGCTGGTTGAGCCGTGGGGCTCGCAACCGCTATCATGCGCGAGCCCGTGGGCCCCGTAGGTCCAGGTCGGTCCCGGTTCGTCAGGTCCGTTCACGGTCCTACGGTTCAGTGGGGTGTGGGGTAATTGGCAGCCCGACGGGTTCTGGCCCCGTTAGTCTAGGTTCGAGTCCTGGCACCCCAGCAAAGGCAACTTGGCCCCGTCGTCTAGTGGCCTAGGACGCCGCCCTCTCAAGGCGGTAGCGCCGGTTCGAATCCGGTCGGGGCTACAACCAACAGATCGCCAACAGCCCGCTGAGCTGCCCTGACAGGGGTTGTTGGCGATTTTGCTCGTTCTGCTTGTTGGTGGCCGGGTGCGGGACTGTTGGCGGGTTGTTGGTGGCCTGTTGGTTCCGGCCGGTCTGAACGCTGGCATGGTGCTCGAGTGATGAGCGCTGCCTACGATGATCATCGTAGAACTACACTAATGCTTGCTTTGCCGTGCGTGTGTTGCTACTACTGCTGTGGGTTATTTGCCCGTTGATGGGATAGCGGGGGGATCAGCGGAGCTGCCAGCTTGGCGGCGCCGGGAAGGTAGGCGGCCTGGGATGTCCACCACCAATGTGCGCAGCTTGTCCGGATCAGGTGCCGCACCGGCGATCCCTCGCGCAGGCCCACCCGGCTAGGCGGCCACACCCCACTCTTCGCACCCACGCACCCTCTTGCTCGTGCCGTCGCCTGATGGCGGCTGCCCCATGCCGTGACCCGGCCTGGGCGGGCACGGCGTGCGGAAAGGAGCCCCTCCGTGCAGCGCCTGCGCCCCCTCCTGGTCCTGTCGTGTGTCGTTGCCCTGGTGCTCGGGGTGGCCGCCTCCAACGCGGCACCGCCGACGCCAGCCTCCCGCCCCACCCCGGCAGCAGCGTCGTCGCATGGGCCCAGCGTGTGGCAGCGACTGCTGGGCCACCTGGGCATCGGCGAGGAGCCTGTGGTGGCGGCCGCCCCCGCCAGGCAGTTGCCGCAGGTGGGACCGGTGGCCAGGCCGGCGGCGGCCAAGCCGGCGGGCCCGCCAAGGCGAGTGCGGGAGCTCGCTGGCAGGCGCAGCGCGACCCAGCGGGTGTTCCAACTGTCGGATGGGCGCATGCAGGCGGAGGTGTCGGCGGCGCCGCTGTACTGGCGCGACGCCAAGGGTGGCTGGCAGCCGATCGACACGCGCGTGCGGGCCGCCAGCGGGCGGGCAGGGGCTGCATACCAGAACCAGACCAATACCTTCCAGAGCTCGTTTGGGACGCGGTCAGATGGGCTGGTGGGCTTCGAGCTTGGCGGTGGGCGGGTCAGCGTGGGGCTTGCAGGTCAGGGGAGGGCGCTGGCGCCGCAGGTGGCGGGGGACACGGTCACCTACCGCGACGCGCTGGCCGGGGGTGGGGACCTGCAGTACCAGGTCACCAGGGAGGCGCTCAAAGAGCGGATCGTGCTGGACCACCCGCTGGCCGACCCGACGTTCACGTTCGGGCTGCGGCTGCAGGGGGTGCAGGCACGACAGCTCGGGGACGGCTCGATCGGGTTCTACCCCGCCGATGGTGATGGGGGGCTGCTGTTCAGCATGCCAAGGCCGTTCATGACCGACGCCACCGACGACCCCTCCTCGCCCCATGGCAAGGCGTTCAGCGACCAGGTCACCCAGACGGTCAGCCAGCACGGGTCGCTGGTCCAGGTCAGCGTGCACGCCGACCCGGCATGGCTCAACAGTCCGCAGCGGCGCTGGCCGGTGGTGATCGACCCGACCATCAAGATCGCGCCGACCCCGTCGCAGTCACAGGACGTGATGCTGCTGTCGACCTCGGCGTCGACGAACTTCGAGGGCAACGGGCGGCTGTCGGTGGGCACGACCGCCACCGGGATCGCGCGGTCGCTGATCAAGTTCGACCTGTCCACCATCCCGGTCAACACCGCGCTGGCGACCGCGCAGCTGCAGTTGCACTACGACCAGAGCCACACCCGCAACGACACCGCGGTGACCGTCGAGACCCACCGCATGACGGTTGCCTGGTCGGAGTCGACGGCCACGTGGACCTCGTCGGCCAGTGGGGTGGGGGAGCTTGGCGGCACCGCGGTCAAGCCGGCCAACCTGGGCAGCGCCTGGCACAACTTCAACGTCAAGACGATCGTGCAGGCGTGGGTGAACCGCACCCAGACCAACAACGGCTTCCTGCTCAAGGCGCAAAGCGAGACGCTCAACCAGGGCGGCCCGCGCTATGAGCCCAGCGAGCTGGTCTACAACGGCGAGACCGAGGTCTACCCCAAGCTGCTGGTCACCTACGGGCGGCCCAGCGTCACCTTGAGCCCGCCGACCACGATCCATGCGACCGGTGCGGAGCTGCGCTGGACGGCCTACACCGACCCCAGCACCGCCACCGCCGACGACCTGATCGAATACCAGGTGCACCGCAGCGTGTTCCAGAACTTCACCCCGCAGCCCGCCACCCTGGTCGCGCCGGTGGCGGCGGGGACCTTGGCCTACAACGACACCACCGCCGAGCCGACCCCGGCCGATGACCCCGACCCGTTCGGCAACGCCTACTACTACATGATCGTGGTCAAGACCCGCGACGGGCAGCTCATCCCCGCGCCGACCGAGCTGGTCAGGTTGCCCAAGGCGGGGCGGGTGCTGCAGATCCTGCAGGGCAACGCGCTGGACACCACCCTGTCCAGCACGCAGGCCACTACCGGCCATGACACGCTGCAAAACGTCGGTAATGCGATGCCGTGGCTGGAGGTCGGCAACGACTCCGGCACGCTCGGCATTGCCCATGCGGTGATCAAGTTCCCCTCGATGGCGCCGGTCCCCGCCAACGCCAGGGTGCAGGAGGCGCTGCTGACCCTGTGGAGCACCCAGGCCAACAACGCCGTGGCGGCCTACCAGGCGCACGCGCTCACCAAGGACTTCGACGAGGCGACGGCGACCTGGCAGCGCGCCTCCACCGCGACCGCGTGGAGCACCTTTGGTGGGGACTTCACCGTCGCCGCCACCGATCCCACAGTGGACCAGCTGGTCACCCCCGCCCGCCACAACTGGGACCTGACCCAGATGACCCAGGGCTGGGTCGCCAATTCGAGCACCAACCATGGGGTGCTGCTCAAGGTCGCCAACGAGACCACCCCCGCCGAGCACACCCTGTTCCTGTCAAGCGAGGCACCAGAGTTCCAGCTCCGCCCCCAGCTGCGGATCACCTACACCGAGCCGACCCCCACCGCGACCTATTTCGCGCCACGGCCGCCGGTGGAGATCCCCGCCGGGCAGCAGGCCACCGTCGACGTCACCTTGACCAACCCGACCGCAACGACCTGGAGCAACACCAACCGGGCCTTGAGCTACCACTGGGCGCTGCCCGACGGTACCGAGCTGCCCACCTCGACTGCCCCTCAGTTGCAGACTCCGCTGTCGGCGAGCGTGCCGCCGCTGGGCTCGGTCACCGTCCACGCGGCGGTCAAGGCGCCAACCCAGACCGACACGACCAACACCCGCAGCGCCTACGTGCTCAAGTGGGACTTGAAGAACACCACCACCGGCCAGTTCCTGTCCCAATCGGACGGGATCGCGCCGCTGGACCCAGTACGCCGGTAAGAACACCGGCGCCGGCGCCACCGTCATGGCCAACCTCGCCTCCGGCAACGCGGTCTGGTCCTATGACGCCTTCACCAACCCCAGCCGCGGCCTCGCCACGTTCCTGCGGATGGCCTACAACTCGCTGGACACCAGCGACTCGGCGATGGGGTTCGGCTGGTCGCTGCAGGCCAGCTCGGTGATGCGGCTGGGCTCGCCGCTGGACTTTCATCCCAACCCCAACCCGACCCAGGTCACCCTCACCGACGGGGACGGCACCAGCCACTTCTTCACCTGGGACGCCACCACAAGCCAGTGGAAGAGTCCGTTCGGGGTGCACCTGTTCCTGCAGCGGCTGGTGGTCTGCGACCCCAAGACCGAAAGCGTGCAGGCGTGGCTGATGACCCGCCCGGACCGCACCAAGTTCTACTTCGACTGCGACGGCTACCTGTCGTCGGTGCTCGACAACAACAACAACCAGTTGCAGTTCACCTGGGAGCGGCGCAACTCCAACAACAAGCCGATCAAGTTCCTGAAATACCTGACCGACGCCGCCAGCCGCCAGACCCTCACCCTGAGCTACTACGCCAAGGGTCAGACCTACGACTACTACGACTCGACCACCAACAACAAGATCACCGGTGCGAGCAACCTGACCAACCCGTTCATCATCGACCACGTCCAGTCCATCACCAGCATCTCCGACGCCACCACCCCCGCCCGCACCCTGAAATTGACCTACTCCGACAAGGGCCTGCTCAAGGAACTGGTCGACGGGTCCGGCACCACCCTGGCCAAGAAGTTCCTGTTCGACTACGACATGACCCAGGGCAACAAGAACGTCAAGCTCGTCAAGGTCACCGATCCGCGAGGCAACGCCACCTCACTGGCCTACAACGACCCACCGGTCGACGACCCCAAGTTCCACTGGTGGCTCAAGACCATCAGCGACCGGCGCAACAACCCCACCGGATTCGCCTACCTGGACCCCGACGGGCCGCAAGGCTCCACGATCCAGACGGTTGTCACTGACGCGGAGAATCATGCCTGGACGTACCTGCTGGACGGCTTCGGCCGACCCACGCGGACGACCAACGCCAAGCAGCAAGTGACCCAGCTGACCTGGGACGCCGACCACAACGTGATCAGCCTGCGAGAGAACAACCAGGCGCTCACCACCTGGACCTACGATCCTAACACCGGCTACCCCCTCACCATGCGGGACGCGCAGGCCAACGCCGACAACACGCCAGCGACGACCTTCGGCTACCAGACCGGCCCCAACCACACCGCCGACCTCACCAGCAGGACCAGCCCGGAAGGTCGCAAGTGGACCTTCGGTTACGACGCGGCCGGCAACCTCACCTCGGTGACCGACCCGGCCGGCAACGCCACCACCACCGCGGGCGACTTCACCACGACCTACACCTACGACAACTTCGGGCAGCTTGCCACCGCCACCGACGCCAACGGCAACATCACCAGGTATTCGAGCTACGACGCCAACGGCTACCCGCAGGTCATCACCGATCCAAAACTCAAGCTCACCCAGTTCGTCTACGACGCGCGCGGCAATGTCACCAAGGTCACCGACCCGCTGCTACATGACACCTTCCAGAATTATGACCTGTTCGGCCGGCTGCTGGACAGGAGAGAGCCCCGCGACCAAGCGGCGAATGATTTCGTCACCACCCCGGCGCCGCAGTACGACGCCAACGACAACGTGATCAAGACGACCGCCCCCAACAACGCGGCGGTGTCCGTGGTCTACGACGCGGCTGACAAGATGGTCTCGGTGACCGAGCCCAGAGACACCCCGACCGGGCCGGACCGGACTTCGACCTACTCCTATGACAAGGTCGGGAACCTGACGTCGGTGACTGAGCCGAACGGGACCCTCACGACCAGCAACCCCAACGATTTCGTCACCCGCTACGCCTACGACGAGATCTACGAGCTGACCGCGGTCACCAATGCCAACGGCGACAAGCTGACGTACGCCTATGACGGCGTCGGCAATGTGGTCACGGTCGTGGACCCCAAGAAGAACCTCACCTCGGACACCACCGACTTCACCGCCAAGTACACCTATGACCTGGCCCACCGGCGCAAGACCACCCTCGACGCCGAGGGCTACCCGACCAGCACGGACTATGACCATGACGGCAAGGTCGTGGCCACCACCGACCAGGAGGGCAACAAGACCCTCATCACCCTGGATGCGAGGGCCAAGCCGTTCGAGGTCAAGGTCCCCCACGTCAACTCTGGCGGCACGATCACCTACAACACCACCCGCTTCGAATATGACCAGGTCGGCAACCAGACCAGGGTCGTCAGCCCGCGGGGCGTCGCCACCGCCGGCGTGGCCGACGACTTCGTCCAGCAGACCACCTACGACGAGCTGAACCGCGTCAAGGAGCGGATCCTGCCCTACGACCCGGGCAACGCTCGCTACAACACCCCGGACAAACTGACCTACGACTACGACGACGCCGGCCGGCTGACCACCGTCAGCGCACCGCCATCCGAGGGCCAGGCGGTCCGCAACGACACCAAGCTGACCTTTTTCGACAACGGCTGGGTCAAGTCCTCGACCGACCCGTGGGACATCACCACCAGCCACCTGTACAACGACCTCGGCCAGCAGCGTTCCCGGACGCTGACCAGCGCCGGCGGCTCCTCAGCCCGCACGATGACCTGGACCTATCTCCCGGACGGCAAGCTGCAGAGCCGCACCGACGACGGCGTGCCGGTCGGCCAGCAGGTGGTGCTGGTCGACAACTCCGACAGGCAGAACACCACCGCGGTCGGGACCTGGCCGACGGCCACCGTGCCCACAGGGTTCCAGGGGTTCGACTACCAGACCCACGCCGCGGGCACCGGGGCCAACAGCTTCACGTGGAAGCTGAACATCCCTCAGAACGGCACCTACCAGGTCTTCGTCAAGTACCCCGGCGTCAGCGGCGCGGCGACCAGCGCGGCCTATGCGGTCACCCACAGCGCCGGCACCACCAACAAGACCGTCAACCAGACCCAGCAGGCCGGATCGTGGGTCAGCCTTGGCAGCTTCGCCTTCGCCCAGGGCAACACCTCAAAGGTCGTCTTGAGCGACAACGCCGCTGGCGGCACGGTGCTCGCGGACGGCGTCAAGCTCGTCCGCGACAACTCGGGGGACACCGACAACGAACGCAAGGTCGTGTCCTACCTGTACGACCCCAACGGGAACCTGACCACGATCCAGGACACCAGCCCGGGCGCGACGATCGACAACTATGACATCACCTACACCGGGCTGAATCAGGTCGACACCGTCACCGAGCAGGCTGTCGGCCAGCCCAAGCACACCACCCACTACACCTACGACCCCAACGGCAACGCCGACAGCCGCACCCACGACGGCAAGCCGTCCAGCTACGTCTACAACCCCCGCGACCTGGTCGCCACCGTCAATAACTTCGACTCGGCAAGCGATCCCAGCCCTCAGACCACCACCTATACCTACACGCCCCGCGGGCAGCGGCTCCAGCAGACCAAGGGCAACGGCAACACCGTCGACTCCGCCTACTTCCTGGACGGCCTACTGCAGCACCAACTGGAGAAGAAGCCGAGCGGGGCACTGGTCAGCGAGCACACGTACGAGTACGACGCGAACGCCAACAAGACCAAAGATACAGCGAAGATCATGAACGCCGACAACCACTCGGCGTACATGCAGCGCGTGCAGACCTCGGGCTTCGACCCGCGCGACCGGATCGCCTCCCTGACCAAGACCGACCCTTCGACCGGTGCCACGGTGGAGAGCGAGAGCTACGTCCACGACGCCAACAACAACGTCATCTCCCAGACGGTCAAGAACGTCCCGACCACCTTCACCTACGACCGCAACCGGCTGGTCTCGGCAGTCATCGCCGGCTCGAGCACCGGCTACAACTACGACCCGTTCGGCCGCTTGGACACCGTCACCTCCGCTGCGGGGCAGATCCTCGAACGGCACACGTACGACGGCTTCGACCGCGAGACCGAGACACAAAAAGTTGGTAGTACAGGGGTCAACACGACCACCCGCTACACCTATGACCCGCTGGACCGCACCGCAAGCCGGACCGCCAACGCGGGCAGCGCCTCGGAGAAGACCACCACCTACAACTACCTCGGCATCTCCAACGACGTCCTGTCCGAGCAGGTCGGCGCGCAGATCCAGAAGTCCTATCAGTACAGCCCCTGGGGCGAGCTGCTGTCGCAGGTCAAGCACAACAGCGACGGGACCAGCGAGGAGTCCTTCTACGGCTACAACTCGCACACCGACGTCGAGACCCTCACCGATCAGAACGGAGACACCCGGGCCACCTACGGGTACACCGCCTTTGGGCAGAACGACGAGAGTTCCTTTACCGGGGTCGACAAGCCCGACGCGCAGAATCCCACCAAGGAGCCCTACAACTTCTACCGGTTCAACGCCAAGCGGTGGGATCCCGCCACTGGCGGCTACGACATGGGCTTCCGCAACTACGACCCTGGTCTGAACCGGTTCGTGACCCGTGACATGTACAACGGGGCGCTGGACGACCTGAACCTCACCACGGACCCGTTTACCAGCAACCGCTACGCGTTCGGTGGCGGCAACCCGCTCAGCAGTATCGAGATCGACGGCCACCTCTCCTTCGGCGACGCGTGGAACAGCGTGACCAATTGGACCAGCGAGCACTCCGAGCAGATCAGCTCGGCCCTCGGCCATGGGATCGAGATGGCCGCCGGGATCTGGCTGATGCAGATGGGCGAAGGTATCGCCGCCGGCGGTGGGGCCCTCTGCGCGACCGGTGTCGGGTGCTTTGGCGGCGCTCCCGCCATCGCCGCGGGCGCCACGATCACCGTGGTCGGGGGCGCCATGGCGGCCCACGGCGCTCTGGGGTTGGCCCAGGACGCCACCGCCATGCTCGCAACGTCGTCCGGTGGTGGCGGCGGAGCCGGTGGCGGCTCGGCAGGTGGTAGTTCCTCCCGGGAGATCCTTCGGGTTCCGAGGGTGGGCGAGACCGATGGTGGGCCGGGTCGCTGGGTCCGGGTCAACCGCGCCGGCGGCAGCGAGGATGCGTGGGGCTTCCAGGAGGAGCAGACAGGTGCGGTTCGCGAACTCGAGTACAAGGTCGATGTTCCTGGCTCGGAACCCGTCGAGTTCGACGGCTTCCGGAACGGCAAACTCATCGATGCCAAAGCGGAGTACTCCCACCTCCTTGACAAGAAGGGCGCCTGGCAGAAGTGGTTCACTAAGGCGAGCAAGGGCGGCAAGCGGCCATCCGGGCTGCAACGGCTGATCAACGAGGCGAAGCGCCAGGAAAAGGCTGCGAACGGAACACCGATCGAGTGGCGCGTGCGGGACACGCGAGTCGCGAACGCGATCAAGCGAGCCTTCCAGGAAAACGACATCGGAATCGACGTGGTCGACGTGAGCAAGCCCACCAGCGGCGGGACGAGAATGCGCATGATCTGACATGGACCTGGAAGAGAAGTTACTGGTCAAGGGCTCGTGGGGACCGCGGGAGGAGTCTGCCCGGCAGGTCGCGGAGCGCTGGCTTGCGTTCGCGCGGCGGCTGGCGGCGTTGGAGCCGAAGCTGCTGGGCAGGTGGGGGTGGGCGGAGGACTCGATGGAGGACTTCCGCGAGCTCAGCCTGGACGTCGACACCCTGTGCGAGTACATCGAGGAGGCCGGCACGCAGCGCAGCGAGACCCCTCCCTACGAGCGGATCGACGTCGACCTCGGGTTCTCCTTCAGCCTGTGGAACGGCTACCTCCCCGACGGGCAAGACGTGGAGCTCTGGGTCACCGCAGGGCTGTACACCCAGGTCGCTGGCTTGTCGAACACCGTCCACCTGGACTTGTCGGTGGAGAGCGAGGACGACCGGCGGCGCTGGCTCGAGCTGGCGGAGGAAGCGCTGCTCGCGCTGGTGGAGGCGTGGGAGCCCGACCACGGCTTCGTGGGGACCCATCCGATGCTGGATGCCCAGGACCGGGGCAAGCGGGAGCCGTGGGTGGGGGCAGTGACCTACTTGTCGCCAGCCCGGGGTGCACTGGTCGGGTCGGGCTTGCCCGGCAGGGTTCGCGAGACGCGCGATGGCGGGGTGGTGGTGTCGCTGCTCGAATCGGATGCGGTATTGCCGGACGCCGAGCAGGTGGTGGCGCTGGCGGCGCAGTTGCGCTCGATGGGTGCGCTGGCGCCCACGCCGACCACCCGCCCGCAACTTTGACCACCAGACAACAATGAGCACTCGGAGGTCGGTTCCCGAACTGACGCGGGTCGCTCCTGCGCCCAGCGACGATGGACGATAGACCGCGGCGTGTGCCTGGAAGTCGCGGAGACGA
>WNGA01021095.1_pt1 | contig 12154 bp, 14 predicted proteins | sample 5400061 | NCBI WGS metagenome assembly WNGA01 (sample SAMN13153366, study PRJNA577476) | soil metagenome | isolation source: 100 cm soil or saprolite under grassland replicate 2 | place: USA:California | collected 2016-06-15
CCTTCTCCGCAGCCATTTTCATAGTAACCAGGGGCGTTGCTCGGACCGCAATCATAGTGATGCTGGCCATGCTGACCACCCAGTGTGGTGTGCCGTCTGCGTCTACGGCGGAACCCATACCCGCTCCCCCCACTGTTCTCCTTGTATCTTCGCCACCTCCGCTTGCTGCGACAGCGGGCATGGCAAGTCCAACAGCACTCCCGAAGCATCCTCCGCCATCTCGCCCGCGCCCGTCACCCATCGTGCGCTTTGCCCAATTGCTTCCCGATCATCACGGGTGGCTGCTCGCCAACCAGGAGTTGTGGTGGACGAACGATAGTGGGGATCATTGGCGGGCCATAACACCGGCGTTGCCACCAGCCACAGCCATCGCGCAGGCAGCCTTTGCTGATGCGACGCACGGCTGGCTCTTGCTCGTGGCTGCGACAGATAGTACCCCTGGTCACGCACGTGTGAGTGCCATGCGGACAACTGATACTGGACAGACATGGCAGCTCTTTCCCGTCACGACCTACACGAATTGTTTCTCCTGTCTGTATGCCGCATCCAATAGCGCGCAATCGGGCCACGTCCATGGGCTGTCATTTCTCGACGCACACCAGGGATGGATCCTGGTGAATCGGACCGAGACAATGAATTCCAGTAGCGCGGATCTTTTTCGCACCGGTGATGGTGGGCAAACATGGCAACAGCTCCCTGTCGTGTCCGTTTGGGGCGACCCCCTTACGGTAGCGGGTAAATTGTCCGGCAGATCCGTACCCCTCAGGCAGGTGTGCTATGCGACAGACCCACAATATACTCTGGCTGGATCTCGGGCACCTGCAGCCTGCGCACCTCCTGCCCACCTGCCAGCCGACACACCAGCGTACGGTCGGACGGGTCGAACTGTACCTTGACACTTTGCCCGCGATAGGCGCTTCCTATCCGGTAGGGGCGATCTGCAAGCGAGATCTGGCCGGTGCGATCCACACTGCGCCGCCAGGTCCACTCGCTCAGATAGCTGTCGACCCGCGCAAGCGCAAACAGCTGCTCTTCCGCCGCCTCGCTGTAGGGGCGCTGCGCTGCCTCCAGCGTCGGAAAGGCGAGAAGAAACGGGCGCCCGTCGCACCCCGCATGGCGCGATGGCAATGCCGAGATCCGGTCCGCAAACGCCTGCTCGGTCGCCTGCTGCACCGCTGCCAAGTCGGCATAGGCTGGCCCGGCCAGCACATGCGCTTGCCAGGTCTGATGGTTGCGCTCCTGAGTAGCGTTGTCGGTCGGACAGTAGGCGCGATTGATGATCGGCTGCACCCCCAAGCCGATCAGCCACAGCAGCACGGTCCCGGTGTTAAAAGTCAAGCACTTTTGCCGCCGACGATCATCAAACTTGCCGGTTATTGCACCCCGTTTTCACTGGTGACTGGGCTTGCTTCGTGGCTGTTCGGACTGATTGCGGCTTCCGTATCCGGCCAAATTGACGCTGTCGGTTTGTGATCGTTGCCTCCTTTGCGCGGTAACTTTCGACCGCCATCATATCCACGATCACGCAATGGTGGACGACCCGATCAATCGCCGCCATCGTCGTCATCGGGCTCTTAAAGATCCGCGTCCATTCCGAAAAGACCAGATTGGTCGAGATCATGACTGTTTTTCGCTCGTAGCGTTCGCTCAGGAGTGTAAACAAGATCTCCATTTCATCCTGGTCGTGTTGCACATAGCCAATGTCGTCCAGGATCAGGCAAGCATAGCGGTCGAGTTTGGCCAGCTCCTGCGGCAAGCGCAGATCGCGTTTGGCGGCGAGGAGCCGTTGCATCAACTGCGCTGTCGAGCGCCAGAGCACCCCATACCCCTGCTGGACCAACTCATGGCCCAGGCTGGCGAGCAGATGGCTCTTCCCTGCTCCGGGCTTGCCCACCACGACCACGTTCACCGCGTGCTGCACAAAGGTGCCGTTACGCAGCCGTTCGATCTGCTGCCGCACGAGTGGCGGAAAGGCGCCCAGTTGCAAGGTTCGAAAAGTCTTCTCACGCGGCAGCCCCGACTCCTGCAGCAAGCGCGCGCGCCGGCGCTGCTCACGTGCTTCACACTCCAGCCGCACCAGTTCGTGCAGGAAGGCTTCATGGCTCAAGCCCGTGCGTACTGCCTTGAGCGCGATGTCCGAAAAGCTCTCGGCTATGGTGGGCAGCTTGAGCGCACGCAGCTGGGTGGTCAACTCAGTATACCGGCTGCTCATAGTCCCTCCGTTCGGCCAGCAACTGGTCATACAACGACAAATCCACCACCGGCGACGTCAATTCTGGCAGCGCCGGGCGCGCATATGGACACACCAGCGTGCGCACAGCCTCATGGGTCGGGGTCGTGCCGACCTCCAGGAGCAGTGCGAGCGCGGTTTCAACCTCCACCTCACTACTGCTCGCCGCCAGGTGGAGAATCCGCACATAGTGCTGGTCGGCCCGCTGGGGGTGGCTGCGGCACAATGCATCATAGGCTTGGCGAAACAGCAGCGACGGGAAGAGCGCGTCGTGGTAGCGGTACTGGGCAAAGGCACCTGGCTTGCGAACCAGCGAGGCGATCAGGTGGCGATACTCAATCTGCTGCTGGTGTTGCCCGCGCAGCCTCGGCAGCGTCTCCAGGCGTCTGGCACCCAGATAGAGCTCGATCACCTCCGCGCGCACCCGCACGGTGAGCGTGTGTCCAATCAGGCGCGCTGGCACCGAATAGGTATTGCGCAAGACCCGGATAGTAGAGAAACGACTGACGCTCACGCGCAGTTCCTGGGCTGGGTCGAGTGGCATGGTCGGCAAAGGCGACAAGTGCTCGCGTTCCTCGACCGATCGTGGCTGGCGGGTTTGATTGCGCAAACGAACCAGGTCGCGAACTCGCGCAGATAGGCCGCCCGATCACCAAAGTCACGACTCCCCCGCAGGCGCAGCGCTTGATCGACCGCGTCCTTGAAGCGAAAGTGGGCTTGTTCGACATCGCCGTTCTCGTGCGCTTCGCCCGGATTGTTGGTGGAGGGCTGCATGTGGTAATGGCTCATCAAGGCCTGATAGCGCTCGGTATACTGGCGTTCGCCGCTGCGTTCGATCCGCACGACAGCGGCCGAGAGGTTATCGGTACGATGCTGGTGCGGGACACCTCCGAGTTGCCAGAGGCAAGATTCTAACCCTTCGGCCAGCGCCTCGAAGCTTTCGGAGAAGCACAGGTGGACGGCTTCGACATTCGAGTAGGTCAGCACGAAATGATAGAGTAGGTGCGGGAAGGGCGCGCCGGCAATCGTGATGCCGAGGTCGTCCATATGGGTGAAGTCGGACTGGCCGAGCCGTCCGGGCTGATGAACCTGCTCAAAGATGACATCCTGGGCGGGACCAGCTTGGGCGCGCCAGAGGGCCACATGGCGTTGGAGGGTGCGCAGTTGGACGGGCTGATAGCGATCAGGGTGCAGCAGGCAGAGTTCATCGAAGAGCGTTTTGACCTGCAGGGCCGAATCACGTTCGAGTTGGGCCTGGACCCACGGCCAATCCTGTTCAAAAGGATTGGGGCGGGTGCGAGCGCGTGGTTGCTTGAGTTGGCTGGGCAGCTGGGCAAGACGTTCATATTTACGGACGGTGCGCACGCTCATACTGGCGCGGGCGGCGGCCTGTTCTTGGGTCTTGCCTTTCTTGCGTTCGTTCATCATGCGTCGGACCTCGTGGTCGGTTTTCATGACGCCCTCCTTCCGGGCGTCATGGTACCGGCTAGGTCAACCAGCGGGAAGGGCAGAATGGGAAGTTTTGATGATCGTCACCGGCAAGTTTGATTATCGCTCAACAATGCACCGCTTGAGGTGATTGAGGCAGCATTCCGCGCTCGAATGCGGACAATGCATCCGGACGCTGGTGGTTCAGACCGCGAGGCCAAACAGTTGACCACAGCAATGGAGCAAATCCGCCGCGAGAGGAAATAATGCAATATGGTAACAGTAAGGCCAATGAAAAAGAATGTCCTCATTGAATGTATTGATGATGCGCCTATAAATCCTGTCGTTTCGGAGATTGCAATTGATGAATTTTCAATCGAGATTGTTGGTCCAGCTGATGCAGTCAGGCGAATGACCGGCTGGTTGCAGTACTCCTTGAAAAAAGATGATTATCGAGAACTGGTCGTCCCAATGTTGCGTCCAACGAACAAAGTTCAGTATCCTTTAATTGGCGAAGAAGTGTGGAGAATTTCAGTGTCTATAGAAAAGGTCCCCTAACCTCTTGCGAGAACCAGAGTGTCACCCAGGATTATTACAGGACTCTCTCTTATGTACAAAAGTTTTCCGATTGAACTCAAACTTTCTGTCGGCCGAAGAAAACTACCGGGTTGTCTCCACAATGGTTTCCAGAATGCCCACTCCCGGCACCCCTTCCCTGTTTTATCCTTGACTACCGATATCGGTTAGTCCACCCACCTGCGGCATTCCGCGCAAACCTTCGCAGCTGTCAGGCTTGCGGAGAATGCCGCAGAAAAAGGATATAGCCTTGGAAGCTCAAACATTCGTTTCAGCTTCCAAGGCTGATTTGTAGCCCACCACCCACCCCCCTTTCCTCAACGGTTCCAATAATCCCTCTTATTAAGGACCTGTTCCCTGTGACTTGCATATCCTCATTGGGAAGGGCTACAATGTGTGTAAGTTATGAGCACAATGAAAAAGGTGTTGTTGTTCGGGCTGGGGGTGGCTCTTTTTGGCCGTGTATTGACGCTAGGCGCAAACACACACCAAGCAAGTGTTGCTGGAGTTGAAACAGCTGCATCACCAACAGTTATTGAACTGCCAACAGCAACAGAAGTACCCACAAGTTCCCCTACAGAATTCCCTACATTGACCCCGACCGTCTTTATCGCACCGACAAGCACACCCGCGCAATCTGGTGGATTGAGTAATGATAACTATTATACCAACAGTGCGGGTAATTCCGTTCATTCACCTGCGTACTCAAATGATACCAGTGTCCCTGCTGGAGCAACGGCACAATGTGCAGATGGTACGTATTCATTCTCACAATCAAGACGCGGTACCTGCTCACATCACGGCGGGGTTGCAAGCTGGTTATAGTTCCCATATCCTTATTGGAAGTACTGTTTTAGCTAGTAGGGGCGTCTAATTCGTTCCTTCTCAAGGTTCGGTTCTTTGAGTTTATAATACTTTCTAACTATTCTCAGCATTAGTCTTTCTCTCCGAGAGTGCCGCAAAAAGAGCCTTAAATACCACGCAAATATAATCGTGCTTAGGAAACCAAAAACGCCAAGAGGTGCAATAATCATTTCGGGCAGTGGCTCTAGAATAATGAAAAGTGTGTAGATGAAAAATATGGAAAATAATATAGATACGGCCATAAATGCGGCTAATAAGGACCGTAAGAGCTGCCAAATTACGTCTAGTTTGACATCGAAACGGTCCTGCGGACTTTTCATCATCCTCTCTACTTCTTGGTCAATGAACTTGTTTTCCTCCTCAATAAGCTCCCTTCTTCGGTTTGAAAACAATGATACCACCCTATCGGTTCCTCGCGTTGCGTAGTTGGCAAAAATGCTCACAATCATAGCGATAAACACTGTCACAATCCAGAAGAGAGGGTCTGTGACGAGGTTCGTAAGTCTTTCTGTTACTGTCTGTTGCATTGTTCGCTCTCCTGAAGATAAGGTTACGGAGCTAGCGCGTTCTAGTAAGGCAAGTATACCAAAAGTTCTTTCCCTTGGTTCCATAATTCGTCTCATAGAGGCCAAACTAACTTTCAAACAGTTGGCACTCACCAGCTGGTAGAGTGCTAAACAAGATACTGCTTTTAATATTGCTCTGGAACGTCTCAAAGTGGCATCACTTCCCTTCCTGGTTCCCATAATCCCTACTCTCACTACCACCCGCTGTCCTTTTCCCCATAAGCAAGCGGAATACTGGTTCCATATAATGAGGAAATCCTGATGTTATCAGACCCAAAATTTCACAGATTCTTGTTTGCGTCTTTCGCTGTCCTGTTGCTGGAAAGTCCTCGCTTGGGGTGCGCTTGGGTCGAGCGGAGGAGGCAGTTGGACACTCTAGTGGCATTCTTTATGCTGCACGGTCGTAACAGCTCTCGAATCTGCGGAACCGGCATGGTGGCCGGTCAACCTTAAACCAACGCCGTTCGCAACGGTCTCCGTTGCCATCGCTTGTCTTGCCCCGCACCCCTTTCCCCATGCATCTGTATCTCTCTCGACGGTGCCGTTGGAACTCACCCAGTTGCCGCTGTGCGGCGTCAGGAGAACGCTGATGGCTGACCTCGTTCGGTATACCTGCCCATGCGAACTCCTCCCATGCATCGAAGCCGCGTTAGCTACTAACGGGTACACCGTCGTCGAATCATCGCTGCGGGAGGACGACAATATGCTGGTCGTCATGCGCTGTGGGGCTGTGCAGGTGCTACTCGCCTCCTGCCCAGGGAGCGATGTCGCCGATATCGAAGTGTGGGGAGCTGCAGCGTGCGCAGCAGTCCAGTTCCTCGAAACGCTCCCGTTTGCGCTCACCCGGTGCACATGCGCTCAGCATTGAACTGGCCGTTCGGACCGAGTGTACAAGGAGGACTGATTATGGAGGCAAACGAATATAAACTTTTCCTCAACCGCTATGTGGAGCAAGTCTGGGAACGCGGGAATCTGGTTGCTATTGGCAAATACGTGTCAACCGACTGCATCTACCACGATTCCGCCTTCCACTACACCCTTGACGGGCCGAACGTACTCGCTGATTATATTTTCCACTTTCGCAGTGCCCTCCAAGATTGGCACTTCCAGGTTGAGGACGTTGTCGGCGAAGGCAACACCATTGCGGTCCGCTGGACGGTTCAGGGTATTCATCAGGCGCTGTTGGGGCAGCTGCCACCGACCGGCCACCCAGTGCAGTTCACTGGCGTGACCCTCTATCGCCTGCGGGGCAGCAAAATTATCGAAGCGTGGAATTGTTGGAATCGGATTGGCCTGGTCAAGCTGCGGACGGTCTTCTGTGCGTGCGGTGCGCGCCTGGTTGCACTAAACGATGCAACCCTCTTTCAAACCTACCGTTACCACGTCGATGCTGCACATCAGGAGGACCAATTCAGCGTGACGGACGAGCAAATATGTGGAGTCATAGCCGGCAGTGCGCACGAATTCAAGGTGCGGCCACACGAACCGGACCTTGCAAGAGCGCACGGGGCCGCGTGAGGGAGGCTATCACATGCCAGATGCTGGGTCCGCCAACCGCTACCAGCGGGGCCGAGACGCTACGAGTCGCACTCCCACCCGCCGCTCGCCTGGCCGGTGCTGCAACTCAATGTGGGTAACTGACCGCCGATTAACTTCCGTTTGTAAGAGGCGAACCTCTGCGGCATCAAGATAAGCAGGAAGCGAAACGACGAAATTGTCTTCGAGAATTGCGGTACCAGCCTCGAGGATTTGTTGGAGCACCGCATCGGCAAAGGATGTCAGTGTATCACGGCTCATGGTCTTCCTCCTGGCGTTGCGACAACTGGTGCTCGGATACTACGAGCCCAGATGCTGAAAGCACAAGGACAAGAATTGGCCGGAACGGATAGGTACCATTATAGCGCGGCCCTCCCTTTTCTTATACGTTAAGATATATCCAGCCCTCGGTGTGAGGGTGGCAGCAAGTCAGCTTGCTGCGAACCAATCGCCCGGAGAAGCCTATTCCTTTCACTCGGCTCGACCGACCTAAGCAGATCGTGCTCTCCGGGCGACACTCCTGGGTACAATCGACCATTAGAGGGTTGTTTCGCTTCGAGCGCCACAGTATAAGAACTCGTGTCACCCAGGACTGCTCACGGAAGGGAGGGACACAGCCATGTGGTATGCTGGTATTGACTGGGCCGACAACCATCATGATGCGGTCGTGCTGGATGACGGCGGGCGTGTCGTGCTGACGCTGCGCATCGCCCACACACCGGCCGGTCTGGCCCAACTGACCACCGCCTTGGCACAGATTTGTGGGCCGACTGCCAAGGCGCAGCTGGCCTGCTTCGTGGAAACCAATCACGGGCTGCTGATTACTGCCTTGCTCTCTGCCGGCTTGGCGGTCTATCCCGTGAACCCCAAGACGGTGGATCGTCGACGGAACGCCGCGGGGGTCAAAACCGATCAGATCGACGCCTATCTGCTGGCCAAAACCGGGCGGAGTGACTTGGCCGATTTGCGTCGCCTGACCCCCGATAGTCCGCTGATCCAGGAACTCAAGGCCTTGACGCGCGATCAGGACAGCCTGATTCAGAGCCAGACCCGGCTGCTCAATCAACTCAGCGCCTGTCTCAAGACCTATTATCCGATCGCTTTGGAGTTGTTCAGCAAGCTGCACCAGAGGTCGACCATCGCTTTCTTGCGGGCCTATCCCACGCCCCAGGATGCCAGGGCGGCCTCGATCGAGGCGATTGCAGCCATCCTCAAAGCGGCTGGCCATACCCGCGCCGAGCAGGCGGCCGCGACCATCCATCAGCAGCTGCACCAGCCCCACTTGGTGGCCGATGCCATCACGAGTCGCACCAAAGCGCGGTTGCTGCTGGCACTGCTGGCTCAATTGCAGCCGGTCATGGAGCAGATTGCCGAGTACGATCGGGAGATTGAGCGCCTTTTTTTGAGCCACGCCGACAGCGCGCTGTTTGCGAGCTTGCCACGCGCCGGCAAGCGGCTGGCCCCGCGGCTGTTGGCGGAAATCGGCGATGAGCGGACCCGCTATGCCGATGCGGCTGGTCTGCAAGCCCTGGCTGGCACGGCGCCGGTCTGCTTTGAGAGCGGCAATTACGCCAAAGCGCATCGGCGCTACGCCTGCCTCAAGCCGTTGCGCAACGCCATGCAGCAGTTTGCCTGGCAATCGACCTTGCAGGAAGGCTGGGCGCTGGCCTATTACCAGCGCAAGCGCTCCGAAGGCAAAAGCCACACGGTCGCGATCCGCGCGTTGGCAAATGTCTGGCTGCGGATTATTTATGCGATGTGGCGCGATCACACGCCCTACGTGAGCGCGACCTTTGAGGCGGCACAGCAGCACAAGCTGCGCAAGGCCGCCTAAGCGTAAGCGCAGGCAGCGTGCGCCTGGCGGTCTGACGGGGCCGCCCAAGCGGTCCCCACCAGCGGCGACCAGAAGTGGTCGGCTGGCATGGAGTGCTGCCTGACGTTCGCCGCGCCCCGCGACCGCGTCCCCTTCCGGTGCGGGATGGCCAGTAGCCCCACAGCGAGTCAAGGCCGCGCGGGGGCCGGTTTGAAAAGGTGCGCGCAGCGCCTCCTTCCTTCGGCCCAACGCGCGCTTGCGGTGGCCTTGACCGGTGTGGGAGAATCGGTCGGCCCGCACGGGAGGCGCAGCTTCGTACCTTGCTCGATTGTGACGGCGATCACCGGTCATGATTTTGTACACTTTGCCCTATTGACATAGAGGGTCTGCTTAACATTTATACCGCAATCGTGTAGAAATGCCGAGCGTATACGCCATTTTAGCCTCTCCGTTCCACCTCTATCAAATTTGCTCCTCGGTTCTGAGAATCCCTGGTCTCGGCAATGTCCCTAGCCATTCTCCGCATTGCAATCGGTCATTTGGGTTCCAGATAATCCGCTCTTACCCTGATTACCAGAACCAGTGCCCTGCCCGCATCATTGACACCGGGTGTATAATGAACATGCAGGGGCACTCCGCTCTCGCACCCTGCCGCATTCCCGTTCGTCGCGCTGCATCTTCCCTCCATGTTCCCTCCCTGCTCCGGCTATGGCCCAGGCCTGGCCGCATCGCCGCCCGCCACCGCCTCCTTGGTCCGGCCCAATAGTCCTCGCCATCGGTGAGGTGTCCGAGAAAGGGGGTGACCGCCAGGAGCACGAACAGTCCTTACCGAAGAATCCGCACCAGTATGCTCAGTGCTGGACAGCGGCAATCGCAAACCAGGAGAGGAGGCTGACTATGGAACGGCAGACGACGCAACAGATCAAGGATGTGATGACCCGCGACGTCGAGACGATTGAAGCCGACGCCACCCTGCAAACAGCGGCCAAGAAGATGACATCCGCGGACGTGGGGCCCTTGCCGGTGGTGGAGGGTGGCCGGGTGGTGGGCATGTGCACGGACCGCGACATCATTATGTGGGCGGCGGGCGCTGGGGGTGACACGCAGACCACCAAGGTCCGTGACATCATGGCGACAGCTGTCGACACCTGCTCCGAGGACGACGACGTGCGCGAGGTCGCCCAGACCATGCAGGCGAAGCAGCACAAGCGGCTGGTTGTGCTCGACCGCAACCAGCAGTTCGCCGGGATCGTCTCGCTCGCCGACTTGCCGGTGAGTGGAGTCTGAGGCAGCGCTAGTTAGTGCGGCGTAGCGCATACCTGAGGGCCGTATCTTCACCGATACGGCCTGTTTTTACGCGGTTGTATGTTGGCCGCTCCCCATCACTCGGCACCGAGCAGGCGGCCCCCCTCCCCTTACCCACTTCATACTTGACAGTATATCCCCAACCGTGTTATCCTAGAAATTGCGTATAAGTAACAGTTATACGCGACTTTCCGCCCGCTCATGCCGGATTTGGTCCCAATAAGTGGCAGAATGCGGGTACTTATACGCAATTTTTCTATGGACAATCAATTACCCCTGGGAGCACTGATGGATATTCAAACATTGGAGCAGGCCATTGACCTATTTGTGACTGATGGTATGCCAGCGCGCAACCTCTCCCCCCTCACCCGCAAAAACTACCACCACGACCTTTTAGATGTGCTGGCGTTTCTGACAACCCGTGGCGTAAGCTCCCTTTCGGATATCTCTCTTAGGCACCTGGAGGCCTACCAGGCCGAGATGGACCGCCGCGGCTATTCTGCCAGTACCCGCAACCGTAAAACCCACAGCATGAAATCGCTGTTTCATTTCCTGCACCATTTATCCATCACCTCCCACAATATCGCCGAGCAGCTGATACCTCCATCCGTACAGAAGCACGAACCCCGCTTCCTCTCAGAGGCTGAATACCAGCGGTTATTGCGGGAATGCTCCCACAAGCCACGGGACGCCGCCATCATTGAACTGTATCTGCAGACTGGTATGCGCCTGTCAGAGCTGGCCAGGCTCCAGCTTGTCGATATCGAGATACCCAAGCGCATCACCCCCGACCCTGACAATATGGGCGCTGTGCGTGTCCGCAGAAAGGGCGGCAAGTACGTGTATATTCCGCTCAACCACAAAGCCTGCAAAGCGATTGCTGCCTACCTGACCGTTCGTCCGGACATCATTGGTGAGACAGCCTTGTTTATTTCCCAATTCAAGCGACCAATAAGTATTCGGGCCATTCAAGAACGGGTCACCAAATATGCCAAGGAAGCAGGTATCCAGGCCAGCGTGCACACGCTCCGGCACACCATGGCCACTCACCACGTCGCCCGGGGAACGGACCTTAAGACCGTCCAGGAGACCTTAGGCCACGCCGATTTGAAGAAGCGAGGAGTTTAAAATTCGTACGCGTAGATAGTTCTAATAAAACTAATTGAGGTAAAGAAAAATTTAATCAGCCTGGACCAAATGTCCGGACATAAATGTCCTGGCATTTGGGGTTCGTATATCCCTACTACCCCCCATATCTACGCCTTCTACAAATCCTTGAACATAATCATTTGCATTCAAATGCATGTCTGCAGATAGCCCAACTGCTCCGCTAGCTGATGCTGTAACCGGTTCGCCACTTGTCATACCCATATTAGTAGTGCCGTTAACTCTTAGTTTCGTGAAATAATGTCCCGTTGTTGCTTGGGCCCACATGACTACAATATCGAAATGATAGACACCAACAACGGGCGCAGTATATCTATAATTTGAAGTATTAAAGGCGTTATTGGGATCATAATCTTCAGCATTAAAAGGAACAACTGTATCAGTATTATCACTTATAGATGTGTTGCTGCCTAGATAGGTCCTAAATGGATATTTTGATTTTGCATCGCTAGCAAGTTTACTTGATGTTACAGCACCATCTGCTATTTTGTCTGTGGTCACAGCACCTGTAGCAATTTTAGCTGTAGTTACTGCAAGGTTAGCGATTTTGGCTGTGGTGACAGCTAAGTCTGCGATGATTTCCTCAGTAACAGCGCTGAGAGCAAGTTTGGCTGTTGTGATGGCATTAGCAGCAATTTTGGCGGTTGTCACCCCTAAGTCAGCGAGCGA
>WNGA01010638.1_pt1 | contig 12153 bp, 12 predicted proteins | sample 5400061 | NCBI WGS metagenome assembly WNGA01 (sample SAMN13153366, study PRJNA577476) | soil metagenome | isolation source: 100 cm soil or saprolite under grassland replicate 2 | place: USA:California | collected 2016-06-15
TCACTGGTGTCACGCCCATTGACGAGCACCCGCCCGGCTAACGTGCCGCCGGTGAAGTGAGGCACGAGACCGTTGATCGCTCGCAGCAGCGTGGACTTGCCGGATCCGGTCCGACCGATGACAAGCGCGAGCTCGCCCTCAGGCACGGTGAAGCTCACGTCCCGCAACGCAGGCGCCGCTGCGCCGTCGTACGTCACCGTGACCCGGTCGAACTCGATCACGCGACCACCAACTCACGCCGCCGCGCCAACGGCGGTGCGGCCACCGCAGGAGCCAGTCCAAGCAGTACGCCGAGAACCGGCAGCACCGGCACGGGTGGCACGACGAGAGGGCCCGGCAGCACCAGACCAGCGACGCCACGGGCAGCTGCGAACACCATGGCACCAGCCGCGGCCGCACCAGCGGCAACCACCAGCCATTCGGGCAGTGCCCACGGGTCCGGCCGGTAGCGCGTCCGCGTGACCCGCTGCCGTCCAACTGCCATGGCCCCGACGGCGAGCATCAGTCCGATGGCTAGAGCCAACGCAGCAAGGGGGAACGCCATGGAGTCGGTCAGCAACGCGTAGACCCCGAGCAGAATGCCCAGCAGCCCGAGCAGCACGCAGACCCCCGTGATCCGGCGCTGCCGTCGTGGGACTTGCGCCGTACGGCCGTAGCCGCGGGAGTCCATTGCAGCGGCTAGTTCCACTGACCTGTCCAGGGCACCTTCCAGCACCGGCATGGCCGTCGTACGGAAGGAGCCACGCGTGCGGCCGCGTAGACGGCGGGCGGTGCGGATGCGGCGGGCGTCGGTGACCAACTGCGGTGCGAAGGTCAGTGCGACCACAACGGCCACACCCATCTCGTAGAGGGCCCCGGGCAACGACTTGAGCAGGCGGCGAGGACTGGCCAGTGCGTTGGCCGCGCCGATGCAGCACAGCATCACCGCCAGCTGGCCCCCGTCGTACAGCGCGGTGATCAGTGCCTCGGCGGTGACCTCGCCGCCGAGCTTGACCCCGTTTGCCCACTCAGGCAAGGGAATCTGGGGCAGTGTGAACAGCAGTGTGTTGCCCTGCGAGCGTGTCGACAGCAACGCCTGCAACACAACTCGGAGGCCGATGACCACCAGGCCGAGCTTGAGAAACGCGCCATAGCTGTGTGCCCAGGGAGCATCGCTACGCCGGGCAGACACCACGAAGCCGGTCACTACAAGGATCAGCACCAGCAGCACAGGGTTGCGCGTCCTGCTGGCGGCCACGGCCATGCCCAGCGCCCATAGCCACCATGCCCCTGGGTGGAGAGCCCGGGGGAGTGTCAGGTGATGGACAGTACGCACTTACTGACTCGACCGCCGGCGGCTCAGCACCAGCCCGCCGCCGGCCAGTAGGACGACTACGACCGCGGCGATGATGATCCCGGTCCAAGGGGTGCCGTCATCTGAGGAGGAGGTCGAGGCCGCAGGCTTTGCCGTGGACCCGACAGCAGGCTTGACCTGAAGCTGCGCCGGCTCGTCCGTTGCCGGGACGTTGATGTTCTTCACCTGGTCGCCGCAGCCCTTGGCCGGGTAGCCGTCGATGCCGCAGGTCAGGCCCTTCTCGATCCGGACCGGCGCGGCCGCGGCCAGGACCTTCGCACCGGTCGCCTTCAGGTCCGTCACCACACAGGTACCGGTGGCGGCTCCCGGCGTCTCGCCACTCACAGCGTCTGCCTGCGTACCGGGGTCGACCACCAGAGCCACCCGCTTCTTGCCGGTCTCCGCCGGCGTGGAGCCGCAGATCGCCTGGAAGTCACCCGCAGCTCGGGGGACACGTGGCTTGGCGCCGCCGACGGCGAACCGCCAGCCCTCCACAGCCCCGTCGGCGGGCACGACGACGTCCGAGCCCTTCTGCGAAAAGGCCCATTGGCCTCCGCTCCACTGGTAGTAGCCCCAGAAGCGGTAGCCGTCCTCGGCCTGTGCGGTGGTGGCGGCGGTCCCCGCCAGCAGGAGACCCGCCAGCAGGCTGAGGACCACCCGTACGGTCCGGTGTGCAGTCATCTCATGTCCTCGATCGGGCCGGGGCCCGGTGGAGGAGGTCCCGCCTGCACAGGCAGGGTGGGGGCTCCACCCGCGGACCACGGCGGGTAGGTGAGCCTGTCTGCCTGCGTCACAGTGTTCCGGCTCGCCATGAGACATGGCCTACGGTTGCGGGTCAGCGCCGGACTTGGACCGGCTTCCCTGCGACACAGGAGTGGTTCAACGGCAGCCTACGGCAGGAGCCCGTACGACGCCGTGCCGCACGCCCCTCCGCACAACCCCGGGGTACCCCTGGTTCGGGTGGGTTACCCCGGGTTGTAACCGGGTGGAACACACCACGCGCAGGGGTACCCCCGGTTGTCGAGTCGGGCTAGGGAGTCGAGCCGCGGGTCACAGGTACGTCGTACCGGGCTGCTACTCGGGGGCGGAGAGGCTCATCGGGCCGTAGACCTCGCGGCCGTCCTCCAGCAGGTAGACCTGGCCGACGCCGCGGTCGGCCAGGTCGCGCCAGATCTCACCCAGCCAGCTCTCCGCGTCGCCCTGGGCGGAGAACTCCGCGCCGCCGACCTCGCCCGGGTCGACCAGGGCGCCGGATGCGGTCTCGAACCGCCAGCTCCAGCTCATGAGCCCGGCCGGGTCTGCGGCGCGTTCTGCGCGGTCTTGGCCGGGTCGCGCTCGACGACGCCGCCTAGCACCTCGTCGATCTGCTTCAGCACGCCGTCCTCCAGCTTCACCCCGGATGCCTTCACGTTCTCGGCGACCTGCTCGGGCCGGGAGGCGCCGATGATGGCCGACGAGACGTTCGGGTTCTGCAGCACCCACGCGACCGCGAGCTGGGCCAGCGAGAGGCCCGCCTCGTCCGCGATCGGCTTCAGCTCCTGCACCCGGTTCAGTACGTCGTCGGTGAGGAACCGGCGGACGAAGTTGGAGCCGTTCGCGTCGGTGGCCCGGGAGCCTTCCGGCGGCTGCTGGCCGGGCAGGTACTTACCCGTCAGCACGCCCTGCGCGATCGGCGAGAACACCACCTGGCCGATGCCGAGCTCCTCCGACGCCGGCACCACCTCGGCCTCGATCACCCGCCAGAGCATGCTGTACTGCGGCTGGTTGGAGACGAACGGGATGCGCAGCTCGCGGGCCAGCCGGTGACCCTCCTGCAGCTGCTCCGCGGTCCACTCCGACACACCGATGTAGAGCGCCTTGCCGGCCCGGACGACGTCGGCGAAGGCCTCCATCGTCTCTTCCAGCGGCGTCTCGGTGTCGTACCGGTGCGCCTGGTAGACGTCGACGTAATCGGTCTTGAGCCGCTGCAGCGAGCCGTTGATCGACTCGTGGATGTGCTTGCGGGACAGGCCGACGTCGTTCGGTCCGCCCGGGCCGGTCGGCCAGTACACCTTGGTGAGGATCTCGAGCGACTCGCGCCGTACCCCCTCCAGCGCCTCGCCGAGCACCACCTCGGCCTTGGTGTTCGCGTACACGTCGGCCGTGTCGAACGTGGTGATGCCGGCGTCGAGCGCCGCCCGCACACAGGCCTTCGCCTGATCGTTCTCCACCTGGGAACCGTGCGTGAGCCAGTTCCCGTACGAGATCTCGCTGACTTTCAAACCACTGTTGCCGAGATAGCGGAAGTCCATGCCACCGACCCTACTGCCTCACTCGGACGTACTTTCAGGTCGGCTTCTCGCCGCGCTTCACCATCGGCTTGGGCAGCCGCCAGCGGCGCATCTGCATGGTCCGGCGGACGGCGTAGAAGCCGATGCCCTTGGTGGACTCCGGTCCGAACTTGGCCGCGACCGCCTTCTTCAGGCCCGCCGACAGCAGGAACCAGTCGAGCGCGATCAGCAGGATCATCGCCAGGAAGAGCAGGTTCACCAGGCCGGCCAGCCAGAGGAACTGGCGCGAGAAGACCACGCCGATCAGCGACACCAGCAGCAGGATCGGCAACGCGAACTCCATCACCGAGTAGCGGGCGTCCACGTAGTCGCGGGCGAACCGCCGGACCGGGCCCTTGTCCGCGGCCGGCAGGTACCGGTCGTCGCCGGTCTGCATCGCCTGCTGCATCTTGGACCGCTCGGTCCGCATCTTCTCCCGCCGGTACGCCGTCGCCTCCTTGCGGTTGCGCGGCTTCTTCAGCGCGGCCTTGCGGGCGGCCTCCGCCTCCCGGCGGGACGGCGTGGGACGTCCCTTACCACCCGGCTTGCCCTGGGGCTCGGCGGGTACGGTGGTAGCTGTCTCAGACTTGGTACGACGGAACACGGGGTCTGAACCTCATTCGGCAGGGCAGGTCTCGACTCGGGGTGGTCCCCGGACCTGGGCACTACTTTATCGGGGCCGGTCCTGATGGTGTGGTGACCCGTGGCGACATAGGGTGGTTGGCACGCACGCCGGGTCGACGCTCCGGCACAGAAGGGGTACGGATATCGATGAGCATCTTCAAGCGGATGTCGATGATCTTCAAGGCCAAGGCGAACTCCGCCCTGGACAAGGCCGAGGATCCTCGCGAAACCCTTGACTACTCGTATCAGAAGCAGTTGGAGCTGCTGCAGAAGGTACGGCGGGGCGTGGCCGACGTGGCCACCAGCCGGAAGCGGGTCGAGCTGCAGGCCTCCCAGCTGCAGTCCCAGTCGCAGAAGCTGCAGGACCAGGCCCAGAAGGCGCTCTCGATGGGCCGTGAGGACCTGGCCCGCGAGGCCCTCACCCGCAAGTCCGGGCTGCAGGGCCAGATCGACGACCTGCAGACCCAGCACGCCCAGCTGCAGGGTGAGGAGGAGAAGCTGACGCTCGCCTCGCAGCGCCTCCAGGCCAAGGTCGAGTCGTTCCGGACCCGCAAGGAGACCATCAAGGCCACCTACACCGCGGCCGAGGCGCAGACCCGGATCAACGAGGCGTTCTCCGGCATCTCCGAGGAGATGAGCGACGTCGGCCTGGCGGTCCAGCGGGCCGAGGACCGGACCCAGCAGATGCAGGCCCGGGCCGGCGCGATCGACGAGCTGCTCGCCTCCGGCGCGCTCGACGACGCCAGCGGCACCAGCAAGGACAGCATCACCCTGGAGCTGGAGCGGATGTCGTCCAACTCCGAGGTGGAGGACGAGCTGGCCGCGATGAAGGCCCAGCTGTCCGGCGGCAGCGCGCCGAAGGAGCTGGCCAACGACACGACGACCCCCGCCCAGCCAGTGCAGCAGCCGGCCGCCGAGCCGGCGCGACCTCAGGACGGAGACGCTCGATGATCGTTCGCATCATGGGGGAAGGCCAGTGGCGATTGGCCGACGAGAAGCTCGACGAGCTCAACGCCGTCGACGGCAACCTCGAGAAGGCCGTCTCGGCCGGCGACGAGGCGGCGTTCCAGGCCGCGTTCACCGCGCTGCTGGAGTTCGTCCGCGCCGGCGACAAGGTGCCCGACGACGAGCTGCACGACTCCGACGCGATCCTGCCGCCGGACGACAGCACGCTGGCCGAGCTCCGCGAGCTGATCAGCGGCGACGGCCTGATCCCCGGCTGACTGGTCCGGCGCCCCGACCCGGCGGCCGATCACCTGTTGTAGCCAGATTTCGAGACCCCCGGTGCCCGTAACGGGCACCGGGGTCCGTCGTTGGTAGGTCGGTTGCGCACGGGTAACACTCCCCATCAGTGCTGTTGTGCGGCGCATCCACGTAGTACTCTCAGGATCACTGCCGTTGTGGGGCGGCATTTCATCGGGGTTCGTGACGGGGTGTGGGTTTGTCACGGGCGTCGTTTTCACCTGTGGGGGGTGACTGTGCGTGACTGAATTTGTCATGTCCGAAGGGGTGGCCGAACCGGCTGATCTACGGTCGGCGCCGTCGGGGGAGCGTCGTCGGCCGGTCTGGGTCGTACCGGACGAGGTCCCGGCGATCGTGCCGCGTGCGGCACGGTTCACCGAGGCGCGGTGGGTCGCGAAGTACCGGTGGGCCTCGCTCGCCGGCGACTTCGCCGCAGCGCTTTTCGGTGTGTCGCTGGCGTTGGTGACCCGGTTCGGTGCCCAGATCAACGGCGGCTACATCCTGCTCGGCGCTGTGCTGCCGGTCGCCTGGCTGGCCTGCGTGGCGGTCCAGCGGGGCTATGAAACCAGGTACTTCGGCACCGGGCCGGAGGAGTTCCGGTCGATCATCCGCGCCGCGGTGGCACTGACCGCCGCGGTCGCGATCGCGTCGTACGCGACCAAGAGCGAAGTCGCTCGTGGTTTCGTCGTACTGGCTGTGCCTTTCACCTGTCTGGCGGCGATGTTCGCCCGCTGGGTGCTGCACCGCAGCATCTCCCAGCGGCGTGTCGTCGGCCGCTGCATGCGTCGCGTTCTTGTTGTCGGACGCAACGATCAGGTGACGACACTGCGCCGGCACATGGAGGAGCGGCCGGCCGACGGGTACGTCGTGGTCGCAAGCTGCCTGCCGCGCGGCGAGGCCTTCGACGACCCCGAGTCCGAACGGCTGGGCCGCACCGAGATGGACATCCTGGCCGCGGTCGACCAGTACGACGTCGACGTCGTCGCTGTTGCCACGGACCCGGAACTCGCCGGCCACTCGCTGCGCAAACTGTCCTGGGCACTCGAACAGCGCAGCGTCGAGCTCATCGTGTCGCCCGGCATCGTCGAGGTCGCCGGGCCGCGGATCTCGATCCGGCCGGTCGCCGGACTGTCCCTGCTGCACCTCGAACGGCCGTCGGTCAGCGGCGGACCGCATCTGCTGAAGAGCATCTTCGACCGGGTGGTCGGTTGCCTGGTGCTGATCGGCATCGCGCCGATCCTGCTCGTCACCGCGGTTCTGGTGAAGATCACCAGCCGTGGCCCGGTGCTCTTCCAGCAGACCCGCGTGGGTCGCGGCGGGGAAGAGTTCAAGATGCTGAAGTTCCGCACGATGGTTGCCGATGCCGAGGCACGCAGGGCGGAACTGCACGCGCTGAACGAAGGCAACGGCCTTCTTTTCAAGCTCCGTGACGATCCGCGGGTGACGAAGGTCGGCAAGTACCTGCGGCGCTTCTCCGTGGATGAACTGCCGCAACTGGTGAACGTGCTCCGGGGGGAGATGTCACTGGTCGGGCCTCGACCGCCGCTACCGGCCGAGGTCGCGCTGTACGCCATCGACGACGCGCGCCGCATGTTGGTCAAGCCCGGTCTGACCGGCCTTTGGCAGGTCAGCGGGCGCAGCGATCTGACGTGGGAGGAGTCCATGCGACTCGACCTGCGCTACGCGGACAACTGGTCGATCGCCCTCGACCTGCTCATTTTGTGGAAGACCGCCCGCGCCGTGCTCGGCCGCGACGGCGCTTACTGACACACCACTTCCGTCTTTCTCGCTTCTTGACTTGTGGGCATTCCCGAGGGGGGAATCATGCTGCAGCAACTCAGTGCCTCGTCTGGCGCTGACGAAACGACAGTCCGGTCCGAAGCCGCGAACCTGGTGATCCAGGCGGCGTCCGGTGACCAGGCGGCCTGGAGCCGGCTGGTCGACCACTACGCCCGGCTGGTGTGGGCGGTGACCCGAAGTTTCCGTCTGGGCGACAGCGACGCCGCCGACGTCTCCCAGATGGTCTGGTTGCGGCTGCTCGAGCACATCCACCGCGTCGATCCCGAACGGGTCGGCGCCTGGCTGGTCGTCACGACCCGTCGGGAATGCCTGCGTGTATTGGCGTTTCGCAAGCGCGTGCTGCTCACGTACGAGTCGGCGGCGTTCGAAGGGGTGGCCGGAGATCAGCCGGAGCTGGACGCGGACCTCCTCGCCGGTGAGCGGGCGGACGACGTGCGGCGTGCGCTGGAAAGCCTTCCGGCTCGCTGGCAGCAGCTGCTCGGCATGCTGATGGCCGACCCGCCGGCGCCGTACGCCGAGATCTCCGCCACCATCGGCATGCCGATCGGCAGCATCGGCCCGATCCGCGGCCGCTGCCTGGAGAAACTCAGACTGCTGCTTGCCTCCTGAAGCAGCACCCCTCGGTCGGTCCGGATTACCTGGTCAGAGCATGATCCAGGCGGTCCGGACCGGCCGTTGTGTCGTGCCCGGCCAGCGGAGCAGGAAGCTCACCAGCCGGGCCTGCGTCGGACCGTCGTCGGCGCCGCGCGCCTCGACCACCACCGGGCCGGCGGGGGAGACCCGCAGCTCGATGGTCAGGTCGGCCCGGCCGCGGACGTCGACGTCGAGGGTGACGCCGTACCCGGCGAACCGCAGCGTCCGGACCTCGTCGCGGCGCCTGTCCGGTGCGTCCACCAGGCTGTCGAAGACCAGGTCCAGTACGTCGAGATTCCGCTCGTGTCGCCCGAACGCGGCGTACCCCACCGAGCGGAACAGTGCGATCTGCTCGCCCGCGGCACGCTCAGGAGGCCCGATCATCGCCCTCAGCGCTCCGCCAGCACCTTGATCACGCTGTCAGGGTCCTGGTTGTACGGCGCACCCTGCCAGGCGGCCCAGTTCACCCTGCTGTCCTGTCCGTGCACGATGAAGTTCCACGGCCCGGAGTACGTGTTGTTGAAGAAGCGGTTGCCCTGGTGGTAGGTGATCGCGTCCTGGATGATGTTCTTCTTGTACGGCGACCAGATCGGGAAGGTGCCCCAGTTGGAGAACAGCCCGTTGTAGCCGCACCCACTGCGGGACGCGCAGGTCTTGCCGATCTTGTTCGGGTCGAGGCTGAACACGTTGTCGTGGACGCGGACGTTCTGGGTCTTCCACCGGCAGTCGCCGAGGTAGGGCTGCTGATCGATGGTGTTCTTGTTGCAGGACTTTGCGTTGACGACCGCCGGGTTGACCAGGGGGGCCGATCCCGTGCTGGTGTTGGCCGCCGAACCGGCGAACCGATCCGCGTTCTCCCACAGGATCACGCCGGCCCAGTTGTCGGTGAACACGTTGAGGGTGACGTCGAAGGTCTGGTTGAACATCCCGGCGACCCGTCTGTCGCTGCCGGATTCGGAGATGTAGAGCGCCGGGGCGGGGAACCCGCCGTTGTGCGGACCCTTGCCGAGTCCGTTGCGGAGGAACGTGTTGCCCCGGATCGCGGCGTTGTAGCTGGTCTCGTAGACGATGCCCTCGGCACTGTTGCCGGAGATGTAGTTGCCCTCGATGGCGAAACCGGTGTTGTTGGTGTCGGCCCACAGGCCCGCGCTGTGGTTGTCGTGGATCCAGTTGCCCCGGACGATCGCTCCGGTCACCGCCCAGAACTTCCCGCCGCCGGTGCAGCCGCAGCCCTCCTTGGCGGCCTCCCAGTCGTCGGTGTTGTTGCCGGCGATCTCGTTGCCCTCGATCGTGATGCTCGAGATCTTGCCGGGGCTGTAGGCGTTGAAGCCGTACTGGCCGTTCTCTGCCAGACAGTTGCCGCGGACAACGTTGCGGTCGCCGACCATCGTGCCGGCGCCGGCGTTGTGCTGGATCGTGTTGGCCTCGATCGTCCAACTGCCAGCCGCGTCGTGGTTGACCACGCCCTCGTCGTTGTTGGTCCGGGGCGCGCCGAAGTTCTGGACGGTCAGGTTCCTGACCGTGACCCCGGTGGCGTACCCGGTGAAGGCGTACCGGTTGCGGTGGCCGCCGTCGAGCACTGCCCCTGGTGCACCGATGTAGACGTTGCCCTGCTTGGGCACGACCTGGTCGAACGCCTCCGTGCCCAGCGTGTGCGTACCGGGTGCCAGCCAGAAAGTGGTACCGGGTGGGTTGGCGGCGGTCAGGTCGTGCAGGCTCTGCGTCGTACTGACGGCGATCGCCCCGGCCGGTGCCGCGCTCGGGCCGGACAAGGCCTTGGTGTTCCCGCAGATCTTGGCCGGCGGTGTGTTCGGCGCGCTGACCGGCTTCACCGTCGACGCGGCGGTTCCGTTCGCGGTCGGGCGCCGCGACGTCTCGCCGTCGACGGCCGTGACCACCACCGCCAGGCCGGCGAGCAGCGTGAGACCGGCCGCGATGAGCACACCGCGGCTGCGGTACCACGGTGCACCGCGGCCGGGAGACCGCTGAGGCGGGTCAGCTTGCTCCATGACACTTCCTTCAGGGGCGAGTCGGTTCTCGGGTCAGTGGCGGACGGATACCGAATTCCCGATGGCGAACCGGTAGATGTCGAGCAGTTGCTCGATGTTGCGGTGGATGTCGTGCTTGGTCTCGTAGGTGGTCCGGGCGTTGCGACCGAACTCGTCGTACTTGTCCGGGGAGGTGTCGACGTCGAGCAGGAGCTTGGCCAGGGCGTCCGGCCGGCCCGGCTCGAACAACGCGCCGTCGACTCCGTCGGTGATCAGTTCAGGGAACGAACCGTGGCCTGACGCCAGCAGCGGTACGCCGACCGCCATCGACTCGACGACCACCAGTCCGAACGTCTCCTCCCACTCCGAGGGCAGGATGACGGCACGGGATCGCCCGATCAGCTCGGAGACCTCCTGCTTGGTCATCATCCCGAGCAGCTCGACCGACGGTCGCTTGGCCGCCCAGGCGGCAACCTCGTCCTTCAGCGGACCGCTACCGGCGACGACGAGCCGCAGCGCGTCGTCACCGGCGATAGCGCGGTATGCGTCCCAGCCCTTCATCAGCAAGGGTGCGCCCTTGGCCGCGTCCAGCCGGCCGACGTAGGTCACCTGTCGTTGCCTCGGGCCACCAACTGGACCGTCGTACGGGACGTAGTTGTACCGGACGAAGCTGCGGTCCGGGTCGAAGTCCATGCCGGCCAGCAACCTGCGCTGGGACTCGGAGATGAAGATGTACGCCGACACCAGGCCGCGCCAGGTACGTCGGTGCCCGCGGGTGTTGAGCACGGTCGTCGTCGTGGCAAGCGCGGAACCGCGGTAGCAGCGGTGAACCACGGCCGGGGCCGGGTTGCCGCCGGCGCAGTCATGGCAGACGGCTCCGTCGCGGAAAAAGTCACCGCTGGCACAGAGCAGCTTGTAGTTGTGCAGCGTGATGACGACCGGAACGCCCGCCTCGCGGCATGCGTAGAGCACGGCCGGGCTCAGCACCGGGAAGGTGTTGTGCACATGGACGACGTCGGGCCGGAAGCGCCGCAGCGTCTCGCCGAGGTCGCGCTTGCTGGCAGGGTTCCAGACCACCCGGGCCGGCAGAGTCGCCTTCTTCCAGGCGGGCCAGTCCTCGATCTCGTCGCTGTGCCGTTCGAAGGTCTCGACCTCGTGGCCGAGCGCGGCCAGGGCCGCACCCTCCTGGTCGACCACCCGGTTCTCACCGCTCGGCGCGGTGGACCGGTACCTGTTGTGCACCAGCAGGATCTTCATCGGACTCCTTCTCTGGATGCCCCCGAGTAGACCAACGAGGCGGCCAGCGTCAGCTCGAGGAGGTACGGCGATGCTTCGCTGAGGCCGCTCTCGGTGAAGGACGCGACCACGCAATAGGCGACGAGGAACAGCGCGAGGGCCCGGCGTGGACCCTGCGGCTGGAACAACGCGGCGATCAGGACGACCAGCACCAGCGCGATGGTGATCGCGGCTCCGACCAGGCCGACGTCGTAGTACGTGCCCAGCCAGTTGCTGTCGATCGGCAGGCCGTTGAAGGACTTGTTGGACAGCCCGAAGCCGAACAGCGTCTCGAACGTCGTCCGCGGCTGCTGCAGGATCGCGTCCCACACGAACCGGCGGCCGGTCAGAGCTGCCACCTCGGTCGTGTCCTGGCCGCGGGCCAGCCAGGTGGTCACCACCGAGCCCAGCGTGAGGGCGCCGACCGAGAACATGACGAAACCGATGGCGAACGCCTTGCGGACCCGCGACCGCGCCGTGAACAGGCTCAGCCCAGCGATCACGACCCCGGCCAGCATCGCGATCAGCGCCGTACGGGTGTGGGTCAGCAGCAGCGTGGGCGCGCACACCAAGACGCTGACCAGCGCCACTTCGCGACGAAGCAACCCCGACATCCACAGCACAGTGGTCAGGCCGATCGCGACGGCGGTGTAGTGACCGACCTGGGTCGGCGGGATCGGCCAGAGGACACCGCCGAGCCGACTTTCGGTCATCGCCAGGCCTGGCGCAACGAACAGGCCGACCACCACCGAGGCGATGATGCCCCAGAGCACCATCAGGTGCGTCCGTACCAGCAGGAGATCTCGTCGGGGCCACCACGGGGTCAGCAACCACAGCACTGTGACGAACAGGAACAGGCGGCTGGTCCGGAACAACGCACCGAACAGGAACTCGGCCCTGATGCTCGAGAGCAATGCTTCGGAGGCCAGCAGGACGGCGAGAAAGACGT
>WNGA01017420.1_pt1 | contig 12153 bp, 5 predicted proteins | sample 5400061 | NCBI WGS metagenome assembly WNGA01 (sample SAMN13153366, study PRJNA577476) | soil metagenome | isolation source: 100 cm soil or saprolite under grassland replicate 2 | place: USA:California | collected 2016-06-15
ATGTTCGCCGTGTCACTACGAATGCGAACGCGCGTCCCGGCGATCTGCTTGTTTTAACGAAACCGCTTGGCACCGGCATCGCCACTACCGCGATCAAGCGCGAGGTGGCTTCGCGCGGACTCCAGAAAAAAGTCATTTCGCTGATGTCGAAAATTAACACGGCAGGCGCCGAACTCGCCGAGCGTGTTCTCGTTCGCGCAGCCACAGATATCACTGGCTACGGCCTGATCGGCCATTTGGTTTCACTTTGTCGCGCCAGTCGCGTCTCGGCCGATATCGATCCGAGCGCTGTGCCGATGATTAGTGATGAGATCGGCGATCTGATCGAACAAGGCTGTGTCCCTGAAGGAAGCCGGCAAAATCTTTATGACACCACCGTCCTTGTCGATTGGCGAACCACAGATGAGGCGCACAGAATTCTTTTAACTGATGCGCAGACCAGTGGCGGATTACTACTTTGTGTCGCTGAAGCGAAACTGGAGAAAGTGCTAACGATCTTACGAAAAGTGCCCACGCCCTGCGCTGCCGTTATCGGAAGGATTGTTTCTCCCCGGCGGCGCGGTCCGTTGATATGCATGACCGGATAAAATCGCGCTCGCGCCGGGAAATTCCGGCCGTCAACAAAGTTCTCGATGCGCTCGGCCATTACGACCTGCCGCGTCCGATGATTGTCGATCTTGTCCGGCGCGAGCTTTCGAAAATGCGGACCAAGGAAAAGGCTCCTGAATTCCGATCAACTCTCAATCTTATCCGCGGGGTGCTTGAGGAAATTCGCGCCAGCCGTCTTCAGCCGGTTGTCAATGGAACCGGAATCGTCATGCACACGAATTTCGGCCGGGCTCCACTTGCCGCGGAGGCGGTCCGCGCGCTTGGCGAACTTGGTTCAGGTTATTCCAATCTCGAATATGATCTCCGAACCGGCGATCGCGGAAGCCGCGGCGCCTATATCGAGCATGCGTTCGCTTTGCTTTGCGGAACGGAGTCCGCCACGATCATCAATAATTGCGCAGCCGCGTTGGTGCTGATTGTTCGACATTTTAGCAGACGCAACAGCGAACACGGAACCCGCCTCCGCGCGGCTGCGGCGCGGCAGGCATCGAACGCTGAACGTCGATCGGAAGTGGTGATCTCACGCGGCGAGATGGTCCAGATCGGCGGCGGCTTCCGCATTGGCGAAATAATCGAGGCGGCCGGAGCGAAGTTGCGCGAGGTGGGCGCAACAAACAAAACGACGCTCAATGATTACGCGAAAGCGATTGGGCGAAACACCGCTCTCATTCTCAAAGTTCATCGCAGCAATTTTTTCATGAGCGGTTTTGTAGAATCGCCATCTGCGACAGCTCTCGCTGCGCTCGCGCGAAAAAAGCGCATCCCTTTTGTCGCAGATTTGGGAAGCGGCGCGATTGTCGCGACAGAACAATTTGGTATAGACGAGCACGAGCCAACTCCCGCCGAAGCGCTGAAAGATGGAGCCGACCTCGTTTGCTTTAGTGGCGATAAATTATTTGGCGGCCCGCAGGCGGGCATCATCGCGGGGAAAAAGCGATTTATCAGCGCGTTAAAGGGCGAACCGCTATTTCGTGCGCTGCGGTGCGACAAACTCGCTTTCGCCGCGTTGCAAGAGACTGTTGATCTTCACCTCAATCAGTCGACCTCGGAAATCCCGGTCCTCGCACTGTTGCGCATCTCCGTGCACCAATTGCGCGCTCGCGCCGAAGCGATCGCTGGCCTGCTGCGAGGATTGCCTCTGCAAATGGCGATCGGGCGCGGCACAGTCAAAGCCGGTGGCGGCACTCTGCCAAAATCACGACTGCCGTCGGTCACGATCGATATCCTACCGGACAGCCGTTCCGTTACCGAGTTTGCCGCGACGCTGCGCGCCTCGAGTCCGCCCGTCATCGGCTACATCTCGAACGGCCGTTTCAAACTCGATCTGCGCACAATTTTTCCGCAACAGGACGACGCCGTGGTCGACGCGATTCGGGCAGCATGCGCTGTAACTGTGGCAAGTCGCGAATCCTCGCATCGGTGACAGAGAAGCATTTCATTCTCGCGACTGCCGGTCACGTCGATCACGGCAAAAGCGCGCTTGTCAAGGCGCTTACTGGAACTGACCCCGACCGCTTGCCGGAAGAAAAAGCGCGACAAATCACAATTGAGCTCGGCTTCGCCCAATTGATTCTTGACGGGGCTAACGAGGAGCAAATCCACATCGGCATTGTCGATGTACCGGGTCACGAGGATTTCGTCCGAAACATGATTGCAGGTGTTGGTTCAATCGATCTCGCGCTTCTCGTTGTCGCCGCGGACGACGGCTGGATGCGGCAAACCGAAGAGCATCTGCAAATCCTGACGTATCTCGGAGTGAAACGAGCCGTGATCGCGCTGGCAAAGAGCGATTTGGGGGACGCTGAAACGACCGGAAAACAAATCCGCGATCAACTGCAAAATACGGCCTTCGCGCGATCTCCGATTATTCCAACTTCGGTGCGAACGGGTGAAGGAATTGAAAATTTGAAGAACGCTCTTGCGTCCGAGTGTTCGACCATCCAGGCACAACGCGACCTCAGGAAACCGCGCCTATTTAGCGATCGCGCTTTTACGCTGCACGGAATCGGCACTGTTGTAACCGGCACACTAATTGGCGGACAACTGCATCGTGGCCAGAGCATCGTCGTTCAGCCACAGGATTTCGTAGCGCGCATCCGCTCAATCCAAAGTCATGGTTCCGAATTGGAGTGCGCGCAGCCGGGGATGCGCACAGCGATCAATCTACCGGACGTCGCCATAGGGGATGGCCCAGGGCAGATCAAACGCGGCGATGTCATTACCGCTGTCGATCCTGGGAAATCGAGCGCTAGTCTCATCGTTCTTCTCGAAAAATCGCGTCGGCTTAAAACAAAAGATCCCGCCGCTCGCCCGCTTAAGAATGGCACTTCGGTCAATTTGCATCACGGCACGTCGCGATTCCCAGCCAAAATTTATCTGCTTGAAGACCGCGCGCTTGAACCCGGTGAGCAAACAATCGCACAACTAAAATTGGAGTCGCCCATATTTGCGTTTACAGGCGACCGATTTGTTCTTCGCGATGCGTCCGAACAGCACACCATCGCTGGCGGAGTTGTCCTCGATCCAGATGGCGATCGAGGCAAATGTCGCACCGCGACGCAGCGCAAATTGTTGGCTGCGCGCGCCGGCGCGCCGGACGATGTCTATCTTTGCGTTCGCTCCGAAATTTCCGCGAACGGTTTCATGCCAAGACAAGCCGTTCTTCGCAAATCGCACTTCAGTGCTGATGAGATCGGCGAAGCTCTTCAAGAGTTGCAGCGACGTCATGAAATTGTGGTTCATGAAAAGATTGCGGCAGACGCTCAGGTTTGGCAGACGCTGCGGAACCGGACGATCGAGTTAATTGATGACGCGCACAAAACAAATCCCGAGCGCGCTGGTCTCGATCTGAACGAGTTGCGTACGGCATTGCACGATCAGTCCTCAGATGTTTTCGCAGCGCTTCTTTCCGATTTGTGCGCAACTGACTTTGCCCGGCGAGGATCAGCGATCGCGCGAATTTCTCATCGACCGGCTTTACCGCCCAATCTGCAGCCGGTTGCGATGAAAATTCGCGAAGCGCTCTCAGCAAAGCCGTTCGATCCGCCCGCGCGCAGAGAGATCGAGTCGGATCGAAATGCGCAGCGAGTTCTCAGATTTTTGATCGATGGTGGAGAAGTCATCGAAATCGCCTCGGACGTGGTGTTGTCACGCGAGAATTTCGAACGGATGAAAAACGCGGTTGCTGATTTCATTTCCAAAAACGGACCGGCAACAGTCAGCGAGCTACGGCAGGCGCTCGAAACCTCGCGCCGGACTATGGTGCCATTTCTCGAAAAGCTGGATCGACAAGGTGTGACGCGCCGCATCGGCGACAAGCGCGTGCTCGCGTAGCGTAGCGGCGAAGCTAAATTGAGCGATGGAGCAATCGCGACCAGTCCTGCTCGTTGTGCCGTCGCTACGGGAAGCGTGGGACGATGCGATTGCTCCCTGGTTCGACCGAGTTTTGCCCGAGACGTGGAAACGCGCGTTGCCTTCACTGGTCGTCGTCCCAACGCGAGGACAGGCTAACGATCTGAAGGCGCGCTTGATTGCAAAGGGGTCTTCACATCTCGGTTTGCATTTTGTGACACCGGCGAGTTTAGGTGCGTTGCTCGCGCGAGATGATGCGACGCTGCGGGCCAAGCCGGAACATCTGCGTTTGCTCCTAGCAATCGCCGCGAGCAAAATGGGGGATCGGCCTAACGAACCCGAAGCGCTTGCCGCCAAAGCCGTTGCTCGTGCGCCGGCGCCGCTGCTACGCGCCTTGGATCGGCTGGAAACTGCCGGATGGAAATTCGAAGAACTTGCGCTGCCGTCGTTTGCACCGGTCGTTCAGCATTTCAACGAGCTGCTGAAAAAATGCAATTTTGTCCTGCCGGGCGAGACCGATCGACGGCGTTTGCAACAAGCGATGCGTGGCGAACGAAAATTTTCGCACGTGCTCGTCATCGGATTCGACGGAGCGCATTGGCCACAGTGGTTTCTCCTGCGCACTGCTGTCGAGCTGGCAGAACACGCGACAGTCGTGCTCGAAGAGCCGCGCGGCAACTTTTCCGATGTCGATCTTTGCTGGATCGGCTCATGGGAGGAAGTCTGTGGCGAAGCGCAGCGCACGTCGAAATCCGTTCACGCGCTTGGCGATTCGTTTTTTAGCGAAACGGAAATGCGCGGTGGCGCGGAAGCGGCAAAACATTTCGATTTTCTCGTCGGCACGAATCTCTCCGAACAATCGGAAGCAATCGCGCAGCAATGCGTTCGTTATTTGATGGATGAAAAATGCACGCGACTCGGCGTGATTTTTCCCAGCAGTGGTGCGTTGCCGCGTCTGGTCGCGGACTCGCTGGCGCGACTCGACATCCCGCACAATGACGGGCTTGGGCATATTGTTCCCGGCATTTTTGAATCGGCGGAATGGCAGGCGTGGCTCGAATTGCAACGCGTGCCGCGACTCAATTCTTTCCTGCGTTTTCTAAACGCGCTCTCCGATCCCGCGGTTTTGTCGCCGACTCTTAGCGCGTCCGCCTTCGAAAAAATTCTGCGCGAAAGTTACAGCGAAGTGTTGCTGGATGATCTCGAAATTCTGCGCGAATTCTGCGACGGACATTCTGATGAGAAATTTCAAGCAGTCGCCGAAGCATTGCGCGCGCTGCCGTGTCTTCCCCCGATCGGCACGCTCGCACAGTTTCTCGAACAAACTCACGCCGCGCTCGCGTATCTCGGTTGGAAGCAACACGCGCTCGAAATTGCCAGCGTCACGCGCGATTGGCCGCAGCGTTTCGATGCGGAATTTCCGCGCACCTTCTTCCTGCGTTGGCTTGAAGAAACGGCTGCGACGTTTGGCGCCGCGCGTTCGGCCGCAGGCGATCATCCGTACGCGCGCGTGCAATTGCTTACCGCGGCGCAGACGCAAAATCAGGACTGGTCCCACCTGATTTTTGCCGGTTGGAACGAAAGCGCGTGGCCGCCGCCGACCGGCGCGGAGTTCGCGCGCGCGGAAGAAATTCGCGTCTTCAATCGAAACGTGCAGCAGTTCAACAAGCGCGCCGCGCGTCAGGGAAGCCAGGGCGAAGGCCACACCAGCGTGCGCGAAAATCATTCGCTTTATCTCGGCCCGAGCGAGCAACGCGCGATCGCGTTGCGGCAATTCGATGCGCTGCTCGAATCGGCCAGCGAAGGCGTGACGCTCGCGGCCAGTCTGGTGCAGGAAGATGCGCCGGAGCGTTTGTGGAATCCGAGCGAATGTTTCACTCAGCTCTATCTCACGACGAGGCGCGAACCGCTTACGCAAGCGACGCTGAAACATTTGCAACGCGCGACTGCGCAATTTATCAATGATCCGCGCCTGTTGACTCGCCAATCCGAGCCGCCACGCACGGATGTACAGCAAACTTTGATCGCATTCGACGCGCGCCGCGATGCTTCGAAACCTGCTAGCGAATACGATTTCGCGTTGCGGACTAACCAGTCCTATCGGCCGATGCCGACGCTGAGTGTCAGCGATCTCGAACGCATGGTTTCGTCGCCGGCGATTGTTTGGATGAAACGCTATCTCGGCGTCGAAGCGCCCGACGACACCGCGAATCCATGGGCAACAACAAGCGGCAAATGGGTGCATCGCTGGCTGGCGAGCATCAGCGAAACGAAAGATGGAAAATTATTCGCGGCGTTTCCTTCATCGACAATAATCGATGAGCGTGTCCGCGTTTCTGCCGACGAACGTCGCGCGGCCCTCCAGCAACTCTGCGATGCGTTAGGCAAAGTCGTGCCTGACTGGTGGAACTCGGGCTGGTTGAACGCGCGTTATCTCGCGCGGTATCTCGGCGGCAAAATTGCGAGCGTCGAAGGTTGGAGTTGGATGACGGCGGAGGTACCCATCGGTCGCGAAGGTCCGGTGAAAATAGCCGACGAGGTGGAACTTCAGCTGCGTGGCCAGATCGATCTGGTGCTTGCGCAAAATGACGCCGCCGACTTCACAGGACAAAAAATTTGGATTGTCGATTATAAAACTGGTTCGACTAAGGAACTGAAGACTTCCGATCTGCACGACAATCTTGTCAAAGGCACAACGTTGCAGCTCGGGCTTTATGCGTTAGCCGTGCGCAAGCTCGGCGCGGCGGAAGTGAACGTGAGTATTCTTTCGCTGGCGGTTAAACACGTCGGACCGCAATTGTCGATTGTCGATCTTGCGCCGCACACCGACGTCTTCGCCGATCTCGCGGAAATGCAGCGCACTGGCATTTTCGGAATGAAAGGGGAAGTCCGTCCCGCGTTTGGTTACAGCACGCTATATCCGCTCGCGACATTGCAAATCGATAACGACATTTTGGAGGATAAATGGGCGCTGACCCATCCCGCGCTCGTGCTCGAAAAAGAGGAGTGGGAAATATGGTGAGGCTGAGTGACGAATCTGCTCGCGCGCGATTTGCCGACGAACTGGATCGAAATTTTTCGGTCGTCGCATCGGCCGGTTCGGGCAAGACCACTGCTATCACGCAACGCGTTTTGTCGATCGCGCGTTCGGTCAAGGCGGCGGAGATTCTGCCGCGCCTGGTCATCGTCACTTTCACAAATCGCGCGGCGGACGAAATGCAACAGCGCACGCGGCAAATCCTTCTTGAGGCGAAATTGGGAACGGAGGTGCAAACTGCATTCAACCGCGCCTTCTTCGGCACGATCCACTCCTTTTGCATGAAATTGCTGACCGACTACGGTCATTATCTCGGTCTGCCCGCGCCGCTCGAATTGCTGAGCAACGACAACGACCTTTGGCAGGAATTTGTGCAAAGCCAGACCCGCATCGGCCATTCGTTAGGCGAAAAAGATCGTGCCACGCTTTTGCGTCTTGTACAGGCGCGAGATTTGATGGAATTGGGACGACGCGCGGGTTCGGCGGTCTTGTGTGTTCCGGAATTACCGCCATGCCCGACGCTCGATTTCACGGAAGTTTACCTGCGAGTTGATCACGGCGGTCGCGACAGCATCAGCAAGTCACAAGCGGAATTGCGCGAGTGGGAAAAACGTTACGCTGGCGACTGGGAATATTTGCGCTGGCCGGTTTGTTTCACCGCAGCGAACTCGAATTTTTCGGATCTTTGGACGCAGACGTTCTCGCCATTGCGCAGATGGATCAGCGCCGCTGCAACATGCGTGGCGGCGGAAGTGCAGCGCGATTTTCTCGATTTTCGACTCGAGCGCGGATTTGTCACGTACGGAGATCAAGTCGCGCTGGCGAAAGAATTGCTGCAACATCCGGTCGCAGCGCCGCGCATTCGCGAAGAAAAGGTGCGCGTCATTCTCGATGAGGCGCAGGACACCGAACCGGCGCAATTTTCCGTGCTGCTCGAAGCGACGCGACCGGCGGCCGCGACCGGTGATTGGATGGAAACGCGCGTCGATCCGCCGCCGCCCGGACACTTCTGCATGGTCGGCGATTTTCAGCAATCGATTTATTGGGAGCGCGCGGACTTAAATTATTATCGAGCTGTTCATGAAGCGCTGATCGCCGACAAGAACGGCGAGAGCTTGGAATTTTCCGTTACGTTTCGACTCGACCAGAAGCAACTCGATTTCGTGAACGCAACGTTTCGTGAAATCTTGAACGACAAGGATGGACAGGTGCGCTTCGTCGAATTGCAGCCGCGTCCGGAAATTCTTCCCGGAAGAGTCATTCGCGTGCCGCTGGTCGCGAAGGAGCTGTTGCCGGAAGGAAGAAAACTGAAGGATTATCAGAAGGCGCGCATCGAAGCGGAATATCTCGCGCGCTGGATCAAAGACGCGGAGCTGAAAAAACTTTCGGCCGATTCGTGGCGCGAGGTGGCGATTCTTTGTCCGCGCAAAGCATGGCTGCAAACGATGGCGGCAGCGCTGCGGCGCGTTGGTCTGCCGGTGGCGATCCAATCTGAGCGCGATGTGAAAGGCGACAGCCCGGCCTATGCGTGGCTGACCGCGCTCCTCACGATCATGAGCGATCCGCTCAACGCCTACGAAATCGTCGGCGTACTCCGTGAAATTTTCGGGGTGTCCGATCACGACCTTGCCGTTTTTTCCCAAGCGCGAGCGAGATTTCGCATCGACGAAGTCTTGCCGACTGCTGGAAAAATTTCCTCGCACCTGCGCATACTCGCGGAGATTCGCCAACGCGCGGAAGGTCTGGCGTTGTTCGACGCAGTTGCGTTGATCGTCGAGCAAGCCGCTGAAACGGAGGCGAGCGGAATGATTCTGGTGGAATTCGCCGAACGCTTGCGCGACGATTTCACGACGCCGCGCGCCGTTCGTTTTTCTGCCGACGATAACGCGATCCAGCTCATCACTTCGCACAAGGCGAAAGGCTCGGAATGGCAGGCGGTGATTGTGCCGTTTCTCGCGCGCGACCTACGGCCACCGAGTCAGCGCTATCCACATTTCGTGAAACCGCCCGCGACCGGCGAGCTCTTGATTGCCTTCGGCAAAGAAGACAAATCGAAAGATTTGAAAGACGCGATCGAGCGCGCACGACAGCAGGAACTCGAACGCCTTCTCTACGTCGCCACGACGCGCGCGCGCCACACGCTCGTGCTCGTGCTTGATCAGGAAGTTTTTTCCAACACCGAAGGTGAACTTCCCAAGACAGCACAGCTTCGCCGGTTGCTTTGCGGGAAGGACGGTTATTCCGGCGAATTCGATGAGCGGGCGAGCACGACCGAAACCATCGAAGATTCCGAAACGCCTTCCTCCGTGCCGGAAACATCCGAAGTGAAGATCGAACCGTTAACAGCTCGCGAACTCAAGTGCGCAGTAAAGCGCGCCTCAGAATTCGTGCGCAAGTTCACACCGAGCGCGCTCGATGCGGAGGTTCCAGCGGAAGTGCGGACGCGTTCGAGACTCGATAATCTCGCCACGCTGTACGGCCGCTGGTGGCACAAATTTCTCGAGCGCCTGGATTGGAACGGCGGAATCGATTCCGCGCAGAAGTTATTCGAAAAGCAATTGCCGAGTTGTCCCGAGGCAAAGTCCGCAACAAAAGACTGGGATGTTACGCGGCAGAATTTGTTCAGCGACGCCTCCATCGCTCGGTTTCTCGCGAGCGATGAAACGCAATTTCATCGCGAGTTTCCCTTCTCTTGGCGCAGAAACGATCGCAGCGTACTGGAAGGCTTGATCGATTCGCTCATGATTGATCGCAAAGCGGGCCGGTGTCTCCTGCTTGATTGGAAAACGAGCAGCGTTTCGTTAGGCGAGACGGAAAGTTTTCGCTCACATTACCGTCCGCAGTTGGCGGCTTATTGGAAAGCAGTGAGCGAGATCACGCACTTCGACGTGGAAGCCGGTTTGTTTTCGACGGCGCTTGGACGTTTGTTGCTCTACACGGCAGACGAATTGCAGGAGGAATGGAACCGGCTGGAACAACTCCCGCCCGCGAAGCTCGACGAAGAAATGCGGCCGGATACGCCGGACGATTTTTAGTGCAAAATAAAAGCCGCGAAGAAAATAGGCGGAATCCGTCTCGCTGCGATTAGACTGCTTAGCGATCGCGCTCGCCGCGGATGAATTGCTCGACGCAGCGGTAGGCTTCGTCATCCGTCATTTGTACGGGCGGATGTTTAGAGAAAAAGGCGGACGCGGAATGAAGCACGCCGCCAATCCCGCGATCGAGCGCCAGTTTGCAGCAGCGGATCGCGTCGATCGCCACGCCGGCTGAATTCGGTGAATCTTCGACGGAAAGTTTCAGATCGATCTCCATCGGCATGTCGCCAAAAAGTCGGCCTTCCACGCGAATAAATGCGATTTTGTTGTCGAGCTGCCACGGCACGTAATCGCTCGGGCCAATGTGGATATTTTCGTCAGCAAGGCGCTCGCCGATCACCGATTGCACTGCTTCGGTCTTGGATGTTTTCTTTGATGCCAGCCGGGCGCGATTCAGCATGTTCAGGAAATCGGTGTTGCCGCCGGTGTTCAATTGATACGTCCGGTCGAGCCTGACGCCACGCTTGCGAAAGAGATCGACCAGCATTCGATGCAAAATAGTGGCGCCCAATTGCGCTTTGATATCATCGCCAATGAGGGGCAAATTCTTATCGGCAAACCGTTTGGCCCAAACCGGATCGCTGGCGATGAAGACGGGGATGTTATTGACAAAGCCGAGCCCTGCCTCCAGCGCGCAACTGGCATAGAAGCGGGTTGCCTCTTCGGAGCCGACTGGAAGATAATTCACCATAAGTTCCGCGCTCGAATCCTTCAGCTCCTCGATGATTTGCTCGCGAGTAGATTCCTTTTCCAATGGCAGGAACGTCCGGAGCGGATCCTGATCGCGCATGTGCGGCGCGTAACTGTCGAAAACGCAGCCCATCTTCACGATTGCGCCGGTAAGCTTGATCTTCTCGCAAAAGACTTTCGTACAATTAGGCGGAGAGAATATGGCCTTGCTGACATCGAGGCCCACCTTGCGGCGATCGATATCGAACGCGGCAACGACCTCAATATCCTCCGGCCGATACGATCCGATCTGGCGATGCATTAACCCGGCCCCCGACCCGTTGGGCGAGGAGCCGTGATAAAAATTCATTCCCTGGACGAGTGAGCTGGCACAATTACCAACTCCAACGATGGCAATTCTTATTTTTCTCATGCAATAATAAAGTTTGGCCGCTTTTGATTACTCACCACCTCCAACCCTTTCACAGCGGCTCCGGCTGGTATGAAAGACCGAATGTGTCCGAGGTCGCGTCTGCTTGCAAGAACTGTTATAAGGACAAAGGCTAAAGGGATTTTTATTGAAAAGAACCCCCAGGCAAGGAGATATACGAAAATGCGTTTCGAGTTTGCGGCCATGGCGCTCTCGCTCACTTTTACCTTGCCCGCTCGAGCGCAGGCGGTGGTGCCCAGTTACACTATCGAACAAGCGGTCGCTGTCGCCCAGACGCAGAACCCCGAAATCGCGATCGCGCGGAAAAAAGTGCAAGGAGCGCGCGGCGGCTGGATTGAAGCGCGCTCGGGATATCTTCCGTCGTTAACATCAACCGGGCTGTACGATAAACGACAGCAACAGAGCGAAACGCGGCTCCGGGAGGAAGATTACAATGCGACGCTGCGGCTCGAACAGAATCTTTATACTGGCGGAGCAGTAACGAGCCAGGTCGCCATCGCGCGGTTGAATATCGAGAGGCAGAATTACGAGCTCCAGGAGATCGCCAGCCGGGTGGCAATGGATGTACGGATCGCTTTTAACGAACTTCTCCTGAATCGGGCGAAAGTGCGAGTGCGTCAAGATTCGGTGCGCGTCCTGGACGAGGACCTCAAGGGGCAACAGCAAAGTTTCAGTGCCGGCATTGTCGGCAAATTGAACGTGCAGCGCGCTGAAGTGGCCCTTGCCAATGAGCGGCCAGAACTTTTCAACGCGCAAACACAATTGAGAAATTCCTACCTCCGACTCGGCGATCTCTTTGGCGCGGACGCTGGTCCCGGAGCCAAGGCGGCCCCATTCGAGGTTTCGGGAGAATTGCAATATCAGCCGAACCATCCAGATCTCAACGAATGCCTGGCTCGGGCCGATGTGAATCGGGCGGTAATCAAAGCCCGGCAGAAGGA
>WNGA01019141.1_pt1 | contig 12150 bp, 15 predicted proteins | sample 5400061 | NCBI WGS metagenome assembly WNGA01 (sample SAMN13153366, study PRJNA577476) | soil metagenome | isolation source: 100 cm soil or saprolite under grassland replicate 2 | place: USA:California | collected 2016-06-15
GAAGTCTGGCCGGCCCATCCGACGACCGTAGACACAGCACCTGACGGAACCGGATAGTCATGAGGTGCCCTATCCAGGATTGTCCCGGCGGGACGGCGGATGTACACCCCTCAATGCGGCAGTTTCAGGGCCCGGCTCGCGGTGAGCGCCGTCGCCCAGTCGGGCGCCACGAGCACGACCCGCGCCGGAACGCCCGCGTGACCGTGCACCACGAAGCGCGCGTGTGAGCGCCTGTCCAGCCGCGCCCGCGCCACCGGCCACCAGCCGAAGCGCTCGCGCAGCTTGAGCTGGAGCACGACGCGCGCGCCCGGCGTGGGCGGATTCGCGCCCACGCTCACGAGCGCCGACCCGCGCTTGCCGCGTCGGACCCGAGCAGAGAGGTCCGGCGCGTCCGTGACCTCAATGCGCAGTTCCTGGCTGAACCCGCCGGCAAAGGCCGCGCGGTAGACAGCGCTTTCGGAGGCGACCACGTCCGCGTGCACCGTCCCCGGCTCGTCGTGCCCCTCGTGGCCGCCGCCCGTGGCCGGCCCCGCCACGGCCACCGGCACGAAGCCCGCGCCGAAGTCCGCCTCGATCCTCACCTCACCCGCCCCCTCCGGCGCCCGCACGTGCAGCGCCACGGTGGTGCCGCGCCGCACCGGCCTCGCCGGCCCCGAGAGGACCAGCGGGTAGGCGCCGATCACGCCGTTCATCCCGTCGTGGATCGTGCAGTGGTACGGGTACACGCCCGCGACGGGGAAGGGATGGTTCGTCACCTCGCCGGGCTCCAGGCGACCCGAGTTGAAGCCCTCCGTCTCGAACTTGATGTTGTGCGTCTTCTGGCTGGTGTTCCGCCAGACGACGGTGTCGCCGACGAGCACGTCGAGGTGGCTGGGAGAGAAGCGCAGGCTCGGCGTGAAGACGAACAGCGACTCCGCCCGCGCCGGCGCCGCGCCCGCGAGCACGGTGATCGCCACGGCGGCGGCAAGGAGGGCGCGCCTCATCGGGACACCTGGTAGATCCCGATCATCCCCCGCATCATGTGCTCCTCCACGTGGCAGTGGTATAGCCACGTGCCCGGCGCGTCCTCGTGCCACGACACCCTGAAGCTCTCCGCGGGGCCCAGCGTCCGCGTGTCCTCCGGCACACCCGCGGCCGTGCGCCAGCGGTGCCCGTGCACGTGGAAGGTGTGGTGCTCGCTGCCGATCGCCATCACGTCCCACTGCACGCGGTCGCCGACCTTCGAATGCAGCACCGGCGTGTTCCCCACGAAGGCGCGGCCATTGATGGTCTGGAAGTCGCCCATCGGGGCGAGGACGGACACGAACTCGCGGTCAGGCCGGCGCTCGTGGCGGCCTCGGATCGACAGCATGCCCCACAGCCCTCCCTCGAGCGACTGGTGCATCGACGGGGAGTGGTCGTGGTACGGCCAGACGCCGACGGAGTCGGGCCCCGCGGTGAGCCTGTAGGTGTAGCTCTGCCCGGGCTTCACGTTCCCGTCCTTGCCGGAGAAGCCGGGGACATAGGAGCCGTCGGAGCTCGGCTTGTACTCGACGCCGTGGAAGTGCATCGAGTGGGGGTTCTTCAGCGTCGTGTCCATGTTCTTGAAGTGGATGTGCAGCCGGTCGCCGACGCGCGCGTGGATCAGCGGGCCCGGGATCAGGTTGTGGTCGACGCTCGCCACCGGCGCGTTTCGCAGCGGCCTGCGCCAGTTCTTCGTGAAGCGCCGGTAGATGACGGTGGGAAAGACCGTCTCCGCGGGGTCAAAGGTCGTGCCTGTGATCCCGTCGCGGCCGTTCGGGATCATGTTCCAGTCAGTCGGAACCGCCGCGACCCAGACGTGCCGCACCGCGGCCTCCGCCGGAGCGGAGGCCGCGATGGCGAGCAGCGTCGCGAGGACGGCTACCTGACCGGCTGACCGTTGATAGCGCCGTTCATCCACGGGTGGATCGCGCAGATGTAGTACAGCGCGTGCCCGGTGGTGACCTTGACCTTCACCCTGCCGCCGGGCCGGATCAGCACGGAGTCACCGGGCTGGTTGAACCCGGCCTTGCCGACGTCCACGCGCGGCGTGGTCGGCTCCTGCTCCTCGCCCGTGACGGGGTTGATGGCCCCGTGGGCGACCGCGATCTCGTCGCACGGTCCCTTGCCGAAGCAGTTCTCGGACTGCCTCGCGTTCGTCGGGACCTGCTTCTGCCTGACGAGCGAGAACGAGTGGTCTGTGTGGCTCCTATCGACCAGCGTGATCGTGCCGCCCTTCTGGATGTTGATCCTGTCCTTCTTGAAGTGCACCGTCTCGCTGAGCGAGCGGTTCGGCACGAACCTCACACCGCCGACGATCGGCTGTGTCACCCGCGCGGGCGGGTTTGCCGCGAACGCCGGGACCGCGATTGCCGCCGCTCCGAGGGCCGCGAGGGCAGCGAGTCCGACACGCGCATGCTTGCGTCGTGACATTTGATCCTTTCTGGCCGCCTCCGGCGGCGTTGTCGCTGAACGAGTCCGGCGCCCACCCTAAGGGCGATCCGGGCGGAAGTCATCCCTCTCGTGGGCCACCCTGGGTCATCCCCAAGGAGGATTCGGCCGTCAGGCGGGCGAGGCCGCCCTCTCGCTCACGTCCGGCTGCGGCACGATGCGGATGTAGGGCCGCGGTGCGTCCCAGCCGTCCGGATAGATCTCCTTCGCCTCGTCGTCGGAAACGGACCCGGCGATGATGACGTCGTCGCCTCGCCGCCAATTCACCGGCGTCGCGACCCTGCGCGTCGCGGTCAGCTGCAGCGAGTCGATGGCGCGCAGAACCTCGTCGAAGTTGCGGCCCGTGGTCATCGGATAGACGAGGACGAGCTTGATCTTCTTGTCCGGACCGATCACGAACACGTTTCGGACCGTCTGGTTGTCCGCCGGCGTGCGCTCGGCCGGGTCGCCCGCGGTGTCGGCCGGGAGCATCCCGTAGAGCTTCGAGACCATGAAGTCCGCGTCTCCGATCACGGGGTAGTTGGGCGCGTGGCCCTGCGTCTCCTCGATGTCCTTCGCCCAGCCGGCGTGCTTCTCGACCGGGTCCACCGACAACCCGATGATCTTCACGCCCCTGCGGTCGAACTCGGGCTTCACCTTGGCCATGTAGCCGAGCTCCGTCGTGCAGACCGGCGTGAAGTCCTTGGGGTGGGAGAAGAGGACGGCCCATGAGTCGCCCATCCAGTCGTGGAAGCCGAAACGGCCCTCAGTCGTGTCGGCCTCGAAATCCGGCGCGAAGTCGCCGATCGTCAGCGTCATTGGTCGCTCCTTTCGGTCCGTGTGCTGACGACCGGAGGCTCACACGGGTGCGTCAACGAAAGGTTGGCGTCATGTCAACGCGGGGTTGCAGTGCCCGCGAGCAGCCGCCGATGCAGCTCCTGGGTCTGACGGCTCGGGGCAACGCCCAGCCCGTCCCGCAGCCGCACGCGGAGCGTCTCGTAGACCTGGAGCGCGGAGGCGGGGTCGTCGCGAGCGGCAAAGAACTCCATCAGATGGCGGTAGCCCGTCTCGCGCAGCGGCTCCGCCTCGATCAGCGCACGTCCAGCCCGCTCCGCCGCGCCCAGTTCGGGTCCGCCGATACCGAGCCCGCAGGCCGCCATCGCCTCAAGCGCGCCGAGACGCAGGTTCTCGACGTGCCGACGCCACTCCTCCGTCCACTCCGACCTCACGTCGGGGAGGAACCCGCGGTTGGTGGTGGCGAGCGCGACGCGGGCAGGGGCCCACGCTCGCACGAAGTTGCCCTGAGCGACCAGTGACTCGGCTTCGTGAACGCGGCGCTCGGCGACCTCGATGTCGATCCACGAGTCGGAAGGCAGGCTCAGGCGGAGCACGCTTCGGCCCACGATCCGCTCATGTCCGAGCGCGCGCCGGATGCGGGACAGGAGCGTGTTTAGCGTCCGGGCCGCGCCCGCCGGCGGATCGTCGGGCCAGAGGGCGGCGAGGAGCTCGTCGCGGGATACCGTTCGCCGCCTGTTCACCACGAGGAAGGCGACGAGCTCGCGCGCCTGCCGGCCTCCGAGCTCCTGCTCGCGCCGCTGCCCCTCGAGCCGAATCACGAGCGGCCCGCAAACCTGGATCCAGGTGTCGGGGAACGTGCTCATCACGCTCTCGCGGAAGTGGTATGCATTCGTCGTGCTGTCCATGGCGGAGGAGGAATGAGCCCGGATCCGGGTACGATGCACCCGTGAGCGGCGGCGCATGGGGCATCGTCTGGCTGGCATTGGTCCTCAAGATTCCGATCGTGGCGCTGCTCTTGCTGGTCTGGTGGGCGATCAAGGACCCGCCCGTCGTGGGGGCAGACGACGGCGGCGGGGGCTCGCCCGACCGCGATCCGCGCCCGCATCCGCATCCGCGCGACCGGCCTCCGCACCCGCCGCGGCGCGGCCCGCACGGTGCGCCGGAGCCGGCCGCGCCCGCGCGCGTCAGGATCGCGAAGGGCCGCACCCCGCGCCGCGTCCTGCGCTAGCTTTCGGGGCGTGGAGCCGTTCTACTTCGCGGGCGGGACGCTTGCCGCGTGGGCGCTGCTCGTCACGGCCATCGGGGTTAGGCGCCCGGAGTTCCCGAGCACCCCGGGGACGGCCCGGCTCGTGGGCGCAATCTCCATCGTGCTGGTCGTTACCGCCATCGGCCTCGCCATCTACCTCTCCGCCACCCAGGAGGAGGACAAGGGCGGCGGGGAGCACGCGGCGCTCTTCCTCGGCGGCTGAGCCGTGGCCTCCGACGACGGCCTCGCGATCCACTACACCGCCCTCGAGCGCGACACGCCGGTGATGAGCTCGGACGGCGTGCAGGTGGGCAAGGTCGTCGAGGTGCTCGACAACTACCGCGAGCACATCTTCGACGGGCTGGTCATCGAGACGAGCTCGGGCGAGCGGCGCTTCGTCGACGCTCCCGAGGTCGAGCGGACCGCGGAGCGCGCGGTGACGCTCAACATCACCGCCGCGGAGTGCGCCCAGCTGGGCCCGCCGCCGCGCCAGCGGCCGGCCGTCGGAGGCGCTCTGAGGAGGCTGCTCGGCCGCCGACGTTGAGCCTGCCTGGCGTCCTTCGTCACAATCTGGGGAAAAGAGGGAGAGGGATGGCCGAAGAGCAGACAGAGCGCGAGAACGGCGGCGGCGTGGCGACGGCGAAAGAGACGCTGAGCGTCACCGACAACCGCACGGGCGAGTCGTACGAGGTCGAGATCGAGGACGGCACCGTCAAGGCGATGGACTTCCGCCAGATCAAGGTCTCGGAGGACGACTTCGGCCTCATGACCTACGACCCGGCGTTCACGAACACGGCGTCGGTGCGCAGCGCGGTCTGCTACATCGACGGCGAGGCGGGCGTGCTCGAGTACCGCGGCTACCCGATCGAGGAGCTGTGCGAGCGCTCGTCCTACCTCGAGGTGGCCTACCTGCTGATCTACGGAGAGCTGCCGACGCGGGAGCAGCTCGACGAGTGGATCTTCGAGATCACCCACCACACCTTCGTCCACGAGAACATCAAGAAGTTCGTCGAGGGCTTCCGCTACGACGCGCACCCGATGGGGATGCTGCTCGCCACCACCGGCGCGCTCTCCACCTTCTATCCGGACGCCAAGAAGATCGACGACCAGATGGAGCGCCACATGGCGGCGGTGCGCCTGATCGCCAAGGTCCCGACGCTCGCCGCGTTCGCCTACAGGCACAACCTCGGGCTCCCGTACGTCTATCCGGACAACGAGCTGTCCTACCCCGGCAACTTCCTCTCGATGATGTTCAAGATGACCGAGGCGCAGTACGAGCCCGACCCGCGGCTCGAGCGCGCCCTCGACGTCCTCTGGATCCTGCACGCCGACCACGAGCAGAACTGCTCGACCAACGCCGTGCGCGGCGTGGGCTCGTCCGAGGTCGACCCGTACTCGGCCGTGGCGGCCGGCGTGGCGGCGCTGTACGGCCCGCTCCACGGCGGCGCGAACGAGGCGGTCCTCCGCATGCTCGAGCGGATCGAGACGGCGGAGAACATCCCCGACTTCCTCGAGCGCGTGAAGAGCCGCGACGAGAAGCTGATGGGCTTCGGCCACCGGGTGTACAAGAACTACGACCCGCGCGCCAACATCATCAAGAAGCACGTCGACGAGGTGTTCGAGGTCACCGGGCGGAACCCGAAGCTCGACATTGCGGTCGAGCTCGAGAAGCGGGCGCTCGACGACGACTACTTCATCGACCGCAAGCTCTACCCGAACGTCGACTTCTACTCGGGGCTGATCTACGAGGCGCTGAACCTGCCGCCGGACATGTTCACGGTGATGTTCGCCATCCCGCGGACGTCGGGCTGGATCGCGCAGTGGCTCGAGATGGTCACGGACCCGGAGACGAAGATCGCGCGCCCGCGCCAGATCTACACGGGCTCGCGCGAGCAGAGCTACGTGCCGATCGAGAAGCGCGAGAAGAAGAGCGAGAAGCCGAGGGCCGAGACGAACCTGATCGACCCGGCGCGCAACAAGGCGGCCAAGTCGGGCTGAGATGATGGCTGCGCGCCGGGCACCGCCCGGCGCTTGCCCCACGTCAGATCCGGAACACGGGCACGAGCCGCTTCTCGTGCTCGGCCTCGATCTCCGCGACCACCTCCACGTGCTCCTCGATGCCAGAGCCGCGCAGCTTCGTGGCGAGCAGCTCGTCGATCTGGAAGAGGCCCGATGAGTTGTTCATCGCGATCTTGACCTCGACCGCCTTCTCGTCGCCCGGCTCGATCGTGACCGCGTCGATCGCGGCGGCCGAGACCGAGTGGATGTTGGGGCGGCGCGTCTCGAACGGGATGCGCGAGCGGCCGCTCGCCATGTCGAGCGCATCCGCGACGCGCACGATGCCGGCCTCGATCGTCATCGGGTCGCCTGCGCGGCGGTGGCCGATCACGGCGTGGAGCGCCTCGGAGATCACGACGGTCAGCTCGGGATCCTCGTAGGAGCCCTCCAGCAGCTTCGGCATCCGGTCGGCGGCCAGGAAGAGGCTGTACTGCTCGTGGTCGGTGCGGTGGATCGACATCCCGGTGTCGTGGAACAGGCAGGCGGCCGCGATCACCACCTCGGCGTCGCGGGCGGCCATCCCGTGCTGGCTCACCATCGCGGGCTCGACGCCGCCGCGGTTCAGGAGCCGGAACAGTCGCAGCGCGATGTTCACCACGATCTGGATGTGGACCCAGCTGTGATCCGACATGTCGCGCCGGTCGGCGTTCACCTGCTGCATGTACCACCAGGCGTGCAGGCGGCGGTCGCCGTTGGCGGCCTCGAAGAGCGCCTCCAGCTTGCGGTTGCCGCGCGTGGGGGCGCGTATCTCCGTCAGCGGCACGTCCACGCGGGGTACCCTTCCACAAGGTGAGGCTCGAACCACTCGTTGACGGCCACGGCCGCTTGATCTCGGACCTGCGCGTATCGGTCACGGACCGCTGCAACTTCCGCTGCCAGTACTGCATGCCCGCCGACGGGCTGCCGTGGCTCGACCGCGACGAGGTGCTGCGCTTCGAGGAGATCGAGCGCGTCGTGGCGCTGCTCGCGCGGATGGGGGTCACGGACCTGCGCCTCACGGGCGGCGAGCCGCTCGTGCGGCGCCAGTTCCCGCGCCTGGTCTCGATGCTCGCGCGCGTCGAGGGAGTCGAGGACCTCTCGCTGACCACGAACGGCTACCTGCTCGAGCGCGACGCGGCCGCCCTGGTCGAGGCCGGGATCACGCGCGTGAACGTGTCGATCGACTCGCTCCAGCGCGACCGCTTCTTCCAGATCACGCGGCGCGACTCGCTCCCGCAGGTGCTCCGCGGTCTCGAGGCCATCGGCGCGTTCCCGGAGGTGCGGCCGATCAAAGTGAACGCCGTCGCGCTGCGCGGGTTCACCGAGGAGGAGGCGCTGCCGTTCGCCGAGTTCGCGCGCTCGACGAGCTACCAGGTGCGCTTCATCGAGTTCATGCCGCTCGACGGCGACCACGCCTGGTCGAACGACAAGGTGCTGCCCGGCGACGAGCTGCGGGCGATCATCGACCGCGTCTACCCGCTGGAGGAGCTGCCGCGCGAGCCGCACTCCACGGCGCGCGTGTTCCGCTTCCGCGACGGGGTCGGCGAGATCGGCTTCATCAACCCCGTGTCGGAGCCGTTCTGCGCGGACTGCAACCGCATCCGCCTCACCGCCGACGGCAAGCTCCGCACCTGCCTGTTCTCGATCCACGAGACCGACCTGCGCGCGCCGCTCCGCGAGGGAGCGAGCGGCGCCGAGCTCGAGCGGATCGTGCGCGACGCGGTCTGGCGCAAGGAGCTGAAGCACCACGTCGGCGAGCCCGGCTTCCGCCAGCCGCCGCGCACCATGTCGGCCATTGGCGGCTGACCCCTACACACTGACCGTCCGCGTCGGCGGCAAGGTTCGGAAGGAGGAGCATCTGGGGTTGCCCGAGACGCTGCGCGAGCTCGAGCGCGAGGGCCGCGAGCTCGAGCAGAGCGCCGACGGTCGCGCGAGCGGCGGCACGCTGATGCGGCGACTCGACCCGGTGCAGATCGTGGTCGCGCGGCTCGAGCTGTCGGGGCCGGGACGGCTCCACGCGGGCATCGACGTGCGCGGCGACGGGTCGAGCGAGGCCTTCACCGGACGCTTCCGGCGGCGCGTCGTGGAGCAGCGCCGCGGTGAGAGCCCCTACGACGCGCTCCGGCGCGAGCTCACGTGAGCGGCTGGCGCGTCCCGCTTCCGCCCGGCGCGGAGCCGCCGATCCGGGTGTTCGTGAACGGCGTGCCGCAGGTGCAGGGGAAGGACTTCGAGCTCGTCGGGCGGGAGCTCGTCTTCGACAGGCCACTCGAGAAGGAGCGGCTCAGCAAGCGCAGGTGGACGGCGATCTTCTTCGGGCTGTGGGGCTACTACGGGAAGAACGACTCGGTGGACGTCCAATACCGGGTGGGCGGCCGCGAGACCGTGGCGACCGGCCTCGAGATCATCCCGCCCGACTCAAGGGGTCAGACCCCTTGAGTCGCCCACACTCAAGGGGTCTGACCCTAACCTTGACACGATCTTGTTAAGGTCTGTTCCAATGCGGATCGCGGACCTGCTCGAGCGCCAGCGGCCTGTCTTCTCGTTCGAGTTCTTCCCCCCGAAGACCGACGAGGGCCACCAGACGCTCCGGAACACGCTCGAGGTCCTGAAGGACGACCAGCCCGACTACGTCTCGGTCACGTACGGCGCCGGCGGCACGACGCGCAACACGACCGTCGAGATCACGAAGACGATCAAGCGCGACTTCGGGATCGAGGCGATGGCGCACCTGTCCTGCGTCGGCGAGCCGCGCGAGCGCCTCGTGGAGCTCCTCGAGGAGATTCAGGGGTCGGGCATCCAGAACGTGCTGGCGCTCCGGGGCGACCCGCCACGCGGCGAGACCGCGTGGCAGCCGCACCCGGGGGGCCTCTCGTACTCGGTCGAGCTGATCCGGCTGATCAAGGAGAACTTCGACTTCTGCGTGGGCGCCGCCGGGTTCCCCGAGGTCCACCTCGACGCGCCCGACCGCGCGAGCGACCTCCGCTACGCCAAGGCGAAGGTCGACGCCGGCGCCGAGTTCCTGATCACGCAGCTCTTCTTCGACAACGAGGCGTTCTTCGACTACGTCGAGGACGCGCGCGCGGTCGGCGTCGAGGTGCCGATCATCCCCGGGATCATGCCGATCACGAACTACGGCCAGATCCACCGCTTCACCGACATGTGCGGCGCGACGATCCCGGAGGACCTTGAGCGGCAGCTGGACGGGCGCGCCGACGACCCGGAAGCGGTTGCAGAGCTCGGGGTCGCTTACGCGACCCTCCAGTGCTCCGATCTCCTGGCGCGGGGCGCGCCCGGGGTCCACTTCTACACGCTGAACCGCTCGCCGGCAACACGGGTGATCCTGGCGGCGCTGCGAGCGGCGCATCCCTGGACCAGGGCGAAGGCCCCTGTCTAGCCCAGCTGCCAGCGCTCGGGGTCGTCGCCGTCGACCTTCGCGACCTCGCCGCGCAGCTCCATGTGGTTCAGGTAGCAGAGCGCCTCGGTGAGGCCCCAGCCGATCATCATCGGCTGCGGTAGGTCGACGTCGGTCCACATCTCGGGGACGACGTCGAACGCCGTGCGCGGGCCGTTCGCGAGCGCGGAGCGGATCCGCTCGATGCGCTCCTCGATCGTGCGGCGATTGGCCGCGGTGAGCCTGCGGGCGTCGCGGACCGGGCGGCCGTGGCCCGCGAGCACGAGCTGGACGTCGAGGCCGTCGACAACGTCGAGACTGGTCAGGAACTCGCCGGCGGGGTCCGGGGTGTAGCCGAAGTCGTAGTAGAGCGAGACCCGGCCGAGCAGGTGGTCGCCGGACAGGAGCAGGCCGCGCTCCGGCTGGTGGAGGACGACGTGCGAGGGCGCGTGGCCCGGCGTCTCGTAGACCTGCCAGGCCCCGAGGTCGGTGTCGACCGCCACGCCCGGGAGCAGCTCCCTGTCGGGCATGACGATCTCCGCGATGCCGAACTTGTCCCCGCTCCGCGCCTCCCTGTAGGCGGCCAGGGCGTCCGCCGGCACGCCCGACTGGCGGGCGATCTCGAAGCGGCGCTCGAAGGCGCGCTTCGGGTCCTGGGCGGCCTTCGTCATGTGCTCGTGGTTCGGGTGCATCCACAGCTCGGCGCCGCTTCGCTTCATGATCGGCGCGGCCTGGCCGTAGTGGTCCGAGTGCGCGTGCGTGCAGACGACGAGCCGCACGTGCTCGACGCGCAGGTTCGCCTGGTCGAGCGCGAGCTCGAGCTGGCGCATCGAACCCGGCTCGTGGAGCCCGGTGTCCACGAGCACGACCCCGTCGCCCGCCGCGATCGCGTACGCGTTCCCGTGCGGCACGCCGGGCCACGGCAGCGGCAGGCGCAGGCGCCAGAGGCCGGGCAGCACCCGATCGGCGCGGGCCAGCTCGCGCCGCCGTGCCATCACGGATCGATCAGCACGCCGGGATTGAGGATGCCCGCGGGATCGACGGCGGCCTTGGCGGCACGGAGGGCGTCGGCGAACGGATCCGGACGCTGGCGGTCGTACCAGGGCCGGTGGTCGCGGCCGACCGCGTGGTGATGGGTGATCGTGCCGCCCCCGGCGGCGATCGCATCGGACGCGGCCGCCTTCACCTCGTCCCACTGGACGAGCTCGTCTCCGCGCCGAGCGGGAGCGAGGACGGTGAAATAGGGCGCGGCCCCGTCCGGATAGAGGTGCGTGAGCCGGCAGGTAACCCTCCCGTCACCTCCCAGTGCCTCCCGCGTGCGCTCGCGCACGGTCTGGACGAGCTCTTGAAGGCAATCCCAGGTTACGGCGGTCTCGAAGGTTTCGACGAAGATGCCCGCGGCCACAAGCGTGTCCCGCAGATACGGTGCCTGGAGGAACGCATCGCGCCAAGCGGTCTCGGAAGGACCGCGCCCGGAGGCCGAGCGGTCGCCGCCGGGGGCCGACCCGCGGCGTGCCCCGCTTCCCGGGTGCTCGCGCGCCATCCCCCCGTGGTCCTCGCGCGCCTTCCCCCCGTGGTCCTCGCATAACTCCAGCGCGCGTGACATCCACGGGTCCAGCTCGTGATCGGCCGACTCGAAGCCGAGCACCAGGAGCGCCTTGCCCTCCGGCGCCGCTCCGGTGAGGCCGGCCTCGCCTGGGTCGAGCAGGCGGCAGTTCGACGGGTGGAGGCCGGACTGTGACAGGGCGCGCACGGCGTGCGCGCCGGAGGCGAACGAGTCGAACAGGACGGCCGCCGACTCCCTGAACGTTGGCGCGTCCTGCACGCGCATCCACGCCTCCGTGATCACGCCGAGGATCCCCTCCGAGCCGATCAGGAGGCGGTCCGGGCTCGGCCCCGCCCCCGATCCCGGCAGGCGGCGACTCTCCCAGAGACCGCGCGGCGTCAGCGCCCGGATCGACTCGACGAAGTCGTCGATGTGCGTGTGGAGCGTGGCGTAGTGGCCGCCGGCCCGGGTCGCGATCCAGCCACCCAGCGTCGAGTACTCGAAGGACTGCGGGAAGTGCCGCAGGGTGAGGCCGTGCTCGCGGAGCTGCTCCTCGAGCCCGGGCCCCGTCGCGCCGGCCTGGATCAGCGCGGCGCGCGACTCCAGGTCTACCTCGACCACCCGGTCCATCGCCTTCAGGTCGATGCTCACGGCCCGGCGGTCGCGCGGCGGCTCGACGCCGCCGACCACGCTCGTGCCGCC
>WNGA01013254.1_pt1 | contig 12149 bp, 7 predicted proteins | sample 5400061 | NCBI WGS metagenome assembly WNGA01 (sample SAMN13153366, study PRJNA577476) | soil metagenome | isolation source: 100 cm soil or saprolite under grassland replicate 2 | place: USA:California | collected 2016-06-15
TGGCGATCACGGCGGATGAGATCACGATCGACACGGCCGGCTTCGCGCAGCCATCGGTGAACAGCCTGCGCGCGAACGCATCACCGGAAGCGAGCAACACTGCGGAAAGCACCGCGACGGCGATCGATCCGCTGGCGGCGCAGGCGCCGGACAGCGAATCGTCCCGACGGATGGCCGCCTTCGCGCGCCTGCCGATCACATTCGTGCCCAACGCCGGTCAAACCGACCCCAGCGTGCGCATGCATGCGCGCGGACTGCACGGCAACCTGTTCTTCGGCGTGGGCGAGCTGACGATGGCACTGCGCCCGCCGACGCGCGACAAAACGCCAGCCAAGGACAAGGATGCCAACTCGCGCCGGCAAAAGCCGAAGAACATCCCACTCGCAGTGGTGCAGCAGCGCTGGGTTGGCGCACAGCCAACCGCTGATGTGACCGGCACGCTGAAGCTGCCGGGGCGGGCCAACTTCCTGATTGGCAATGACTCCAGCAAATGGCATACCAATCTGCCGACCTTTGCCGATATGCTCATCCGCCAGCTCTATGATGGTATCGATCAGTATTACACAGGTGTGGATGGACAGTTAAAGACCACCTACGTGATCGCGCCGGGCGCCGACCCTAGCCGCATCCGCTGGCGCTATGTGGGCGCCGACAGTGTTGCGGTCGACGCAAGCGGTAACCTGGTGGTGCATCTGCCCGCGCCGGGCAGCACATTGACCGATACCGAGATACTCAGCAGCACGCTGACTGAACTCGCGCCAGTTGCGACGCAGACGATTAACGAGCGTGAAGTCGCCATCCCAGTGCGTTTCGTGGTCGGGCCCGACGGCAGCGTCAGCTTTGCGCTAGGCCCCTATGATGCCACCCAGGCATTGATTATCGACCCGACGCTGACCTACACGACCTACCTGGGCGGCAGCGGCACCGACTCTGCCGACGAGATCGCTGTCGACAGCTCCGGCAACGCCTATGTGGTCGGCTCGACTAGTTCGCCCAACGACTTCCCGACCACCAGCCCGATCCAATCCTACCACGGCAACTACGATGCGTTCGTCAGCAAGCTCAGCCCCGACGGCAGCGGCTTCGTCTACAGCACCTACTTTGGCGGCGCCGACATCGACTCAGCCGATGCCATCGCCGTGGATGCCGCCGGCTACGCCTACATCGCAGGCCAGACGCTCTCGGATGATTCGAGCTTCCCAGTAACACCGAACGTGGTGCAGGGCAGTTGCAGCGTCAATGCCTCCGGCTGTTACGATGCCTTCGTCGCGAAGCTGAACCCGACCGGCAGCCAGCTGGTCTATAGCACCTATCTTGGGGGGACTAATGTGGATAGGGCCGCGGGTATCGCAGTCGATCAGGCCGGCAACGCCTACGTGAGCGGCACCACTTCGTCGAGCGATTTTCCACAGGCGTTCCTCAGCACCATCCAGGCCAACTATGCTGGCTATGGCGATGCCTTCGTCGCGAAACTGAACGCGGATGCCAGCCAGATCTTCTACAGCACCTACCTGGGCGGCAGCTTGGCAGAGGATGGGGGGGCTATCGCGGTCGACCTGGCCGGCCACGCCTTCGTGACCGGCATGACCGCTTCGGATGCGGTCTCGGCCTTTAGTTCCACGCTCCAGGGTTATGGGGGGGGGTGTACTTCGATGCGTTTGTGGTGCGGATTAATAGCACAGGGAGCGCGTTGGACTACGGTACGTACGTCGGCGGCAGCGGGTCCGATCATGGCTACGGCATCGCGGTCGATAAAAATGGTGTCGCCTACCTGACCGGCGACACACAGGGGGGCATCCCGAACTTCAGCGGCAGCCCGCACGGCGGCGAGGACGCCTTCGTGGCGCAGCTGATCTGGGATGGCGGCTCGCTAAGCTATGGCTACACGCTGTACCTGGGCGGTAGCAGCACGGACAACGCCCAAGCGGTGGCACTCGACCGCAGCGGCAATGCGTTCGTCACGGGCTACACCACTTCGAACGACTTCCCGAATACTGGATCGCAAAGCTATGCCGGCGGGCAAGACGCCTTCATAACGCGGATCGACACGAATGGCTACTGGACGGACAGCACCTATTTGGGAGGCAGCGCCAATGATGCAGGCTTGGACATCGCGGTCGATAGCGCAGGGATCGCCTACGCCACTGGCTGGACCTACTCGAACGACTTCGGTCCATACGCTGGCTCCAACCCGGTACAAGTCAGCTTCGGCGGGGTGTACGATGGGTTCGTAGCGAAGCTGGCGCTGGGGGGCACGCCGGTGCCGCCAGCGACCCGCGTGCTGAGCTACGGCTACGACGGGCTGCAGCGGCTGACGCGCGCAACGGAGAATCCCGGCGCGGTCTACACCTATACCTTTGACCTGGCGGGCAACCGCACCGACGTGTGGCAGGACGGGCTGCCGTTGGAGCACCACGACTACGACGCGGCCAACCAGGTGGTCGGCTGGACATATGATGCGGCGGGTAACCTGATCAATGACGGTACGAACCAATATACCTACGACGCGCTGAACCGCACGAGCAGTTTGAGGCAAGGCGGCACCACGACGAACTACACCTACAACGGCGATGGCACGCTGGTCAAGCAGGTCGCCAGCGGCGTCACTACGCTGTATACCCAGGATCTCGCCTCCCCGCTGAGCCAGATCCTCCAGAGCAAAGTCGGCGCTGCGACCGCTACCGACTACGTCTACGGCCTGAACCGCCTGGCTTCTCTGAACGGCAGCACGACCACCTGGTACGCCCAAGACGCGCTCGGCAGCGTGCGCCGCACCTTCAACACAACTGCGACGCCGCTGGGTGTCGTGAACTACGACCCATGGGGCACGGTAGAGAGCGGCAGCGTGCCGACCTTCGGCTTCACCGGCGAGCTGCAGGATACTGCGACGGGGCTGGTGAATCTCAGGGCAAGGTGGTATAGTACCAATCAGGGCAAGTTCACGACCGTCGATCCATTTGCAGGCTTCCCAGAAGAGCCACAAACACTTGCGACCTATGCCTATGTCCACAATAATCCGACTAACAGTGTTGATCCCACAGGACGATGGCGCTGGAATAAATCTAGCGATCGCAGATATCATCAGGCGATCGAAAATGAATACATGAGCAAGTATGACACGGCAGGGCAGAAAATTCATCTGGAATATCGTGTTTATATGGACACCTTATTTCGATCCGCGGCCCGCCCTATCAGATATCAGAAACAGCCGGCGCCCTCCTTTACAAGACAGATCGACATACTTAGAAGCGATACTGGGGATGTTTGGGAGATCGAGCCAATAGCTAAGAGGAAGGATGCTGTACCACAGGCGACGAGAAACATGAACCTCCTGCGGTATTGGGGAATTGAGGCGCAAAACCCTGTACTCTATTGTGATGATTGTGGACTGTATGACTACAACTGGAATAGAGTTGAGTGGCGACTTGGCATAAACTTTCCCATCCTGCGAATTGAGGATTGGGAGGATACTCCCCTAGGTCATACAACTGTTTTGGTTGCAGCGTCTCCGGAGGCAGGCTCAATTCTCTACTGGCTTGAACTAAACGATAAAGTAAAAGCGGATGCTGCTGCTCTGGCCGCAATAGCTGCCGCTGCCGGATTGTTTGGCGAGTTAGGCAAGGGTGGAGTTCCCAGACGAAAACGCCCCCCTGTACCCGCATTCGAGTTATTATGCTTAGGCTTCCTATATGTCTATAGTTCGCTGCCAGTAGAGCCTGATGTGACGCCGTATCTTCCTGATCCGCTGCCAAGTTACCCACAATTCCCAGGAACATCGCCGGCACCACCCAGACTTGATCCGCGGGCTTATGTAGCCTAACTCACTTAGTGGTGCATCCGGTAAGATTCCACACATTGGCGGTGCGCTGCGTGTAGGGACGAACGCCGGAAGCGTTGTCTAGCAACCTGACGGGTGCGCCACTTAGTTTGTAGAAAAATGTCGGAACAAATATAGGCTTCTTTATGACGTAGACACTTCACAATAGCGACTGCTGGCCGTATTTGTGAGGGGAGTGAACAACGTGCAACAATACTCGCCCGATAGCCAGGTTGGAGGCAAAGAACTTTGCCAAACCAGCATCCTCGGGAGGACAGAGATGCGCTATTATGGATTTCAGTCTCCACAAATCTGGATGCCTGCAATACAATAAGAGATAATAGTCTCATTATAGAAGGAGGTAATTGGGAGGCTATCAATCGAAACCGGCTTCGAATTTTATGCACATAGCGCACTGTATAGCGAGGGCATGATGTGGATGATTGCGAGACATGACTTTTCAGCCGCGCAACCCCCACCCTGGCAGATTGCCCGAGGTGGATATCTCGGACAACTTGAAACGCGGTCTCATGTCCACGACCTCGTTTTCATGCCAACCGAAGAGTTATGGATCGATGCGCGCCCTGGGGTATCCTTCTACATTGATGACCAATGGCAACAGCCCTCAGTTCCCCAGATTCTCATCTATGCGAGTGATACCTGGCGACGGGTCGAAGATCCTGAAGAGGAACGCTTCTTCCCCGTTGTTTGGTACAGGGAGCAACTCTGGGGCTTGGGAGTGAGAGGGTTCGCAGTTCGCGAAGGCAAGCATTGGCGGTTTGTCGCACCATGTCCCGTAAACCTCCCCTGGCGTTTCGCGGTCGATCAAAAGGGTTATCTATGGATGGGAACGATCGGAGAAGGGTTGTGGCGGACCGCCAATGGGCGCGTCTGGGAACATGTCGAGACTTTGGGTGCAAACGTCACAATTGGAGCCCTGACGTGCCAGGCTGATAATACACTGTGGGTGGTTAACTCAAGCCCGCGTCATCAGATCACCCCGGTCTATTACTGGCAGAATGAACGCTGGCGCACACTTCCACTGCCATCCAAGCCCAAAGCATTTTATGAGCTTTGTAGCATGGTGATCGATGATATGGGACAACTCTGGATCGGCAGTAGCAATTCAGGGATTTGGCACTGGGCGCAGAATACATGGACACACTTTGCAAAAGTTGAAACGGACACTAAGCCAGGCTTGCCACAACGTCAGGTGACCAGGCTCTACGCAGATAATTACCAGCGGATCTGGGCAATAACTTATAGTGGAGTCGCTGTGTACACCGACAATACCTGGCTGCGGGTATTTTTAGCGCCAACCACCGCAACCCCTGACGGGATCTTGCCTGTCGCCGCAGATGCGACGTATAGCCTAAAAAGCAGCTATCTTGATCACCATGGACGCCTCTGGCTTGGGACAGCGAATGGTGATATTAGCTGGATCGATACGAATCAACCGCTCTACCCCAGACAATTAGAGTACAAGTTAGCGCCGCATAAATCCAAAACGATTACAGCGAAGGCATCTGACGAGGCATGAGATGACAGGAGCGGTTTGGGAGCAGAGCTGTCATCGAGCCAAGATTATAAGTACTAACAGCACATTGCTACAGAAACTACTGCATGTCTACACCTACACCTACGACCTGGCCGGCAACCGCACCTTAGTGCAAATTAATGGCGGCACGCCAGCCACAACGACCTACAACGCCGCCAACCAGATCACCAACGTCGGCTACAGCTACGACAACGCCGGCAACCTGATCGCCGACGGCACAACGACCTATACCTACGATGCGCTCAGCCGCATAACGCAGCGCAGCACGACGGCACCAGCGGATTCATCCGCCGGCTAGAATAATGAAGCCTGTTCAAACGGGCTGAGTAGGCCCTCACCCCCAACCCTTCTCCCGTGCGCGGGAGAGGGGAGCTGTGTTTTTGGGGCAGCGGCGCAAGTGGCAGCGGAAACAGAAGCGGGCTGAGTAGGCGTTTCTTCATCGTTACCACCGTTCATCCGCCACAGGGCATCCAGGCCGGGCGTTCTATGTGAGAAAGCATCAAATTGGGGTTCCAAGGGGCAACGCCCCTGGCCGGGGGTTGTCAGGGGCGGCGGCCCGCCCCTGACCGCGGGGTGCGGGGCCGCGTAGGCCCCGCGCACTGCAGCCCAGCGCTACCTACGATGGCCTACAGCGCCTGACGCGCGCGACCGAGAATCCCGGCGCGGTGTACACTTACACCTACGACCTGGTCGGTAACCGCACCGACGTGTGGCAGGACGGGCTGCCGTTGGAGCACCACGACTACGACGCGGCCAACCAGGTGGTCGGCTGGACATATGATGCGGCGGGTAACCTGATCAATGATGGTACCAACCAATATACCTACGACGCGCTGAACCGCACGAGCAGCGTGAGGCAGGGCGGCACCACGACGACGTCGAGCTACAACGGCGACGGCACGCTGGTGGCGCAGACAGCTAATGGCGTCGCGACGCTCTACACCCAGGACCTGGCCTCGCCGCTCAGCCAGATCCTCCAGACCAAGGTCGGCAGCGCGACCGCGACCGACTACGTGTACGGCGTGAACCGCCTCGCCTCGCTCAGTGGCAGCACCACGACCTGGTACGCCGCCGACGCGCTGGGCAGCGTGCGCCGCACCTTCAACACGGCTGCGACGCCGCTCGGCATCGTCAACTACGATCCGTGGGGCACGCCTGAGAGCGGCACGGTGCCGATGTTTGGCTTTACCGGCGAGTTGCAGGATACCGCGACCGGGTTGGTCAACCTGCGCGCGCGGTGGTATAGTACCTCCCAGGGCAAGTTCACGACCGTCGATCCGTACGCGGGCGATCCGGCGCAGCCATATTCACTGCATCCGTATGAGTCATTCCGCTGGCAAACTAGCGCCGGTGATGATACTGTCCCCTATAGCTTGCACCCTTACGCCTATGTGCTGAGCAACCCGGTCAACTTAATTGATCCAGCTGGAACGTGTGCCGTAACTGAGGAAGGAGAAGATTGTCGTCGGCCACAGCATGATCCGCGAGATCTGACTGATTGGCTTTACCGCGAGATGAAGCAGAACCTGGATGATCCTCGGCTAAAAGTGGTGAAAGATCTGAATAGTAACAGCATCCTCCCAACCGGTACAGTGAGATTTGGACCTTTTGGTTTGGTTTGCACGTTCAACGCCGGCTCCATCCTACCTGCACCGATCGCCCAACTTCTCGCCCGAGATCAGTTCAACGAGCTCGTTGCCGATCGCAAACCCTGGGATTTTAAACATAAGATCTTGGAGCGTTTGGGAGCAGGCATTACACTCTGTTCGAATGTAGGATGCCAGAGCGATCTGGAGTATTCTGTACCGGGCAACATTCACTTCGGTTTTGTTGCTCGCGAAGCAGGCTATTCTGAATCGATGATTAAACTGGGCGCAGGGAATGCGGAAAAGGACGACCCGGCCCATACCTATGATCCAAGCGATCCTCGTTACACCCCATATACTGGAGAAACCCATCTGTCTTTCGGTCCTGACCTGAACCTTGGGGATGACCCAGTAGATAATTGGGCAGTGACCTTCGGTATCCGCCTGTATAACAAATATGGACGCAGTCTGACACGGGCAACGTTGAAGCTGGAATTAGCAACAGCGCTTCCCGGTGTCGCAAAGCATCAGCCGGATGCCAATCCTGTGGATGAGCGTATTGCGCGTAAGTGGCCATATCCTGTGGGCTACTTCGATCCTACAAAGCCATGAACAACTCATCTGGATCGACCATGCTGCGGGGCTTGCATTTTTGGATTATGATGCTCGGTCTGCTGGCAGCCGGTTGCACGAATTTCTCGAGTGGACCGTTACCCACACCCCTGCCTGCTTATCCTGCCAGGGACTTGCTCCTGGATACCAGCACATTTCCAAAAGGTTGGGTGGCAGGACCTTGTGGGCCAGATTGCAGCCGTAGTGAAGGTGAAACGCATGCACTTCGCAGCTTTTACATCCCTGATGTCCCTGGTCATGTAATCCAGGAAGTCTTTCGTCTTGAGAGCGTACAGGCCGCGATTGATATGTTTCAAAAAGCGCGTGAGGTAGATTTTCGCGCACGCGTGAGTCCAAATAGCGAATTTGTACCTCCCCGCGAGATAACCTATCGTAGCCCGATCGCGGATGAGTATCACTTGGGTTGTGGAATAGATGAAGTACCGGCCTGTAAAGTAATCATGCGCGAGGGGAACTATTTCGTGTCGGTTTTCTTTAATGAGGATCGCGGCGAGGTAGGTGGACATGGCCTAAAGATTGCGGAAATCGAACCTATCCTGCGCGATTTGGATGCGCGTGTTGCTGCGCGATTTGGTATTCCACTGCCAACCAGTCTGCCGGAGCCAGCGCAATAGTATCCATTATTGCATGCTGTAATGGCAGGGCTAAATCGAGCGTTATCAGGCTGCCTAAACTTTAACGACTCGCGTGCTCGTGTCACCTCTCGCCGCTTGGGATGCCGTGACATTGCGGTCAGATGATGCCGGCTGGCTTCGTCGCCATATCAACTCGCACAGGCCAGGATATCGCCCAACTGCCGCGCATCCAGCAGATCTTCCTCATGCGTGCTACGCTCCGAGATGGCTCCCCGACTGCCAAATAGCGTGCTACAATCAGCGATAGGCAGAATGTCATCGTAGGAGGTGCGCGATGAGTTTAAAGCCGCAACCGCCGCGCGAGATGCCACCCGAAATCGCCGCCTGGGGTGCCAACCATCTTGCAGCCGACAGCCCCTACCGCCTGGTCGGCGAGACGCTCTATACCCAGTTTCACGACCTTGACTTCGCCGACCTGTACCATGTCGAGGGCAAACCGGCGCTCTCGCCAGTCACCGTCGCGCTCGTGACGGTGTTCCAACATCTCGAAAATCTGGCCGACCGCGGCGCGGCAAACGCCGTACGCACGCGCTTGGATTGGAAATTTGCCCTGCACTTGCCACTCGACGACGACGGCTTTGACGCCAGTGTGCTGTGCGAGTTTCGCCAGCGCCTGCTCGAGCATGATGCTGGCGAGCGGATCTTCGCCCAGGTCCTGGCACAACTCAGCGCCTTGGGGTTGCTCAAGAAACGCGGCACCCAGCGCAGCGACTCGACCCATGTGCTGGCCGCCGTGCGCTCGCTCAACCGGCTGGAAGTTGTCGGCGAAGCCCTACGCTTAGCACTCAACACGCTGGCTGTTGCCGCGCCTGAGTGGCTGCTGACGCAAGTGACCCCAGAGTGGGAGAAGCGCTACGGTCCACGCTTCACCGAATGGCATCTGCTCGACGGCCAGGAGAAGCGCGAGGCGCTGGCGACCCAGATCGGCCGCGATGGCCAGCAATTGCTGCTTGCTGTCTATGCGCCGGGTGCGCCACCCGAACTGCGCGCGCTGCCGGAGCTTGAGATTGTGCGCCAAATCTGGGTGCAACAGTATTTGATTGAAGGCGAGCAGCTGCGCTGGCGTGATCCCAAAGATTTACCACCCGCACGCGTGGCGATTAACTCACCCTACGACCCTGAGGCGCGTTATAGTCATCGCCGCAGCACGATCTGGGTCGGCTATAAGGTGCATCTGACCGAAGCGTGCGACGAAGATGCGCCACGGCTGATTACCAACGTCGAACTGACGCCAGCGCCGCCTGCGGACTATGAGATGACCGCCACGATCCATCAGCATCTGGCCGAGAAAGATTGCGCACCAAGCGTGCATCTGGTCGATGCCGGCTACGTCGACGCCGAACAGCTGGTGGAAAGTCAGCGCGAATACCAGATCGACCTTCACGGCCCAGTTGTGCAGAATGGCACCTGGCAGGCCAAGGAAGGCAAGGGCTATGACAGCGCGCAATTTCAAGTCGATTGGGATGCGTTAGTGGCTACGTGCCCGCAAGGCAAGAGCAGTCGCATGGGGCGGTCGTATCCGGATGGCCACGGCAATCCAATGATGATGTTTGCCTTCCGAGCGGCGGATTGCCGAGCGTGTCCAGTGCGCAGTGACTGCACACGAAGCGAGAGTCCCTATCGCGGGCGGGTTGTCGGGCTGCGGCTGCGCGAGGCGCATGAAGCGCTGCAAGCCGCACGCGAACGCCAAACGACGGAAGCGTTCAAAGAGCGCTACAAGATGCGGGCTGGGATAGAGGGCACGCTGTCGCGAGGAGTGCGCAGGTGTGGTATCCGGCGCAGCCGCTACATTGGCGAAGCGAAGACCTGGCTGCAAGAGGTGCTGGCAGCAACAGCGCTTAATCTGCTGCGTGCGGCGGAGTGGCTGGTGGATCCGCCAGCGAAAGCGACACGCACATCGACGTTTGTCAATTTGATGGTGACTCACGCCGCCTAACGGCAAGGCGAGAAGGCCCGGATTAGCAAGCACCTTTATAACGATGGAGTAAGCCAGCAGTATCATGAGTATGGGTATAGTGATCCGGTATTGAATGCCGATCCCTCTGGGCAGCGGCCGCTTAATGACCAAGAGGTCCAGGATGATAAGTACACCTATTCATGTAATTGCGGGTGGATAGACTGGCGTCACGCACGTCCTCTTAAGGCTCACAGGATCATTAAGGCTGTTGAAAGGGCTGTTGAGGCCTTTAAGAAGCGGCCGGATGATGGCGATCAGGAATGTCCATATTACCTGATTGACAAAAACGAAATTGGTCACGTGTTTAGGGTTCCCATTCCCATTATCGGAGGGGAGAAACAGACCCTCCCCCGGGATGTACGTATTCGAAGAGGGAAAGTCGACGAGAGGAATCTTCCGATGGACGGAAGAAAACTTCGAAGGGTCATTCTGGTCGTGGGCGAGCCAAATAGGTGACCCGGCTTCTCCAGTACGGTTCTTGTTCCCGAAACGCCAAAACTCATACTGGTCGGAAGAAGATTTGCCCTCCGATTTAATCGGGTTCTATGCTGCGGTGGCCTTCAACGATGACCCAGAATTCTGGAATCTGGGTGAGGAAGCCCAACTCAATAAGCTGAAGGCATACTTCGCTCCCATATGTAACTACCCTGTTGATAAGCAAAGCAGAACGAGCCGATCGGTTGCTGTGTACAGGGATTATGGTGGTTACAGTGGTGATTGGCAACAGGTGAGGGAGTGGGAACAGCCGCGCCTTCGTTCCTCGCCTTGTATAGATGCAGCATGCGGTAGTGGTCGAGCTTGGCCTGCACAGTTGAAAACGATTCAGCCAATCAATGGAGAGCAATGGCTATCGACGGTGTATGACGTGGATCCTTTTCAGTACAATCCAAACGCAACGTGGGTATGGTAGGGATGGCCTGCCATCCTGTTAGCTGACAGTATACTTGCGTGGGGGTTTCAGAAAATGCGCATTGTTCGAATAGTTGCGTCATTATCCCTGATCGCAACTATTCGGACACCGAGTTTGTAACTGTTCACGGAGTGGATAGCAACGTTGGGGCTGGTTGTCCCGCCCAATAGGCGGACGCGGCTTCGATCAAGAAGGTGCGCAGATGGCGATCCTGTTGGCGACAGGTTGCGGCGACCGTCAGGATGCGTTCGACAAACATGCTCCCGGCCGCGCTCTAGGCGCCGAAACAGCCCTTGCGCCACACGACTGCCGGCCGCAGCGCCTGTTCGGCGGCGTTGTTAGTAGGCTCCACCCCGTCCACACTGACAAATGTCCACAACGCCGGCCACAGCCTCAGCAGTTCAGCGCTCAGCCCTTGGGCCTGATCGTAGCGCCGCTGGCCCGGCTCCAGGATGGCGCGCACCGTAGCTTGCACCGGCTGCATACTTGCCACCAGTGTCGCGCCATCGATCCGCCCGTTCCGGAAGGCATGCCACAGCGCAAACAGCAGCTCGATCTGCGCCAGCATGTCGGCTGCCCAAGCGCCCAGGGGATCATCCCGTTCGTAGAACGCCAGCAGATTGCGCAGCAGATGGCCCCAACAGAATCTGTCATTGTTCGGGGGGGGTGCCTGATACGATTTCAGCCGGTCGGAACTCACCGGCCCGCTGAATGCGCCGCCCAACGGGGTAGTAATCACCTTCCCGCCCCGGCCTTTTGCCACATGAAAGAGGGTCGCGATCGTGCTGATCACGACCCACAACCAGCGGCGTTTCCCGGCCTCCTTCCGGCCGGTTTCGTCCAAGATGAAGTGAAATACGATGTTGAAGCTCCCGTATAAGGATCATCATGCAAGGTAATTTTAGAATATCGAGACGTATTCTCAGCTTGATAGTTGGCATCTTCGCAATCTCAGTCGTGGGTTGTTTCATACTTGTCGTGCGTTTGGCTTGGCCACACTCGTCTCGAACCCTGTCCAATGCCCTCGCTGCTCACGATCCCCGATGGTCTCCT
>WNGA01014831.1_pt1 | contig 12149 bp, 12 predicted proteins | sample 5400061 | NCBI WGS metagenome assembly WNGA01 (sample SAMN13153366, study PRJNA577476) | soil metagenome | isolation source: 100 cm soil or saprolite under grassland replicate 2 | place: USA:California | collected 2016-06-15
ATTCGGCAGGGAGAATGTGGATAGTGCTTCCGGCCCTGCTTCCGCGGTTTTGCGGTGGTGCGGGCGTAGGGTCGGGGCCTGGGTCCCGGCCTGACCTCCGATTCGGCTGACGCCGCTCGGGCTGTCCTGCGAGACGATCTGTCGGCCGGGTCCCAGGTTTTCTGGCACCCACCGGCGCTGCCGGTCTGATCTGCCTGGCCTGGGCAAGAGGCCGGGGTTCACAGGTCTGACGGCCAGCGGGTGCGTGCCATCCCTCAACCAGAGAAAGGGACGGCATTGACCATCGTAGAGACACCAGCGTAAGAGGGTTTTTGTCAAGCGATGCCGGACGGTTTCTATGTTGATCTTGCTTGACGGGATCTGAGCTGCGAGGTTCTTGCTACGGCTGGTGCCAGCGTGGCTGGGATTGCGGGTGCGGTGCAGCTGGCTGCCGGTTCGGGGCATGCGGACGTCCCGCCCCGGGAGGATGGTGTTCAGGCGGGGCGGTGGTTCCGGGCGCCCGTCACCCGGGTCTTCTCGCTCTACGTAGTGCAAGCGGGCTCGGCCCGTGCGGGCCTGCCCCGACAGCGTTCAACCGAGCTGGTGAGAAGGTCCGGGCGACCAGGGGAGAGCTGCCCAGGGTGTCTCGCGAGGTAGGCCTCGACGCGCCAGCGGGCTCGCTCTCCCCCCATCTGGGAGGGTTGGTCCAGGGCACCGGGTGGTGCGGGGGATGAAGCGGTAAGAGCGCTGGTCAGGCGGCCTCCGGCTGGCAGGAGGGGGCAGCCAGGGCGTCTTTGCGGCCGGCGGCCACGCCAGGGTCCCAGCAGGTGCCGTGGACCACCATGGAGTAGATCCAGCGCAGCAGCGCGGCGGCGCACGCCACCCGGGCCTTGGCGCGGCGCCGCCGGGCTGCCTGGGCAGCTGACGTGGCATGCCCGGAGTTCCCGGCTCGCGCATCGGCGGCGGCCTGGTCAGCGGCCTGGGTCATCGCCGCGTACTTCGCGGCCATCACGGGGTTGTGGATCAGCACCGCCCATACCGCACGCCATACGGTCAGGCGCAGGCCGGGCCGGCCACGGCGGGAAATGTGAGCCTCGCCGCCGAAGGCGCCCGAGGCGTTATCTGCGGGGGACAGCCCGGCGTGCTTGACCACCGATGATGATGTGTCATACCGGCCCGGGTCGCCGGTCTCGGCCAGGATCGCCGCAGCCCCGGTCGCGGTCAGCCCGGGAATATCACCCAGCCGGGCCAGGCCGAGGTCACCCAGGGCGGCGATCATGGCGGCCTCGGTTTCCTGCCGCTGGGTGCGAGCGCGCTGCAGGTCACCCAGCTCGGCAGCGACCCGGCGCAGCAGCCCGCGCCGGTGCCCGCGCACCACGCCCTCGGTGCTGGTCAGCGCGGCGAACACTGTCTTGCATATCGGGCCGTGGATCCGCTGCCCGCCCCAGCCGGGCAGGGCATCGCGGACCAGGGCGGTGAACGCCTCCAGGCCGATGATCGCCAGCTCCCCCGGCTGGCCGCCGCAGCGCGACGTCACCGCCTGCAGGGCCGCCAGCCACGTCATCGACTCAAACGGCTGAGCGCACGCCTCGGGCACGACCGGCCAGGCCACCGACAGGAAGTCCCGGATCCGCTGCACCGACGCGGTCTCCGAGGTGATCAACGCGGCGCGGCGCCGCCCCAGATGCCGCAGGCCCGCCCACACCTCATCCAGCTCTTCGGGAATGTAGCAATGCAGCTCAACGGCCAGCCGGGCGATCATCACACAGTCAGCCTCATCGGTCTTGTGCGTCGTGTAGTCCTGCTGCTGGCGGGCGATGTGGCTGACCAGCGGCTGCACGCACACCATCGGCAGGCCCCGCTCCGCGCACAGCCGCTGCACCTGCAGCCACCACGGCCCGGTCGGCTCGCACGCCACCGTCACCGCCGCGAGCCCCTTCGCCCTGGCCTGCGCCGCAGCCCAGTCCAGCGCCTCGCCCAGCCGGAACGCCTTCACCCGCACCGTCTTACGCGCCAGCACCCGCACATCATGATCAATCACCGCGAGCGCCTGCTTCTCATCGGCCAGGTCGATCCCGATCACCGCGCCGTCACGCGGCAGCATCCCCCGCAGCTGCTCCCGCCGCGCGTTCCGTCTGCGGTCCCCCCGCGTCATGCCGTTACCCTTGCCCATAGGACGTCCTCCTGTGTTGCGCCTGGGACACCAAGCCCGCACAATCGCACCAGGAGGACGTCCCGTCTCAACTGCATCCGGCAGAACACGCGCCTCCCGAGCTTCGCCCTATTACTACGCGCCATCACCGGCGGCGTGGACACCCACGCGGACATGCATGTAGCGGCCGCGCTCGACCCGGTCGGCGGGCTGCTCGGCGTCCGGGAGTTCCCGGCCACCGCGGCCGGATACGCCCGCCTGCTGGGCTGGCTGAGCGGGTTCGGGACCGTCGCCCTGGTCGGCATTGAAGGGACCGGCAGCTACGGCGCGGGCCTGGCCCGCCACATCACTGCGGCCGGCGTCCGGGTCGTCGAGGTGGACCGCTCTGACCGCCAAGACCGGCGCCGACAGGGCAAGTCCGACCCGCTGGACGCGGTCAGCGCCGCCCGGGCCGCTCAGTCCGGCCGGGCCCGCGGCGCGCCGAAGGGCCGGGACGGCGCGGTCGAGGCGATCCGCGCGCTGATGGTCGCCAAGCGCAGCGCCGCAGGAGAACGCACCCGGACGATCAACCAGGCCAGGGCCCTGATCCTGACCGGACCCGATGATCTGCGGGCCCGGTTCGCCACCCACACCGCGGCCGCCCTGGTGGCCGGGATCGCGTCGCTGCGGCCCCGCCCCGGCGACGTCCCCGGTTATGCCACCCGGGTCGCGCTGCGCGAGCTGGGACGGCGCGCGGTGTTCCTCGGCAGCCAGCTCGAGCGCCTCAACGAGCTCATCGTCCCCCTGGTCACCGCCCGTGCCCCCCGGCTGCTCGCCCTCTACGGGATCGGGCCCAACACCGCGGCGCTGCTGCTCATCGCGGCGGGAGACCACCCCGGGCGGCTGCGCAGCGAGGCCGCCTGGGCGCACCTGTGCGCCGCCGCCCCCATCCCCGCATCGTCGGGGAAGGTCACCCGCCACCGGCTGAACCCCGGCGGCGACCGGCAGGCCAACCATGCCCTGTGGCGGATCGCGTTCACGCGCATGGGCTCCCACCCGGCCACCCGCGCCTACGTCGAACGCCGCACGAAAGAAGGAAAGTCCAAGGCCGAGATCATCCGCTGCCTGAAGCGCTACGTCGCCCGCGAGGTATACCCCCACCTGCGCCCGGCCGCCGACTGACCCACATACTCCGGGGACGGCCTGACCCAATATTCGGCTGCCGCGAACCTGCTGGCCTTCGAACGATTCGTCGGCCGTCCCCGGCCTCATCTCTCTGACCTGCTGGGCGTGACCTAATAAGAGCTTGCGCCCCACCCGGGCGCCCATCCCTGTCTTGTCCGCCACCCAGCAATAACCCAGTCAGAACACCGCCCTGCACCCCACAACTGCGGCCACCGAAACATCATCCGACCCCTTGACAAACATAAGAGTCGTCGATGTCCCTGCGGTGACGCCCTGAGAGCGTGAAAATCGGGTGGGGTGCCCGCCGAAGCCGGTGATGCTTGGTGCCGTGAGCCCGCATAGGAGCATCGATCTGTTCTAGCATGCGGACTGCCATTGTGGACCGCTGACCGGTTGATCATGCTAGCCAGCGCATAACCATGCGCGCGCTCAATGTGCTCTGTTCGGCAAGAGCGTGCGTGCGCGGGAGTGTGATGCCTGCCCTTGAGATGATGCGCCGGGCCGATGTGGGCCATGACGCAACGCACGGGCGATGACCGCGCATCTTTGGCCCGGCTGAGAACCTGCCAGCTGGCGAGTTTTGACCGGACGCACCCGGCCCCGGCGGCGGCCGGTGCCGATGGGCACCATGAGTGTCATGAACAGCGATCAGAGTGCCGAGGTGACAGCCCTGGCGATCAATGTGACCATCCCCGAGGCGCTGCGGTGGACCGACACCCGGCGCGGTGAGACGTTCACGCTAACCACACTCAATGTGCGGCTGCTCGCCGACGGCCACTCGCCGTCAGGGCCTACGGCCGACCGGCCAGCGGTGGCCGCGGCGCCTATGTCTCCTTTGCCGTACCGGAGAACCCATGCTGGCTGCTCTCATCGCCGAGGCTGCCACACGAGCTGACTCCCTATGGGCCGCCCACCGCGGGCTCCGTTGATCGCTCCACCGGTACACCATTTTCGGCAAGATGACGCTGAGCACCAAGTCGCCATCGAACGGCAGCACAATGCGGAGCAGGCCGGGGAAGGCCAGGCCAGCGGGCCGTCATAGATCGCAACCTGGACGCGCGGGAGAACCGGCTGGTGCGCATCATGTGCTACTTCATGCGACGCTCGGCTGAGCCGCCGTCGCGCCCATCACCAGCGTGACGGGCGCGACGGCGGCTGGGCCCGATCAGGTGAACCCGACGTTCAGGACGAAGTGCCCGAGCCTCAGGTTGAGTACTCCGCCGCCGGCCCAGTGCACGATGAACGCCAGCACGATGATGGCCAGAATTGTGACGACCACCCAGAAGAAGAACACGACGATGCCGGGGATGGCATACCCGGCTAAAGTTCTCGCTCTAGCCACGGCCACCAGATACCCACCGCCGCCCGACTTATTCGGCGGCTGTTTACCGGGGACGACGACGCTAGACCTCAGTCGATCCGGGGTCGGCATCACTTCCAGATGGCTGGTGAGACGGCCCAGCGCCCGGTACGACTCTCCAACGCGACCGGGCGACGAGGTGCTTCAGCATGCGGAGGAACCGGCCCCGATCGATCGCATGCCAGCGACGGCTCTGCGGCTGACAAGGCTGTGAAACAGCTTCAGGCCGCCGCTGGCGGAAGTGATTCATAAATGCTCTTCCACGACCTTCCAATACACCGCCGATGCTGCCCTATAGGCGCACTCAATTCGGCAGAAGAGTAAGTGAGTGTTTCATAAGTCGGCGGTTCGGCTAGCCGCGACGATCGTGAGTTGTCAGTTCTCGTCTGGGCGTGCCAACGCCCGTGGGTGCGGCAATGATCAGAAGATGCGGGAACAGCGGGCTTGGCCTGTCCGGTATCGAGTGACGGTCCGGCCTGTTCGGGGCGAGCTGCGGGACTTCTTCGTCGTGACCTGGCTAGGTCCCGAGAAGGCAGTCGTCATGGCCACACATGCTGATGGCCGTGGATATGGCACCTTCGACGGCATTTATGACGTCGCGGTGCACGAGCTGGGACTGGCCGACCGGAAGGAGGACGGGACTGTGGCGGTCAAGGGTGATCTTCATGACCGCATGGAATTCTGACTGAGCTTGTTGTCTGGGTCATGCAGCTGCTGCCGGGACCAGAGCTGCCCGGGCTGGTTGGGCTGCGGATGTGCCGCAGGCGAGGCGGCGGGCCATGAGGGCGATCATTGCCCATTTGATCACAGCCTCGTGGTGTTCAGGCAGGCGCTCGTAGTCGCGGACGCAGCGGCGGTGCTTGCTGATCCAGGCGAAGGTGCGCTCGACGACCCAGCGGCGGGCCAGCACCTGGAAGGTGTGGGTGTCGCGCTTGCGGACGACTTCGATGACCAGGTGCAGGGAGGCTGCCCAGGCAGTGAGCTTGCCGGCATAGCCGGCATCCGCCCACACGAGCTGGACGCGGCGGCAGCGCGTGCGCAGCCGCCACAGTAGCGGCCGGGCGCCGTCGCGGTCCTGGACGCTGGCGGGGGTGACCACGACCGCCAGTAAAAGCCCGAGCACAGCCACGGCGATATGCCGCTTGCGGCCGTTGACTTTCTTGCCGTTATCCCAGCCGTGGCTGGCTCGGGCCACGGTGTCGGGGGCGCGCACCGACTGCGAGTCGATGACCGCCGCCGATGGGGCGGGTTACGGCCAGCAGCCGTCCTGACCTGCTCGCCCAGGCGGTCATGCACCCGGTCCAGGGTCCCCGCCAGGCGGCGAAGTATCCATACACCGTCCGCCACGGTGGGTACTCACTGGGCAGGTACCGCCACGCGCACCCAGTCCGGACCACATACAAGATTGCCTCCACGATCACCCGCCGCGGGTGCACCAGCGGCCGCCCGCGGCCACGGGCCGGGGCACGGGCAGCAGCGGCGCGATCACTGCCCACTCACGATCGGCAAGGTCAGAGGGATACCGCTTACCAGCCCTGGCCGGGGCGTCCGCACACGTAAGCTGGGCATGCGCGGGCCCCATTGCAGGCCCGCTACGCCACCCTGCGCAACACCATCGAAGGCCTCAACGGATTGAGGTGTCACCGCGCGTGGCCATACTGGAAGCGTTCACCCGGATCGTGACGGGCCGCTCTAGGGTCCGTCGGTTACAGCCCGCCGCCCACCGCTAACCAGAGGTACCAGCTGGCGACGGTGCGGTTGGGCCGCCACCGCTCGCCATGGCGCGATAGCTCGTCGGCGGACGGCATGGCGCACCCGTACACTGCGGCAAATCCCTTGCGAACGCCGATGTCCTCGGCCGGTAGCACGTCCGGTCGGCCCAGCCGGAAGATCAGGAACATCTGCGCGGACCAGCGGCCGATGCCGCGCACCTCAGTGAGCCGCTCGATGATCTGATCGTCGTCCATTCGCCGCGTGGCGGAGAGAGTTGGCAACGAGCCGGCCTCAGCTCGCCCGGCGAGGTCGCGTAGTGCCGCCTGCTTGGCCCGAGACAGGCCAGCCGCGCGAAGATCGTCATCGGTGGCGGCGAGGATCTGCGGCGGGAGCAGGTCGGGCCCGCTCCCGCCGGGCAGCGCCAGGACGCGCCCCAAGATGGTGGCCGCGGCGGCGTTGCTGAGCTGCTGGTACACGATGGCCTGGGCCAGCGTCGCGAACACGCTGCGCGTCGGCATCGTCGTCAGCCGGAACGGGCCGACGGTGTCGATGAAGCCGGCCAGCACTCGATCAGCCTGGCGCAGCTGGGCAACCGCGTCGAGTGGATCGAACGCGAACCGCGATCGGACGATCTTGGTCGACAAGGTCGCTCCTCCCTCGTGGCGGGTACCAACGGGGCATTGCGCGCGCGCATCGGGCTTACCCGGCGATGACGTCGAACTCATTGCCCTCCGGGTCGGCGAGCGTTACCCAGCGCGAGCCGTCCTGGCTGTGCTCGTCGCCCTTGCGCGCCCCGAGTTCCAACAGCCGCCGCACGGTCGCATCCAGGTCGGCTGAGGTCAGGTCGAGGTGCACGCGGTTCTTCGTAGACTTGCCCTCCGGCACCTTGTTGAACATCAGGCCCGGACCTTTGGACGCGGGGTCGTTGAGGCCGATGGACGCGAAATCCGCCGACGCGTCGCCGTCGACCGCCTTGTTCAGGGTCGCTGACCAGAACTGCGCCAACTTGGCGGCATCGCCGCAGTCGAACACAACGGCGTACACGGATTCGTTCATGATGTCGTCTCCCTTCCTTGCGTGGTGTGAAAGACGGGCCAGCACACCTCGGTGCGGTGCTGCGCCTTGTCGTCTGTGTCGTCGGCAGTGACCAAGTAGTTCTCCCGGATCGGGCCGTCGACGCCGATCGCGCGCTCGCTGACAAACGTGCCCAACGCGCCGTAGGTCTTGTCCAGCTCAGTGAACGGCCCCTGATGCACCGTGACCGCCAGCTCCGTCGCGGGAAGCTCGACGACGCGAACCGGGCCGCTGTCCGGACCGGCATCGCCCAGAACAGGCACGAACGCGACCACCTCGCCGGTGTCCTCGGCAAAGAACTCGCCGTAAAACAGCGCACCGTCGGGGCCCGCTCGTTCGGCACCGCGGCGGGCGATCGCGGCTCGCAAGCAGTCGAACGCCTCGGTCGACCACTGCTCCGAATCCGCCATCGCGATGCGCTCGCTCACCGCGAGAGCACGCAGGGGCCGTGCGGTCCGGTACTCGACCTGGATCGGCACCTGGTCCGGTTCGAGCAGGCCGCGTAGCGATGACACGGTTGCCTGCGTCTGCTCGAGCTGGCGTTCCATCCGTCCCAGGTGCTCGACGATCACCGCGTTGCGGCTGGTCACGTCCTCGGCGCCCAACACGGCTCGCACGCCGTCGAGCGGCATTCCCAGGTCGCGCAGCCAGCGGATGACCTGCGCGGTCGGCACCTGTTGGGGCCGGTACAGGCGGTATCCGGTGGCAGGCTCCACGTCGGCGGGTTCGAGCAACCCGACCTCGTGGTAATGGCGCAGCGCCTTGATGCTCAGATACGTCATCCGGGAGAAGTCCCCGATCGTCACCAGCGTCGCCATGCAGATACCGTGCACCCTCCCGTAGGGGGAGAGTCAAACCGCGCGCGGCTCGGTCAAGTCGCCTGGACGACTGCTCAGGGATCAGCCCATGCCGTTGGGGTCGAGTCTGCGTTCGCGGTGGCGGGCTCGGTAACGCAGATGCACGACCCCGGCGTCCTCGGCCGTACCGGGCAAGAGTTCGAGCGCGGGAGGGTGCTCATCTGGCCCGAACAGCGGCGTGCCGCCGCCGAGCAGCACCGGCACGATGTGGAGCCGCAGCTCGTCGACAACCTGGGCCGAGAGGTAGTGCTGGATGACGTTCGCCCCGCCGGCCAGGCAGATGTCCTGCTCGCCGGCAGCGGCCCGCGCGTGGTCGAGTGCGGCGTCCGGGCCGTCGGTGACGAAGGTGTAGGTCGTACCGCCCTGCTTGACGACGGGCCGCTCGGCGCGATGGGTGACGACGAATACCGGCGCCCGGTAAACGGGGTCGTCGCCCCAGGGTCCGATGCCGACGTCCAGCATCGTTCTGCCCATCACCAACGCGCCGGTCGTGGCGAAGCGGTCGAGCTCGTAGTGCCGGGACTGCGCGGACGACTTGCCCGCGAACATCCATTGATGTAGCTGCTCGCCGCCGTCGCCGAGCGGATTGTCGATGCCGACGTTCCGACCGGCGATGAAGCCGTCGAGCGACATCGACATGTCAAGGTAGATCGTTCCCATCGCTGTCTCCAGTCAGCTGCGGTGGATGGCGTGGACCGTGGCAGGCAGGTCATCGGCGAAGCGGTGCGGTTGGTCCCAGGCGCCGAAGTGGTCGCCGTGTTCGGGCTCGCTCCAATGCACGATGTTGGTGAAGCGGCGCGCTGCCCAGCGGCGCGACGGGCGAGGCACCTCCTTGGGGAAGGCAGCAAAGAAAACAAGCGAACCGCGGCTTCGGCCCGCAGGCGTCTCTGGCCACGTGGCCGCTGCGCTGCGACCACCGAACCATGCCAAGCCGTACTCATGAGATCGGTATCGACCGGCCCCAAGTGGTTCGGCGGGGCGACCACGCGGTGCGCTGCCTACTCATCCAACAGCCTGATGTCCGGCTGCTGGCCAGGCGCCAGCGGGAAATAGCAGAGGAAAACGGCGCCGCCGTCAAGCGCGTCGAAGTGGCTGATCCGCCTGCCGGCTGGCTCGAAGAAAACCTCGCCGGGACGGAGCACGATCTGCGCTTCGGACTCGACCTGAAACAGCACCGCCCCCTCGATGAGGTTGCCCAGCACTGGGCCGTTGTGCACGTGCGCGCCCGGCGCAAAAGTCGGTGCCATTCGGATCCGCCGCACCTCGACCCTGTCGACCGTCAGGCCCTGCAACGCTGCATCCAGCACGAGCTCACGGGTCATAGGCAAATCGTCCATGGTCATGCGGCCATCATCGCGCACGCCCACGCGCCCGGAGCCGCAGCCAAGGGCAACTTGAGCCGACGGGCGCGCGACGCCCGTCCCGCTGCAGTAACCATCCCAAGAACCGCGCCGCTTGCGTCGAACGCCGAGCGTTGCTTGGCAGGGAAGGACCAGCAGTGGCCGAGACGATCGAGCCCATGGCGGCTCAGATTGATCAACAACAACTGGCGGAAGAACTCGTTGCTCGGGCCCGCGCCGGCGGGTCGACGCCGGTCAGCCGGTGTCGACTCGGCGTTCTCGTGGTGCGGGTTGGGGCCGGTGTTGCCAGGGGTCGCCGGTGCCGCCGGCGGCGAGGTGTTGTTCGTAGCCGGCCACTTTGGCGTTGATGAGCTCGAGGCAGTCGCGCAGCTGCGCAATCTTGTCGGTGATGCGGCGTTGGTGGTCGCGGAGCAGTTCGAGCCGTTCGGCCTCGTTGCCGCTGCCCTCGCCGACGAGCCGGGCCAGCCGGCCGATCGTGGCAAGCGGCATCCCGGACGCCCGGAACTTCACGCAGTTCGCCAGCCACTCGACGTCCCAGGCGGTGTAGACGCGCCGGCCGGCCACGTCCCGCCGCACCTGGCCGGCCAGCAAACCCTCCCGCTCGTAGAGCCGCAGGGTGTGCACGCTCAGCCCGGTGCGCTGCGCCACCTGCCCGATGGTCAGGTCTCGGTCCGCCACGGCATCGACCCTAGCCCCTTGACCTAGACCTCGGTCTAGCACCTAGCGTCCGCCGCATGAACAGCGACTCGAACCACACCACGCTCGGCACGCACAGCACGACCGCGGACGTCCTCGCCGGGGTCGACCTCACCGGCAGGACGGCGGTCGTCACGGGCGGCTACTCCGGCCTCGGTCTCGCGACGAGCCGGGCTCTCGCCGGGGTCGGGGCCCGGGTCGTGGTCCCGGCTCGCCGACCCGCCGCGGCGCGCCAGGCGGTCTCCGGCCTGGCCGGGGTCGAGGTCGACGAGCTCGACCTCGCCGACCTCGCCTCGGTCCGGGCGTTCGCCGAACGGTTCCTGCGCCGCCAATCAACCCTCGACATCCTGATCGCCGGAGCCGGGATCATGGCCTGCCCGCAGACTCGGGTAGGGCCCGGCTGGGAGGCGCAGTTCGCGGTCAACCACCTCGGCCACTACGCGCTGGCGAACCTGCTGTGGCCTGCGCTCACGGCCGCCGGCACGGCTCGTGTCGTTTGCGTCACCTCCGGGCGCGATCCGACATGGCGTATCCGCTGGGACGACGTGCAGTTCGAGCGCGACTACGACAAATGGGCGGCCTACACCCAGTCGAAGCTGGCAAATATCCTGTTCGCCCACCACCTCGACGCCCTCGGCCGGCCGCTCGGCGTCCGCGCGTTCTCCGCCAACCCCGGCTTGGTCCGTACTCCGCTGCAGCGACACCTTGCCGTCGAGGAGATGGTCGCCGCCGGCTGGATCGACGCCGCGGGGACTTCCGCGCCGGGCCTGTTCACGACCGTCGAGCAGGGCGCGGCGACCCAGGTCTGGGCCGCCACCTCACCCGGACTCGACGCCCACGGTGGCGCCTACTGCATCGACTGCCGCACCGTGGAGGGCAGCCGCACGGACCGGGCCGAGGCGGCCCGCCTGTGGAAGCTCTCGGCCGAACTGACCGGCCTCGACCTGGCGGCTCACCGACGTCCCGCCCCTCCCGCGGCGGGTGCCGGCGGCGTCGGGCGGCGCTAGCGGCTGACCCGCGGGCCCGGCACGGCGCCTCGGCCGGCGCCGGGTCGGCCGGATCCAGCGGCCGGACCGCACCGACACTCACTACGGGGTCACGGCGGGTGGGCCGGGCACGGTCGGCGAGCAGGCAGTAGCCGGACGCGGTGGCCAGCTCGGCGAGCCGAGCGATCTTGCGGATGCTGATAGCCGGGGTCGCGTGGCTGGCCAGGCCCGCGCGGATGACAGTGGGTTGTTCCGCGCAGGTGGGCGACGCCGCCGGTGCCGGAGCCGTCGGGCCGACAGCTGGCCCGGATCCGGCGTCTGCTTGCAGCCCTCGGCGAAGGACCCGAGCAGGCGGTAGCGCACTACCGGCGGAAGCGGCTGGCCGCTGCGCAACGCCAGGACGTTCTGCTCCCGTGTGGCGGCGGCGACCCAACCACCCGCCGTGCCACTGGGTTGTGAGAGTCACCGCAATGTCGACCCGGGATGCCACGCGCCCGGTCAGCCGGCCGATCAGGTCGCGGCATTCCAGATCGGACTGCACGTTGTCGGATGGGTCGATGACCACGTGCACCATCGGTTCGCCGCGGGTTGGTCGGGCACCGGGTTGCCGATCGCGGCGGTTCCGGGCGGCCGCGATCCGCGCCGCGGCGCGCAGCATCCGCGATGGTGCCGGCAAACCAGTCGGCCCGCCGCTGCGAGCCGCGTCGAAGTGCTGACGGTCAGGGTCGGCGAGGCACAGCACGGCCATGTCGGATAGGCGCGCGCGGCCGCGCACAGCGCGGTGACGAATTCGCTCTTGCCCGAGCC
>WNGA01010649.1_pt1 | contig 12147 bp, 10 predicted proteins | sample 5400061 | NCBI WGS metagenome assembly WNGA01 (sample SAMN13153366, study PRJNA577476) | soil metagenome | isolation source: 100 cm soil or saprolite under grassland replicate 2 | place: USA:California | collected 2016-06-15
CACCAGCCAGTCGTTTGTAGAAACCCGGAAAGCTCTCAAAACTTGCATGGCTACAACAGACCACCCTGCGAGGAGCAGCAAAAGCTGGGATTAACATCAATTTGTTTCTGAATTTATAGTTTGGATACGAGCTATGCATAGTACAGACCGTGGAGGCCATAAGATCCCCATGTCGAAACAGCCTGGCGATCAGGAGGAACAGCACGGCATGCGGCGAATGGGCATGGATAATGTCATATTTCGTAGCGGCCAGGGCAGCTTTCAAGGCACGCAAGAAGCCTAACAAGCTGCCATCGCCCGCAAACAGGGCGATCTCGCTTGGAGGCGTAACCGTCGGCTTAAAATAGGTACAGATCGCGATCTTTCGCTTGCCAAGCATCGGCAGGCAGTGCTCGTTATAAGGAGCGCTCGTCTCTCCCATCGAAAGCAGGACATGCAAAATAGTTAACGATTTATTTGGCGTATGCAAGGAGAGTTTCTCCGGTATTACCCTTTTCATGAAAGCCGCTTGAACCGCTCGTAATTTCGCCTCAGCAAAGGCGTAATCTTCAAGCGGAAACGCCAGGGCGTAATGTTCTGATAGATCCCCACCCGCCTGAGTGTATAGCGGCCTAACGGAATGCCGGCTCGTTTCGGCGTCACAACCGCGCAAGCGTAGCCAGCGTGCTCGACCGCTTGAATAATGTCGATGTCCAGTTTTCCGCGTGGGTAACAAAAAGAACCCACTTCAGTTCCAAGCCTGGCCCGAAGATCCTTACGCGATCGGACGATCTCTTCTGTATATTCCTGCGCGGAGAGCCTGGTTAATTCAGGATGGGTACATGTGTGCGAACCGAATTCAATACCGTAGACAGCCATTTCGTGAACCTGTTCCCAGGTCAGCAGCCGATACCAATGAGCGTCGTGCTGAGACCTCATCTTGGGTACATCCCACGAAAATACGTGATCGGTGTCGACATAATCCGATACGAGAAAGATCGTCGCCACAAACCCGTAGCGCTTAAGTACAGGGAACGCCAGGGTAGAGTTGTCGGCATAGCCATCATCGAAGGTGATAATGACAATGCGCTCGCCTTTCTCAATCGTCTGATGCGCATACTCGGCCAGCGTCATCGATTGGTAGCCATGGCGATGGAGCCAGGCCATTTGAGCTTCGAAATCGGCCAGTCGCACCGCCAGCGCATCGCTGCGGTGCTCGCTGACACTGTGATAGGCCAGGATCAAGGGCCAATCATACCAAACACCGTTGCCGCTCATGGTCGCTTCCCTATCGATGTTCGGCGCGGACGGACAGGGGCATTGGCGTGCGCATCAGAAGGCGCCCGATTCAATACCGTGCGCTGAGACCCAAGGCGCTGCGGCGGCGACCCATCCCGACGTGCGCCACGATCAGCGGGCCGATCCGCTCTCTGGGTCGTCTGGATAGATCGAGACTGTGCCAGCCCGGTGCTGCTGATACCACCCGCTGCGCGAGAGATACTGGCTGCCGACTGGCTTCCGCCAGCCATTGCGGCGCCCCCAAGCCGAATCGCTGGAGGCACTCGAGATTCATTGCGCCGATTGTATATGCCCTCGCTCACAACTATCAGGCTCAGGAACAGCCAGGTTTGTTTTCTAAATTCCAGATTGTGGCTGGCAGCGCCCAGAAGCCAGATGACCAATACCGTCAACCAAAGCCTGAACCACTGTTTGGGCTGGCGCCTGGCATGCTGAAAGACAATCACCAGGATACTTAGAAAGAGGGCAAGTCCAATAATGCCGAGCTCGACCACCAGCGACAGCACAAAGTTATGGCCGACCTTGCCGGTGTCGGTGATGTCGGCGAACGCGCCGCTGCCGATACCTATCACCGGATGTTCCTCAAAGGAAGTGACGCCATCTTGCCATATTTCCAACCGGCCGTTCAGGTCTCCCTCGGTTACTTCAGTACCCGTAGCACCTATCCGCGCGAAAGATGCTTGTGGGACAAGCGGCAGCACTGCAAATAGAGAACTCACCAGCGCCATGACAATCAGAACCCGCACATAAAGCTTGAGCCGAGCAAGCATGCTAAGCATAAACAGGAAGGCCGGAAACGTCGATAACAGGGCAGCGCGAGAAGCCGTCAGCAAAATTGCAACGACAGCCGCGGGGATATAGGCGTAGTTTACCAGCCTGAGCACGCGCCGAATATTGCTGCGTGTCTCAGAAACCGCCAGGTACCAGGCCACCGGTATACCCAGCGCCAGAATGATCGCAAGATCATTCACGTTAAAGCCACTGGCGCCGTAGCGGTGAGAGTAAAATGTGATCCCGCTGAAATAATTCGCGATTGTGCTGACGACCGACACAAATCCACCCAAAACATATGCCTGCAAGCCCGCTTTGAGCATCGCCGGCGTGATGTAGAGGTCCCAGAGCATCAAAACCAGAACGGCCAATTGAAGGCCTGTCAGAAAGCGAGCGATAGTTTTATCGACGTTCACACTCCAAAACACGCTCGCGACAGTCCAGATTATGAATACGTAGACCATGCCGTGGAACGAGCGCAGCGCACGAAATCTACCCGTCACCACCACCGTGATCGCCCAAAACACCGCCACAAGATAGCCCATAGCCCGGCTGACGGTCCCCAGACTCTCGACGGTGATAAGGTTCTCCCAGGGGATCGTAAAGATCATGATCAGTGATAGCCAGAACGCTATTTTGCGCATGACCTATCTCCCAGCAGCAGGTCGATGTACTGACTCACCACAGCTTCGTGCTCAAAGGGGCGCCAACTCTCACATGGTGGTCTCGGAATTTGATTGTCGAGCCCGCGTTCAATCGCCCGGGCCATCGCAGATACGTCCCCTACTGGCACCAACTGACCATATCGTCCACCGCTCAAAATTTCCCGCGGTCCACTCGGGCAATCCGTTGCAATCACCGGGACACCGCAATACAGCGCCTCGATCAACACCCCGGGCAAGCCCTCCCATTTTGAGGAAAGGACAAAAAGTGCGGACCGTGACATATAGGCGTAGGGATTTTCGACAAACCCCGGCAGGCCCACGTCGTGCTCCAGGCCAAGCCTCCGAACGAGCGTCTCCAGGGCGGGCCGCTCAGCCCCCTCACCCAAAATCAACAGCCGGGCGCGGCGAGCCCGATGAACCTGAGCGAAGGCCTGGATCAGCGTTGGAAAATCCTTCTGAGCCTGTAAGCGACCGACCCCCAACACTATCGGCGGCTGGCCGGGCGCGAACCAGGGGTGCTCCAGCGGCGCCTGTGCCTTCCTGCGGAGTTCAGACGTCACGACCGGATTGTAGATCACGTGAATACGTTCGCGCGGGACGCCCATCACCTGAGCCAGGTCGTCGGCCACCCCATGAGAGACAGTAACAATCTGATCGGCCCAGGGATAAAAGCGCTTGATCAGGCGTGGCATCAGCCGCGCTCGCCGATTCTGCGCATGCCGTGCCGAAACCGAAAGGGTGTTACGTTCGCTCACGACCACCCGTGTCGAGGCAGCCGACAGACGCCGGGCCCACAGAGCAACAATATTGGCGTGATTCATCACCGAGAGCATGGCCAGCGGCCGCGCAACCCGCAGATATCGTGCAAGGGCCGGCAGACTTGCCAGGACACGGCTGGCTTTGAGATCCACCACCCGCACCGAGTCAGGCACATGCTTCAGATGTGGGCCTTCCGTCCTGGCCAGCACCAGATCCACTAGGTAACCGCGCGCAGCGACCCCCTGGCTCAAGTTAAGCATTGTCCGTTCGGCGCCACCATCGTGCATAGAAGGAACGAAGATCGCCACCCGTTGTTGTGAGTTGAGCATCCAACTTCCTCGGCAAACGACGATCGAACGCCGCGACATTATCGATCAGAAGCGGCGGGCCGCACGACCACACGAACCCGTTGCAGGATATGCTTGCGCTGAGCGTTCGATAAACCGCTATAAAATGCCAGAAACGACATGACAATTACGGTTACCGCAACCGATAAGGTCAGGCCGGCCCATGTGTTAGCTGACAAAACCTTGCTTGCGCCCAGCGCGAGTGCAAAAAGCAACAGTGTGATAATAGCCGGTCGTGGCACGCTCTTCAGTTGTGCGGATAAGCGGACCCCCAGGAAACGGCCAATCAGCCAGGGATAGCCCAGACTCAGGATCGAACGGCCGGCGATAAAGCCCAGGCACAGCCCGGTGATGCCCAATTCGAAGAAACCCACCAGCACCGCCGAGAAGACGATCGATAGGGTTGCCGATAGCGCCCCAATAAGTACTTTGTGGCGCAGATTCAGCGAGAGATCGATGATATTCGCATCATTTCGAATGAGAACAAACTGTGTGATCATCAACATAATCATCAGGGTCGGAATGTCGCCGGAGTAATGCTCTTTTCCTACCCATAGATGAACAAAATCCCGATTCCACAGCAGGATGGTCGCACCAACGACTGTCGCGATCAGCCAGGTGCCTGACATGATCTCGTTGCGTACCCGGAGCGCCTTCTGTACATTGCCCGACCCGATCAGCCCTCCAAGACCCGGTGTGATTCCAGTGACGACAATCGCCACCAGGCTGATAAGCGTCTCAGGTATGTACTTGGTCAGCGTATACGTTGTCACCTGCTCGACCGAAATAAGCCTGCCCAGCACGATGATATCGCTCGACATCATAAGCTGCATAACCAGGCGCCAGATGAAGAACCACCAGCTCAGGCCAAGGAACTGGCGCAGCTCCGGAGCTGAAGGCCTGGCGACCTGGAACCAGGGAACATATTTGCGAACGACATGGAGGAAGAACGCCCCGGCGCACAGAGTGTATCCCAGGTCGGCGGCCACGACGCCGACGAGACCAGTTTTAAAATACAGGGCGATCGCGGTAAACCCACCACCTGCGACAAACACCAGCATGGTGGAGATGCCCATACGTTTATAGCCCAGGTTTTGGCCCTGCAGAACTGACTGTGGCACATCGGCCAGACTGGTCAGGATCAAATCCACAACCATGACCCCGGCGGCCAGGCGAACAATCGGCGACAGAACCGGCGGGGCGTTGAGCCAGCTCGGCGCGATCCATACCAGGAAGATCCCAAGCGCCGCCAGAATCGGCAGGAATAGGAGCCAGACGGCGATCGCACCGCCCACATTGCGTCGCTTCTTGTCGTAGTCGATTGAAGCCTGCTGATTCGCGATGGTCCACTTGAGCGCTTGGGTCGGGCGCCCGCTCGCCGCCGAGAGATACAAGATCAGGCGCCCGAGGATTTGCAGTACGCCGTACATGTAATCGCCCAGGCCAACGACCATGAGCGGGTTGATCACCAGACCGACCACCAGGCGCGCCCCATAGTCAAGCGCGGCCGAGATTGCGTTCAGATATGCCTTTTTGGTTAACCCTTCGTCCGAGAGCCATCGTGAGACAGCTTTGAAGTTGAGCGCCGTTCTTTGCATATAATCTCTCGCCATTTAGCCCCAGGATGTGATTTCAGCTCTCACAAAACTCCAGGTCCAATGCATTGCAGAACGTTTTTCAGAATCTGATCGAGGGATTCTTGATTTGTATCGAAACGCAGCACCTTTGGGCCGCCGTTCGCCGTTAGCCTGGATAGCACCCAATCATAGGATGCGCGATAACGTGCCAAGAACTGGTACGTCTCTTGCTCAGATTTCCCTTTTACCACATGCCAGCGGTCACGGGCCGCGATACGTTCTACAAGGACCGCGTCTGGGGCGTCGAGCCAGATGACAAGATCGAGGCTCGCAGCCCATTGATCGAGTACCTCAGCTGACCACTGCGCGAACCGGCCGCTTCGGACAATCTCGGGGCCAAATTCGTGGAGCCAAGCCAGCCTATAAATTGGCCCATGATCCAAAATAGCGACTGTGCCCTCCGCCGATCGCTGGCGGCTTACAAGGTGGTACCAGGCCTTGAGATAGATCATCGAACGTATCTCTTCCCTGGTAAACCAGCGACTATCTCGGTATTGGCGCAAGAAAACCGGCAGGAAGAAGCGCATGATGCTGAAAACAAACGGAAGATAGCCTGTTCTCGGCAGGGGAACGCCTACCATGAAATGTTCATCGCATTGGCGCAACGCCAGCGCAAGTGTCGTCTTGCCGGCGCCCGCCAACCCGGCCACCTCTACGACGAGCCGCACGCGCGGCGCCGTCGTGCCGTCGCGCAACACGGGATACATTAAAGTTTTGACCATATCAGAGACTTGAGATCCAACAGAACCTCCGCCTGCGATCGTCCAGCATCGATCACATGAGCGCTTGTGCTTTGCCAATCGACATCCCATATCTCCTGGCAGCGCGATCGAACGGATTCGCTATCCTCACTTGTTTTGCGTCGAACCGCGATCTCCGGGTCGATCTTCAGAACAATCAGCAGGTCGGGCGGCGCGATCGACTGGTAGTATCGCTCTTCCAGCCGGAGCAGTAACTTGATCAGCGCATGCGTTCGCTCTGCTTTGACCATCTGTTCGATGCGCTGCGAGTCCATTAACGTGAGCTGCGGAAGCGGATAGCGATCGCAGATAGCCAAGCTGCCCGCAAGAGCGAATCGGTGAGCGCGAGCATATGTCAAATAACGATCACGCGCTACGCAGGCCTCCAGTAATAACGCCGGATATCCAGGGAAGGCGGCAGCAGTGCCAGTAGACGCTAACTCCTTAACTGAATGCGGATGTGGAAACAAGCCAAGCCGGCGACCAAGCTTGACTGCCCCGCGCACAGCGATGGTCGTCCACGACCAATCCGGCCGCCCCATGTGAACTCTGATCGTACTAAAGTTTTTCGAAAGCCATCTGTATAGCTCTTCAACCGCCGTCGATTTGCCCGCGCCATCCCCGCCAACCAGAGCGATCATTGCTCCGCCGCCAGCCATGCGCCTGCGTGCCAAGCGCTTCAACACGCGCCGGCGAACTGCCCCGATACCCCGGCGCCATAGCTTCAAGAGGCTGTCTGATGCGGGTGGCCGTCGAGCATATGCTCTGAGCGCCTTTTGGAGCTTTTGCCCCACGTTGATCCGCATCCATGTCGAACTATCTGGTCGCAGTGACAGCATACAGCGATCAAACAACAGTAGATCGACATCGGGCAAATGCTGCCGCAAAATTTCGCCCATCCGAGTGGGGTTGGCCTGGGCTTGCAAGTACTCTAGCTCGCGCCGAGCCGCTTTTGGCAATCTCGCCTGCCGGCTGAGAATAGCGTCCCAGGTCATATGTTTCAACACCATCCGAATAATGAAAACGATCAGTTCGAACTCGGGTACGGGGATCTTGAATATACCGGCCTGAACAGCGGAATCAAGGTATGGTTGCTCGAGCGGAAGGTGATAGTTCTTGGTCATATCGTCGCCCAAAACCAGCTGATAATGGGCATGAACATGAACTAACTTATCGGCGGCTCTATCATAGCCATAATAATTCACGATACCGGTCACCTCGCGCTCCGATGGAGCTCGGGCCTCCTTAAATCCTAACCGGTGCAGAATCTCCGTGAATCGCCGTATGTCACGGCGACTAACCAAGAGATCGAGATCGTTATCACCACGAGCCGAACAGTCAAGCGCCGCGGTGCTTTTCCAGTGACAATAGACTATTCCTTCCAGATCTAATGCTTTGCATAGTTCTCGAATTAGATTAAGGGCTGGGCATTCTTCCATATCTTCTTGCTTATTCAATCAGTGCTGTCTAATTTTCCGCCCTTGCCCGCGCGTCCGTCGTTCCCGGCCGGCTGTCGGTTCAGAACCGACACGCTCCAGATGGTGCACATCTACCTCTGCCTTCCGGCACCCACCCAGAAAGTTGATCAACACCCGTACGCGCTCGCTAGGCTTCATTGGTCCCGCAAAGGTGGCCTTCAGCCCCTGCAATGGACCACCCTTGAGTTGCACTGCGTCACCAGGCCGAAAGTTGTGCTCCGGCAGGACACCCAGGCGATTAAGATCATCCACCAGTTCGCGAATAGCTTCGATCGCCGCGTCCGGTACTGGCTGCGGTGCCCCGCCGAACGACACCAAACGCACGACGCCCGGTGTGGTGTTGATACTACTAAACCTGACCATCTGTAGATTCGCCTGCACGAACAAGTAGCCTGGAAAAAAGGGCGATCGTTGAACCAACCCGCGGAAACGATGTCGTAACTCCGGCAGATAGACTACCAGTTGCAAATAGCTCTCCAGCGCAACCGCCGCCTGCCATTCCCTCAAGGGTTTACAGTGGACAGCATACCAGGATGGAAGGTTCGACATGGGCCACCACTCGACTTCCTCATAATCACGCCAGGGCCGTGGTCTGCGACCACACGATTTCAACGCATGCTCCGCCGGTCTGATAGTGAAAACTATCGGATACCATCACTCGCTATCGTGGTCCCGGTCGGAGCGGAGGCTTCAACGAGCCGGAATGATGTCTGGACGCCCTATGTGCCAGGAGCTATTGTCCCGACTAGCTTTAAGCCGGGACAACTGCGGCTCCATCGCGGATCAATAACCATCAATGACAGGACTTACGCAGTGGGAGCTCCCACCACGTTAACAACTGGAACCATGCAGCCGACGCCATGGTTCGGTACACTGGATCTGTCAGATTTCGGTGTACCGATTGGAGGTGGTTCCCATGGCGTCGCGACTGTATCGTACCACACGCCCGCTGTATCTGGCGGTCGAACAGGTGTTGTGGCAATTGCAGGTGCCGATGCTGGGCTCGCCCACGCTGGTCGTCTTGATCGCCTTGAGCGTGCCGGGCCTGATCCTGCTCTCTGCGCGGCCGACGCGGACAGGCGTGGCGCGCCGCTTGCCGGGACGGACCTAGGATGCGCTCAACCGCGTGGTGCGCACCATGCCCTGGTCGACCCGCGCCTTGATGCGGCTGCTGATCGCCTGTGCCCAGTGCTTGGGTCGGGATGGCTATCTGAGCCTGGACGAGGTGATTGTCGAGAAAGCCTTCGCCAAGCACTTGCCCTGGGCCAGCAAGGTGTATTCGTTCGCCAAGAAGCGCACGGTCTACGGCATGGTGATCGTGGTGCTGGTGTGGTGCTCGTGCGATGGGCACTGGCGCATTCCGGTCGGCTTTCGCCTGTGGCGCCCAACGCGGACCTGTCGGGCCACACGCTACCAGACCAAGCTGGAATTGGCTGTCGCGCTGGTGGAAGTGGTGGTGCTGGCGGGTTTGCCGGTCCGCTACATCGTGTTTGACACGCACTACACCGCCGGCTGGTTCACCAAGCGGTTGGCCTGCTTGGGGCTGACCTGGCACGGTACGCTTGACCCGAAGACCATCGTGATCTGGCGCGGCAAGCGCCAGGCAGTGCGCAATTTGGCGACCACGCTGCGGCTGAAATGGCGGTCGCACCTGGGAGTGCAGGCGAGGGCATTGCGGATCTATGCGCCGAAATACGGGCAGTTGCGGTTGGTCGTGACAAAAAACCGTCCTGGCAACTTCGAGTACCTGATCAGTAACGATCTGGTGGTCGACCTGACCAGCCTGGTACAGCGCAAGTGCTCGCGCTGGTCGGCGGAAACGGTGTTCCGCGACAGTAAGCAGTTTGCGGAGCTGGAAGCGTGTCAATGTTGGGTCGATCAAGCCATGGTGCGGCATGTAGCCCTCGTCCTGCTCACATTTGTGGTGTTACAGCTGCTGCGCCACACGCCCGACGAGCCGGTCGGGACAGTCAAGGAGCGGTGGCAATTGGCGGTCATCCAGGATGGGGAACGCCCGCCGCCGTCCCTGCGCGTGTGTCCAGTCGAGTTACGCGCACGCGCCACTGCGTAAGTCCTGTCAATGAGTGGTTTTCGGGAGCTTTCGCGCGGTGCGCTTAGCCTGTCTGCTGGATTGGACGATGCGCTTGCTGATATCGACGCTCGAAGAACCCGCTGACGATGTGACAATGGTTAGCTTGCCAGCAGATACAGTTCTCTGGTCGCCTGCCAACTCGGTTTGTCGTTGGTCGGTCTCCTCGACAAGCGCCTGCAACGCGTCGTTCTCGGTCGCTGTGTGATTGCTGCCATTGCGCTCGAGGTGGAGTGACTGGTCGGTCTCCTCGACGGGTGCGTGCAACGCGTCGTTCTCGGCCGCCGTGTGATTGCTGCCATTGCGCTCGAGGTGGAGTGACTGGTCGGTCTCCTCGACGGGTGCGTGCAGGGCGACGGTGTCAGCCGCCGTATGTATGCTGCCATTGCGCTGGTGATGATCTTGCTGGTCGGTCTCCTCGACAGGCGCGTGCAGGGCGATGGTGTCAGCCGCGGTATGAGTGCCACCATTGCGCCAGCGGTCGAGTTGTTGATTCAGCGTGCCCTCCACAACCGCGCGCCGCGCGACACTCTCCGCCAACGCCGCCTTGCTGGCGTCTCGACTCCGGCGAGAGTTCCGGCGCCACCACTTGATGCGCCGCTTGCGCGGCGTTTCGCTGATGTAATAAGCCTGATAGTAGCCACCATGCGCGGCCGAAACCTGGTTGAATACTGTGCCAAGCAGACGCGCTCCCGACTGCAAGAGATGATCTTTGGAACTCCGCAGCGCATCCGCCCGAGTGACTCCTGCCAGTGCGACGAGCAACGTCGCGTCACAGACGTGCGACAATAGCGCGCCGTCGACGACCGCTAGCAGAGGCGGGCTATCGAAGAGCACCACATCGGCTTGCATGCTGAGTTCCTCGATCAGTGTGGCCATGCGCTGCGAACCCAGCAGCTCAGCCGGGTTGGGGGGCAACGGGCCGCTGGGCATCAGGCGCAAGTTATGCACACCGCTGGGCATCAGATGATCGCTGACTGAGTCCTCGCTGTGCCGCAGCAGTGCTGTCGTGACTCCGCGCATATTTGTTTGCTCAAAGTATTTGTGGAGCGTCGGCCGACGGAGATCCGCATCCACAAGGATGACACGCTTACCGGTCTGTGCAAGTGCAACGCCAAGGTTCGCGATAGTAATAGTCTTACCTTCGCTCGGGCGGCTGCTGGTGACAACAATCGTGCGGATGGGGCGGTCAATTGTGGCAAAGTCGATATTTGTCCTAAGCATACGATAGGTTTCGGCGATTGGCGATTTGCTATCGGTGGCGACGATCAACTTATCGGGAAAGTCGCCTCCCCCGATCCGTGGAATGGAGGCGAGTGTCGGAACATCGATCAGTCGCTCCAACTCCTCGCTTGACTTCACGGAGTCGTCCAGGTATCCGAATATGTACACCAAGCCAACGCCAATCATCGCAGCGACGAGGGCTGCCAAGAGTATATTTAGGCTAGTCTTAGGGCGGACCGGCGCCGTTTCGGGCCGCGCCGGCTCGACGACATTTAGGTTGTCGAGCGTCTGCGCTACGGTGACTCGCACCTGCTCGTAACTCTTGAGCACGGTCGTGTAGCTGGAGCGCTCCTGGTCTATTAACGCCCGCAACTGGTTCCGTCGGATCTTTTGCTCGGGCGTGGTCGCTGACTCCAAAGCGTCCAGCGTGTTCTGCGCATCATTTATTTCGGCTTGAATTCGTGACAATTCCTGCTGCAGATTTTGCTTGGTAGCGGCATAGCGACTAGCCTGCAGTTCACGATTCTGCTGGCTAAAGACTCGCACCACCTCGTTCGCGATGTCGGCGGCCCCCTGCGGGTCGGCATCCTCCACAGTAACCACGACTAATTGTGTGTCGCCGATCAGGCTCACATGAAGATTTTTCGCCAGCCGATCGGGGTTGGTGTTGATCTTCAAGTTGGCGATTACCGCTTCCATTACCGGTCGCATGCGTAATAACGCGGCGTAGGTTCCGGCCAACTCTTCGCTCGTGCGCAGGGCGTTGAGGTCCGCTGCCGCGCCATTGGCGGCTGTCTGGCTAATCATGAGCGTCGTTGAGGCCTGGTAAATCGGAGTTGTCCGCTTGCTAAGCGCATAAGCGGCTGTCCCAGCCATACTCATGAGCAACACCACTAGCCATGACCAGCGCCAGAGTAATTGTAGAAAATGCTTGAGTTCCATGTGTCAGATCCTTCCAGGTGGCGCCAGTCCTCAATACCACAATAAAAACGCACAACTTTGTGAGGACTTCGTCATTAATGGAATTAACATGGGCCATGATAATGGAGTATAATGGCAAGCAATCGCAACGAATCCAGGCATCCGGTGCTGGCAGCTTTGGAGCAAGGATCGTGCGAGTCGCGGGCGAGGAGTACCCCCATACTCCTCGCCTTTTCGT
>WNGA01016755.1_pt1 | contig 12145 bp, 16 predicted proteins | sample 5400061 | NCBI WGS metagenome assembly WNGA01 (sample SAMN13153366, study PRJNA577476) | soil metagenome | isolation source: 100 cm soil or saprolite under grassland replicate 2 | place: USA:California | collected 2016-06-15
TGATGTCCATGCTGGACGTGGCCATCGTCCCTCCTCATCTGACTGTCCTGTCGATGAGGATGGCGGTGGCCCTCTACGTCACGGGGATTTCCACCCCGGAAGTCCACCCCGAATTTCCACCACTTCTCGGGACGCTAACTCACCTCCCAGGCACGGGACGCGTTCGGGAACCCCTCCCGTAATCGCGTCAAGCGAGAGTGGAGAGAGAAAGAAGAGGGTGTGCCGCCGTTCCGGGAGGGGTTCGAGGCATGCGGGCACGTTCGCGACTGATGTCGTTTTCGATGGAAAGCGACATCTTCGATACGGCTCGCCCGGTTCAGTACGAAGCCCAAACCTTCCAACCGTCCATCCGACGGATCAGGTACAAGTTGAAGTCCGCGCTGGCGCTTGTCGTTCCGTCATCGAGCACGACGGCAACGGTCTTCTGGGCGACCCTCCGGCCGCATCCGTAGGCCACCGGGGTTCCGCCGCTGGTGCCCGGGCCAAGGACCTTCACCCGAGCGGGCTTGCCCGCGATCGCCCAATGGCCCTTTCGTAGCGGGAGAGCGGATGGATCGAGGAGCCCGCGAACCGTCCGCCAGTCGCCGAGAAGGAATGCCTTGGCGAACCGCAGGGCGGCTCGCTCGGCCTGGTGCACGGAGCCGGGCCCCAGCGCAAGCGTCCCAGCGGCGACGGGACACTGCTCGAAGGCTCCCTTGGGATACAGGCTCGTCGAGACGAAGAGGTTCACCGGGCTCCCTGGCGGCGCGGAGGCGCCCGGTGGCGGGAACTGGGCCACAATCGTTCCAGGCTCACCACCCGTCCGGGTCTCGACCTTTCCGATCGCAAGCTTCGCGCTCAAGACCTGCTGGACGGCGCCGCTCAGCGACAGATGGAGGACTTTCGGGACGAGAACGGTCGTGGGTGAGGCGCTCGGTGTTGCCGGTGGGCCAGGCGCGGCACGACGACCGAGGAGGTATCCAAGACCCAACGTGGCTGCGCCGACCAAGACAAGCACAACAATGGCGCCGATCGCGCGCTGCATCTCCCCAACCTCCGAGCTCTAACCAGGTTACGACGCCGTTTCGCGTCGGTCGGTTCCGGGTCTGAACGACCGAGCCGTCGAGTGTCGTTTTCGTCACGAACCGACAACCTCCCTCAGGTGAGCCCTCCGCCGTATCATCAGCCCATGCGTTCTAGCGTTGCGAGCGCGCTGGTCTTGGTACTTCTGCTCGGCGCTTGTGGCAACGATCTGGCTTCTCCGCCCCGAAGGCATTTGGTTGCTGAGCCGGTAGGCGCTGACGATGTCCACCTAGGAGACCTACCCAAGCCTGGTGTGGTGGTCGGATCGTCGGACACAGTCGTGCTCCTCGATCTCGATGGCACGATCCTGGCGACGCTAGATGGCTATGAAGTCGGTGGGAACCTCGGTGCTCCGGGAGTTTGGCTCAAACGCGGGCCGAAGTATTTCAAGCTCGATGTCGCGCACGGTTTGATCGTGCTGGTAGGCAAGGATCGCGCTCGGGATGTGATGTACGACGAGGGACCGGAGCCTTCGCTGCCGCCGCCAACGGGTGCCGTGGGTCCGGACGGCGAGGTCGCGGGCCGGTGGAGGTACGCGGTTGAATCGTCGTCGGGCGCGACCCTGGCGCAATGGTCCGGCGAGTGCGAGGTTCCGATGGCCTACTGGATCGATGAGCAGGGAACCGAACAGCTCGTCACCGGTGAGTCAGACATCTCGATGGCTCCCGAGTCGCTCGGACTGGGCTGGACGGTGAACGGAAGAGCGGTCGTTTTCCTCCCGAAGGCTGCCTGTGCCTCGGGAGCTGAGTCGCCGGGGATCTATCTGTATTCGTCTCCAGGGGTAGGACGTCTCGTGTACCAGGCGCGGGACGGATTATTCGTCGACTCGTGGGGAATCGGACTCTGATACTCGGATGGCGCTTCCGGCGGAAAGCGGCACTACCACCCCGGCTCGGTCTCGCTTTCGTCACGAAACGAAATTCCACCACTAGCATCGGTAGGCGCTACCGTGCTTCAGCCCTCAGCTTGGCTCCACGGCTCCCAGCGCGGCGGAGGCTCCCACAAAGCCCAGCGTTCGTCCCACCAACGGTGGCCCGCGCGAAGCTCCGCCTCTACCCGCGCTCCGATCTCCCGAATACCGACTACCTGCTCGGCGCTCCAGCGGCCCTTCTCCACCCACACGTCGAGTAGTTCATCGTCCTTCGTGTTCCAAGAGCCATCAGGCTCAACGACGAAGTCTAGCTCCAGGTCCTGTGTCTCGATCCCGTCACGCGTCCGCCGGAAGGGCTCTTCGAGATTGACGTACCAGGCGCCCAGGCGTCGCTCATCGCCCTCCCAGAAGACCCAAGTCGAGAACGGATCGAGAGCGCTCAGTATCTGAAGGACTCCATGGCCCTCCCAGCGGCCCTGTGCTGCCCATGGGTGCCTGTCCGACCACGGCCAGCTCCCCTCTGGTGAGACGAGCGGTGTCCCGGACGCGAGGAAGACCGTCAGGCGATCTCCAGCATCTTCGACGACGCGAACGGGGTAGATCAGGTGGGGTGTTCCCCGGGAGACATCTCGCTTCATGACTACGTCACCATGCCGGAAGTTCACCGCGGTAACGTACATGCCCGCGGGGTAAAGAAACTCATGCCGCGGCTCGGTACTCGTGAATGAGACCGCCTAACGCATCCCGCCGGCGGACGTTCGCGGCCACCACGTCACCGGCCGTTGGCGACGTATCCCCAATCGGCGTCCGAAGATCGAGCCCGCGATGCGGTCTCGCCTCGTTGTAATGATCGATGTAGGTCCGGAGCGTACGCTCAAGGTGTCGTCGTCCGAGCACAAGCGTCCAGTCCAGGCTCTCGGCCCGAAGCGTTCCTTCCAGTCGTTCGCAGAACGCGTTGGCGTTCGGGGCCCGGATCGGGGTGAGGACGATCCCAAGCCCCTCTGAGCGGAACACCTCGTCGAAGGAGCCGGTGAACTTTGTGTCCCGGTCGTGGATCAAGAACCTCGGGGACCGCCCTTCCTCCTGCAGGCCCATGGCCAAGTTCCGGGCTTGTTGGGTGACCCACACCGAGTCGGGGTTGGTTGTCGCTCCCCCCAGGCGGACCCTCCTCGTGGCGAGCTCGATCCACACCAGCACGTACAACGTCTTCAGCGTGATGGTCTCCACGGTGAGGAAGTCGCATGCCAGGATCCCGGCCGCCTGGGAGCGAAGGAACTCGCTCCACGTGGGGCCGCGCCTGCGAGCAGGGCCCATACCGGCCCGGCGGAGCACGATGGCGATGGTGGTGGCAGAGACCCTCACTCCGAGCTTCAGGAGCTCGCCGCGGATGCGCATGTAGCCCCACCTGGGGTTCTCCCTTCCCAATCGGAGGATCAGCCCCCGGACCTCGGGATGAAGGGAAGGGCGTCCCGGAACGCGGTGCGGCCTGCTCCTTCTCACCAACTGCCGGTGCCACCGCATGAGGGTCTCGGGCCGAACCAGGAACGCCCCCACGCCTCTCGCCGAAGCATCCTGCTCGCCGCGGCGAGGAACGCCCTGTCGGATGCGCGGTAGACCGGGCGTTTCACCCGTCGGCGCAGGATCGTGACCTGGTGTCGCAGCACGGCGATCTCGAGTTCCGCCTCGGCCGCCATGCGGTCGTTCTGACCGACCAAGCCGAGGACCCGGCGCAGGAGGAGATAGAGGAGAGAGCGGATCACGGCGCGGCATTCTCGCAGACCGGACGCCGATGCCGGTCTCAACGCGCGATCGTGTTTCTGGACCCCACGGCCGAAGCCGCTTGTGCGAACCTCTGAGTCTTCCCGCGCGCCTGACCCGTCAGCCCTTGCGATTCCTATGTAAAGGTGGCCCCACGCAACCTCGGTCCTGCATCCCATGGATACCGATCCGTTTAGTGCAGTGTTGACCCATACTTTGCCGCTGTAACCCCGGTGTGTGCCCGGTTCAGGGACTCGGAGCTGCATCCCATCACAGACGACGATGTCGCCCGGACTCGCTTCGGCTGACTCCAGGTTGACGCGTTTCTGTCCTTCGTTGAGGACGAAAGTCCGAACCGTGGAGATCGGTGAACTGCGCACTTGAGGAGGCGGGCTTTCTCATCGAGGCGTTCCAGGAGCCGATCCCTGACGAGGCGCCAGTGGCCGCCCTTCCCCAAGAGGAGAGGTGGCGTCGCATCCCCAACCTCCTGATGATCCGAGCCCGCCTCGACTAGCTTCGGGCCCGGCGGCCGACAGAAGGTCCTTCTCGGCAGCTGCTTCGATCGTTCGTACACCACGTCCGCGGCCCTACTCGGCTTCGCCTATTGCGCGCCATTAGGACGACCCAGACTGGCGTGTGACGGCGCCCAGAAGACACGGCCAGAGACACCTAGGTCGGGGTCACGTCCATCTCAGAGCCGCGTGCTGAATTTGTGCCCCAGCATCTGCCGCCGCGGCGTGATCACTCGCGTTCGCGCCATGCGTCGAGGAGCTCCCGTTCGCGTTTGAGTGTGATGCCAGCGCCCATGGGCCAGGTCTGTCCGCGTGTGCGGTCCCAGGCCAGCGTATCGGCGATCGTCTCGGCGAGGGGCCGGAATCGGAGCCCTGCGTCGAGCGCCTTTGACACGTCGAACGCGGAGAACCCCGCCACCTCCGGGTACCAGTACGGCAGCTGCTCCCAACCGTGCTCGCCGCTCTCGTGGAGGCCGCGTTCGCGGAGGAAGGCCTGGCCCACCCAGATCGTCTCGGTGTCCGCATCCCCGGCGGCTACGCAGGCTTCGAGTAGCTCGTGCATCGTGAGGACCCCCTCCGGGCCCGTCACGTTGAACACGTCGGCGGTCCCTGCTTCGACGTGGTCGACCACGAACGCCGCCAGGTCCCGCACGTCCACGAGCTGCACCCGAAGGTCCGCTGGCTCCGGCGCGAGCATCTCCCCGCCCATCGCGGCCCGCCGCACCCAGTACGGGAACCGATCGATCGGATCGTGCGGCCCCACGATGAACCCGGGACGCACGATCAGCGCCCTCCCGGGGAAGGCGCCCTGCACCTCTAGCTCGCACGCGACCTTCAACGGGCCGTAGCTCTCGCCGGTGATCTCCTCGGTGTCGGGGAATGGCGGGCCATGGCCGGGAGTTGCCTCCGTGGCCCCGGGAGCGACGTCGTCGGGGTAAGCCGACAGAGAGGACACGAACGTGTAGTGGCCGGCCGCGGCGCCCAGCAGCCGCGCCGACTCGCGCACGACCCGAGGGACGTAGCCGGAGGTGTCAAGCACTGCATCCCAAGTGCGACCCTTCAATGCGGAGAGGCCACCGTCGCGATTGCCGTGCACATGCTCGACGTCGGGGAAGCCGTCACCAGGCTCCGACTCGCCGCGGTGGAACGCCGTGACCTCGTCGCCGCGTTTGACGCCCCGCTCGACCGCATGGCGCCCGACGAAATGCGTTCCGCCGATCACGAGCAGCTTCATGCGGTCCTGCGCATGCTAGATGCACCTTTCAACATCAGAAGCCCGTTCAGGTTCAGCCGCTAGACCGCAGGTAGTCGATCAGATCGACGCTGTCGGGGGCGTGCTCGAGTGCGGTGAGGGCCGTGCAAACGGCTGCTCGATGATGCGTTGTGTGGTTGGTGATGTGCAGCATCGTCTGCCATAGCGGAAAGCGCTCCTCAACACCACGGGTGACGCTGACGTAACTCAGGTATCGGTCGAGATCATCCTCGTTGAGGCGATCGAGGAAGGAGAATCGGTCACACTCAACCATCGACCATCGCTCTTCTATCGCGCCCAAGTCGGTAAAGTCCTCGCCTCCCGGCAGGGAAGCTCGTTTCTGGCCCTCCCATCGCCCCATCCAATCTCCTCAGCGCCAACGACGTGCGCGAGCGTGTCATGAAGTGAACCAAACGCCTAGTCCGCCCACGACTGACCCCGGCGTGCGGAGCTCTTCGGGCGTCAGCGCGAAGGCTGCGCTTAGGATGCGTGGCCGAGCCCACGCGTGGAACTGCCACAGCCATCGGACGGTCGTGAGACGGTCCACCGCGGCAACCTTACCTCCTCAAGTGTCGCAATCGTCACGGAGCGACATTGCTTAGAAGTCGACGAACTCGGTGTAGGGACGCAGGAAGGCGTCGTTCGAGCTGGTCCTGACGACCGCCCACTCGTGAACGCCCTCTCGTCCCTCGTCCTCGATCACCCAGCCGAGGTTCGCTACACTGAACTGGACGGCGTGCTTGGGCCCTGGAATCTGAACGTCATCCACGAAAATGACCGAGCCCTCCCTCAGGAGCTGACCGGCGTAGATCAGGTCGAGGAAGACCCCCTCGAACCTGTGGTTCCCGTCAATGAATGCTAGGTCGAACTGCCTGCCCTCGGCGAGCAGACGCTGAAGGATGATCTGGGACTCCTCAGCGTAGAACTCGACAACGTCGTGAACACCGGCCTCTTCCAGTACCTGGAGCCCCACCCCGCGTACGTGGTGGAGTGCATCGGCAGACTGACGAACTGATAGGGGTCGGCGGCGACGGTGGAGTCCGTCCCCGCCGTTCGCGAGAAGGCCCTCGCAGATGTACGGCGTCGACATCGCGAAGCCCAGTCCGGACTCAAGCGTTCGGTGAGCCCGCTCCTTTCGAACCCAGGCGAGCAGGGCCTCCCCCTCCTCTGGCCCGATGGCGACAGGAGAAAGTTCACGCGCGCCGGCGTCCGCCTTGGCGACAACAACACTGTCCGCCAGGAGTCCATCCCTGAATCTGCGAACATCGTCTGCGGTCACCGGTGCGCGGCGCTCGCGAAACGACATCAGGGGGTGCGGGTGGCGGTGTTCAAGTGTCATTGGGCTCCTCTGGCGCGTCCTATTCGTCCAGAATCTCGGCGGCCAATCGGATGCAGTCGGGACAGATGTAGATGTCGGGCGTAGGTCCGGCCACTCCGCGGGTCCTGACCCGGCCACAAAACAGGCACAGCAGCCCCTCGTTGGACCCCATCAGCATAAAGGCTACTCCTCCTGCACTCCCCTCCCTGCGTTGTCGTTTCGGCCGGAAGCGCGTTGTGACCGTCGACGCGATGCAGCATCGGTGGGACGTATCGCGCATGAGTGCTCGCACGCAGTCGCAGGGCACATCTACGGGCACGCTATCGACTACATCGACGTCGATCGTCCGAGCGAGGGGAGGCAGGGCGCATCGAGTTCAAGCAGCCTACCGCTGCCCAGAGGCTCCGTCTGCGCCGCTGGTACCACGAGCGTGCCGTCATCTTCCGGGTCGGCGCCCTCGTCACGACATGGACTGGCTCAGCAAGGGCTGCGCGTGGGACCGGCGACTGGTCCGGAAGATCGCCGGTCTGCTCGAGATCCCGGTCGACGCGTTGGAGGCCGACGTCGAGGTCGACGCGAAGGAGATGCTCGCCGACTCGCGCTTCGACGCGCCGAGCGTTGTGCCGCGAGCTGCGAGACACCTTCCACACGAGGATGCCCGGCGACCGTGCCCACGCCATCATGGAGGCCGCCATCGCCGCCGCGTAGAACTTGTCAGTTGAGCGACGGATTGTGCACTGCTTCGCCGCCGGGCACTGGCGCAACCAAGAATCGCGCGAGGCGATCGTTTTGTCCGTCGGGCAAGCTCATCGCGCAGACTGGCCGATCGATGACCCAGATCGAGAACCGCGCGTAGTGACCGGGGATGACGACCCGGCCTCCCGGGCTTTCGACCTCCCGGTCCTGGAAGTACCTGCTCACCCGGAGCACCGGCTCCGCTGGATCGTCCCAGTGGGTCGGGATTCCCGGGAAGAAGAGCCCGGTGATCTTTGGCCCTCTCGCCGGTAGCAGGTCATGAGGCAAGGGGAGGCCGCAGGAGATGCAGAACCGGTGCTGATCAGGCTGACCGAGGCCGCAATTCGGACAGTACATGGACGATCCTCCGATCCGGGCCTTTGACCTAATTGTGCGCTCTAATCATCGCGTCGGACAAGAGGACCCCCGGGGCGGGTGTCGTTGACGTCACGAACCGACGCTTCAACAAGCGGCGAGCCGCGCTAGCGCCTCTGGGCGGGGGACGGGGAACCACACAGCACGGCTTCGGCCCGCACTTCACCCAGGCGGGGTCGAATCGCTGGGAGAGGGAACCAACTCGGGCGTCACAAACGTGCCGCCGCTCGGCGGCGGTCCACCTTGTCCGCTGCTCCTGGTAATGGAGGAAACGAAGACGCGGCAGTCCTGGTCGATGTAGATGGACACGTCCCATCCGCCCGAGGAGCTCGTCCCGGAACTGCCCTGACAGGCGTCGCCTACCTTCTTCAGTCGCCCGATGTACTGGCCGACGTAGATAGGGCTAACCGTATGGTTGTTCACCCACGCCGAGGTCCCTGGAACCGGAGAGCCTCGCGGAGCGGTGACGTTGCCCGATGAACATCCCGCAGCGATCACCAAGCAAACAGCCGCCGATCCGAGACGACTCACGTGCCTCATGTTCGAGAACGGTAGCGCGTCTGCCGCACCTGGTCGTGTCATGTCCTGCGTGATCGGAGCTGAACTCGCCAGAGCTGATCGCGGTCAGTGGGAGGAGCGATTGGATGTCACTTCCGGCGGGGAGCGACACTCGGGCCGTACGAACCGTTCTGCCCTCACCGCTTCGAGGTCTTATCCGGAGTCGCTGTCCTCGGTCGGGGTCGAAACCCAGAAGCTGCCAGCGTGTGGCATCTCGGGCCCCTCGCGAAGGAGCCGATAGACTCCCGGCGAAGACGCGGCAACTTTGTCGACCGGACGAGGTCGTCGTTTCCAGTCTTCTCAAGATCGACGTTCTGGACCGCAGTCCACGACGAGCCGTCCCACCGCTCGATTCGCGCAGTCTCCGACAATCCTCGTATCGCCTGAGGAGCACACAAACCTGGGATCCAGTCATGCAGCCAGGGAGTATTCATGGATCAGCCCTCCCAACACATCCCGGCGATGCACCTTCTCCGTCCCTGGTGCTGGCAGTGGCTCTCTGACCGGCTGGTCGGGCGCTCTCAGACCAAGGCCTCGATGCGGTCTCTCGCCGTTGTAATGCTCGACGTTCGCTCGAGGTGCCTCTGGCCGAGGACGAGCATCCAATCGAGGCACTCGGTCCTGACCGTCCGGACCCAGCGCTCCGCGAAGGCGTTGGCCTGGGGAGCACGTATGGGCGTGAGGATCACCTCCGCCTCGTCGCTCTGAACACCGCGTCGAAGCTCGACGTGTACTTCGAGTCTCGGTCCCTAATCAGGAACCGGAAGGTCGTTCGTTCATCGGCCAGGTCGAACGAGAGGTTTCGCGCCTGCTGGGTGACCCAAGCGGAATCAGGATTCCTGGTGGCACCGAGCACCCGAACGCGCCTCGTGGCGAGTTCGATCACGAACAAGACGTAGAGCGTCTTCAACCACACGGTCTCCAGCGTGAAGAAATCACACGCCAGAATGCCGTGGGCCTGGCTGCGCAGGAACTCGCCTCACGTTGGGCCCGACCGACGTGGAGCCGGCCCGAGTCCATGCCGTCGCAGGAGCAGGCGGATCTTCGTGGCCGACACCCGGATGCCGAGCTTGACCAGCTCGCCCCGGATCCTGACGCAGCCCCACCGAAGGTTCTCGCACCCCAGTCTGAGGATCAGGCCCGAGCGGACTCGTCTAGCGATGGCCGGCCGCCCGGGTCTCGGCCTCTTCGGTACGTCCATTTCCTACGAATCAGCTCGCGGTGCCATCGCAGGAGAGTCTGCGGGCTGACGATGAAGGAAGACCAGCGGGGACGAGGCAAGGCCCGGCTGGCTGCCGCAAGGAGGACCCGGTCCCACCGTCGGAGACGCGGACGGCCTGCCTGACGACGAAGAACCTTGAGTTGATGGCGCAGCACCAGAATCTCCACGTCCTTGGACAGGTCGGAAGACGAAGAACTACCTGTTAGGCCGACCAACCGGCGGAGCACCGAAGTAGGTGAAAGCCAATAGCATGGATCAGACCTCCTTGAGCAAAGGAGACTGATCCTACGAAAGCGCAATTCGGGGAGCGATCAATGGTTTGTGCGCCCTTCACGGCCACATCGCGGTTCGGCCGCACCTCCAACGTCCACCCCGCGCTCGGGGAGCCGGCTCCAGATCGCGGTTGCGAGAGCGACGTAACCGTCTCGACCACCGCGCGCCTTGACCGCCGTTCCCTCCCGGTGTTTAGTTGATATTTGCGCGAAACGTGAGCCCGTGAAGGGGGAACGCCATGCGAAGATTTCCGGCTGCGCTGATCGTGGCTGTTGCGTGCGTGCTGATCGCTTCCACTGCAGCTTTGGCCACGCCGTCGAACGACGACGAGCTGTTCACGGACGAGCTGCATCGCCTCGCAGAGTCCCAGAAGGTGTACAAGGGCGGGCAGCGCGGCTCGGAGACCCTCAACATGGAGGTGGTCGGCCACAACAACCTCGGTGGCCGGGGATACAACGCAGACGTCTGGGTCCACAAAGGCTATGCGTATGTGGGTCACTGGGGCTTCACCGATTGGGCAACGGGGAACGACCGCTTCTGCCCGGAGCCCCCGCAGAGCGGCGTGGCCGTGGTCGACGTCCGGAACCCCGCCGATCCAACTGTGGTATCCACGCTCCAGAACCCGATGGGGACCTCGGCCGAAGACGTCGTCGTGTACACGGCGGAGTTCGGACGGTACGCAGGTCATGACATCGCGGCCGCTGGTATCCAGGTCTGTGGTGGGTCTCGTCGGGACACGAGCTTCCCCCGGGGGCTGATGCTGTGGGACGTCACCGACCCGACCCAGCCCGGGGAGCTGGGGTTCTACGACAGTGGCTGCTGTGCTCGGGGCGTACACGAGTTCGAGGTTGAGGATCGATCAGATCTCGGCCGGACGTTCGCCTACGTCACGGTCCCCTCCAGCGAAGAGCCTGACGATGCATCCCCAAACGGGCTCCAGGACGAGCAGGGAAGGGGGCCATTCCGTTTGCTCGACATCACCGATCCGGCGAACCCGGTGGAGGTGTCAACCTGGGGATTCCTGCACGATGGCTTGGCCCCGGGCCCCGAGCAGGGGTGCGACCCCGACGCGCTGTTCGGACACGGGGCGGAACCGTCTGCCGATGGAAAGCTCGTGTTCCTCTCGTACTGGGACAGCGGGTTCGTGGCGCTGGATGTGACCGATCCCTTGCAGCCGGTGTTCCGCGGCCGGACGATCTACCCGGCCGACGCTGACGGAGACGGGCACTCTTCGAGCTACAACGACGCCCGAAGGCTTCTGTTCACGGCGGACGAGGACTTCTGCAAGACCTCTGGCGCTGGCATCGAGAAGGGCTTCGGGTACCTCCGCGTCTACGACTACGCGAACCTCGCTGCCCCGGTGCAGATCGGCGAGTACCGAACCCCGAACGCGCTCGGCACCGACGACCAGTCGGCCGGCGACTACACGATCCACAACCCCCTGGTCGTGGGAACGACCGTCTATGCGTCCTGGTATACGGACGGCGTTCGGGTGATCGACGTGAGCGACCCCAGCCGTCCCCGAGAGGTCGCCTACTTCGTCCCACCCGCCGGGGAGAACCCGGTCAAGCCGAAGCAACGATTCGTCCTGCCAAGCACCACGCAGGTGTGGGGAGTGGTCGTCGACGAGGCCACAGGGCTCGTATTTGCCAGCGACATGAACACGGGTCTTTGGATCCTGCGCCGAACGGATTGACGGGCGACGGAGGCTCACACAACCCGGCCGATGCCGTGTTGGTCTCAAGGAGAGGTGCAATCACCGCGAACGAGTCCGAGTCAGAAGCATATGGTGAAGGGTACGTATTCCCTGATCCATCACGCAGCTACCGGTTCGTATTCGTGGATCAGGCCACCGAGGACATCGATCCGGCGAACGCCTGGCACCTCGGGTGAGATCGGCCGCTCGGAGGCTCCGGCTGGAGTTCGAAGACCCAGACCTCGATGCGGGCGCTGGGCATTGTAGTGCTCCGCGTAGCGCGTGAGGATCCGGTCCAGGTGTCGTGTGCCGAGCACGAGCGTGTGATCCAAGACCTCGTGGTGAACGGTGCGAACGAACCGCTCGGCAAACGCATTGGCCTTGGGAGCCCGAAGCGGGGTCTTGATCACCCGTGCACCTTCGGAGATGAACACCTCATCGAAGGCCCGCGTGTACTTGGAGTCTCGATCCCGGATCAGGAACGCCACCCCTTCGAGTTCACCATCCATCGAG
>WNGA01025652.1_pt1 | contig 12142 bp, 10 predicted proteins | sample 5400061 | NCBI WGS metagenome assembly WNGA01 (sample SAMN13153366, study PRJNA577476) | soil metagenome | isolation source: 100 cm soil or saprolite under grassland replicate 2 | place: USA:California | collected 2016-06-15
GCTGGCGCACGCGCAAGCTGGGGAGCCGCCGCTGCCCGCCTGGGACGGCGCGGCGATCACCGCGCGCCTGGATGACACGCTGGCGGGATGGCGATCCTGGTCGGCGATCCACCAAACCTACGAGGGCCCGTGGCGAGAGCTGGTCCACCACTCCGGGCGGGTGCTCCAGGCGCTCACGTTCGCGCCGACCGGCGCCATCGTCGCCGCCCCCACCACCTCCCTGCCGGAGACCGTCGGCGGCGAGCGCAACTGGGACTACCGCTACACCTGGGTCCGCGACGCCAGCCTGACCATGGAAGCGCTGTGGGTGGCCGCCTGCCCCGACGAGGCGAACAAGTTCTTCGCCTTCCTGGCGGACGCGGCCGCCTCCCAGCTTCACCGCGGGCTGGACCTGCAGATCATGTTCGGCATCGGCGGCGAGCGTGACCTCACCGAGCGGGAACTGCCGCACCTGGCCGGATGGCGGGACAGCCGGCCGGTCAGGGTCGGCAACGGCGCCTGGAACCAGCGCCAGCTCGACGTGTACGGCGAGCTGCTCGGCGCCGCCTGGCGGCTGGTCGAGCAACTCGGTGAGCTCGACCCCATCACCCAGCGGTTCCTCGCCGCGGCGGCGGACACCGCCGCCGCCCGGTGGCAGGAAAAGGATCAGGGCATCTGGGAGGTCCGCGGCGAGCCACGGGACTTCCTGTATTCCAAGCTGATGTGCTGGGTGGCGCTGGACCGGGCGATCACCCTCGCGCCCCGGCTCGGCGCCGCAGACCGGGCCGCCGATTGGGCCGCCGCCCGGGACGAGATCAGGGCCGCCATCACCGGCCACGGCTGGAGCGACGCCGCCGGCGCGTACACCCAGGCCTTCGGCAGCCAGGACCTGGACGCCTCCAACCTGATGCTGGCCATCACCGGCTTCCTGCCCGGCGACGACCCGCGGATGAAGGCCACCATCGACGCCACCGCCGCCCGCCTCACCGACGAGCGCGGCCTGGTGTACCGGTACCTGGCCCACGACGGCCTGGCCGGGGAGGAGGGCACCTTCCTGCTATGCACCTTCTGGCTCGCCCAGGCCCAGGCGCTGGCCGGTGAGGTCGACCAGGCCACCGCGACGTTCGAGCGGGCGGTGGCGGCGATCAACGACGTCGGCCTGCTCGCCGAGGAGGTCGACGCCGGCAGCGGCGAGATGATCGGCAACTTCCCGCAGGCGTTCAGCCACATCGGGCTGGTCAACGCCGCCTGGGCAATCACCCAGGCACAGCAGCGTGCCGCCCGGGCAGCGCCAGCCGCGGGGTCCGCCGCTGACCGGGCACGTGGCGACCGGAGCTGACCCGTGACCGGCGGCAGATACCGCATCGTCCTGCGCGGGCGGCTGGATGATCGTTTCGAGTCCGCCTTCGACGGGATGGTCCTGGAACCCGGGCAGGGCCAGACAGTGCTCGTCGGTGACGTGCGCGACCAGGCTCACCTGTACGGGCTGCTCGACCGGCTGCGCGACTTCGGTATCGACTTGGTAGCCGTGGAGCCGGAGCCGCCCGACTCCGGCGGTGGAGAGGAACGCTGATGGGAATTGTGTCGCGTGGTTTCAAGGGACGGCGCCGGGATGCCCAGCCGGAACTGCCGCCGGGCCAGTACCTGGTCCACGACTTCCCGGTACTGACGGCTGGGCCCAGCCCGCGGGTCACGCACGATCAGTGGGAGCTGGTGATCACTTCCGAGGCGGGGGAGCGGCATCGGTGGTCATGGCCGGAGTTCCTGGCGCTGCCGAGCGAAGCGATCACCGTGGATCTGCATTGCGTCACGAAGTGGTCGAAGCTGGGCACGGCCTGGCGGGGAGTGTCCCTGGACGTCCTGCTGGACACGGTGGAATCGGCGGCCGACTTCGCCTTGGTGGAGTCCTACGGCGGCTACACCACTAATCTGCCGGTGGAAGACCTGACCGGCGGACGCGCCTGGATCACTTACTCCTACGACAATGAGGAGCCGGCGCCCGAACACGGCGGGCCGGCGCGGCTGCTGGTCCCTCATCTGTATCTATGGAAATCGGCCAAGTGGGTGCGCGGCATCCGGCTCAGCGACACCGATGAACCGGGATTCTGGGAAAGCGCTGGCTATCACAATTACGGAGACCCATGGCGCGAGCAACGGTACTGGGGCGACTGACATGGCGGCGGCACCGTTGCCGGGGTCCACGACGAGGCGCTCGGCGCGCGTACGGGTCGTCCTGGAGCAGCCCGCGCCGTTCCGGCTGTTGTACTCGGTCTGCGACCAGGCGCCGATCCTGTTCGGTGACGACCTGCTGGTTCTCATGTGGGAGCCACAACGGGAGCCACCGAGCTTGCTCCGCCCCTCCCGCGCGCCACTGGTGGCGCAGCGCTCCAATCCGACCCGCGGCCGGTCGTCAGATCACGCTCCAAATCCGCCGATATGAGTGCCCGTCCCGGTCGGCTGGCCCGGCGTCCGTGGCGTCCCCGAAGGGGCATTATGTGGCCCGGCGGCCTCGCGAGCTGGCGCGCCGCGACGTCAGCTGGGCCGCACGCCGATGAGGGTGGCCTGGCCTGCGGCGCCGCGACGTGGGCCCAAATACCTCCCGCTCGCGCCCTCGCTAGTCGGGCCGCAGCGTGTCATCCTGGCAGTGGGTCCGCAGGGGGAACCATGACAAAGCCGCCCGAAACCCATATAGCACCGTCTGCGGCGGCCGCGAAGCACGGGGGCCACCGCTTTCTGTCGCCTGCTCGTTACCGGCATCCGGGCGACATGATCCGGCTGATCATCGCCGGGCTTGTCCTCGCCGGAGCGCTTGCGGTCACCGCCGTCACTCATGCCACATATGCGGGTGCAAGCGCTGTTGCCGTGAGCGCCGTCGCGCCTTCCACCCTGGCGGGCCGGGTGCTGGGTGGGGTGGTGCAGGCGCTCTTCGCGGCCGTGGCCGTCGCTGCATTCCTTGTCACGTTGCGTTACCACCGGTACCGGCTGCTGGGCGGCCTTGCGGCCGCTGCCGTGGTGGCGAGCGGCATTGTGATCGGGATTGTTTATCTCGCGGGCAGTGAGCGTCCGCGCGCTCTCGCGGCCGGTGCCGGCCCATGGTCATGGCTCACCGGCGCGTCGCTGGCGGGTCCCGCGCTTGGTGCCGCCGCCGTGGCCTGTACGGTCGGGGCCGCGCCCTGGCTCACCCGTCCGTGGCGGCGCACCGCCTGGATCACGCTGTGGCTTGCCGCCGTGGCGCGGCTGATCACGGGCACGGCCTCGCCGATGGAAGTGGTAGTGGCGTTCGCCGCAGGGGTAACGGTCGGCGCCGGTGCGCTCGTCTTGTTCGGGGTGCCCGACCGTCGTATCGGCCCGCAAGAGATCGCGGCGGCGCTTGGCGCGGCGGGCCTGCCGGTCGCGTGCGTCGACCCAGCCGCCGTGGAGGCGAAGGGCTCGCGGCCCTTCACCGCGGCCACCGAGGACGGGCAGCCTTTGTTCATTAAGGTCCTCGGATCGGATCAGCGGGACGCCGACCTGTTGTACCGCGCGTACCGGTTCCTCCGGCTCCGGGACATCGGCGACACCCGCCCTGCGGCGTCGCTCATCCAGGCCGCCGAGCACCAGGCACTCGTCGCGGTGATGGCCGAGCGAGCGGGGGTGGCGGTACCCGCCATCCGGCAGGTGATCAAGAGCGCCGATGGGTCTGTGCTGCTGGCAATGGAGCGCGAGGACGGCAGGTCCCTCGACCTGATCCCGGCGCAGCGCGTGAGCGACACGATGATCCGGGAGCTGTGGAAACAGGTGGACGGGCTGCACCGGGCGAGGATCGCGCACCGGTCACTGCGCGCCGCTAACGTTGTCGTCGACGGTGCCGCCAGACCGTGGATTGTGGACTTCAGCTTCTCCGAACTGGGCGCCACGCAGCGCCAGATGGCGCTCGACATCGCCGAACTGCTGGCCTCACTGGCCGTCATCGCCGGCGCCGACAGAGCGGTCGCCGGCGCGGCCGCGGTGATCGGCCGAGATGGCGTCGCCGCCGCGGTGCCTTTGCTGCAGCCGCTCGCTCTTTCCGCCGGCACCCGCCGGGCGATCGCCCGCCACGAAGGCCTGCTGAAACAAACGAGGCAGGCAGCCGCAGCCGTGAGCGGCCGGGAGGACCAGGAACTTGCCCGCATCCAGCGGGTCCGCCCGAGAACGCTGCTCGCGATCGCCGCTGCTGCGGGCGCGTACTACTACCTGCTTCCCCAGCTGGCAAAGGTGGGCAGCGGCTGGCACGCCATACTGTCGGCCGACTGGGCATGGCTGCCGCTGGTCATCGCCCTGTCGGCCGCCACCTACCTGGCAAGCGCGGTCGCACTCATGGGCGCGGTACCGCGGCGGCTCCGGTTCTGGCCGACCGTGTTGGCGCAACTCGGGTCATCGTTTGTCAACCGGGTATCCCCGGCCAACGTCGGCGGCATGGCGCTGAACGCCAGGTTCCTGCAGAAGTCCGGGGTTGACACCAACGCGGGCGTCGCCGCGGTCGGCGTCAACAGCCTGGCAGGCGCCGTCGTGCATCTGATCTTGATTGTGGTCTTCTTCACCTGGGCAGGTAAGGGGCTCGGCAAAGCCTTCAAGCTGCCGTCGAGCAGCAAGCTGCTGCTGATCCTCGCCGTCATCCTGGCAGTCATCGGCATCGTGCTCGCGACCCGTCCGGGCCGCCGGTTCGCGTCGGGCAAGCTCGTCCCCGGGTTGCGCTCGGCCGCAGCCAGCCTCACACGGGTGGCGCAAAACCCCGCCAAGATGATCATGCTGTTCGGCGGATCGGCGCTGATCACGCTGGCCTATATCGGCGCATTGGCCGCTTCCATCGAGGCCTTCGGCGGGGGACCGGACATCGTCCAAATCGGCGCCGTGTACCTCGCGGCCGCGGCTATCGCCGCAGCCGCCCCCACACCCGGCGGCCTCGGTCCCCTCGAGGCGGCCCTGGCCTCGCTCCTGACCGGTGTCGGCATGGCGGCCGGGCCAGCGTTCTCCGCCGTGCTGCTGTACCGGCTGGCCACCTACTGGCTCCCCGTCGCACCGGGCTGGCTGTCCTGGCGCGTGCTGCAGCGGCGGGAGTACGTATGAAAACGCGCGCGATGTTTGGCGCGGCCTGCATAGGGCTGACGGTCGCGCTGGCGGCCTGTACGTCCTCAAGCGGCAACGCCCCGTCCGCGGATGGACGCCCGGCCGGCCAGCATGGCATGGTCATCTCGGTCGGGTCGTTCGATTTCCCTGAAAGCGTCCTGCTCGCCGAGATCTACGGCCAGGCACTCGCGGCGCGTGGCTACCCGGTGCGGATCCTGCCGAATCTCGGACCCCGCGAGCTGGTCGATCCTGCGCTGATGAAGGGCCTCCTGCAACTGGTGCCCGAGTACGCCGGGTCGGCCCTGGAGTTTGCCACCCTCGGACGCCTTTCTGCGACAGCCGACGCCGCCGCGGCCAACAGGACTCTCGCCGAGTCGCTGGCGGGCCGAGGGCTGCTGGCCGCTCGCCCGGCCGCCGCGCAAAACACCAACGCCATCGTGGTGACGGCAGCGACAGCGGCGCGCTACGGCCTACGGTCGATCACGGATCTCGCCAGAGTGGCACCGCGCCTGGTGTTCGGCGGTCCGCCAGAATGCCCTGAGCGCGCCTATTGCCTGCAGGGCCTGCGGCGGGCCTACAGTCTGCACTTCAAGGCGTTCATCACCCTCGACGCCGGCGGCCCGCTGACGCTCCAGGCACTGCGTGCCGGGGACATCGGAGTCGCGTTGCTGTTCACTACCGATCCGAACATCTCGGCACGGCATCTGGTGGTACTGGCCGATGACCGCGCCTTGCAGCCGGCCGAGAACATCACGCCGGTGGTGCGCCATGATGTGGTCGCCCGTTACGGCACCCGGATGCTCACGCTGATCAACGCCGTGTCCGCCCGGCTTACCACCGGCTCGCTGCGCTCTCTCGACGCACAGGTTGTGCTGGACGGGCGCCGGCCTCGTTCAGTGGCCGAGGCCTGGCTGCGCGCACAAGGGCTGATGCAGACAGGGGGTGTTGTGCATTGAGCGAAAATATCGAGCCGGTGGCCACGCGCGATGGCCCGGCCAGCCTGCCGCCGGGCGCCGCCTCCGGCAAGACCCGCCATCAGCGCCGCCCGACCGGTGCGCCGCCGCCGCTGCCGCACCCAATTACCATCAGCACGACCGCGTGGCTGATCCTCGGGGCGGTGGTCCTCGCCGCTGCGTTCGTGGCCTCACAGCACACGCCGTGGCTCCGGGTCGATGATCGGGTCAGCACCTGGATGCTGCGCCAGCTGGCGGCGATACGGACGCCGTGGCTGACCGATGTGGCCAAGGGCATCAATGTGGCGGGCTCTGGATGGGGGGCCAGCGTGCTCGGCCTGTCGGTGGTCGCCTTGCTCATGGTGTTCCGGCGCTGGCGGCACCTGCTGGTGTTCATCGGCAGCGTGTTGTTCCTGGAGCAGATCGGGACAGAGATCTACAACGGGCTGTCCAGGCCACGCCCCTACGGCGTGCAGATCATCGCAAGCTGGACCGGGTACGCGAGTGCGTCGCCCCCGGTGGCTGTCCTCACGATCTTCCTGATGGGCGTCATCTACTGCCTGGCCGTGCCAGGCCGCCCCCGCTCCTATACCAAGGCGGCTGTGGCCGCCGTGATCGCCGTGTTCAGTCTGGCCCGCCTGTACCTGGGTGTCGATCACCCCGGCGATGTGCGATGTGACGGGCCGACGGGGGGAGGCGATCCGCCAGGCCGTGCGCGACCAGCTCGGCCTGACCGTGCTTGAGATCAAACCGGTCGGTCTCGAGTCGTCCGCGGGCTCAACGCCGCTGCGGCTGCGGGTCGAGGGCGCCCCGGATGAGTTCCTGTTCGCCAAGCTCTACACCAAGGGCCACCTCCGCGCCGACCGCTGGTACAAGCTGGGGCGGACCCTCCTCTACGGTTCCCTGGAGGATGAGTCTCCCTTCAAGACGGTGCGCCGCCTGGTCACCTACGAGGACTATGCCCTGCGCCTGCTGCAGGACATCGGGGTCCGCACAGCCAGGCCATACGGCGTTGTCGAGATCACGCCCGAGCGTGAGTACCTAATGGTCACCGAGTTCTTCTCCGGTGCCGTCGAAATCGGCGAAGCCCACGTCGACGACGCTGTGATCGACCAGGGACTGCTGCTGATCCGCACGCTGTGGGACGCCGGGATCGCCCACCGCGACATCAAACCGGGCAACCTCATGGTCCGCTCCGGGGAGCTGCTGCTGATCGACGTGGCATTCGTCCAGGTGCGCCCATCTCCGTGGCGGCAGGCGGTCGACCTGGGCAACATGATGCTGGTGCTCGCAGTGCGCACCGACCCGCAGCGCGTCTACCGCCGGGCGCTGCGTTATTTCACCCCAGCCGAGCTGGCCGAAGCGTTCGCGGCCACCCGCGGGGTCGCCAGCCCGACCCAGCTGCGCGCGTTCATGAAACGGGATCCGCGCGACCTGCTCGGCGAGTTCCGCGCCCTCGCCCCGCAGCGGCCGCCTATCGTGCTGCAACGCTGGAGTGTCCGCCGGATCGCTCTGGTGGCCGCGGTGCTCGCCGTCACCGTCGTTGCCGTGAATCTCGTATATCAGACCTTCTTCCCGTTTAATCTGGGCGCCTCCCCCCCTAGCTGCGGCACCGGCCACTCGATGATCCTCAGCGCCCAAGTAGTCCCCTCGGCGGCCATGCTGCCCTGTGTTGCCGCGCTCCCGTCTGGCTGGAGTATTGGCCGCGCGGACATCTCCAGCGGTAGGTCCAGGATGTGGCTGGACTCCGATCGCGCCGGCATGCACGCGGTCACCGTAACCCTCACCGCAACCTGCGACACCTCGGACGCCGAGCAGATACCCTCCGACCAGCCCGGCACGCGCAGATTCGAGCGGCCGCTGAGCCTGGCGCCGCAATTTTCCGGGATTCGCTACTACACATTTCCCGGCGGCTGCGTCACCTACGATGTCCGCTTCAGACCAGGAGCGTCCCCGATCCTTGCCGTCGCCGTCGACAGCGCGCTGGCGTTCCAGCCCCGGTCAACGCTCGTCGACTACATACGCCACACCGAGGGCCTTGCCCTGTGCGGGCGCGGTGCCCCGTGCCCAGGATGAGCGGGGAGGCGGCACAAGGGCCCGCCGAGCAGCAGCTACGCGTACCCGATCCTGCGCTATTTCCGGCCATCAGGCAGATGACATCAGCGTGCACGCCATAGCGCCCAGCGCGACGTATAGAACATTCGGTCATCAGCGTGAGTCGTTTGTGTCAAGCGTTTGGCCGGTGCCTCGTCCGTCGTCTGTCCCTGCATAGCGGTTACGGGGTTGGTCCCTGCAGCGCGTGATCGGGTTGGGAGACGACGGCTGGGGCTGCCCATGACGGCCGGCGAGGTAAACGATGTTCCTCAATGCCGCGGAGGGCTCGCCCCGGCCGCCAGCTTGATGCGCCGCTGACCGGATCAGGCGGCCAGTGGTGTGCTTTTCCGCCGGGTGCCGTGGGCCGCGGTGACCGGATCCCAGGCCTGTCCGGTGGTGATGACCGCGTGCAGCTGCCGCAGAATCGCTGCGGCTATGACGGTCTGCGCCTGGGTGGGCGTGAGCTTGTTCTGCTCCCTGCTAATCAGGTACTGGTAACGGGCGGCGCAGGCCGGGTTGGCGCGCTGGGCTCCCCAGACCGCGCGCCAGGCCGCCAGCCGCAGCCCGGGCGTCCCTGCCCGGTCAGCCGGGTCCGGCCGGTGAACGCGCCGGACAGCTTCTCCCGCGGGGCCAGGCCGGCATGCCTGGCCACCGTGCGTGCGGTGGCGAATCGCCCCGGGTCGCCGGTCTCGGCCAGGATCGCCGCCGCGCCCGCCGGTGACAGGCCGGTGATCGAGGTGGCCAGCGCGGTCAGGCCGAGCTCGCCCAGGACTGCGGTCATCCGCTGCTCAGTCCCGGCGAGCCGGTCCCTGGGTGTGCCGCCAGTCTTCCAGCAGCAGCGCCACCCGCTCCAGCGCGCCGGGCCGGTGCGCGATCACCCCGGCCGGATAGGCGAGCGCGGTGAACATCCCGCGCACGATCCGCAGGCAGGGTTTCTGCCCGCCGCGGCGGGTGATCTCACGCCGCACCGCCCGCCCGGACCGGGCGGCCCCCAAACGCCGGGTGCGGCCGAAGTCCCCGCCATCCCGGCCGGCGATCACCGGCAACGCGGCCATCCAGGTGCCCGGCCGGAACGGCTGCCGCGCTGTGCCCAGCGCGGCCGGCCACGCGCACTCCAGCAGGTCCCGCAGCTGCTGGACCTGGCTGCCGGCCTCGGTGATCAGCTGCTCCCGGCAGGTTCCCAGGTGCCGCAGCCGGCCCCACGTCTCATCCGCCGGCTCGGGGACATAGCAGCGCAGCTGAGCCGTGAGGCGGGCGATCAGCACCGCGTCTTTCTCATCGGTCTTATCGCAGGTTAGATCCTCGGTCCGCCGCGCCCACGACGTGACCAGCGGCTGCACGCACACGAACGGCCCGTTACCCCCGCCCAGCCCGCCGCCGCAGCCCGGCCGGCGGCCCAGTCCAGCGCCGAGCCAAGATCCCAGGCACGGCACCGGAACGTCCGCCGCGCGATGACCTTCGAGTCGTGATCGGTCACCACGACCATCTGCTTGCTGCCTGCCAGGCCGGTCCCGACGATCGCGTTCGTCACCGGCACCAAGGCGCGCAGCCGCTCCAGCCGAGCGTTGCGGTTGCGGTCACCTCGGGATACGCCACGCGCTGTCCGGCCGGGTCATGCCTCCCGGTGAGCACGCTCATCCCACCAGCTCCTGCTGTGGTCTGGAACCGAGTCGTGGACCTGGCCTCACGTCTCGCGCGAGGCTGGCGTTGGCGCGTCTTTGTGACGCCTACGGCTGGCGGCCAATGAGGCCGGACCCTGGTTGAAGATGAGCACAACCGCCGCAAGTCCGACGAGCCATATAACTACGCCGACGATCAGGCCGGCCATGGCGTGCGCTGGCTGCTACGCCAAGGGCAGCCGTGCTTCGTGGGTCTCGGCGATCGGCGTGGGGGACAGCTGCCCGGGCTCCAGTTCCTGCATATCCGCGGGAGCGCCGATGATCAGCGGGTCCGGATGGCCGACGGCATCGTGATCCTTGCGGTCGTATTCGATGCCGGCGAGCAGGCTGCGCATGGCCTCCAGGCGGGCGCGTTTCTTGTCGTTGCTCCTGATCACGGTCCACGGCGCCTCGGGCGTGTGGGTACGCTCGAACATCGTGACCTTGGCCGCGGTGTAAGCGTCCCATTTGTCCAGCAAGGCGATATCGGTGGGGCTGAGCTTCCACTGCCGCACGGGGTCGATCTGGCGGATGGCGAACCGGGTTTGCTGCTCGCCTGGGGTGACGGAGAACCAGAATTTCGTCAGCGAGATGCCGTCGTCCACTAGCAGCCGCTCGAACCGGGGCACCTCCTGGAGGAAAGCCTCATGCCGCTCGTCGGTGCAGAAGCCCATGACCTTCTCGACCCCGGCGCGGTTATACCACGAACGGTCGAACAAGACCATCTCCCCCACGGTCGGCAGGTGCGCCACGTAACGCTGGAAATACCATTGCCCCCGCTCACGCTCGGTCGGGATATCGAGCGCGACGACCCGCGCGGACCGGGGATTCAGATGCTCCATGAAGCGCTTGATAGTGCTGCCCTTGCCGGCCGCATCGGCCCTCGAAGATAACGACGAAGCGGCGGCCCGTATCCTGCATCCAGTATTGCAGCTTGAGCAGTTCGACCTGGAGGACCCGTTTCGCATGATCGTATTCCTCGCGGCTCAGCCGCTCGGGATAGGGATAGTCTTGTCGCCAGGTATCCACCAGGCTGCCGTCGGCATTGCGGAGCACCGGGTCATCCTCGTCTGAGTCATCCACCCATACGCCCGGCGATATCACGCCTCTGCTGCCCGGACCACCCCCGCCACGGTAGCCCGCCTGGGTGTGCGTCTCGCCAGCCATACCGATCCCATCCACGGCCCTGTCCGTGCTGTGCTCTTACCCAGCATCGGGGCCAACCCTGCCACTAAGTAGCCCTGGTGGCGAGATTAGCCAGGAGTTCACTGCCATCGAGATCTGCGACGCAGCAGTCCCCCGGCCTCGTCTCGCTCGAGGAACCGGGTCTCTGGCGAGGTCACCCATTTCATCGGGGTGCCAGCCACCAGGAAGATCATCTCTGCTGGCCCTCTTGGCCAGGCGAACCCCCGCGGCCATCTGGACCGGCCGCGCGATCATCGACCTCGACGCCAGCATCGGCGGTCACGGTAGCCAGGGCCCGATCCGGCCCGACGACATGGCACTGCGGGATCTCGCCACCGGCCGCTGCTTCGCCTGCCCGCCCCGCCCGGATACCCCAGACCGTCAGCCGCCCCCATCTTGCAGAGACGACAGCCGTTCTGGTGGGCTGCCCAATTCGGGACGCCTCGATCAGGGGGTAAGTGGCCGAAACCGCGATTCTGCAGATGAGGCCCTTAACCCCGCCGCGGGGCCTGCGCTAGATCGCCAAGGATCGGCCCTCGGCAGCGCCGGCCAGTGCCAGGTCAGACCGCCGGGCGCTTGGCGAACCGCTTGATCAGGAACGACGCGACGGCAACAACGATCATGGCGCCGATCACCGCGCCAACGATGCCACCCCAATCGAACTTGCTCGTGTCACCGATGCCAAACAGGCCGTGGAAGATCCAGAAGCCGACCAGTGCCCCCAGCAGGCCCAGCCCCGCCGAGGTCAACCACGATCTCCAGCCGTGCATGTGCCGGAAGGCATCGTTTGGTATCAGAGCACGAGCGATGGCCCCGGCTACAAAACCCAGCGCCAGGGCGGCAATGAAACTACCAAGGTGCATTCAGACCCCTCCCATCCCCCAGGCCTCATCGTAGCGATACCTGGTTACGGGCGAGTGGCCCGTGCTGCCGGCAGGCGGTCAGCGCGTCGCCCCGGCCTGATCCTCGCCCGGCGGCTGAAACGCAAGGCCGCCCAGGTCTGGCTATTCGCCACCCGCTTCGACGTCCCGGCCACGAACAACGGATCGGAGAACGCCATCCGCGGCTACAAGCTCGCCGCGAAAATCAGCGGCTGCTGGCGCACCCTCGCAACCCTGCAGCGCCACTGCCGCATCCGCTCCTACCTCACCACCGCCCGCAGCCACGGCCGCCACCCCCTCGCCGCCA
>WNGA01031304.1_pt1 | contig 12142 bp, 7 predicted proteins | sample 5400061 | NCBI WGS metagenome assembly WNGA01 (sample SAMN13153366, study PRJNA577476) | soil metagenome | isolation source: 100 cm soil or saprolite under grassland replicate 2 | place: USA:California | collected 2016-06-15
CTTGCCGAGCGGAAGATGCGGAGCGCCGCGGCGGCTGGCGGCGGTAGCGGAGCGATGATCGCGCGGGGGATCACTCCCACAACCGCGGGTCCGCTCGAACACAAAACGCTGGAGGGTGTCGCGGTCGAGGGACGCAAGACAACGACGATCATCCCGGCCGGCCAGGTCGGGAACGAGCAGCCGCTGACGATCACGTCAGAAGAGTGGCGCTCGCCGGACCTGAATGTACTCGTGATGACGAGGCATTCGGATCCGCGGATGGGGGACTCGTCGTATCGCCTTCAGAACATCATCCGCGCGGAGCCCGACCGATCGCTGTTCATAGTGCCGGCGGACTACACGGTCAAGGACACGGGCATCAAGCGGATGCTGGAAGTCTCACGCAAGCAGCAGTGAGCACGCAGCGCTGAGCACTTACCCCTTAAGATCCGCTCAATCGCATGGTAGATTGAGCGGATCGCATGGCGCAGCGCAAGATTGATGTCGTCCTCGATTCGGTCCGGAGGCTGCTCCGCCTCGGCGCGACGGCGAACCTCGTCAACCTGCTCCACAAACAGCATCCCGCGGACCTCGCGCAGGTCTTCGCCGAACTCGGCGAAAAGGATCGCGCCAGCGCGTTCTCGCTTCTCCTCGAACGCAACAGCAAGCTCGCGATGGAGGCCCTCAGCGAACTGGGGCCTGAGGGAGGAGCCGCCCTCCTCGCCGATCGCTCCGCCGAGGAAATCGCGCGACTGCTGCACGACCTGCCGTCCGACGACGCGGCGACGATCATCGATAACCTGCCCGAGGAGCTGTCCGCCGCCGTCCTCGAACTGATCGAGAAGCGGCCCGGCGACGAAGTCGGCGAGCTGCTCGAATACGACGAGCAGACGGCCGGCCGCATCATGAATCCGAAAGTCTTCGCGCTTTCGGAGGACATGACCGCCGGCGAGGCGATTACGACCCTTCAGGGTGCCCGCGACGTCGAGATGGTCTTCTATCTCTACGTCGTCGATGCACGCCGCCACCTGGTCGGCGTCATCTCGCTGCGCCGGCTGCTGCTCGTTCCCCCGACGACGCCGCTCAAGCGGATCATGACGACCGACCTGACGAGCGTCCGGACCGACACGGACCAGGAAGAAGTCGCGCGTCTCGTCGCGTCGTACAACCTGCTCGCGATCCCCGTCGTCGATGAGGAAAACAAGCTGGTCGGCGTCATCACCGTCGACGACGTCATCGACGTCATCAAGGACGAGGCCACCGAGGACGTCTACCGCCTCGCCGGCGTCGCGGGGGACGATCGCGTGTTCTCGACGGCGAGGGAGTCGCTGCGCAAGCGCGTTCCCTGGCTCGAAGTGAATCTCGTCACCGCGTTCCTCGCGGCCTCGGTCGTCGCGCTCTTCGAGGGACGCATCCGTGATGTTCCCGCGCTCGCCGTCTTCATGCCCGTCGTTGCAGGTATGGGTGGAAACGCGGCGACACAAACGCTGACGGTCATCGTCCGCGCCATCGCGCTCGGCGAGCTGACCTGGGCGAACTCGCGGAAGGCGCTGTTCAAGGAGGCCGCGGTCGGCATCGGCAACGGCCTCGCGTGCGGGGTGATCGGCGCGCTCGTCGTCTGGCTCTGGAAAGGCGATGCGTGGCTTGGCGGGATTCTTGGCGCGGCCATGGTGATCAACATGTTCGTTGCCGCGACGGCGGGAACGCTGATCCCGCTGGCGTTGCGGGCGTTGAAGGTCGATCCCGCCCTCGCGTCGTCAGTGTTCATCACCACCCTGACCGACGTGTTCGGGTTCGCGTCGTGGCTCGGACTCGGCACGCTCTTCCTCAGGCACCTCCGGCCACCGGGATAAGATCAACTTTCAAGTTATGCCGGTCTATACCTCCGAAGCGCTCATCCTGCGCACGTACAAGCTGGGCGAGGCGGACCGGATCGTCGTGTTTCTGACGCGCGATCGCGGAAAGAAGCGCGGCGTTGCTAAGGGAGCGCGCCGCGCGAAATCCCGCTATGCCGGCGCGCTCGAGTCGCTCACACGCGCGGGCGTCGCGTACTACGAACGCGAGCTGCGCGATCTGGTCCGCATCAATTACATCGAACCGCAGCGCAGTCCGCTCGCCATCGTCGCGCGCAACAGCGACGATGCCGCTGCCCTCGGACATGCGGAATACTTCGCGGAGCTGATCGACGAGTGGGCGCCGGAAGGACATGCCGACGAGCGCCTCTATCGCCTGGGTTCGTCGGTGATCGACGCCTTCGCGGACGGCGCGCCCACCGAACGGCTCGCGCGCTACTTCGAGTTCTGGCTGCTGCGCCTGCAGGGTGTGTATCCGCAGTTGTCCGCATGCCCGGAATGCGGTGGTCCTTACGACGGCGGCGCGTTGATGCCCGCGCGCGAGCATCACTACGTCTGCCGCCGCTGCGCATCCGGCGGCGGGACGAGCCTCTCGATCGAGGCGCTGAAATTTCTCCGCAGCGCGGCCGCCGCCAGCCCCGAGGCGCTGGCGGGTATTCCGCTCGACCCCGGCTCTGCACGCGAGCTCGAGACCGCCCACCGGCGGCTGATTAACCTGCACCTGGATAAGGAGCTCAAGTCAGCTCGCGTGCTGCGCCAACTTCGCTAGGCGCGATCCTGCCCTCTGCACAATGCCCGACAGCGAGCGAAGCGAGCACCCGAAGGTATAATTGCTGGATCGCGTGACCTTACAGCAACTGATCTTCAAGCTATCCGAGTTCTGGGCGACCCGCGGCTGCCTTCTTCAGCAACCCCTCGACATCGAGATGGGCGCCGGGACGATGCACCCGGAGACCTTTCTGCGAGTGCTCGGGCCGGAGCACTGGAACGTCGCGTACGTGCAGCCGTCGCGGCGGCCGGCCGATGGACGCTTCGGGGAAAACCCGAACCGTCTCTTCAAGCACCACCAGTTCCAGGTAGTCCTGAAGCCCGCGCCGGACGAAGTGCAGCAGCTGTACCTCCAGAGCCTCGAAGCGTGCGGCATCGACCTGCGCGCGCACGACGTGCGCTTCGAGGAAGACAACTGGGAATCGCCGACGCTGGGTGCGTGGGGCATCGGCTGGCAGGTCCTCTTCGACGGGCAGGAGATCACGCAGTTCACCTACTTCCAGCAGGCGGGGGGCATCGACCTGGCCCCGATCTCCGTGGAGCTGACCTACGGGCTCGAGCGCTTCGCGATGGCGCTGCAGGACGTGGACAACGTGTTCGATCTCGAATGGGCGCCGGGTGTGAAATACCGCGACGTCCGCCATCGGGACGAAGTCGAACAGTCGAAGTACGCGTTTGGCCAGATTGACATGCCCAAGGCAGATCTGAACCGCATCCACCGCGAGCTGTTCGACCAGTACTCCGTGCTGGCGCAGACGCTGCTGCGATCGGAGCTGCCGCTGCCGGCGCTCGACTACTGCCTGAAGTGCTCGCACATGTTCAACCTGATGGACGCCAGCGGCGGCATCGGCGTGACCGAGCGCATGGCCTACATCCTGAAGGTGCGCCAGATGGCGGTCGCGATCGCGAAGATGTGGGCCGGAGTCGAGGAAAAGGTCTGATGGACCGCGAGCTCCTCCTCGAGATCGGCGTGGAAGAATTGCCGGCCGCGTGGCTGCCGGGACTGACAAAGCAGTTGTCGGAGAAGCTGACCGCGCGCTTGAAGGAGATGCGCCTGGCGCCGGACGTGCTTGTCGAGAGCTTCAGCACACCGCGGCGCCTGACCGCGCGCGTCGGACGCATGCCCGAACGGCAGGAGGATCTCGACGAGACCGTCACGGGTCCACCGGTGTCGGCGGCCTTCACGCCGTCGGGGGATCCGACGCCCGCCGCGCTCGGCTTCGCCAGGAAGCAGGGGGTCGCGTTCGAGGCGCTCGAACGCGTGAAGACGGAAAAAGGGGAATACCTCGCCGCGAAGAAGCACTTCCGGGGCAAGAGCACCGTTGACGCGCTGCCGGAACTGCTCGGCGGACTGCTGCGCGATCTGACGTTTCCGAAACAGATGCACTGGGACGCGATGCTCGAGGATGGGCACGGCGAGCTCGTGTTCGGCCGGCCGATCCGCTGGATGCTCTATTTATATGGAGGGCGTGTCGTCCCGTTCACGATCGGACGCATCGCGAACGCCGCGGGTTCACAGGTGCAGGAGATTACGACCGGCGCGGTGACGTATGGACATCGCTTCCTCGCCACCAGCGGACGTGCGGGACGAGCGGTCAAGGTTCGCACCTTCGACGATTACCGGGCGCGGCTGCCCGAGCACTTCGTCATTCTCGATCACGCCGAACGTCGCGACCGTATCGCACGCGAGCTGGAAACGAAAGCGCGCAAGCTTGGCGGACGCGTCCACCTGCGCGAGCACGCGGCGCTCGTCGACGAAGTCGCTGATCTCGTCGAGTATCCCGGCGTCGTCGCCGGGTTCTTCGAGCGCGGGTTCCTCGACCTTCCGCAGGAGGTGCTGACGACAACGCTCGTGCACCACCAGCATTACTTCCCGGTCGTCAACGAGAAGGGGCAGCTGAAGGAAGCGTTCCTCGCCGTCGTCAACACGCAGCCCGCCGACGAGCGCCGCATCGCGAAGAACGCCGAGCGCGTCGTCACCGCGCGTCTGCGCGATGCGAAGTTCTTCTGGGACGCGGATCGCCGCATCAAGCTGGAAGATCGCCGCGACCGGCTGCACACGATCGTGTTCCACAAGAAACTGGGCAGCTATCGCGACAAGGTTGAGCGCGTCGAAAAGCTCGCGCGAATAATTGCCGCGGACGTTTTTGGCGCGGCGGAATCCGCGGACCACGCGGCGCAGGCGGCGCGATTATCGAAAGCCGATCTCGCGACAGATATGGTCTTCGAATTCCCGGAACTCCAGGGAATCATGGGCGGCATCTACGCTCGTGAAGAGGGTCTGCCGGAACAGGTCTGGAAGGCGATTTATTACCACTATCTGCCGCTCGCGCTTGAACCCGACGCACCGCCGACAATTGGACCGCTGGGCGCAGCCGCGTTGACGTGGGCGGCGGTTTCTCTGGCTGACAAACTCGACACAGTTGTGGGCCTTTTCGCGATCGGTGAGAAGCCGACTGGTTCTCGCGATCCCTTTGGCTTGCGAAGAGCTGCGCAAGGAATCGTGAAGGTGCTTGCGGACTTGAAAGACTTGCGAATCGAGCGACCGTTCCAGGCCGACTTGTTCCGTCTTTGCCACGCCGCGTACGGACAACTTCCCGAGTCTCTCCAGACGCAGCCTGACGGTTGGCGCGCCTTAGGCCTTTCAACGTTCTTTGCAGAACGCGAGGCTCACTTGTTTGAGCGTCGCGGATACCGCGCAGACGACCACACTTGGCTGCTGCTCGCATTCAGGCGGTGTCCGAGTTTCGACCATCCGCCGAATTCAAGGCGCTCGCCGCGCTACTGAAGAGGGCGACGAACATTTCGAAGGAAACGGTATTCCTGGGCGATTGGATGAAGCTGGTGGACTACTCGAGGAGATCCGATGTGCCCGACGCCGAACGGCGTCTAATCGAGTTCATTGCGCCGCGAGCACACGCGGTGCATGAGGCGCGTATGAATGCGGACTATGGAGGCGCCGCACGCCAGATCGCGCAGCTGTATCCGTACGTCGCTAAGTATTTTGACGACGTACTTGTAATGGCGGAAGATCCCGAGATTCGTGCAACTCGCTTGCAGCTGATGGCCGGAGTGCGCGATCTCGTACTTAATCTTGCGGATATCGGGGAAATCGCAGGCGAATAGCATCATGGGTCAGATCTGATCGCGCCGAACCTAATGGTCCGGTCTACACATATCGGCCATCGAACATCGAACATCGGACCTCGGACCTCGGACATCGGACCTCGACACGTTAGGAGTGAAAGCACCGTAATGGCCAAGAAACTCGCGCGCAAGAAGTCGTCAACCAAGACCGGCAAATTTGTCTATTTCTTCGGCGGCGGCAAAGCCGAAGGCGATCGCACCATGAAGGACCTGCTCGGCGGCAAAGGCTCCGGCCTCGCCGAGATGACCAACGCAGGCCTTCCGGTGCCGCCGGGCATGACAGTCTCGACCGAAGCGTGCACGTTGTACTACCAGGGAGGGCGCAAGACGCCCGCCGCCGTCGACGCGCAGATGCTCGACAACCTCAAGCGTCTCGAAAAGACCGCTGGCAAGAAGCTCGGCGACGTCAGGAACCCGCTGCTCGTCTCAGTCCGCTCGGGCGCCAAGTTCTCGATGCCCGGCATGATGGACACGATCCTGAACCTCGGTCTGAACGACCAGAGCGTCGAGGGACTGAAGGCGAAGACGCGCAACGGCCGCTTCGCCTACGACAGCTACCGCCGCTTCATCCAGATGTTCGGCAACGTGGTCCTCGAGATCCCGAAAGACGTCTTCGAGCACGAGTTCGATGCCGTAAAGAAGGAGCGCAGCGCGAAGCTGGATACCGATCTCGACGAGGCTGCGCTGAAGGACGTCGTCGCGCGCTACAAGCAGGTCGTGAAGGCGAAGACCGGCAAGGACTTCCCGCAGGATCCGCTGACGCAGCTTCGCGGCGCGCGTGACGCGGTGTTCCGCTCCTGGAACAACGCGCGCGCGATCGAATACCGCCGCATTTACGAGATCCCGGACGCCATCGGCACGGCGGTCAACGTACAGGCCATGGTGTTTGGCAACTCGGGCGACCGGTCGGCGACGGGCGTGGGCTTCACGCGCAATCCCGCCACTGGCGCTAAGGAGTTCTACGGCGAGTTCCTCGTGAACGCACAGGGGGAGGACGTCGTCTCCGGCGTACGCACGCCGCAGCCGATCGCCGAGCTTCAGAGAGTGATGCCGAAGGCGTACAAGCAATTGCGCGACATCACGACGCGCCTCGAAAAGCATTACCGCGACGTGCAGGACTTCGAGTTCACGATCGAAGATGACAAGCTCTACATGCTGCAGACGCGGAGCGGCAAGCGCACCGGCTACGCCGCCGTCGTCATCGCGACGGATCTGGTGAACGAGAAGTTAATCACGCCCAAGGAGGCGGTGCTGCAGGTCGAGCCCGAATCCGTGTCGCAGCTGCTGGCGCCGATGTTCGATCCGGCCGAGTGGAAGAAGCTTCCTGTCGCCACCAAGGGCCTTCCGGCGTCGCCGGGCGCGGCGTCAGGCCAGGCGGTGTTCACCGCAGACGATGCCGTCGAGTGGACGCGGCAGGGAAAGAGGGTGCTGCTCGTCCGAAAGGAAACCGTGCCGGACGACATCCACGGCATGTTCGTCGCGCAGGGCATTCTCACGGCGACGGGGGGCATGACGTCGCACGCAGCGGTCGTCGGCCGCCAGATGGGCAAGCCGTCGATCGTCGGTGCGGGCGCGCTGGAGATCAGCGAATCGCAGCGTCAGTTCCGCGTCGGCGGACAGATTGTGAAGGAAGGGGAGTGGGTCTCGTTCGACGGCCTGACGGGCGAGGTGAAGCTGGGCCAGGTCGCGACGCAGCCCAGTGAAGTGCTGCAGGTGATCTCCGGCAAGATGAAGCCCACGGCCTCGCCGTTGTACAAGCGCTTCGAGCAGCTCCTCAGCTATGCCGACAAGTTCCGCCGTCTCGGCATCCGCGCGAATGCCGACCAGCCCGATCAGGCGGAAACCGCGTATGCGTTCGGCGCGCGCGGCATCGGTCTGTGCCGTACCGAGCACATGTTCTTCGGCGAAGGGCGGATCCCGATCGTGCAGCGCATGATTCTCGCCGACAACGAGGCGGATCGCCGCAAGGCGCTCGACGAGCTGCTCCCGATGCAGCGCGATGACTTCTACGGCGTGTTCAAGGCGATGCACGGCGAGCCGGTGACGATTCGCACGATCGACCCCCCGCTGCACGAGTTCCTGCCCAAGCGCGAGGACCTGATGGTCGACATCGCGCGGCTCGAAGCCACCAACGGCAACAAGCAGGAGCTCGAGGAGAAGCACAAGCTGCTGCGGCGCGTCGAGCAGCTCCACGAGTTCAATCCGATGCTCGGCCATCGCGGCGTCCGCCTCGGGATCACCTACCCCGAAATCACCGAAATGCAGACGCGCGCCATCATGGAAGCGGCCTGCCGGTTGAACAAGGAAGGGTTGAAGGTCGTGCCCGAGATCATGATCCCGCTCGTCGGGAGCGTGAAGGAACTGCGTGACCAGAAGGTCATCGTCGATCGCGTGGCGGCCGACGTGATGAAAGAGATGGGCATCAAGATCACATACCTTGTGGGGACGATGATCGAGGTGCCGCGCGGCGCCATCACCGCCGACGAGATCGCGGCCGATGCGCAGTTCTTCTCCTTCGGCACGAACGACCTCACGCAGCTGACCTACGGCTTCTCGCGCGACGACATCGGCAAGTTTCTCGGGGCCTACCAGGACAAGAAGATCCTGGACAAGGATCCGTTCGCGACGATCGACACCGTCGGCGTCGGGCAGCTCGTCGACACCGGCGTGCGCAAGGGACGCGCGACGCGGCCCGATCTCAAAGTTGGGATCTGCGGCGAGCACGGCGGCGACCCGTCGTCGATCCACTTCTTCGAGAAGGTGAAGCTCGATTACGTCAGCGCTTCGCCGTACCGCATCCCGGTGGCCCGGCTTGCCGCGGCGCAGGCGGCGCTGCAGGTAAAGGTGGGAGACTGATCCGATGGTCCGGATATTCGCGCACGTCAACGGGAAGACGAGCCAGGTCGATCAGATCGATCAGGCGTGGCTCGCTCCCGGGAGCGGCGTGACCGTCTGGGCGGACCTGCTGAATCCCTCGGACGAAGAGGGGAGACACTTGCTGGCCGACGTCTTCCACTTCCACGAGCTGGCAGTGGAAGACGCTGTCTCGGCGCTCCAATATCCGAAAGTCGAATCCTACGGCGATTACCTCTACTTAATCCTCCATCGCATCGATTTCGAGGCGCGGGAGCATCGCTTCCAGACCCACGATGTCGACTTCTTCCTCGGCCCGAATTACCTCGTCACCATTCATACGGGGGACTCGCGCTCATTCGAGCAGGTAACGAACGTCTGCCAGCGCAACTCGATGGCGCTCGGCGAAGGAGCATCGGCGCTGCTGCACCGCATCATCGATGTGATGATCGATAATTACCAGCCGGAAACCGATCAGTTGAGCGAGCGGCTGGACGAGCTCGAAGCGAGAGTGTTCGAAAGCGGCAGCCCGAACCTCGCCAAGAACATCCTCAACTTCAAGAAAGACGTGTCCTCATTGCGTCGCGTTGTTCAGCCGCAGCGCGACGTCGTCGGACGGCTCGCGCGGCGCGAGTTCCCGTTCATCGACGAACAGATCGCGTACCGCTTCCGCGATGTCCACGATCATCTCGTCCGCATTGCCGACGAATCGATGTTCTTCCAGGATCGCATCACCAGTCTGCTCGACGCAAACCTGGCAACCGTGTCGAACCAGTTGAACAGCATCATGAAGATCCTGACGGTCATCGCGACGGTGTTCATGCCGCTGACCTTCATCACAGGCCTTTACGGCATGAACGTGGACCTGCCGCATTTCGGCTTGGGCGGCGAGCTGATGTTCTGGGTCCTGATGGTGATCATGACCGGGGTCGTCGGCTCGATGCTGTACTTCTTCCGCAAACGCGGCTGGATTTAGACAATTTGGAAATCTGGGAATGTGGAAATTTGGAAATCTAGATCGTGGCAAAAATTCACCGGCTTGCCCCTGATCTTGCGAACCAGATAGCGGCGGGCGAGGTCGTCGAACGTCCCGCATCGGTCGTCAAGGAACTCGTCGAGAACGCGCTCGACGCCGGCGCGCGGCGCATCAGCATCGCCGTCGAACTCGGGGGCAAGAAGTTGATCCGCGTCGAAGACGACGGGGAAGGCATGGACGCCGACGACGCGCGGCTGGCGATAGAGCGTCACGCGACGAGCAAGATCGCGCACGCCGAGGATCTCGGCGCGATCCGGACGCTCGGCTTCCGCGGGGAAGCGCTGCCGAGCATTGCCTCGGTCTCGCACTTCACGCTGAGAACGCGCGCGCGTGGCACGCAGAGCGGCACCGAGATCAAGGTGAATGCCGGCACGATCGCCTCGGTCCGCGAGGTCGGTGCGCCGGAAGGCACATGCATTGAAGTCGCGGATCTGTTCTACAACCTGCCCGCGCGACGCAAGTTCCTCAAGTCCGACACAGCGGAGACGACGCAGATCTCGCGGGTTGGGACGCAGCTCGCGCTCGGCTATCCCGAGGTCGGCTTCACCGTCGTCAGCGGCAGCAGGACGCTGCTCCAATGTCCGCCGGCCGGCAGCCTTCGGGATCGCTTCTTCCAGTTGTTCGGCGACCGTCCCGATCTCGTTGAAGTCCGAAAGGAAGCGGCGGGCCTTCATATTGAAGGATTCGTTGCCGCGCTGGGCGACCAGGGGCCGACGCGCGGTGCGCAGAACGTCTTCGTGAACCGGCGGATCGTGAAGGACCGCACGATCGCGCACGCGATCATCGAGTCCTACAGCGTCGCGACGATCAAGGAACGCAGTCCCGAGGTGCATCTGTTCATCCAAATCGCTGCCGATCGCGTAGACGTGAACGTCCACCCGACCAAAGCGGAGGTTCGCTTTCTGGAGCAATCGCTCGTCCACCAGGTCCTTCGTCGCGCCTTGGGTGACGCATTGGGCCAGGGCCGCGCGCCCGAATTCCAATTCGCCGCCGTTCCGGCACCGCCGCAGGAACCGCTCGCGACGTCGATCCCGGGAATCCTCTCCGGTGCGCAAGTCGGTAACCGCTGGGCGGAACCCGAGCCTCGATCGGGGATTCAGGATCAGGGATTCACGATTAGGGATTCAGGATCAGGGATTAGTGATCAGGGATTCATTCCTGAGATCCGTCCGATGATTCCGCTCGGTCAATTTCGCGACACGTTCATCATTGCCGTGGACGACGAGGGGGTCGCCATCATCGATCAGCACGTGGCGCACGAGCGTGTGCTATTCGAGCAGGTGATGGAGCGCCTGACGGCGGGACGGATGGAGAGCCAGCGGCTGCTGACGCCGATCCTGATCGAACTGTCGCCAGGCCAGCGCGAGGCGCTGAAGCTTCACGCGGTGACGCTCGAGCGCCTCGGATCTCGATGCACTCGGCGGCGGTGTCGGCGTGGAAGATGCCCTTCGGAAGATCGCGGCGACGATGGCGTGCCACGCGGCGGTGAAGGCGAACTATCCGCTGACGCTGGACAAGATGCGGTACATCCTCGAGGAACTGCGCCGGACCGCGTATTCGAGCGTCTGCCCGCACGGCCGTCCGGTCGTGCTGCGTCTCACGCGGCGCGAGATCGAAAAAAACTTTCAGCGGATTTGACTTTCGAGCTCAGCCGTATGCTGATCGTGCTTGACGTCAGAGCCACATCCGTTTAACCTGCAATCTCCCAGCAAGTTGTAAGTCCAAGCGATAAAGGCGCCGGCGAAAGCCGGACGCAATGCTGTTCGTGCGCAGCTGCCGAACTTGGAGTGTTCATGCCCCGAGGCCTGATTCCGGTACTGTTCTTCGCGTTCTCGGCCATCATCTTTTTCAGTCTCGGCAACCTGATTGCCGCGCGCTCGGCGAGCACGAGCGAAAACGATCAGATCGCCGCACTCCGCGCCGAAGTCGGCGCACTGAAACGGCAGCGGACGGACATTGCGCCGACGAGCGGCCGCACCGAGTCGGTGCCCGCAGGCGCGATGGACGATCACAGTCGCGCCGCGATAGTCGCCGACATCAAACGACAATTGAAAAACGAGATGGGCCTGTTGCCCGTCCGGCTGCTGCGCGAGCGGCGCGAGAGCTTCGTCGAGCTGTATTCGTACGACATGACCGGCGCGAGCAACTACGGCACCGCCGGTTATCTCGGGCACGGATACTTCGTCACAGTGAAGCACGGCGTCGTGGCGCTCGGCGACCAGCCGGAGTCGCGCCGCATCACCTCGATCAAGATCATGGTGAACGGCCGCGCCGTAGCCGCGAAGGTCGTCGACACGGGTGATGCGCAGGTCGAGGTGGACCCTGGCGACTGGGCGATCCTGAAGGTAAAGGAACCGATCGATATCCCCGCGCTCGACGTGAATCTCTCGTACGCGTTCGATTTCGCGGATCCAATCTTCCGTCTCGGCAACGATTACTCGAAGGGCATCATCCTCGCGACCGGTTACGTCGGGCAGAAGACGTCGAATAATCTGGTGACCTGCCT
>WNGA01010659.1_pt1 | contig 12140 bp, 10 predicted proteins | sample 5400061 | NCBI WGS metagenome assembly WNGA01 (sample SAMN13153366, study PRJNA577476) | soil metagenome | isolation source: 100 cm soil or saprolite under grassland replicate 2 | place: USA:California | collected 2016-06-15
GGACGCGTCATCCTCGGCGTGGGCATCGCCGCCGATGCGCCGGCCATCCGCCGGGAGTTCGCGGCCGTGGGGGTGCCCTTCGCGCGCCGCGTCGGCCGGTTCCTCGAGATCCTCGAGATCTGTCGCGCGCTGTGGTCCGCGGACGGCGTCAGCTTCGCGGGCAAGCACTTCACGCTGGACGACGTCACCGTGGAGCCGAAGCCGCACCGCCGCGGCGGCCCGCCCATCTGGATCGGCGGCAGCGGCCCGACGGCGCTCCGCGAGGCCGCGCGGTTCGACGCGTGGTTTCCCACGGGGCCCAGCGTCGAGTTCTTTGCCGAGCACTTCCCGCGCATCCAGGCCGCCGCGCGCGCGGCCGGCCGCGCGCCCGAGGCGGTGAGCGGGGCCGCGTACGTCACGCTGGCCCTCGACGCGAACCCCGTCGCCGCCGAGCAACGGCTGCATCGCTTCCTCGAGACGTACTACGCGGCGCCGGCCAAGACGATCCTCGCCCGCCAGGCCTGTTACGCCGGACCGCTCGAGGGCTGCGTCGAGTGGCTGCAGCGCTGGATCGACGCCGGCGCGCGCCACATCTCGCTGCGCTTCGCCGGGGGCGATCAGCTGGCCCAGGTCGACGAGGCGGCGTCCCGCCTCCTGCCGCGGCTCACCCGCGGCTGATCCGCGGCTGCGGTGCCGGCGTTTCTCGCGCTGAACGGCGGCGCCGTTCTCGCGGCATTCGCCGTGGCCGTCGCGCTCGGGCTCGGCCGTCCAGCCCCTCGGCTCCTCCTCGCCGTCGTCGCCGGCTATCTCGTCATCGCGCATTCGGCGGTGCTCGCGGCCGGACTGGCCGGACATCTGACGGTCCCGGGGCTGACCACGATCGTTGGCGCGATCGATGCCGGCGCGGTCTGGCTGCTCGTCCGCGTGCGCGCTCGCCTCCCCGACCTCGGCCCCGACGGCTCGACGGACGAGCCACGCTTCACGACGGTGACGCTGTTGCCGCCGCTGGCGGCGATCGGCAGCGCGCTCGTCTGGGTGTGGCCGCATCTGTTCCATGCGACACGCCTCTGGGTCTGGGACGACTACACCTACCACATGGTGTATCCGGCCCTGTGGCTGCGCGAGCACGCGATCGCCGCCGCGACGCCGCCCACGGCCTTCACGATGCAGGCGTGGTTTCCCCTGTCGGGCAGCGTCGTGGCGGCGTGGTTCATGGCGCCCTTCTCCGGGTCGCGCGGCGACGCGCTGGCGTGGGTGAGCCTGACGGGCATCGTCTACGCGGGCATCGTCGCCGTGGGCGCCGTCGAGCTGCTCGCGCGTCTGGGATGTCGTCGCGGCGCGTGGGCGGTGCCCGTCGTCCTGCTCGCGACGTCGCGGCGGATCGAGATCATGGCCTCGAGCTTCTCCGACGCCGACCTCGCCCTGGCGGCAGCGCTCTTCGCCGCCTTCGTGTTCGCGGTCCCCCGGGGCGAGCGCGAGCGCCGGGCCGACGTCGCCGTCGACGCCGCGTATGCGGGACTCCTCAGCGGGCTCGCCCTCGGCGTGAAGGTGAGTGCCGCGCCGGTCGTCCTGATCGTCCTGGGCATGCTGGTGCTGCGCGCCCGGGGGCGGGCCGCCGAGTCCAGACGGCGATCGACGGTCGGGGTCGTGTCCGCCGTCGTCGTCGCGTGGATCGCGACCGGCGGCTACTGGTATGCGCGCAACGTCGTCCACACCGGCAATCCCGTCTATCCGGCCGCCTTCCTCCTGTGGCCGGGCGTGAGGTTTCCCGAGACGACCCTGATCGAGTACGCCCATCGCCACGGTCTGCCCCGCGCCGTCGCGGACGCCCTCGCCGTTTACATGAGCTGGCCGCTCTCGCATGGACTCCTCGCGGTGATCGGGTTGCTCGGTCTCGCCGGCTGGCTGACGCTGCGCTGGCGGTCGAGCCCTTCGGCCCGGCGCGTCTTCGCGGCCGGTGCCCTGATGATCGTCGCCACGATGCTCCTGTTGCTGCCGGCCGCCCCGTTCTCCGCCGGCAACGCGATGACGTTCCGTTCCGGCTTCGTGCACTGGGACAGCATGCGCTACGTCGGGCTCGTGCCCGTCCTGGGCTGGGCGGCGCTCGGATTCCTGATCGACGCCGGCGCCGGCGCGCGATGGTGGCGAACGCTCGCGGCCGCCGCGATCGTGGTCGTCGCCTGGCTGACCTCGACGACCGCGGCCGGCACCGCCGGCCTGGCGGCGCTGGCCGCCGGTACGGCGCTGCTGGCTCGAGCCCTGCGCTTGCCCTGGCCGCGTCCCACCCTTCGTCGGGATGCGCTCGCGACCGCCGCCGTCGCCATGATCGTGGCCGCGATCGTCGTGTGCACGCACGACACCAAGGCCACGGCCACCGGCGCGTCCATCGTGGCCGATCCGCTCTTCGGTGGGGCCGCGGCCGTGCTCGATCGGCAGCCGCCGGGCACGCGCGTGGCGGTCTTCGGCGACCAGTGGGTCTACCCCGCGTTCGGGGACCGCCATCATCTGCATCCGGTCCGGCTCGACCGCGACGGCCGGATCGCGTCCGCTCCGATCGGCGATGAGATGGCGCCGGCGAGTGTCACCGTCGATCCGGCGACCTTCCGCGCGAACCTGCGGGCGGCCGGCGTGGGGATCGTCGTCGTGGTGCATCAGCCCCACCCGGGTCGCGCGCCGGACTGGCCCACGCAGCACGCCGCCCTCGGCGCCGCCACCGACGCGCGGCTGCTCCATCGCGATCGTGCGACCGCCGTCTGGAAGCTGGGCAAGGGGTCAGACTTTGACTCTTACCTATCTTCGCAGGAGCCGGGTGACGTCGGCACATCCGTCAGCCGAAGATAGGTAAGAGTCAAAGTCTGACCCCGGTTACACTACCCGCCGGCAAGGAGGAGAAAATGTCGAAGACGATGACGCTCGCCGCCGTCGCCCTGCTCGGCGTCCTCGCGGCCGCGCGGCCGGCGCCGGCGCAGACGACGACGCTCACCATGTCCTCGTGGGTCTCGCCGCAGCATCACGTGACCCTCCTGCTGCAGAGCTGGGCCACCGAGGCCGAGAAGGCCACGAACGGTCGCGTGAAGTTCACGATGCTCCCCAAGCACCCGTCGGCGCCGCCCGGAACCTTCGATGCGGTGCGCGAGGGGCTCGTCGATCTCTCGTACGTCACCGCGAGCTACACGCCGGCGCGGCACATCCTGCCCCTCATGCCGGAGCTGCCGGGCAGCGGCGACACCTCGCTCGTGAACTCCGTCGCGTACTCACGCATCCACTGGAAGTACTTCCAGAAGGTCGGCGAGTACAAGGGCGTGAAGCTCCTCGGCGTGTTCACCCACGGTCCCGGGCAAATGTTCACCAAGCGGCCGATCGGCGGCATCGGCGACGTGCAGGGCCTCAAGATCCGCACGGGCGGCGGCGTCGCGGAAGCCGTGGCCAAGGCGCTCGGCGCGTCCGCGTTCGTGAAGCCCGCGCCCGAGTCCTACGAGCTCCTCAAGTCCGGCGTGGCCGACGGCGTGTTCTTCCCGCTCGAGGCCGTCGCCTCGTTCAAGCTCGAGACCGTCCTCGAGCAGGTCACGCTCTTTCCCGGCGGGATGTACAGCTCGGCCTTCGGCTTCTTCATGAACGAGGACAAGTGGAACAAGCTGCCGAAGCAGGACCAGGAGGCCATCGAGAAGATCTCCGGCGAGCACATCGCGCGGATGGCCGGGCTCTCGTGGGACGAGGCCGACCGCAAGGGCCTGGAGGCGGCCCGAAAGGCCGGCATCAAGATCGTGACCCCCGACGCGGCCTTCGTCGCCGAGGTGCGGAAGCGCTCGGCCCCCATCATCGAGGACTGGATCAAGAAGGCCGGCGCCAAGGGTCTCGACGGCGCCAGGATCCTCGCCGAGTTCCACGAGGAGCTGAAGAAGGTCGTCCCCGGGAAGTGAGCGCGCCACCGCCGCGGTGGAAGCGCGACGCCGACGCGATCCTCGGCGTCGCCGCCTCCGCCGTCCTCCTCGCCATGATGCTGCTCACCGTGGTGGACGTCGTGGCCCGCTACGGCTTCAGCCGCCCGGTGCGCGGCGCCTTCGAGGTCACCGAGCTGATGCTGCTGGTGCTGATCTTCGCGGGGCTGCCCCTCGTGTCGTTCGCCGACGAGCACGCCGTCATGGATTTCATCGATCGGCTCCTCGGCGTGCGGGCGCAGCGCGGGCTCGAGCGCGCGGTCCAGGCGGTGTGCGCGGCGTTCATGTTCCTGCTGGCTTGGCTCGTCTGGCTCAAGGCCGATCGGATCTGGGGCTACCGTGACGCCACCGATGTGCTGCGCATCGTCTACGGCCCGTTCGTGTACTTCATGGCGCTCACGTGTGCGCTCGCCGGCGTCATCCACCTCTACAAGGTGGTCGAGCGCCGATGATCGAGGGCCTCGTCGGCCTCACCCTGATGATGCTGCTGTGCTGCCTGCGCATTCCCATCTCGTTCGCCATGGCCATCGTGGGCATGCTGGGCTACGCCTACATGCGTGACTGGAACTGGACGGTGGCCTTCGCCATCGTCCAGACCAAGATGTACGAGACGGGCCGTAACTACACGCTGTCGGTCGTCCCGCTCTTCATCCTGATGGGCAACTTCGTCACCCGCGCCGGGATGTCGCAGGAGCTGTTCCGCGCGGCCTATGCGTTCGTCGGCCATCTGCGGGGCGGACTCGCCATGGCGACCATCTGGGCGTCGGCGGGGTTCGGCGGGATCTGTGGCTCCTCCATCGCCACCGCCGCCACGTTCGCCAAGGTCGCCTACCCGTCGATGAAGAAGTTCGGCTACTCCGATCGGCTGGCCGCCGGGGTCGTGGCCGGCGGCGGCACCCTCGGCATCATGATCCCGCCCTCCACGATCATGGTGATCTACGGCGTCTTCACCGAGACCAACATCGGCAAGCTCTTCGCCGCGGGCATCATCCCCGGGATCCTCGGCGCGTTCCTGCTCTGCGGCGCCGTCGTCTACATGACGTGGCGCGATCCCGCCTCCGGCCCGCCCGGTCAGCGCTCGAGCTGGTCGGAGCGCCTGCTCGCGCTGAAGGACGTGTGGGCGGTGGCCGCGCTGTTCTTCTTCGTGATGGGCGGGATCTATGTCGGGATGTTCACCGCCACCGAGGGCGCGGCCATGGGCGCCTTCGGGGCCATGGTGTTCGCGCTGTGGCGGCGCGCGCTGACGCGGCGGACGCTCTACGCGGCGCTGCTGGAGAGCGCGCGCACGACCTCCATGCTCTTCATGATCCTCATCGGCGCCCTCATCTTCGCCGAGTTCATCAACATCACCACGATGCCCGCCGACCTCAAGGCCTTGGTCACGCGCTTCAACGTCAGCCCCACCATGGTCGTGGCCGCCATCTGCGCGATCTACGTCGTCCTCGGCACGGCCATGGAAGAGCTGTCGATGATCCTGCTCACCATCCCGGTCTTCTTCCCCGTCGTCGTCCACCTGGGCTTCGATCCCGTGTGGTTCGGCATCATCATCGTCTGCGTGGTCGAGATCGGCCTCATCAGCCCGCCCGTGGGCATGAACATGTTCGTGCTGCGCACGCTCCTGCCCGAGGTCAGCACGGCCACGGTGTTCAGCGGCGTGCTGCCGTTCATGTGGGCCGACGTGGTGCGCCTGGCCCTCCTGGTGGCGTTTCCGTGGCTCAGCCTGTGGCTGCCCAGCATGATGCGCTGACGATGCGGATCCGCACCTATCTGCTGGTCTTCGCCATCGCGATCTTGCTGCCGATGATCGCGTTCGCCGTCGTCGCCGTCCTCGCGATCGATCGCCAGGAGCGAGCCGCCGTGAAGCGGGGTGGCGTGGAGACGGCGCGCGCGCTCATGAGCGCGATCGACCGCGAGCTCGGGGGATCGCTCGCGACCCTGCACGCGCTGGCCGCCGCGCGGAGCCTCGAGCGGGACGATCTCGCCAGCTTCGCCGACGACGCGCGGCGGGTGCTGGCCAGCCAACGCCACTGGCGGGCGATCATCCTCCTCACGCCCTCCGGACGGGCCGTCGTCAACACGTCCTTTCCGATCGGCGCCCCGCTGCCCGACGTCGTGGACGGGGAGTCGTTCGACGCGGTGCTGCGCACGAGAGGACCGGTGGTGGGCGCCATCGTGCCGGGCCCGCAGAAGCAGTACGCGTTCGCCGTCCGCATCCCGGTGACCCGCGACGGCCGCCTCGTCTACGTGCTCACGGCGGCCCTCGAGCCCGCGGCCATCGCCTCGATTCTCCAGGCCCAGCAGATCCCCGGGGACTGGGTCGGCACCGTGTTCGACGCGCGGCGGAACATCGTGGTGCGTACCCGCGGCACCGAGCAGTACGTGGGACGGCCGGTCTCGCCGGAGTTCCTCCGGGTACTCGAGACGAGCCACGAGGGATGGGCGGTGACGCACACCCTCGAGGGCACGCCCGTGTACACGCCCTTCAGTCGCTCGGCGGTCACCGGATGGGGCGTCGGGATCGGTATTCCCCCGCGCGCCATCGACGCGGCGCTGCGCCGCTCGCTGTGGACCATCGCGGGCGGCGGCCTCGCGCTGCTTCTGGCGTCCGTGGCCCTGTCGACGCTGGTCGGGCGGCGGATCGCGCGCCCGATCGTCGCGCTGGCCGTGAACGCGAAGGCGTTCGCTGAGCACGCCGACGCCGTGCCGCCGACCCCGAGAGGCGATCTCGCCGAGGCCGACGCCGTCGCGCGCGCGCTCGCCGAGGCCGGTGCGCTCCTGCGCGCGCGCGCCGCCGAGCGGGACGCGGCGCTGGCGACCGCGGAGGCGGCCCGCGCGCAGGCGGAGGCGGCGAGCCGGGGAAAGGACGAATTCCTCTCCGTGCTCTCGCACGAGCTGCGCACGCCGCTCAACGCCGTGTACGGATGGGTCCGGATGCTCCGGCGCGACCAGATGGACGCGGCGACCCGGGAGCGCGGACTGGACGCCATCGAGCGCAACGCCGCGGCCCAGGTCCGGCTCATCGAGGAGCTGCTCGACATCTCCCGCATCGTCACCGGTAAGCTGCGACTCGACCTCCAGCCCGTCGAGCTGCCGGCAGTGGTCGCGGCCGCCGTGGAATCGCTCCAACCGGCGGCCCAGGCCAAGAACCTCCGGGTCGACGTCGCGGTCGCCGGACCGTTGCCGCCGGTCACCGGGGACCGCAACCGTCTCCGGCAGGTCGTCGCGAACCTCGTCTCCAACGCCGTGAAGTTCACGCCCAGCGGCGGCCGGATCCGGATCGACCTGCGCCCCGGCGGCTCCCGGGTGGAGATCGCGGTCAGCGACACCGGGCAGGGGATCGCGCCCGAGCTGCTGCCGCACGTCTTCGACCGGTTCCGCCAGGCCGACAGCTCGACCACGCGCACGTTCGGCGGGCTTGGCCTCGGTCTCGCCCTCGTCCGGCACGTCGTGGAGCTGCACGGGGGCACGGTGGTGGTGACGAGTCCCGGCCCCGGCCAGGGCGCGACGTTCCTGGTGTCGCTGCCGACCGCGATCTCATGAACGGTCTGCCGCCGGAGATCGCGCCCGTTCGTCCCGGCGAGCGACTCGACTGGACGGCCCTCGAGCGGTGGCTGCGCCCGCGGCTGGCCGACGTGCTGCCCGGTGCCGACGGGCCGCTCGACGTCTTGCAGTTTCCGAACGGCTCGGCCAACCTCACCTACTTGCTGCGCGTGGGCGCTCACGAGCTGGTGCTGCGCCGGCCGCCCATGGGCCAGATCGCGCCCGGCGCCCACGACATGCGTCGCGAGTACAAGGTGCTGTCGCGGCTCTGGCGTCATTTCGATCGCGCGCCGCGCGCCTATCTCTTCGGTGACGACCCCGCCGTGCTCGGCGCCGACTTCTTCATCATGGAGCGGCGGCGCGGCGAGGTGGTCCGCGCCGAGGTGCCGCCGTCGATGCTCGGCCACCGCGACGTCGGCTGCCGGATCGGGTTCGCCCTGGTCGACGCCATGGCCGACCTGCACGCGCTCGATCCGGCCGCGTGCGGGCTCGGCGACCTCGGCAAGCCGGACGGCTTCGTCGAGCGCCAGGTCAGCGGCTGGGCCAGGCGCTGGGCGCTGTCCAGGTTCGAGGATTCGCCGGCGGCGATGGAGCGGTTGCACCAGCGATTGGTCGCGGCCATGCCGGCGATGAGCCGCGTGTCGATCGTCCACAACGACCTGAAGCTCGACAACTGCCAGTTCGATCCCGCGAACCCCGATCGGGTCGCCTCCATCTTCGACTGGGACATGGCGACCCTCGGCGACCCGTTGATCGATCTGGGGACACTGCTCAACTACTGGCCCGATCCCTCCGATCCTCCGGAGGCCTCCCGGGCCAGCTATCCGGGACTGACCCGGCTCGGCCTGCCGACGCGCGCCGAGATCACCGCGTGCTACGCGGCACGGACGGGCGTGGACATCGCCGCCGTGCGCTGGTGGGAGGCCTTCGCTTTGTGGAAGACCGTCGTCGTCGTCCAGCAGCTCCACCGCCGCTGGGTCCGAGGCGAAAGCACCGATCCCCGGATGGCCCACATCGCCGACCGCATCCCCGCCCTGATCACGGCGGCCCTTGGGGTCAGACTTTGACTTTTACTTATCTTCGGAGGAGCCGAGCGGGGCCTGGCATCCCACGTGCTGAGATGGCATGGCGCGGCGGCCGCGACTCTTTGCCCCGGGACTGCTGTACCACGTCATCGCGCGAGGCAATCAGCAACAACTGACGTTTCTGACCGATCTCGACTACCAGGCTTATCTCATCCGGCTGGCGACGTATCGGCAGCGATACGGCGTCGTGCTCTACGCGTACTGTCTGATGCCGAATCATGTTCACCTGCTCCTGCAGACGTCCGAGCCGCCGCTCGCGAAGTTCATGCAGGGATTGCAGCAGTCGTACACGCAGCGGTTCAACCGCGTGTACGGCAAGGTAGGTCATCTCTTCCAGGGCCGCTACAAAGCCATTGTCTGCGAGAGGGATGAGTACCTCGCGGCCTTGATCCGCTACATCCACCTCAACCCGGTACGGGCTCGATTGGTACGAGACCCTGAAGCGTATCCGTATAGCGGGCATCGAGCGTATCTGACCGTTGACCGGGCGGGGCTGATCGACCCGGGGCCAGTGCTGTGCACGCTCGGCGGTGTGCGGGCGTACAGACGGTTTGTCCTGGCGGGGATCGGCTCGGGGCACGAGCAGCGCTACTATGAAATCGAAGATCAGCAATTCCTCGGCACTAGTGGGTTTGCCCAACGAATTGGGCAGCAGGGCGCCCTGCCATCCGGCACGCTGCCCAGAAAACCGTTGGACGCGGTCGTCGCGGAGCTGGCCGACCGGCTCGCATTGAATGCGAGCACGCTGCGAAGTCCGGACCGCAGTCAGCGAGTGATCAGCGCCCGTGCCGCCGTGAGTTTCGTCTTGGTGAGGCGGCTTGGATATCCGGCCGTCGACGTGGCCGCCGCGCTCGGCCGCGATACCAGCACGATCAGCAACATCGTCTCCCGCCTGGGGCGCCGCCTCGAATCGAATGACGCCGCCGCTGCGGACGTGGCCTGCCTCAGCCGAAGTAGGTAAGAGTCAAAGTCTGACCCCGTAGGTGTCGGGGGGGATCGGGGTCGCGAGTGCGCGGCGGTAGATGATTTCCATCGCGGCGCGCAGCGGGGCCACCGACGCCTCGGCGGTCGCGTACCGGCTCTCGAGCGTGGCCCACTCGGTCTCGACCTCGGCGAGCAGCCGCGCCTCGTCGACCCGCGTGAAGCGTCCGTCGCGGAGCGCGACCTCGCCGGCTACCATCGCGAAGTCGAGCCCGGCGCCACGCTCGGCGTACACGAGCTGCCTGACGGGATCGCTGAGCGGGGTGAAGGGCAGCGTGTCGAGCCGGTAGGCCACCACGTCGGCCAGCGCGCCGCGCTCGATGACGCCGAGGTCGGCGCCGAAGCCGAAGGCGCGGGCGCCGCCCTGGGTCGCGGCCGCCAGGGCCTCGTGGGCGGACAGCCACGCCGAGTACTCGTCGCCGCGGAGCTTGGACAGCGCGGCCGCGGCGCCGACCACGTTGAGCATGTTGAGCGACACCGTGGAGCACGCGCCGTCCGAGCCCAGGCTCACGTTGACGCCGGCGTCGAGCAGCGCGCGCACGGGCTGGAGCCCGGAGCCGAGGGTGAGGTTGCTCCACGGGTTGTGCTGGGCGGTGGCGCCGGTCTCGGCCAGCGCGCGAATCTCGCGCGGGTTCAGCCACACCGCGTGGATCAGGCTCGTGCGCGGGCCGAGGAAGCCGATCCGTGCGAGGTACTCCACGATCGGCACGCCGTAGAACTCCAGGCCCGTCACCACCTGCAGCCGCGTCTCCTGCACGTGCGTGATGACGGGCAGGTCGAGCTCGTCGGCCAGGCGCGCACACGCGAGCAGGAACTCCTCGGTGCACCGCTGGGGCGCGGACGCGGAGACCAGCGGCCCGACGCGCCTGGCGCGCGGATGGCGGGCCGTCGCGAGCTCGCGAACCAGGCGGAGATACTCCTCGGGGGTCGGGCGCGGCAGCGCGCGCATGCGCTGGCGCAGATCGGCCGGCAGCGTGTCCGCGTGCGGGAAGCTGTCCACGAGTGGCCGATCCATCATCGCGAAGCCGACCAGCGCCCGCACGCCGACGTCCTCGTACGCCTGGAGCGCGGCGTCGATCTGATCGCGCTGAATGGCGCCGCCGAGGGCCAGGTCATCGACGAGACAGGTCGCACCCGTCCGCAGCGACTCGAGGGCTCCCAGTGCCGTGCGCAGGTACACGTGACGCGGCGTGAGCGTGACCGGGATCGGCGTGCGCACGTAGTGCTGCCACAGCTCGAGCGGCAGGTTCTCGGTGCGCCCGCGCTGGAAGTGCTCGTGCGAGTGCATGTGGCCGTTGATGAATCCGGGGACGAGCAGCCGGCGCGGCAGCTCGATCACCGCGTCGGCGTCGCCGATCGCGCCGGCCGGCTCCAGGGCGGCGATGCGCTCGCCCTCGATCAGCACGTCGAGCGCCCGGCGCTCGAAGCCGAGGCGGGCGCCCCGCAGCACGTACACGCCGCGCAACACCGTGCGCCTCATCGCGTCCTCCTCGTCGGCGCTTGCACGCCCGGGCGCGCGCCGCGACAATCGGCAGCATGCATGATCCCACGAGCGACGCCGGCTACATGGATCTCGCCCTCCGCCACGCCGAGGACGCCTTCGCGCGCGGCGACTGGCCGGTCGCGGCCGTCATCGTCCGCGACGGCGCCGTGCTGGGCATTGGCCAGAACCGCCAGAACACCGAGGCCGACATCACCTGGCACGCCGAGTTCGATGCGCTCCGTGTGGCCGCCCGCGCGTACGGCGCCGGGCGCGTGACCGGCGCGACCGTCTACAGTACGATGGAGCCCTGTCCCATGTGCGCGGGCGCGATGAAGCTCGCCGGCATCGCCCGGCTCGTCCTCGGCCTGCGGCACGCCACGCTCGCGCGGACGGAGCTCGGCGCGTACGCGATCGAGCCGTTCTGCCGGCTCGTCGGCTACGGGCTCGACCTGACGCTCGGCGTTCGCGAGGCCGAGTGCCTGTCGCTGCGGCGGCGCTGGGGCAAGGACGCCGTTCGCCATTCCTAGCGCAGGTGCCGGGAGACCCCGGTCAGCCGTTCGAGGACGAGGATCAGGATCAGCGAGGCGGCGATGAGGACGCCGGAGGTCGCCGCCGCCCGGACGTCGAGGTTCGATTCGATGATGTGCCACATCCGGATGGGGAGCAGCTCGCTTCGCGCATCGGACAGGAACAGCGAGACCGCGACGTTGTCGAACGACGCCATGAACGCGATGAAGGCGCCGGCGGCGATGCCGGGCGCGATGAGCGGGAGGGTGACCGTCCGGAAGCTGAACCACGGCCGCGCGCCCAGGCTCCGGGCGCTGTCGAGCAGCGCGGGGTCGAGCTGCAGGAGGCTCGCGGAGGTCGTGCGCAGGATGTACGGCGCGCAGATGGCCACGTGGCCGATCACCAGCGTCGTCCGCGAGAGCCCCGTGCCCAGGAGGTTGAAGAGCACGAGGAGGGCCAGGCCCAGGGCCAGCGTGGGCAGCATCAGCGGCGACATGAAGACCGCGTCGAGGACGCGGGCCCACGCCGCGCGGCGGCGCGCCAGCGCGAGCGCTCCGGCCACCGCGAGCAGCGTGGCCACGGCGGTGGCCACGGCCGCGACCTCCAGGCTGAGCTGGGCGGCCGCCA
>WNGA01025997.1_pt1 | contig 12140 bp, 7 predicted proteins | sample 5400061 | NCBI WGS metagenome assembly WNGA01 (sample SAMN13153366, study PRJNA577476) | soil metagenome | isolation source: 100 cm soil or saprolite under grassland replicate 2 | place: USA:California | collected 2016-06-15
TGCAGCGCTCCCGGCGGAACGATGAGATCAGCATGCCGATGCCTCTACGGCACTGTCAGTACCTTGCCCCGAATCAGCACGCGTGACGGTTAACGTTCGAGTACGAGTGATCGACACGCGCCCGCGCGAAGAAGGAGCGGCAAATGGAGACTGAGGACGACCACGTCATGCAGCCAAACGAGGAGGCGACCGTGTCGACTCCTGAGACCGATGCTGGCGCGGCGACGACCGATGCGCCAGCGGTTATGCATCGCGACCTCGCCGAGTGGCGCGGCAGGGATCTAATCGATCGCAACGGTGAGAGAATCGGCAAGCTCGAGGATGTCTACTTTGATGTAGAGAGCGACGAGCCCCAGTTTGGGACAGTGAAGGAGGGCTGGATTGGCCGCCATCTCACATTCGTGCCGCTTGTCGGAGTGACGATCGGGCCAGATAGCTTGCAGGTTGCGGTGTCCAAAGAGCAGGTCAAGAGTGGATGCAAGTCAGGTCGCGGCGTTCCGCGCGATCGTTGCGCGATCGACCGTTCCCATTAACGTCCGCTCAACCGGGCCATCCACCGGACTGTCCAGTCGCCACCGAGTCGCCTGCCCACGCCGGAACCCCGCAGGAAGTGCGGGATTCGGCTCAGTGAGCGGAGGGGGAGGGATTTGAACCCTCGTCGGACCCAAGAGCCCGAAACGGTTTTCGAGACCGGCACGAACATGCCGATTTGCAGGCATTTTATGTTTCGTTCGCCAGGTTGTTCGCCAGCCGGGGAGACGTCGGCGTTGCCGTGTTCTCCAGACTGACAACGCTGGTTGGCCACACGCGAAGCCCCGGCAGCACCGCGAGATGAACTTCTGGCTGGAGCGAAGCCGCTACTCCTGAACAGAGGACCCTCGCGCAGTCCTCTGCAACGTTGCCAGCACGCGCTTCGGCGTTAGGTGTGCCAATCTCAGACCGGACGAGGCGACCTGAGCCTGCGCCGGAGCAGGTGCGCTGGCGCGGAGTGAGCCTGCGTCTGCGGCTCTGGAAGCGGTCGTTCTGTCGCTGGTTTTTCTGGTCTGAAGTGGGTAGAACGTGGGGGTCAGTTGCCGATGCCTCGGGGGAGGTTGCCGGTGGTTCGCGCGTGGGTCTGTTTGCTCTTGCTCATGGGGGCGGGGCTGTGCGGCGTTGCGGCTGCGGGCCCTGTTGGCGCGGACGACGCGGTCGGCTTTCAGATCGGCCATTCGCACGCGGGCTCCCAGCCGAGTGACACGCTGGTGCCGCCGTTGCGGCAGGCGTGGGCGGTCGATCTGCCGGCGGCTCAGACGAATCCGCAGTTCTCGTATCCGTTGATCGTGGCCGGGCATGTGTTCGTGACTGGTTGGCGGTATGGGCAGCCTGGTTCGTTGACGGCGTTGGCGCTGGCGAGCGGCTCGGTTGTGTGGGGGCCGATCGACATCGGCGGTGACGGGCATTGGTCGGCGCTCACGTACGACAACGGCGCGGTCTATACGGTCGTCGGCGACGGGACGGTGAACGCTGTTGACGCGGCCACCGGCGCCGTGTTGTGGACGCGGGCTCTCGCGGCGGGCGTGCACGCGGAGCCGGCCGCGGGGAGCGGGGCGGTCTATGTCGCTACCTCGTCCAGTCTGGTGGCGTTGCGCGAGAGCGATGGGGCGCCTTTGTGGTCGCGCGCGATCGCTACGTCCTCGTCGAACACGCCCGCGGTCGTGGGCGGACAGGTCTTCGTCTCGGACGGGCCGGGGGCCGCGCTCGCGTTTGACGCGAGCGGGACGCAGCTGTGGAGGCATGTGGGCGGGACGGGCGACGCGCGCGCGGTCGCCGTGTATCAGGGGCGGGTGTTCGTGCGGGATAGCAGCGATTGGTCGAAGTCGCTGATCCTCGACGCTGCGAGCGGCGCTGCCGTCGGCACGTTTCGTTCGCAGTCGATTCCGGCGTTCAGCGGCAACCTGGCGATCGAGCTGAACAACGGCGTCCTCAGCGCTCAAGATCTGACGAGCGGCAACACGGTCTGGACGTTCACGGGCGACGTCGGGCTCACCGTCACTCCGATCGTCGTCAACGGGTACGTCTATACCGGCTCATGGGACGGCGAGCTGTACGCGCTCAACGCGGCCACGGGCGCGGTCGTCTGGATGGCGGGGACGGCGAATCTGCCCGCGGGCAGCGAGACGGGTGCGAGCGCGCCGCTGCTCGGCCTGGCGGCGGGGCAGGGCTATCTGGTCGTGCCGGTGTTCTGCCAGCGCTGCAAGAACTCCGATGGTGGCCCCTACGAGCTCGTCGCGTATACGACCGGCTCGGGGGTGCAGAGCGCGGCGGCACCCAACGATCCCTTCTCGGCATCGGTGCCGCTGGCGGCGAATCCCGGCTCGTTCGGCGGCAGCAACGTCGGCGCCACGCGCGAGACGGGGGAGCCCGACCATGCCGGCGCCGCGGTCGGGCACAGCGTCTGGTACAGCTTCACCGCTTCCCGCGACGGCTTTGTCGACCTCACAGTCCGCTCGGAGACGCTCCCGATCCTCGTCGCGGCCTACCGGGGTGGCGGACTGCAATCGCTGATCACGGAGGCAGCCGATGCGGGCCTGACGGCCGGCAGTCCGCATACGAGTCGGATTCAACTGCCTGTGAACGCCGCGACCACTTACCGCTTCGCGATCGACACGACGCGAGCGGTCACGGGCTCGCCCGCGACCGGCTCGTTCACGCTCGACCCGATCTTCCAGCCCGCCGACCCGGTGCTCAGCTGGACGGCCGCCAACGATTATTTCGCCCGCGCCTTGCTGATCCCGAACGGCGTCACCGCCGCCGACTTCTACACCCTGCACGCGAGCAAAGAATTCGGCGAGCCGAACCATGCCGGCAACCCGGGCGGCAACTCGGTCTGGTTCGAGTGGACGGCGCCCGCGAACGGCACCTTCACTTTCGCCAGCCACGCGGCGAGCTTCGACGTCTTGCTCGGGATCTACACCGGTTCAAGCGTCTCGACGCTCACGACCGTGGCCGGGGCGGCAGCGCCGGTCGGCGCGCACGACGCCGCCGTCAGCTTCAGCGCGAAAGCGGGCCATACCTACATGTTCGCGGTCGACGGCAGAGACGGAGCGAGCGGCACCGGTGAGCTCACGATCACCGCCGGCAGCAGCCCCCCGGCAAGCGCAACACCACCGGAGACCACGATCACCGCCGCGCCTCCGGCAACCACGAGCTCGAGCGGGGCCAGCTTCTCCTTCGTCTCCTCCGCGTCCGAGTCGACCTTCGCCTGCTCGCTGGACGCGGGACCGTTCACCCTTTGCAGCTCGCCCGCCGCCTACTCCGGCCTGGCGGTCGGCGTGCACAGCTTCCAGGTCAAGGCCGTCGATCCGGCCGGCACCAGCGACCCAACACCGGCGAGCTACAACTGGACGATCGAACCGCCGCCGCCGCCACCCGACACCACGATCACCTCAGCACCACCGGCTACGACGACCGCCACCGACGCAAGCTTCTCGTTCGTCTCCTCGCAGCAGGACTCGAGCTTCCTCTGCTCCCTCGACGACGTCCCGTTCACACTCTGCGCGTCCCCGGTCAGTTACTCCGGCCTGGCCGTCGGCACGCACAGCTTCCAGGTGAAGGCGGTCGGTCCGGCCGGCAACGCCGACCCGACCCCGGCGAGCTACACGTGGACGATCGAGGCGCCGCCGGAGACGACGATCACGGCCGCGCCGCCGACGACGACAACCGCGAGCGACGCGTCCTTCGCCTTCGTCTCCTCCGCGCCCAACCCGAGCTTCAAGTGCTCCCTCGACGAAGCCGCATTCACCCCCTGCAACTCGCCTGTCGGCTACTCCGGTCTCGCCGTCGGCGCGCACACCTTCCGCGTCCAAGCGATCGACGCACACGGCAACGTCGACCCGACTCCCGCCAGCTACGGCTGGACGATCGAGGCGCCTGTTCTCCTGCCACCCGAGACCACAATCACGTCCGGACCGCCGTCTGCAACCACCGCCAGCGAAGCGAGCTTCACCTTCGTCTCCTCGGCGCCCTTCTCGACCTTCACGTGCTCGCTCGACGGGTCCGCCTTCACAGCCTGTACCTCGCCGGCGAACTACTCCGGGCTGACCGTCGGAACGCACAGCTTCCGCGTCGAAGCGATCGACGCCGTCGGCACTCCCGACCCGACGCCGGCGAGCTACAGCTGGACGATCGCGGCACCGCCAAGCACGCCCCCGCCAGAGACGACGATCACCAGCGCGCCGCCAGCCATGACGAGCTCGACCGATGCGGCTTTCTCGTTCACCTCGTCAGCGCCCAACGCGACGTTCGAATGTTCACTCGACGGAGTCGCCTTTACACCCTGCGGCTCACCCGCCGGCTACACGCAGCTCGCAGTCGGCTCGCACAGCTTCCGCGTCGAAGCGATCGACCCGACCGGAAACGCCGACCCCACGCCCGCCAGCTACACCTGGACAATCACGGCTTCCGTGAGCGGCGTCCACGGCGCGACCACGACGCTCCGCGTGCGCATCCTCGGCCAGCCGATCGTCGGACACCGTCTCCACGCACTCGCCCGGCCCCGGAGCAACCACCTCAGCTACCGCTGGAAACTCTGCACCGGCAGCCGCTGCTCCTCGATCCACGATGCAACTCGACCGTCCCTACGCGTTCGCCGGGCCTGGCTCGGCGCACGCCTCCGCGTCACCGTCACCGCCCTCGTTAGTGGCGGCCGCGCAAGCGCGGTAACCGGCCGCGTCCGCACTGCCCCGTAGCTCGAGCGAGTCAGCGGTTCGCGCCTATCGTCGGTGACTGACACGGGCTTGAGTCCAGGGCCCGCGACGTTACGAGCGACATCGTCGCCGCGCCGAGCTCGTCCGAGATTTCGGCTAGCTCATTCTGGCCGAGTGTCAGCGTCCTTGACGATCAGCGATTTCACCGCTGCACGCTCGGTGTCAAGCACGTGGACGGCGCCGGCCTCACGTTCGGCTGAAGCCGAGCCGTCTCCGTCAGCGCGTTAGCCACGCCGCCGCAACGCGGGCGGCAGCGCCCGCCGTTTAGCCGACGGCGACGAGGCAGAGCATGACGCTCGGGCCTACGCCGCTCCCGATGCGGAAGCTGATCCCATCCACCCGGTGCCGGCGCTCGAATCGAACGACGATTCGCCAGGGCTTGAATCAGACGAGCGCCTGCTACTACTCGCAGCACCGGCCGAGGTGCCGTCGGGTTCGCGCCCTCGAGCTTCAGGTGCACGACCCGTTGTTCGCCGCGCACGGTGAGCAGGATGGTGCGATTGGCGTCGTGCCGCGGTGCTTCACCGCGCGAGCGCCTGCGCGAGCCGTTCCAACCGGGCGCTGCGGGAGCCCTTGACGAGGACGACGTCGCGCGGGCTGAGCAGGCGTTTGAGTGCTTGTGCGGCGGTGGTCGTGTCGGGGAACCAGCGGCAGTGGGTGTGGCCGGCGGCGCCGTCGAGGTAGGCGTGGGCGCCGGGCCCGACGGCGACGAGGAGGTCGATCCCGAGCTTGGCGGCGTGCCGGCCGGCGTCGGCGTGCCAGCGGAGCGCGCCGGGGCCGAGCTCGGCCATCTCGCCGAGCACCGCGACCGCACGGCCGCCGTTGCGGCGGGCGGCGAGTGCCTCGAGTGCCGCCGCCATCGAGAGTGGGTTGGCGTTGTAGGTGTCGTTGATGAGCAGGCAGTCGTGCGCGAGTGCCTGTTCTTGTCCGCGCCAGGGCGAGAGCGCGACTGCGGCGGTGCTCTCGCCGATCCGTGCGAGCGGCAGCCCGAGCGCGGCGTAGGCGGCGAGGGCAGCGGCGAGCGTCAGCCGGTGGTGGAGGAGCCGGAGGTTGGTGATGAAGGAGACGCGCTCGCCCCGAACCGAGAACGCGGCCTGGGTCGTCGCCGCGCCCGTCTGCCAAGCGAGCGGGTGGACGTCCGCGTGCGGGTCGAGGCCGAAGCGCCACTCGTCGAGATCGCTGCGCCGGTAAGGGTCGAGCAGCTCGGCATCGGCGGGCAGGACGAGTGGCGCCCCGGTTGGCAGCGCCGCGATCAGCGCCGCCTCTTCGGCGGCCACCGCTTCGAGGCTGCCGAAGGACTGGAGGTGCTCCGGCCCGACCGCGCTGATCAACCCCAGGTTGGGTGCGGCGATCCGGCAGAGGTTAGCCAGCTCGCCGGGCGCGCCGGTGCCGAGCTCGCAGGCGCAGACGGCCGTGTCCGGCTCGAGCAGCGAGAGGGTGAGCGGGACGCCGAGCTCGTTGTTGTAGCTGGCCGGGCTGGCGACGACGGGCAGGTGCGGCGCGAGCAGCGCCCGCAGGGTGTCCTTGGTCGACGTCTTGCCGGCCGAGCCGGCGATCCCGACGACGCGCGCCTGCGAACGCTGACGCACGGCGGCGGCGATCTCGCCGAGGGCGGTGAGCGAGTCCTCGGCCTCGAGCACGGCGAACTCACCGGCGCAGACTTCCGGGTCGCGTGCGCAGAGCGCGGCGACAGCACCGCGGGCGGCCGCGTCTACGGCGAAGCGGTGTCCGTCGTGGCGCGAGCCGCGGAGACAGACGAAGAGCGCACCAGGGCCGGTGAGGCGCGAGTCGGCGACGATGCTCGTGATCTCGAGGTCGGGGTCGCCGCGTGTGAGCGTTGCGGCGTCGATCTCGCCCAGGCGGAGCGGGATCATCGGGCGACGGTCTCGATTGCGGCCTGGAGCGCCTCGGCGAGCGGCTCGAGCGCGAGCCGGTGTTCAGTGCCGGCGGCGACGCGGACGAACGGGTCGCCGCAGGCGGCTCGGGCGGCGGTCAGGTAGACGCGGGTGGTGTCGAAGCCGAAGCCGCGCCGCGACGCCTCGGCTACCGCCGCCGCGACCAGCGCCTGCTCCCGCTCGAGATCGCCGGCGCGCCGCCTGAGGACGATCGAGAGGCAGCCGCCGCGGAAGCCGAGCCGGGCGGTGGCTCGTGCGCACGGATGGGAGGGAAGGCCTGGATAGACGATCTCGACCGAGGCCGGCGCCCGCTCGCTAAGGCGCTCGGCGAGGAACTCCGCGTTGCGTTGCAGGCGCGCGAGCCGGCGCTCAAGCACCCACCGGTCCGGTCGAGGAAGCGCGTGCACGGCGACGTCGGCGACGTTCGTGCCCAGGTGCTCGCGGTAGCCGGAGAGCAGCTCGGCGTCGTCGGCGCGGGCGACGATCATGCCGGCGTTTGCCCGGTCGAGCCCGAGCTGGGCGTACTTGAGCAGGCTCTCGAACACGAACAGCCGCACCGACTCATCGGCGAGCGCGAACGGTTGGCAGCCGACCGACAGGCCCGTGTTGTCCACGACCAGGTAAGTGGCTGTGCCGCGGAGGCGCTCGAGCACCGGCCCGAGCTCGGGCACCGGCATCCAGGTCGTGTTCGAGAGCGAATCGAGGAAGATCGCGCCCGGGGCGAGCTCGCCGATCACGCGCAGCAGGGCGTGCGGGTCGCGCTCGTCGACGAGCCGCAGGCGGCCGGGCAGCGCCCGCTCGAGCAGGAGCCTGCTCTCGTGATACAGCCCCGCGCCGGCCAGGACCGGCCCCTGGAGCTTCCCCTCCATAAGCAGGAACCAGAGAATCGTCGTGAAGGCGGCCATCCCGCAGGTCGTGAGCAGCGCGCGTAGCCCCTGGGGGCCGTCGACCAGCTCCTGCCGGTAGAGGTGCTCGTAGGCGTCGGCGTCCAGATGTCGGTCGCGCTTGTAGTCGTTCCAGTGCGGTCGGATCCGGCCGGCCTGGCGCCCGGCTGCCGGCAGGACGGAGTGCGCGAACGAGGGCGACTGCCAGTCGGCGGCCCCAATGAGCGCCGCTCCGACCCCTTGCTCTGCCCGCAGCAGATCGGCCAGGGCCGCCCGCTCGGCGGCGAGCTCGCCGACAAGCCGCCGCGAGGGCGGCTCGCGGCGTGCGCGCTCCCGCAGCGAGCGCAAGCGCACGGCCGTCGCTTGGTAGCGCTGGCGCGAACGGGACAGCTCCTGCAGGAGCAGGTCGCGCGTCCGCCCCTGCAGCGGCGCCGCGGCGAGCTCGAACGCCGCTTCGTCCAACGTGGCGTCGGCACTGCGGCAGATGAACAAAAGCTCCTCGAAGTCGGCGCGCAGATCGGCCAGCGCCTCCGCCAGAAGCGGCCAAGAGACCGCCGCGGAAGGACGGGTGCCGGCGGCGAGCGCGCTGACGCTCACAGACCCACTACGTCCAAGCAGCCGCCCCGAGTCCCCCGCGGCGCGATCGCGCAGGGACTCCATCCGCGTCCGCCGGCGTAAGAGAGGCGTGCGAACGCTCACGGCGCCCGCCCTCCTGCTCGACCGCGATTACGAACAGTGCGGCTGGAAGAGCTGATCGAGCCGCTGAGGCCGGTTGGGCTGACGACGCCCGAGCGGCTTCCGCCCGCGCAGCTCGACGCGCGCATTATCGGCGTCGCCTTCGACTCCCGCGCTGTCCGTCCGGGATCGGTGTTCGTCGCGCGCAGCGGGACGAAGCTCGATGGCCACGCATTCATTGCCGAGGCGGCGGAGGCGGGGAGCGCGGCGATCGTCGGGTCGGCGCCGCTGAGGCCGGAGGTCGAAGCGCTTCTGCGCACGCGTGCAATCGCGTACCTGCGGGTCGCCGACCCGGCGGAAGCGCTCAGCCAGCTCGCGGCGCAACTGAACGGCCGGCCGTCGTCGGCGCTCAGCGTGGTCGGCGTCACCGGCACCAACGGCAAGACCACCGTCGCGACGCTGCTCCACCAGCTCTTCACTGCGCTCGGTCATCGCAGCGGTCTGATCGGAACGACCGGCATCCGCATCGTCAACCGGCTCCTTCCCAACTCGCACACGACGCCCGATCCGGTCGAGCTGCAGCGACTGCTCGCCGAGATGGTGCGCGCCGGCTGCCGCTACTGCTTCATCGAGGTCACCTCGCACGCGATCGACCAGCGCCGCATCGCCGGCGTCGACTTCGCCGGTGGCATCTTCACCACGCTCGGCCACGACCACCTCGACTATCACGGCACGCTCGAGGCGTATGCGCGGGTCAAGCAGCGCTTCTTCGCCGACCTGCCCGCGAACGCGTTCGCCCTCACGAACACCGACGATCCGCGCGGCCGCTTCATGGTCGCGACGACCCAGGCGCGGGTCGGCGTCTACGGCTCCGGCCCCGAGGCGCTGCTGCCCTGGTCGGTCGAGCGCTGCGACGAGCATGGCATGCAGGTCCGGCTCGGGCCGCACCGCGTCCGCACCAGCCTGCTCGGCGAGCACAACGCGGGCAACCTCGCCGCCGCCGTCACCGCCGCGACGCTGCTCGGCGAGGACCTCGAGCGCGTCCTCACGGTCGTGCCGGCGCTGCGCGGCGCCCGCGGCAGGATGCAACGCGTCCTCGCCGCTCCGGTGCTCGGGCTAGTCGACTACGCCCACACGCCCGAGGCGGTGCTGCTCGCCCTTGCGGCCGGCCGGCGCCTCCGCCCCGGCGGCAGGCTGGTCGCCGTCGCCGGCTGCGGCGGTGACAGAGACAGCATGAAACGGCCGGCGATCGGCGCCGCGCTGGCGACTGCGGACGCCGCCGTCTTCACCTCCGATAACCCGCGCTCGGAGCAGCCGCGGGCGATCGTCGCCGCGATGCTTCGCGGCGTCACCGCCGACCGCCGCCCGCGCGTCCACGTCGAGCTCGACCGCCGACGGGCGATCGAGCTCGCCGCTCGGCTCGCCCGGCCCGGCGACATCGTGCTCGCCCTGGGCAAGGGTCACGAGACGGGCCAGCAGATCGGCGGGACGACCCACCGCTGGGACGACGCCGCCGAGCTTCGGGCAGCGCTCCTTGAGACCGTTCGCGACGGCCACGCGACCGCGATCTGCACGCCGTGACGCGGGCACTCGCGAATGCGCTCGTGCTTCTCGCCCTCACCGGCGGCCTCGCTTCCGCCGCCGCAGCGGCGCCCGACCGCGCACCCGCGCGGTTGCTGCTCGGACGCTCGCAGGAGCGTCGCCCGATCGTCGCCCTTCGCGTCGGCGATCCGCAGGGGACGCGCGTGCTCGTCCTCGGCTGCATCCACGGCACCGAGTGCGCCGGCATCGCGATCGCCCGAGCGCTCGAACACGCGCACACGCGCGCCGACCTATGGATAGTCCCGAACCTAAATCCCGACGGCTCCGCGGCGGGCACGCGGCAGAACGGGCGCGGCGTCGACCTGAACGCGAACTGGTCGTCGCAGTGGCGCGGCGGCGGCCGCCCCTGGGACGTCTACTACCCCGGCCCACGTCCCTTCTCCGAGCGCGAGACGCGAATCGCACGCAACCTGATCCTCCGCATCCATCCGCGGGCGACGATCTGGTTCCACCAACACATGAACCTCGTCTGGGCCTTCGGCCCGAGCACGACCGCCGGCCGCATCTACGCCCGCGCCGCCCGGATGCGCTTCTACCACCACCACTGGCTCAACGGCACCGCCACCAACTGGCAGAACCACCACCTCCCCCGGACGGCATCCTTCACCGTCGAACTCCCAGCCGGCAGCCTCTGCCCCGCAACAGGTACGCCGTCAGACGCGCGCCGTGCTCACGCTCGCCGCCGCCCTACGCCGCCCGACCCACGCCTGATCGGCCGCCGCGCGCCGAGCCGCATCCGTCCCGGCCCCACAGCAAGCTGATTACCGGCGCACGTGGAGGACACCGTTGCGGGCGAGGAACCCGCCGGCGAACACACTCCCGTGAGGATAGGCGACGCCGCCGCACGGCCGGCACCACACCAGCGTCGTGTAGGCGCCGGGCCGGACGCGCGGTACGCGAAACCAGAGCCGCCAGACACCGTGACGGTCACCGACGAGCTCGCCGAGACGGTGGCCGGCAAGCGCTCTGCGCGGCGGCCCGTCCACCACGCCCGTCGGCGCGCGGGCCAGCGGGATCAAGTAGACGGTGATGCCAGTGCGTCCTGGCACGGCCGGAGCGATCCGCACCAGCTGAAGAACCCCGACACGCTCTCCTGGCCGCGCGCTCGTGCGCGTGAACACGGGCGCGACAGCAGCCGACGCCCCCGCGACCAGGACGAGGCCGACAAGCAGCACGACCGCGAGCAGCCGGGCGCGCACACCCTCAATTACACCGCATCACGGACGCTCGTTCCAACGGTCGCCCGGGCATCCGAGGTCTGGGCGGTGACGGTGTCAGGGACAGCGAGGGCATTGGGGCCGCATGCGCCTTACACAAGGTCGCGAAACTTGTCTCGCTCCGTCATCGGCGGATGCTAGTCGCGCGCCTCGACAAAGCGTCTCCGCGCGACCTCTCCGTCGCCCCTTCGCGGACGGTGTACTCGCCCACTCAAATGTCATTCTCGACATCATGTGCCGTCCGGTGAGCAGCACAGACTCGGGCGGCGGCTGACCGACATTCGCGATGTCGCCCGAGCGCTGATCGGCCAGCGTTGTGTCGCCGCCGCCGACCGAGACCGTCGAGCGTCATGCGAGCGTCGCGAACCGCACGCGAGGTCACAGCGATCGCAAGACGGTCGAAGCCCAGCGCGTCGACGCGAACTCGAGGGCGAGCCGCGACCGCCGCTTGCTCTCGTGCGCCGGCAAAACGTCTGAAAAGAGTGCGAATCGGCTCCTATTCGTTCGCCAGTCGTTCGCCAGTGAGCACGAAAATCAGTAGACGCTCGCAGACGTTGGTGGATTCCGGTGGACTGGCGATTGCGGTCTCTGAGACCGGCGCATCCGTGAAGCGGAGCGCCTTCCAGCGGCGCTCCGATTCGTTGAGCGGAGGGGGAGGGATTTGAACCCTCGTCGGACCCAAAAGCCCGAAACGGTTTTCGAGACTTCCGCCAACCTAGCAATTTGCAGGGGTTTTTACGTTCGTGCGCCAGTTCGTGCGCCAGTTTCTCACGCACTTCGAGTTGGCTTTGTCGTCAAGGTGACAACGGCCGCAAACCTCGGTTGATGGATGAGTCTGTGTCCGCACGTGTTCGTCCGCTGCCTCGCACAAATCGCCGGCTGTTCCGTGGGGCTTACTGTAAGCGTTCATCGTGGGTCAGAAGAACGGGCTACACGTGGGGCTGATCGGCGCAGGACGGATCGGTGCCTTCCACGCTCGTACCCTCACAGAACTCGCCGGGGTCGCCTCGCTCGCGATCACCGACGCGGATCCCGGGCGGGCCGAGCGCGTTGCCGAACAGGTCGGCGTACGACGGGTCGAGACAGTCGAGGCGCTCGTCGAGTCCAGCGTCGACGCGCTCG
>WNGA01010664.1_pt1 | contig 12138 bp, 5 predicted proteins | sample 5400061 | NCBI WGS metagenome assembly WNGA01 (sample SAMN13153366, study PRJNA577476) | soil metagenome | isolation source: 100 cm soil or saprolite under grassland replicate 2 | place: USA:California | collected 2016-06-15
GTCCTCCAGGCTCTGGGCCTTATTGTTGTAGGACACCGTCAACTGAGACACGATGTAGTTGCTCCACGCCGAGTTCACCCTGGCGGAGTAGAGCGACCCGCCACCTGACTGGAACACAATCGGATCGGCGTCGTTGTTCTGATGCGAGGTGTACTGCATGCGGTCGTAATGATAGAAGGCGGACAGCTCGTGCTTCTGGGTCAGTTGGCCCGTCACCTTGACGTACGGGTCCGTCGTTGTCCACGGATTGTTGAATGGCGTAAAGTCGGGCCTGAACGTTTGCAGGTTCTTCAAGTCGCTCGCGGCGCGGCTGATGCCATTCTCGTCGCTGGCATACCGGTACGATGAGAAGAACCACACCTTGTTCTCCTGTATGGGACCACCCAGTGACAGGTCGAGATGCCGAATCGATTCGGCCTTGGGCAGCCCTCCGGGAATCCGACCGCCGCTGCTGTTGTCGGCATTCCACTTGAGTGGCATGTAGGTGAGGCTGGCGCCGCCCTTGAACGTGTTGCCGCCGCGTGGCGACACGATGTTCATGTAGATGCCGGTGGTGAGTGGCGTGAACGCCTCGGCGCCGCCCGCGCGGACCTCAACGTCGCCAACAGTCTCGGTGCTCATGCTCGATCGGGCTGGCGCAAAGTTGCCGAAGGATGTGAACGGCGCACCGTCCAGAGCGGTGAAGCCGCCCCACTGGCTGGATCCCAGGAAGTAATAGATGCGGACACCGCTTCCGTCATTCGCCTGCCCAGAACCGATGCCCGGCAGCATGTCCAACGTATCGGTGAAGACGGATCGAGCGGTCACGGGAGCTGCGCGGAACAGCTCGCCGGTGATCGCGTACGAGGTGGTCGACTTCAGGGTTTCGATCATCGGTGATTCGGCGCGCACGGTGATGTTTTCCGCGACGGTCGCCAGCTGCATGTTGATGTCGACAGCGAACGTGGTGCCGGCCCGTATCACGATTCCTTCCTGCCGATACGAAGCGAAGCCCTGGAGTTCCGCCGTCAACACAACCGTCCCTGGCGGCAGGTTCACAATCCGGTAGTAGCCCGAAGTGTCTGTTACGGCAGTCACCTGCGTGAGAATCGCCGCGCCGGTGACGGTCACCGTTACGCCAGGCAGCACTGCTCCCTGTTCGTCTTTGGCGTAACCTATCAGGCCGCCCAGGTCCGTCTGGGCGTAGGCTGGAAGCGACATCAGCACCGACCCCGCAAGCACCGAGGCGAGAAACGTGCGTTTCATCATTCAACTCCCTCCCGGCCGTCGGGCCGATCCTGATCGCGATCTACTCGGGCGCGTGCCGCATACTCTATCAATCCAGATGCAAGTGCTCAAACCTTCGTGTGCTCGACCAATATTCTCGGCGGCAGTCGTGATCACAGTGATGTGGACGGCGGTAACCGCCATTGCGCAGACAAGCGCTGCTCCAGGACCCGCGCCGTTCACAGTCGTCGAAGCGACGATCGACGACGTGCAGGCGGCGCTCCGTGCGCGACAGGTGACGTGTCGCCGCCTCGTCGACCTCTACCTGGAACGTGTCCACGCCTACGATAAGACCGGTCCTGCGCTGAACGCGGTCCAGACCATCAACCCGCACGCAGTACAGGAAGCCGAGCGACTCGATGCTGCGTTTTCGGCGAGCGGACCGGTCGGACCGCTCCACTGCGTGACCGTGCTCGTCAAGGACCAGATCGATACGAGCGACATGCCGACGACGCACGGCTTCGTCGGATTCAAGGATTTCGTGCCCGCGTCCGACGCCACGATTGTGACGAGGCTGAAGCGGGCAGGCGCGCTGATTCTCGGCAAAGCCACGATGGGCGAGTTCGCGTCCGGATACCTGAGCTCAGCGTCGGGCCCGATCCGGAATGCGTACGATCCACGCCGAAGTGCGAGCGGGTCGTCAGGCGGAACCGGATCCGGTATTGCCGCCAGCTTCGCGACAATCGGCATCGGCGAAGATACCGGCGGATCGATTCGAGGTCCGGCTGCCGTCAACAACGTCGTGGGACTGAGACCCACGGTGCCGCTGGTGAGCCGCCAGGGCATGAGTCCAGCGCGACCCAGCACAGATACATTGGGGCCGATCACACGCACCGTTCGCGACACCGCCATCGTCCTCGACGTCATCGCCGGCTACGACCCCGCTGACCCCGTGACGGCGTCTGCCGTCGGACAGACGCCGGCCTCGTACACCGATGCTCTTGTTCGCGATGGCTTGCGCGGTGCTCGCATCGGCGTCATCCGACAGCCAATGCACGCCACATCCGATCCAACGTCGGAGGATTACAAGAAGGTGCGCGCGGTGTTCGACAGAGCCGTTGGAGAATTGCGGACGATTGGCGCTCAACTGGTTGACCCAATCACGATCCCGGATCTGATCGATCGCCTCAACAAGGCCTTCGACGCGAACGTATTCGAAACCGAAGCGGCGATGAACAAATATCTCGCCGAGCACCAAAATGCGCCGTTCAGAACACTTCGGGAGATCCTGATCTCGGGCCGCATGGTTCCATCACGAGCGCTGACGCTGATTGGCGTCGTCGGAAAGTCAACCGACGATGTCGGCTATCTGCAAGTTCTTCGAGTTCAGGAGGAGACGCGTCAACTAGTCCTCGCGCTGATGGCGGACCAGAAGTTGGACGCAATCATGTACGCCACTTTCGATCATCAGCCCGGCATCATGGCAGGTGACGTCATGACCCGATCCGTTGTCGAGGATTTTGCGGGCATCGGAAACAACCGCCGTCTGAGCCCGGTTCTCGGCTTCCCTGCCGTGACCGTACCGGCCGGATTCACCTCGGACGGAGTGCCGGTCGGAATCGAATTCATGGCGAGGCCCTTCGCCGAGCCGATGCTATTGAAGATTGCGTTTTCGTACGAGCAGGGAACACAGCATCGCAGACCGCCGCAGTTGACTAGCAGCGGTCCGCGATGATTGTTGGCGTCCTCACCTGTCGGTCGGGCTCACCGCAGGACCCGCCTTCAGCGTGACTGCGTCCCACGGACCTGCCCACTCGCACGGCCTCCCTTTGGTCCGCCACACCGTCAGGTCCTGTGGCACAGAGAGGCTGACGTAAATGTTCGAGCCGGTAAACGGATCGACACCGGACGGCCCTTTCGAGTGCGCACAAAGCGTACTGACCCCCTCGACCAGATGTGGCGACACTTGGCCATGGCTTTCGACGTTCAGGACATCGTGCCTGGTGCCTTTCTGGTCGTAGACGTAATGCGCCGTCCTCCACTGCTTCACCATCTCCGGCGTGATGTGGCCGTAGTTGTTCTTGATCAGCCACATGAACGTCATGAAGCGCGTGCCGTTTGCGCCGTTGACGCCCAATCCGTAGACAGGATTTCGCGAGCTGCTTCCATGCTGACTCATTGGATGCGCGCTGTCGTGGACGTTCTGTTCGTCATAACTGTCAGCGGCTTCGACGTTATTGGTGGAAACGATGTAGTCGCCCTCCTCTCCCGAGTTGCCCGGGCGCCTGATCGCATAACGGGCCACGCCGTTCGCATCGGCGGGGATACTCTCGACCACGTACGCGTCGTTCGCGTCGGAGACCACCCAGTTGGCGCCTTTGGTGCACTTGCCGATAACGATCTTGTTCGCCGAGCGCTCGCGGTACTCTTGTCGGCCGACCGTCAGCAACTCCACCGCTTTCTTCGCGGTGTCGGCGAAGGCCGCCGCATACCAGCAGCCAAGCTGCCAGTCGAGCCCGGGCCGGCGATAGCCTGAGAACGGCGCAGCCAGCGACGGGGCTGCGATATCAACGCCTCCTCCCGCGTACCCGCTCACCACGACACCTTTGTCGTTGAGCGCGTGCTCACTGCCAATCTCGCCACCGGAAGCGGTGACCGTGTAGCTGTGAGCGTTCTTGTCTTTGGGATGAACGACGTAGGTGACGAGATACTCCTGCGGAAAGAAGTGCTGATCCTCCGAGCTCACGTGGATGGCTTTGCCGTCGGCGGTGCCCTTACCGAGAATGACCGCGCCGCTGCAACCGAGCGTCTCGTCAACCGGTGGTTGCGTCGCGACGCGGCCCTGCAGCCCCGCAGGCTCCCGATCCGGAGGCGCACCCTTCAGACCAAAGTAGCTGTTGATGACGAGAATCTTTTCGAAGTCGGTCAGGACGTTCGCATAGGCGGACTTGGCGAGCTCCGCTTTTGCGCCACGCGCGATCCCGTCCATGAGTTCAAGCGCCTCAGGAGCCAGCGCCTTGTAATATTGTTCCTCCTGGTGCACGTATTCACGGACGGCCTCTGCGCTGCCCTGTATCTGCACCACTTCTGTGAACCACCCTTCGAACACCATGCGAATGAGATCGCCGGCGCGCTCGCCGTACTGCACGCCGATCTCGCTCCACGATCCGCTCAATTCACCGAGGTATCGGGCATGCGGCTCGTAGCTCGGGTAGCCTGGATACAGTGAGTAGTGCTTCAGGTTGGCGTTGACGCCGGTCCACGTGCTCGGGGTCGGAGGATAAGGCTTGGCGTTAGGACCTGTACTGAACGATCTGACCGAGATTAGAGAGATCACGACCGTCGCCACTACGGTCGCGCCAAGGAGAAGCAGCGATTTTCTCGAAATCGTCGTGATGCTCATCGGGTTCTCCGCGCCATCCCGTCAGACCCTCGCTATCGACTCGATTGTCTGGCCGCCAGCGCCTTTTTGATCGCGTCGACTGCGATATTCGCGCGCCACTCGACCACCTTCTTGCCAAATTCGATCGTCTTCTCCTTCGGCACAATGCTGATGCCGTTGATCGTCGTCTTGTTGGCGGCGATGCGCTGCTCCAATCGCACAAATTTCGGGTCGGAGGCCATGAGGACCGACGTCAGACCGTAATCGTCGTGAATGCCGTCGGAATCGAACTTTTCCGGAATACCGCTCTCGGTCGTGAACTTCCTGACGGTCGGACCGCCCGGAACACCCGGCTGGCTCCAGTTGTAGTACTCGGGAATGTGGTGCACACCCGGCGTTCCGTTCCATTTCGCGGTCAATTCCTCGGCAACCGCCTTCAGCCCGGCCGTGTCGCCGCCGCTGTCGCCCATCAAAATGATGTTTTTGAATCCCTGGCTCTTGAGGCTCGTTGCCATGTCGCGCAGGACGGCCTTGAAGGTGTCGGGAGTGAAGTAGAGGCTGCCCCATTCGATGTACTTGTTGTCAGGGTTGCCAGATTCGATGGGCACAATCGGCGCCACGAGCGCGTTTCCGAGCTTACGAGCAATGGCCTCGCCGGTCTGGCGAAGCACGATCTGGTGTTTCGCTCCCACCAGATACGGGCCGTTCTGCTCGGTACTCCCAGCCATGATCAATGCGGTCGTCTTTCCGCCTTTGATGGCATCGCGGACCTCGAGGTATGTCAGGTCCTCGATCCAGACGCTATCCACAGCGGCGATCGGCCGCGCGGTGGCAAGCTCCTTTTCGTACCTGTCCTTGGCTGCTGCCTCTCTCTGTTCGGGCGTCTGCTGCCCCTGCGCGGCCGCGATCGCGGCACACGCAAAGATGGCGAGGACCCATGTCAGTCGAGTGTTCTTCATGACCGCCTCCTGATGTCGCGGGATCGCATGGCTACTATGACACGCACTCGGGATACATCTTTAACTTAACTAGAACCGATCGAAGATCGAGATCTGAAATGCCCGCGCCGACAGCTTGTTGTACGCGGACAAGTACAACGGGCTGTAGAGTTGATTCGATCCCGCCGCGTACTGTGTATTCGCGCCGGAGTTGAAGAGGTTGTACACGTTCAGCGCCGTGGTCAGGCGGTGACGGGCGAATTTGAACTCTTTTCCAACCCTGACCTGCAGGCCCCTGACCGGCTCATTGAGCTGCGACCCGTCGCCACGAGTCGGATACGCGAAGCGGATGGTCGTGGCGAGCGGATTCGCTTGGCTCGTACCGTTCGGGAGCGTGAACCGGGCCGGTCCGAAGACCGGTTCGGCCGCCGCTATTCTGGTGACGATCGGGGCGTTCCAGTCGCCAGACTGCGCGGTGTAGCTCCCTGACAGCATGAGCGAACGTGGCAGCAAATACTGGCCGGCAACCCTGAACGCGTACGGCCGCCATCCCGCAAAGGCCGGGATCATACCGGCGCCGCCGTCGAGCGAGTTGCTGTCTGTGTTGCCGGTTGTCGCGGGAAGCAGGCGGTTGTTCGGAAACGCGTCTGGCTGAATGAAGCGCGCTGGATCGGTGGGGTTCCACGTCCCCTCGAGATGCTGCCACTGGCGGTTATAGCTCAGCATCATCTGAAGATTGTGCGACATGTTCTTGGCCACCACCAGTTCAACAGCCGTCGCCACTGGCGTGCTCCACGTGTTGTTCCGCTCCTGGTAGAGGATGCCCCGGTTCGGGTCCACGAGGCCGAAGCCGCCGAACGGCTGGTTAGGTCCGCTCGGGTAAATGCCGTTGATGTCCACCAGCCCGAACAGATCCGTAAACGAACGTCGCCGCGCCGAAATGTCCACACTGATCTGTCCGGGTAGTTGCTTGCGGTATCCGGCGATGAACTCGTTGACGTGCGGCTGGCGTATGCCCTTCTCGAATTGAAGCGCAGCCTGAGGCGCGGTGGGCGGCGGTGTGACGACCGTTGTCTGATTACCAGCCTTATCGAGGTAAACGTCGGTGGTGGTGACCGGGGACGTCGTGGCGAATCCCTCGATCACGTCGTTGCCGGCGACCGCGGTGTGTACGCGGCCGACGAAGAAGCGCACCACGTCCTTCGCATCCTTGGTGACCTGGTAGGTAAACCCGACGCGAGGCCCGATCGCGCTGGTGTTCATCCTCTCGACGTTATTGATCCCGTCGAATCGGCGGACCCAGTCGATGCGCAGGCCGAGGTTCGCGGTCAATCGCGCGGTAGGTCTCCAGGAATCTTGAAAGAAGATTCCGATATCTCTGTCTCGCGTCGCCAGCGTATGGAGGGTGGCGGGCGACTGATACCGACGGTGAAACCAGGTGTAGCCTTTCGAGGCATCCGCCGGATCAATCTGCCGCTTCTCTTCGAGGATGAACCCGTCGTTCACGTATCGGGCGGTCGAATCGAAGTGCTCGGCCGGCGCTGCCCACACACCGCTCTTGAACTCGTGCGAGCCGCCCCATCCCTCCTTGAAGTACGTGAGATCGCCCTGCATCACGATGAACCACGAGGGTGTCAAAGTCGTCGATTGAGGGTTGTTGGCACGCACGAGCACGCCGGTGCCAGTCGGGACACCACCAGAGATGAAGATGTCGTTGTGGACGAGCTCCTGAGGTCCGGCATTCAGCTTCAAGTCCGCGAACGTCTTTTCCGAGTTGTTGCCCTTGTTGCTCCACGCGAACGAGAGCTGCGACGTGAGATGCGTGTTCCACCACGAGTTCAGCTTCGTCTGCGCTAACGACCCGCCGCCGGATTGAAATGCCTGTTGATCCTCGTCGTACTCGAGATTCGATGTGTAGTACGCGCGGTCATAGATGTAAAACGCGGATAACGTGTGTTTGGGCTTGAGCTGGGCGGTTACCTTGACGAACGGATTGTGGGTGCGCCAGGTGTTGTTGAATGGCTTGAATCCTGGCCTGTATGCCTGCAGGTTCGCGATGTTCAGCGGCGTCCTGCTGATGCCGTTGGTATCGTGTGCCCAGCGATAGGTGCCGAAGAACCAAATCCGCTCCCGGCGGATGGGGCCACCCAGCGATACGTCGAACATTCGCACCCCCTCGGGCTTCGCGTTGCCGCCGGCTACTCGCCCCCCGGCCGCGTTGTCCGAATTCCAGTCCAGAGGTTGGAGCGTCACCCCAGCCGACCCTTGAATGGCATTGCCTCCTTGCGGCGCGATGACGTTCTGATACACCCCAATCGTCAGCGGTGTGGACGCATCCGCGCCGCCGGTTCTCATTTCCGTGTCCGCGACCGTCTCGGTGCTCATGCTCGTCCGCGGTGCCGCCGGGTTCGCAAATCCTCCGTATGTGGCACCTTCGAGCGCGGTGTAGTTTGCGAACTGGTCGGCGCCCATGTAGTAGTAGACCCGCACGCCACTGCCATCGACGCCCTGTCGAGACGCGATGCCGGGAATCAGGTCGACACTGTCCGTGTAGAGCGCGCGGGAGGTGACCGGCGCGGCCCGCAGCAACTCGCCGGTAATCGTGAACGACGTGCCCGCCTTGAGAATCTCGACCATCGGCGAATCGCCCCTCACCGTGACGGACTCCTCGAGGACGCCAACTTTCATATCGATGTCGAGGGCAAACGTGGCACCCGCGCGGATCACGATCCCTTCACGACGGTACGGCGCGAAGCCGGGCAGTTCCGCGGTCAAAAGTACCGTTCCTGGCGGGATATTCAGCAAGCGGTAATAGCCAGAGACGTCCGTCACGGCAACGATTGGCGAGATGACGCCACGACCGGTGACTGTGACCGTGACGCCGGGCAGGAACGCGCCCTGTTCGTCTTTGACGTACCCTCGCAAGCTGCCCAGGTCGGTTTGAGCGTAGGCGGGAATCGAAACAAGCACAAAGGCGGCGATCAGAAACGCGTGAAAAGGCCTCATACGATTCGCCTCCTCTCCTTCACGTCCATGCCAGGCTCGAGTTCGCGTGCGCGAAGCGTATCGTACTGACCCTCGCCATGGCGAGTCGATCGTGAATCGATTCTCGTCTGACGATATGCTCTGTCCCATGGCGATCATCGAAACCATTCGACAACGGGCGCGGCACATGACAGGCGAGCTGGTGCAGCTTCGCCGCGCGATCCATCAGCATCCCGAACTCGCCTTCGAGGAGCGAGAGACGGCGGAGCTCATCGCATCAACCTTGCGGCGGTTCGGCATTCCTATCGAGCAAGGGGCTGGCAAGAGCCGATCTCGCCTCGTGACGCCGCTAACGCGGCGCCGGATGTGAGAAATGACGGCACGAGAGATCTCGCAGGACACCCGAACCGTTCAGATTCGTGCCATTCACGTGACCATGCGCGTCTGGGATTACCGATGAAGCGCGCCGGCGTGACGTGCGAGTGACGTTCCCATCGTTCACGACGAGCGCTGATCTGGTTGGACGCCGCTCACGTCACTCAGAGAGCAGAGGCGAGGCGGATCAGGGTGTTGGCCTCGAACATGGAAAGCTCGACGCCACGAACCTTTTGCACGAGCTCAATATACCTGTCGAGGGCCTGCTGTTGCTGGCGTTCGTCTCCGCCGGCGGCAAATTCCCCGGCGTGCTTCAAATACAGCAGCAACGCGTCGTGCGTTCGTCCTTCGGTAACATACAGGTCGGTCAACATGGCCAAGGTGCTCACGTTGTAAATGCCATTACCGTTCGGCGTGTTTCCACCCGGATTGACAAGGACAATGGCGGTGAGCTTTTCCCAGTCCTCGCCGTACACACCCAGCTGCAACGCATTCCAGATGTTCTGTGTGAGCGAGGACATGATGAATCTCACTGAGCCGTCGGCGAACGCGAAGTTGAGGCCGCCGTTGTGCACGCTGGCCAAACTAAAGCCGCCCTGGCCGTCACCCAGTGTCTCGGTGATCACATCGACAACGAGCGGGTCACGCGTGTCGAGGTACGGCAGGATCTTCGGAGGCACGGCCTCCCGCTCAGTGAAGTCGAACAGCTCGATAAGGGAGTTCGCTGCTTCCGCAGCGGCAGCAGCGACCTTGGCCCACATCTGCCTGCTGCCTTCAGCTGCGCCCGGTGTCGGCACGAACCGGACGTCGCTCGGCGACACATTTCCAGGCAGCGGAACCATCAACACTCCGCTCTCGAACCCCGTCACGCCCGGTTTGGGATCGCCAACGAGCAGCACGCGATCTCTGTGCGGGAATGCGCTGAAGACAAAGCCATCTCTCGCGAGCGGCACACGGCGTTCGCCGAGGAGCTGGTTCAGGCTTTCGGGAACGGCGTGAAAGGTGTTGTAGTAATCCTGAATCGCAAGACCGAGCTGATGGAGATTGTTTGCACATTTGGAACGTGCCGCCGCGTCGCGCACTTTCTGCACCGCAGGCAACAGCAGCCCTATGAGCACTGCGATGATCGCGATGACGACCAGCAGTTCGATCAGCGTGAATCCATGCGCAGCGTGTCGTACCGAGCGTGGGTGTTTGTCCTTTGTGAGGAACGGACTGACGAAACGACCGGGTGACCGCATGACGCCTCCCACGAAGCTGACTGCCGACGGGGGAATCTGAGCGGCCGGCTTTTCAGCGTGGTAGACGATTGGATTCGAGAGGAGGTTCCACGAACAGACTGGTGATCGGGTCTGTGGACTTAAAAGCCGACGCGGAATCCAAGGTCGAACAGCCACCGAGGGGTGGGGCCATCGAGCGCACGCACGGCGGCAAGTTCGACCGGCAACCCTCCGGCGGACAGCCGTACACCCGCGCCGAGGCTACTAATCACGGTTCGACGGTGGCCGTTCGCCGGCAACCACATCATTCCACCGTCCGCGAAGATGAACGCATCGGCGGGCAGCGGACCGTACTCGATCTGACGCGACAGCATTCCCCAGATCGGAACGCGCAGCTCGATGTTCCCCACGAGCAATCGATTCCCAATCAGCTCGTCGCCGCAGGCACCTGTCGCGTCGGGTTGGCAGCGATGTGCGTCCCAGCCATGACCGCGAACGAGGTAAGGCGATCCCAGATAACTGGACAGCAGTCGTGGATCGCCGCCGTGGCGCCCGTAGCGCCCCGAGTGGAGCACGCGCATCGCCACCGTGTAAGGCCTCACAGGCATCACGTATTTGCGGTAGTCGATCAGCACACGCGTGTGACCGAGGCTGCCCACTGCTGGAGCGACCTCGAACCGGTACCGCGTCCCGAACAACGCACCGGTCGGTCCGAACACGGCTGCGTCGCCGACGAGTGCAGTGCCGATCTCGGCAAGCGACATCGCCGGACCGCCGGAAGACTCGACACGATCGCTCTCGAGGACTCGACCAGTCGCCAATGACGAGACCCGCGTTCGCCGGTCCTCACGATATGCCGCATGTCGGACACCACCCGAAAACTCCATGCGCAGGCCGCGGCTGAACGGGTACGCGAGGACACCGGCCGCGCGTATTTCGGTTCGCTGCAGGTAATCGGCGTCTTCGAAGAGCGCCGACTCACCCGCGTAGTGGACGATCTGCGAGCGCCGGTAGCGGCGCAACGTCGGCTGCAGTTCCGCAAGGGCGCCCCAGTTCCATCGTCGCTCCTGATTGAGATAACGGGCGTCGAATGCCAAATCGTGGAGACGGTTGCCGACTTGCGTGGCAGCGAACAGCCGACGGCCGCCAAGCATGTCGCCAAACAGGAGCGCCCCACCCCCGCGGACGAACGTTCCGAACGGCCCGGCTCCCGAGGCGACGTACGGTTGACCGATTCGTTCGAGCGACAAGCGTGACGTGTATTCGCGATCGACAATCGACTCAGGATCCGGCAAGCCCGATCGACTGTCAGCCAGCAGCGTGGCGAGCAGGCTGTCACTAGGTGAAGGCTCGGCCACGCGGGTGACGTGCGCGTCGCCATCCCCGACTTGATCAGTCGGAATCGCTGCGGGTTCTCGAACGATCGCGAGCTCGTACCTCCCATTCCTGTACTCGGTGAATCCCATGACGTCGGCGCGGCGCGCCACCGAGAGTGCAGGACTAGTGGGCGTGACGCCACTCACGCCGGTGGCGACATCGGTGATTTGCTGTGTTGCCCGCGTTTCCAAATCGAGCCTGAACACGTTGCTGACTTGGTCGGGGTTCGCGACGAAATACAGCTGCCGACCGTCGTGCGACCACTGGGGATTGAGCTGCTCGGCGGCAACGTCAACTGGCACGGGACGCACTTGTCCGGATTGCACGTCGATCGCCGCAAGCTTCAGTCGTCCGAAGCGCAGGGACGTGAGGTCGCTCGAGTAGCGTTCAGTCGCAAACGCCAGCGTCTGACCGTCTGGCGACCACGCGGGGTGGAGGTCCGCGAAGGCGTCGTTCGTCAGCTGGCGCAGATCGCTCGTGCGCAGGTCGTAAACGTAGAGATCGCTGAAACCGTTGGACAGCGCCGAAAACGCAAGCGCCTGGCCGTCAGGCGACCAGGTGGGCGACAGCACCTGACCGAGACGATCCAGCAGAATCTCTCGATCGCGATGCTGGTTTGCGATGTCGACCAGCACGAGCGCGGCGCGGCCGCGCC
>WNGA01010665.1_pt1 | contig 12137 bp, 10 predicted proteins | sample 5400061 | NCBI WGS metagenome assembly WNGA01 (sample SAMN13153366, study PRJNA577476) | soil metagenome | isolation source: 100 cm soil or saprolite under grassland replicate 2 | place: USA:California | collected 2016-06-15
TCAAGAGCGCCTGGTCCTTCGCCTTCCGGCGATGCCGCACGTGCGCACTCTCGCTCCTCCGGTCCCCTTCGGCAGCGATTACTTCTTGGTCGAGGCCAGCCGGACCCCACACGCGGCGAGGCGCGTGCCGCTCGCGCCCGGCGACCGCGCCTGGGTCGGCGTGCGCCGCATCCATGCCCTCGTCCATCCCGGGCTCCACTTCCTTCTTCTGACGAGCGGCTCCCCGGAGGATCGCGCGGCGATCGCGCTCGGCGCCGAAATGGCTCGACTGGCGCAGGCGCGAGCCAGCCTGGTCGCCCTGGGCGAAGAGACCGGCGAGCCGCTCACCGAGCTCCTTCGCGAGTCGATCGAGCAACTCGGCACGGGCATCGCGATTCACCGGTCGCGCGCGGCGGCCGGATCCACGGTCGAGATCGTGGCCGAAGAGGCGGCGCGTCTCCCGTACGACCTCGTCGTCCTCGGCTGGGAGCCGCGCGAAGGTCGCGAGCTCGCCGGCGTCGCTCTGGCGGCGGGAGCGGAGCACCTCCTCCTCGTACCCGAGCCGTCTCCGGTGCCGGAGCGCGTGCTCGTCTGCGTCGCGGTCGGCGAGCCGGGCAAGCGCGACGTGGCGTTCACCGCCCGCCTGTCGCGCCACCTCGGCGCGGAGGTGACCGTCATGACGGTGCTCGAGGGAGAGAGCGACGCCGCGGAGCGGGAGGCAGCCGGGCGGTTTCTCGACGGAGGCGTGCGAACTCTCGCGCGCCTCGGAGTGCGCGCCGCGGCGTGCGTCCGAACGGGAGAGCCGGAACACGAGATCCGCGCACAGGTCGCCGACGGCAAGCACGACCTGCTCGTGCTCGGCTCGCCCCTGCCCCGTTACGGCGACCGGCTGGAGCTGCGAGGTCTCCTCCGCCATCTCCTGGAGCGTGGTCTCGACTGTCCGGTCCTCGTCGTGCGCTCGCCCCACCGGACCGCGTGACGGAAGCGAAAGAGGAGGTCTCGCCATGAAATATCTGCGACTTTTCGTCTGGTCGATCGGGCTGGCCGTAGCCAGCGCCGCCCTCGCGCAGGAGACACCGGCTCCGGAGCCGACGCCGACTCCCGCGCCGGCGACGCCGGTCGACGAACGACTGAACGAGCTCGACCAGAAAGTCCGAGTTCTCGAGCGCAAGCGCGAGATCGAGGCCGAGCAGGCCACCGAGCAGAAAAAGACCGCGTCGCAGTTCGCGGCCGGCAGAGAGGGATTCTCATGGAAGTCGGCGGACGGCGATTTCGTCCTCCGGCTGCGCGGATACGTTCAGCTGGACGAGCGTTCCTTTTCACGCGAGACGCCTGCCGGCACGGACACGTTCCTCCTGCGTCGCGTGCGGCCGATCTTCGAAGGCACGGTGTTCAAGATCTTCGATTTTCGAATGATGCCCGACTTCGGCGGGGGGACGACCGTCCTCCAGGACGGCTACGTCGAGGCCCGCTTCTCTCCCGCTGTTCGGTTGCGGGCCGGCAAATTCAAGCCGCCAGTCGGTCTCGAACGGCTGCAGACGGCCACCGACCTCGTCTTCGTCGAGCGCGCGCAGCCGACCAACCTGGTTCCCAATCGAGACGTCGGGGTGCAGCTCGCGGGCGACCTTGCGAACGCCCGCATCCAGTACGCCGTGGGGGTCTTCAACGGCGTGCCCGACGGCGGGAGCGGGGACCTGGACAACAACGACGACAAGGACGTCGCGGCGCGCCTCTTCTTCCAGCCCTTCGTCACGGGGAAGGGGCCGGCGAGAGGCCTCGGCTTCGGGGTGGCCGTCTCCTCCGGGGATCAGACGGGGAGCGTGTCGGCGCCCAACCTGCCGGTGTTCCGGACCGGGGGCCAGGTGACCTTCTTCTTGTACCGCAGCGACGCCACTGCCGCCGGCACGGTCGTCGCCGACGGCAGCCGCAAGCGTCTCTCGCCGCAGGCGAGCTTCTACCTCGGACCTTTCGGTCTGCTCGCCGAGTACGTCCGGTCCGAGCAGGAGGTCCGGCGCGGCAGCACGCGCGCCGAGCTGACGAATACCGCCTGGCAGGCGGCGGCGGACTGGGTGATCGGAGGCGATGCCTCCTACCGGGGGGTGACGCCGAAGAAACCGTTCTCGGGGTTCGGATCCGGAACGGGCGCCTTCGAGATCGCGGCCCGCTACAGCCGGCTCGAGGTGGATCGGGACGCGTTTCCGCTCTTCGCCAATCCGGCGAGCGCGTGGGCGCTCTCCCTCAACTGGTGGGCGAGCCGCAACGCGCGTTTTATGCTCACCTACGAAGTGACGAAATTCGATGGAGGTGCCGCCTCCGGCGACCGGCCGGACGAGAAGGTCCTCTTGAGCCGCTTCCAGATCAGCTTTTGAAAGGAGTCCCGCTCATGAAGCGCATCGTTATCGCCTCTCTCGTGATGGTCGCGCTCGGGACCGCGGCGCCGCCGGTGAAGGCACAGGAAGTGAAGCTTCTGAACGTCTCGTACGACCCGACCCGCGAGCTCTATCAGGACTTCAACGCCGCATTTGCGAAGTACTGGCAGGGGAAAACCGGGCAGAAAGTGACGATCCAGCAGTCTCACGGCGGGTCGGGCAAGCAGGCGCGTTCGGTCATCGACGGCCTGGAGGCCGACGTCGTCACGCTCGCCCTCGCTTACGACATCGACGCGATCGCGAAGGCCGGCCTCCTGCCCGCCAACTGGCAGTCGCGGCTGCCCCACAACAGCTCGCCGTATACGTCCACGATCGTCTTCCTTGTGCGCAAGGGCAACCCGAAGAAGATCCACGACTGGGAAGACATCGCCAGGCCCGGCGTCTCCGTCATCACGCCCAACCCCAAGACGTCCGGCGGCGCACGCTGGAACTACCTGGCGGCATGGGGCTGGGCGGTGAAGAAATACGGCAACGAAGCGAAGGCGAAGGAGTTCATCGCGGCTCTCTACAAGAACGTCCCCGTCCTCGACACCGGCGCCCGCGGCTCGACGATCACCTTCGTCGAGCGTGACATCGGCGACGTCCTGCTGGCGTGGGAGAACGAGGCACTGCTCGCGGTGAAGGAGATGGGCGCCGGGAAGCTCGAGATCGTGGCGCCGTCGGTGAGCATTCTGGCCGAGCCGCCCGTGGCCGTGGTCGACCGCGTGGCGGCCAAGCACAAGACCACGACAGTCGCCCGTGCGTACCTGGAGTACCTCTACACCCCCGAGGGGCAGGAGATCGCGGTACGCAACTCCTACCGCCCTCGGCTGGAGTCGGTGGCGGCGAAGCACGCCGGAGCCTTCCCGAAGGTTCAGCTCTTCTCGATCGACGAGGCCTTCGGCGGATGGGCGAAAGCGCAGCCCGCGCACTTCGCCGACGGCGGTGTATTCGACCAGATCTATTCGGCAAGGCGCTAGAAAGGTTAAAAACTTTTCGATGACCACCGAGGCGCGCGGTCGCGGGGCTCTGCCCGGCTTTGGCCTGGCGCTCGGCTTCACGCTCTTCTACCTCGGCCTGGTGGTGCTCATCCCGCTGTCGACGGTGTTCTTGAAGACCGCGGCGCTTTCGCCCGCCGAGATCTGGGCGAAGGTGACGGCGCCGCGCACGCTCGCCGCCTTCCGCCTGAGCTTCGGCGCGTCGCTGGCGGCGGGCGCGATCAACACCGTCTTCGGCGTCCTCCTGGCCTGGGTGCTCGAGCGCTACCGATTTCCCGGGCGGCGGCTGGTGGACGGCCTCGTGGATCTTCCGTTCGCCCTGCCGACCGCGGTTGCCGGAATCGCGCTCGCGACGGTCTACTCCGGCAACGGCTGGCTCGGCCGGTTCCTGGAGCCGGCCGGCATCCACGTCGCTTATACGCCGCTCGGAGTGGTGGTCGCGTTGACGTTCGTCGGACTTCCTTTCGTCGTGCGGACCGTGCAGCCCGTGCTCCACGATCTCGATCGAGAGATCGAGGAAGCCGCGGCGAGCCTGGGAGCCGGGCGTCCGACGATCCTCGCTCGAGTGCTCCTCCCCGAGTTCCTGCCGGCCGCTCTCACCGGCTTCGTCCTCGCCTTCGCGCGCGCCCTCGGCGAGTACGGCTCGGTGATCTTCATCGCGGGAAACCTGCCGCTGAAGTCCGAGATCACGCCTCTCCTGATCATGATTCAGCTCGAGCAGTTCGACTACGCCGGCGCCACCGCGATCGCCGCCGTCTTTCTCGTCGCCTCCTTCTCGCTCCTGCTCACGATCAACCTGCTGACCGGGCGGCGACGGCGGAGGTTCGGCGCATGAACGAACCGCGCTGGATTCGCTGGCTTCTCATCGGGATCGCGATGGCCTTTCTGATCCTGTTTCTTTTCGTGCCGCTTGCGGTCGTGTTCTCGAAAGCGTTCGAAAAGGGGGGGGCGGCATGGGTGGCCGCGATCTCGGAGCCGTACGCCCGCTCGGCCGTGCGCCTGACGCTCACCGCCGCGGCCGTCGCGGTGCCCCTGAACGTCCTCTTCGGCATCGCTGCGGCCTGGGCGGTGACCAAGTTCCGATTTCCCGGCAAGAGCCTCCTCGTCACGCTGATCGACGTGCCTTTCAGCGTCTCGCCGGTCATCTCCGGCATGCTCTTCGTGCTCCTCTTCGGTGCGCGGGGCTTCTTCGGGCCGTGGCTCCAGGCCCACGACATCAAGATCATCTTTGCCGTCCCGGGCATCATTCTGGCGACGATATTCGTGACGGCACCCTTAGTCGCGCGGGAGCTCATCCCGACCATGGAGGCGCAGGGAAGTGAAGAGGAGGAGGCCGCGATCACGCTGGGAGCCAGCGGCTGGCAGACCTTCCTTCGGGTGAGCTTGCCGAAGATCCGCTGGGGCCTCATCTACGGCGTGGTGCTCTGCAACGCCCGGGCGATGGGCGAGTTCGGGGCGGTATCGGTCGTCTCCGGGCACATCCGGGGGTTGACGACGACGCTGCCGCTCCACGTCGAGATCCTCTACAACGAGTACCAGTTCTCCGCCGCCTTCGCCGCCGCCTCGCTCCTGACCTTCCTGGCGCTCGTCACCCTCGGCATCCAGACGTGGGTCGAGTGGCGCGCCGAGCGCTGAGACACCAAACGAAGAGGCTGCTAACGTAGCGGCGAGACCATGCGTCGGATCGGCCTCGCGACCATCCTGACCGCCGGCAACGCCCTGCTCGTCCTCGCGGCGCTCGCCGTCCTCGGGTTTTTCGCCGTGTTCGAGCTCCGCCGCGTCACGGATCGGGAGGCCCTCGCGCGCACCGCACTCGCCTCCGCCGAGGCGGGCGGGGCGATCGAACAGGCGGCCGAGACCGCCCGGACTGCGGCCCTTCTCCTGGCCGAAAGGCCAACCCTGAAGCGCCTCGTCGAAGACCGCAACAGGGCGGCGCTGGCGGACTTCCTCGAGAGATTCCGGCTGACGAGCGGAGTCGACGGGTGCTCCGTCGTCGGCGAGGGCGTCTCCATCGCCGTGGGGATCGCGGCGCCTCCGCCCGATCCGGGCTCGTCGGCTGAAGCCCGCGACGTGCTGCGACCTGCCGGGGACGCGTGGCTCGCGGCCACGCGGGCGCCGCTTCTCGGCGGGGGAGCCTCCGTCGTCGCGGTGCGCCGCCTGGACCCGCGCTTTCTCGCCGCCTTGGGGCGGCGGCTGGGCGTCGAGATCGCGCTCTTGTCCCGGAAAGAGGTGGAGTCCCACGCGGGCGGCGCCACCGGAGCGGTCCTGCTGCGCGCGTTCGCTGGGGAGACCCTTCCGCCGGCCCGACGGGAGGAGGGCGGATACCTTTCGGTCCAACCTCTGCGCTCCGACGCCGGCGAGGTGATCGCCGTCCTGGTCGCAAGCCAGCCCAACGGTCCGGTGGACGCGCGAGAGAGGCGCGTCGCGCTCCGGCTGCTGGCGATCGCGCTCGTCCTCGCCGCGCTCGTGACCGCCGCGAGCCTCGTCCTCGGACGGTGGCTGGGCCGCTCCGCGCGCGCTCTCACCGCGGCGGCGGAGCGAATCGGAGCCGGGGACCTCGCGACCCCGATGCCTTCCGGTCGGGGCGCCGAGCTCGGCACTCTCGCGGACACGATGGACGACATGCGGCGACGCCTTCTCGCGCTGACCGCCGAGCTGCGCCAGCGCCAGGCCGAGAGTGCCGCCATTCTCTCCGGCATCGGCGAGGGCGTGCTTTCGGTCGATCGCGACCGCCGGATCCGCTACCTGAACCCGCAGGTCGCGGTGCTTCTCCGGATCGATCCGGACGAAGTCAGCGGCCGTTTCTGCGGCGATGTCCTCCGCCCGCGCGGTATAGACGGCGTGCGGCCCTGCGAGGAAAGCTGCCCGATCGTCGACTCCCGCTTTCGGGGAGTCGCGAGCGCGATCGAGGTGCTGACGCTCTCGGACGGCGGGAGCATTCGGGTGGTCGTCGAGAGCTCGGCGCCCGCCGAGGATCGCCAGGTCGTCGTGCTGCGCGACGAGACCGGGGTCGAAGCGGCGCGGCGGCTCCGCGACGCCGTGCTCGCGAACGTCTCGCACGAGTTCAAGACCCCGCTCGCGGCCCAGCTCGCCTCGGTGGAGCTGCTGCGGGATCGACTGCTCGAGCGCGGCGACGTCGAGACCGACGGGCTCGTCCAGTCGCTCGCGCGCGGCGCCCTGCGCCTGACCCAGCTCATCGACAACCTGCTCGAGAGCGTGCGCATCGAGGCCGGCCGCGCCTCGATCCGACCGCGGCCGGTCGCGCTCGATCAAGTCGTCGAGGAAGCGGTCGGCGTGACCCTGCCGCTTCTCGAACAGCGCGACCAGCGCGTCGAGATCGACCTTCCCTACCCTCTGCCGGCGGTCGAAGGAGACGCCGCGCTGCTCACGCAGGTCTTCGTGAACCTGCTGGCGAACGCCAACAAGTTCGGCGCCGCCGCGTCGACGATCACCGTCGGCGGCGAAGTCGCCCCGGAAGCGGTCACGCTCTGGGTCGAAGATCAGGGCGCTGGCCTTCCTTCGGCGGCGGGCGGGTCGATCTTCGAGCGCTTCGTGCGAGCCTCCGGTTCCGCGGAGCCCGAGCCGGGCGGGATCGGACTGGGTCTCGCCATCGTGCGCTCGATCGTCGAACGCCACGGCGGAGTGGTGGAGGGGAAAAGCGTCGCCGGGGGGGCGCGCTTCACCGTCCGCCTGCCGCGCGCCGCCACCGAGGTGCCGGCTTGAAGATCCTGGTGGTCGACGACGACCTCGAGCTCCTGGGCCTGATCGGCTACGCGCTTCGGCAGGCGGGATACCTGGTCGTCGAGGCGACCGACGGCGCGGCGGCCCTGGAGGTCGCGGCGCGGGAGCAGCCGGCGCTGGTCGTGCTCGACGTGAACCTGCCGCGGCTCGACGGCTTCGAGGTCTGCCGACGGCTGCGCGAGCGGTCGCCCGTGCCGGTCCTGATGCTGACCGTCCGCGGCGCGGAAGAGGACATGGTGAAGGCGCTCGACCTGGGCGCCGACGACTATCTCGCGAAGCCTTTCAGCCCGCGCGTCCTGACTGCGCGCGTGCGGGCATTGCTGCGCCGCGCGGGCGGCGAGAAGCCGGCGCCGATCGAGGTCGGCGCCTTTCGGCTCGACACCGAGGCGCAAATGGTCAGCGTCGACGGAGGCCCCGCGGTGCATCTCACGCACTTGGAGTTCCGGCTCCTTCAGCTCCTGCTCGCCAACGCCGGCGTGCCGCTGCCGGCCGAGCGGCTGTTGCGCCACGTCTGGGGAGTGCGCGGCGAGGGGGACCGCCAGCTCTTGAAACAGCTCGTCCGCCGGCTGCGTCAGAAGATCGAGGTCGACCCCGGCGCTCCGGCGTACCTGAAGGCGGTCGCCGGAGTCGGCTACTCGCTGGAAACGGGCGGCGCAGAAAGCTAACCCGAGAACGGCAGCCCGAGGGTCACCTCGAGCCCTCCTTCGGCGACGTTCTCCAGATCGAGCCGCTGATCGCCTCCGTAGAGCTGCTCGAGACGGGCGCGCGTGTTCGCGAGTCCGACCCCGGAGCCGCCCGGACGCGGAGGGAGGACGAGCCCCGGCCCGTCGTCGCGGACGCGCAGCACGAGCATCCCCTTCTCCCTCCGCGCGGAGATCTCGACCTTCCCGCAACCGGGCTGCGCCGAGACGCCGTGCTTGATCGCGTTCTCGACGAGCGGCTGCAGGATCAGGTTGGGAACACGCGCCGAAGAAAGCTCCGGCGGCACGTCGAACGCGACCTTCAGCCGGTCCTGGAACCGCGTGGTCTGGATCTCCACGTACATCTCGAGGAACTCGAGCTCGCGAGACAGCGGTACGAGCTGCGCGGCGTCCGCCTCCAGGCTTCTTCGCAGGAGCTCTTCTAACCGCGAGATGGTCCGCGCGGCGCCCTCCCGGTCGCGATAGACGAGCGGAAGGACGCTGTTCAGGGCGTTGAAGAGGAAGTGCGGGTGAAGCTGCGTCTGGAGTCTCACGAGCCGCGCGCCGGCGAGCTGGGCCTCCAGCTGCGACGCCCGCAGCTCGCGCTCGCGCGAAAGTCGGACGGCCTGGATCGCCCAACACACCCCGACCACGCCCCAGTAGGTCAGAAGGTTCGCGAAGAGGAAGATCGTCAGCACCGAGGGGACTGCGCGGAGCTGCCGCAGGAACCCGAAGGGCATCCCCATCAAGGCGGGGTAGGCGAGGGCGAAGAGCGTGCCGTGTCCGACCGCGAAGACCGCGCTCGCCGCGAGGTGCACGCCGACGATCCGCGCCCGGGAACCGCTCGAGATCGGATACCGCAGCGCGAGCTTCGCAACGAGCGGCGTGAAAGCCGCCCAGATGTAGGAGAAGAGCAGGTTCTGGGCGAGCGCCTCGCGAAAACCGAACTCGAGCCTCTCGCTCGAGACGGGATCGAGCGTATAGCGCTCGACGGCGCGGAAGAGACCGACGGCCGTCCACGCTCCGAGCACGAGGCCGGCGCTCTTCCAGGGAAAGCGCCTCTCTTCGCGGCCGCTCACGACGGGCTCGGGAAGAGATGTCCGGTCCTCGGGACGACAGCCGGCGCAACGCTCTCGAAGCTCTCGACCCGGACGAACGGGATCTCGACGACCGCTTCGCCGGTCACGCTGCTCCACTCGAGGCGGTGCTGGCCCGGATATTCGAGGTCGAGCCGGCGGCGCGCACGGGCGATCGCGTCCGCGCTCGCCGCGGAGGGAGCGGAACGGCCGGGCGGCTTCCCCGTGTCCGCCCGGATTCGGAGCGTCATCCGCGCGTCGTGCCGCTCCGCCGAAATCTCGACCCGAGCAGGCTCGGGGTGGGCCGCAACCGCGGCTTCCACGAGCGGCTGGAGGACGAGGCTCGGCACGGCGGCCTCGAGGACTTCACGGGGGACGCGAAGACGGACTCCGAGGTCCCGCTCCAGCCGCGTGCTCTCGATTCGAAGGTAGAGGTCCGCGGACCGGATCTCCTCGGCGAGCCGCACCAGTCTCTGCCCGCCGTTCTTGAGCGAAAGCCGCAGCAGGTCGCCGAGCTCGACGATGGTTCGCGCCGCCGCCCGGGGATCGCGTCGGATGGTGGATCGCAGCAGGGCGAGCGTCTGGAAGAGGAACGCGGGATGGAGCTGCAGCTTCAGCGCCTCCAGTCGCTCGCTCGCGAGCTGCGCCTGAAGGTGCGAGGCTCGGATCTCCCCTTCGCGCCACGCGCGGTAGTCGTCCAGGCCCCAAGTCACGCCGACGATCTGAAGATAAGTCGCGATGCGGGTCGGTCCGGTCATGGCCGCCGAATGCAGGCAGTTGGCGAGGAGTGCCGCCCAGGACACCCCGGGAGCGACGAGGATCTTGTAGACGGCATTCGAGACGAACGTGTGAAGGAGCGCGATCACCGCGGCCGCGGGGAGATGGATTGCCACGAGGGTCGGGAGCGAACGTCCGGGGAATGGATATCGCCGCGCGATCCGCATCACGAGAGGCGTCGCGGCAGCCCAGATCGCGGCCAGCACCAGGTTGTCTCCGAGCGCGCTCCAGAAGACCCACGGGTTCGGCTCGAGCTCCCGGCCGCCCAGGTATCGCTGCGTCGCCTGGAGGACGGCGACGAAACACCAGACCCCCACGATCCACGCCGCAGCGGTCAGCCGTTCGCGGCGCGAGCGACTCATCGGGGGGGGCCGCCCGGGCTTACGTCCCGAAGCGGCGGAATTCCCTCAAACGATCGCGATAGCTCGCCGAGAGCGTGAGCTGGGTGCCGTCGCGCAGGATGACCGCGTAGTCGCCGTTGAACCACGGGTGGAGCTCGCGGATCCGCTCGATGTTGACGATCGCAGAACGGTGGATTCGCAGGAACTTCTTCGGGTCGAGGCGGGACGCGATCGCGGAGGTCGTCTCGTGAAGGAGGTACACGTTCGCTCCGACGTGGATCCGCACGTTGTTGCGCGACGACTCGATCCAGTCGATGTCGCGGACCTTGACGAAAACGTTCTTGCCGTCGGCCTTCAAGAGCACCCACTCGGGAAACGAACGGTCGCGCCGGATCTTCTCGACGATCCGGCCGATCGACTCCCGGAAGTCTTCGAGCGACCGGCCCTTGACGAGCTCGCGGACCCGCCGCACCGCCTCCTCGACCCGCTCGCGGCTGAACGGCTTCATCAGGTAATCGACCGCCTGCGCCTCGAACGCGCGGACCGCATACTGGTCGAACGCCGTGACGAAGACGATGGCCGGGATCTCCTCGGGAGCGAGCGCCTCGAGGACACCGAAGCCGTCCAATCCCGGCATCTGCACGTCCAAGAAAACCAGGTCCGGCTTCAAACGCCGGATCGCCTCGGCCGCCTCGAACCCGTCACCGGATTCGCCGATGACCTCGAGATCCGGATCTTCGGCGACGGCGCCACGGACCCACTCGCGAGCCAGGGGCTCGTCGTCCACGATCAGGGCGCGGATCTTCATCGGCAACCTCCATTTGGCTTCGGGAGCCATGAAGTAGAGTACGAAGGGGCCGCCGGAAGGGTTGCCCTCCGCTCGTGGCGACTATCCCCGCGACCGTCTGTCGATCCAAGATTCCGGGGACGAAATGGGGTCAGGTCTCCACTTGCCACATTGGGGGTCAGGTCTCCACTTGCCACATTGCCGTTTGACTCGCGTGGCTCGACCTGCCGTGCTGCTCGGCATCGCGGTTGCCCTTCTTCCGTCTGCCGGCCGCGCGTGCACGACTTTCTGCCTCGAGCGGAACGGAAGCGTCGTCTTCGGCAAGAACTACGACTTCGGTATCGGCTCCGGAATGCTCGTCGTCAACAAGCGCGGCGTCTCGAAGGTCTCGCAGGCCGGCGCGCCCGATCATCCGGCGCGCTGGGTCTCCCGCTACGGGAGCCTGACCTTCAACCAGTTCGGCCGGGAGTTTCCCTCCGGCGGAATGAACGAAGCCGGCCTGGTCGTCGAGCTGATGTGGCTCGACCCCGCGCGGTACCCGAGGCCGGACTCCCGCCCGGCGGTCGGCGTTCTCGAATGGATCCAGTACCAGCTCGACAACTTCGCCACCGCGGCGGAAGTCGTCGCGAACGCCGAACGCGTGCGGATCGCGTCGCGCACTCCACTCCACTACCTCGTCGGCGACCGCGCGGGGGGATGTGCCGCCGTCGAGTTCCTCGAGGGCCGTCTCGTCGCGCACACCGGCGCGGCGCTGCCGGCCCGCGCGCTCACGAACGACACGTACGATTCTTCACTCGCGTTCCTGCGGGAACGGGAACGGTCCGGCGCCCGGGAGCTCCCGGCCGGCCCCGGCTCGCTCGAGCGCTTCGTCCGCGCCGCGACGCTCCTCCAGACCGCCGAGCGCACGCCGGAGGCGCCCGCGCTCGACGCGGCGTTCCGGATTCTCGGGAGCGCTGCGAATCCGCGCCGGACGCAGTGGTCGATCGCCTACGATCTGAGAAACCTCCGCGTCCATTTCCGAACGCGCACCAACCCGAAGGCTCGGACGGTCGCGCTCGCCGCGTTCGACCTCTCCTGCCGGACGCCGGTCCAGGTATCGGACGTCGACGCCGACCCCATGTTCGCCGACTATTCCGCGCGGGCGAACCGCGCCTCGGTCGAGAAGGCGTATCGCGGCGTGGATTTCCTCCGTGACACGCCGTCGTCCGAGCTCGACGCGGCCGCCGCGCATCCCGACACGACGTCCTGCGTGCGCTGAGGCGTCCCGTCTAGGAGTGCGGCGTCGCCTTGGGAGGCGGCATCGCCATTTCCGGAGTCATCGCCTTCGGCGGTGTCGCCGGAGTCCCCTTC
>WNGA01014360.1_pt1 | contig 12137 bp, 12 predicted proteins | sample 5400061 | NCBI WGS metagenome assembly WNGA01 (sample SAMN13153366, study PRJNA577476) | soil metagenome | isolation source: 100 cm soil or saprolite under grassland replicate 2 | place: USA:California | collected 2016-06-15
AATGAGAATCAGACCGTCCATGGATGGAATCCTTCGTGTTTGTCTCTGGCAATCTCACCCGAGCCGACTCCGCGGATCGCGGGTGTCACCCGTTGATCGTAGCCTCGTATGCGCCTCGGTCGAGTCGCTTGACTCGCCATCGTCGACCGCGTCGTTACGGTTCGCGCCTGTTCACCCCACCCCGATGGGCAATACCTCCGCGGCGACGATCTCTCCGCCGGCGGTCTGCGCGGCCAGGTCGGCCCGGACCAGCAGCTCAGTAGCTTCGGTGGCAGGCACCGCCCGTGAGAAGAAATAGCCCTGGGCGAGATCGCAATCGAGCTTCTGAAGTTGGTGCGCCTGCTCCGTCGTCTGCACCCCCTCGGCGACGATGTCCATGTTCAGCTCGTGCGCGAGCGCAATGACCGCCGCCACGATGGCCGCCGTCCGTTTGTCGTCCAGGGCGGCCACGAAGCCACGATCCAGCTTCAGCGCGTCGAGCGGCAGGTAGCGCAGGTGGCTCAGGGCGTGGCTGCCCGCCCCGAAGTCGTCGATCGCCAGGCGCACGCCCGTGGCGCGGATGGTGTCGAGCACCCTCGCGGTGCGGATCGGGTCGAGGAGCGCCGTCGTCTCGGTGATCTCGAGCATCAGGCGGTCCGGGGCCAGCCGATGCTCGGCCAGCGTGCTTCGCACCCGATCGCCTACGACGTCTCCGCCCAGCTCGCTGGCTGCCACGTTGACCGCAAGGGTCAGTGGCGGCTCACCGCCGCGGGTTTCCTCCCACATGGCAACCTGGCGACACGCCTCCCGTAGGACCCAGGCATCGATCTGCCCGATCAGGCCCAGTCGTTCGGCGGCACCGATGAACGCGTCCGGGCGCAGCAGGCCTCGACGCGGGTGCTGCCAGCGCACCAGTGCCTCGAAACCGAACAGGCTCGCGTCGGCCAGGCGGAGGATGGGCTGATAGTGAGCGACGAACTCGTCGCGCTCGATGGCCAGGCGGAGATCGCCAACGAGGTCGAGTGACTCGATGGTGATGGGCGCCCTGATCGAGCGCTCGTAGCGGTGCCAGCCGGACTGTCCGTCGCGTTTCGCCTCCAGAAGGGCCAGCTCGGCGTCGCGCAGCAACTCCTCGGCCGGCTGTCGCGGCGATGCACTCAAGGCAATGCCGACGCATGCGCTCAATACGATCCGCCGCCGACCGACGCGGAACGGCGTCTGGACCAGGGCGAGCAGGCGATCCGCCGTCTCACCTGCCAGAGCCTCGGAATCGAGGCTCTGGAGGACGACACCGAAGACGTCGGCCTCCAGGCGGGCGACCAGGTCCTCGGCGCGCATGGCCTGCGCGAGCCGCTGGCCGACCTGCCCCAGCAGGTTGTCGGCCGGCTCGTCGCCGATCGAAGCTCGCAGCTCGGCGAAGCGTGCCAGGTCGAGGACCAATACGGCGAGGCTGTGCTTGCGCCAGGTGGCATGGACGAGCCCGCGCCGCACCGTGTCGAGGAACAGCGTTCGGTTCGGCAGGTCGGTGAGCTCGTCTCGGAGGCTCCGCTGGACCAGCTCGGCCTCCAGTGCCTTGCGAGCCGTGACGTCGCGCGCGAGGGCGAGCACGTACCGGCGCCCAGCTCCGGGATCCAGCGGGCTCAGCGTCAGCTCGATCTGGAGGGCCGACCCATCCCGGCCCACTGCCGGCAGCTCGAATGGTCGCCCGGAACTCACGTACCGCCCGCCACCCGTCTGACGCCAGAGGTCAAGGCCGTTCCGGTGCTGGTTGCGCAGCGCCGGCGGGACGAGGATCTCGACGTTCTGGCCGATCGCCTCGTCGGCTGAGTAGCCGAACATGGAGGCCGCGGCAGGGTTCCAGAGCACGATGCGTCCGGCGTCGTCGGCGACGACCACCCCGTCACGAAGGTGGTCGAAGAGTCCCCCAATCCCGAGTGTCTCGGCGGAGACAGTGTCTGCGTCACGCCCTCGATCGCGTCCGAGCATGTCAGGTATCCCTAGCGGCTACCAGGCTGGCCAGGCCGAGGCTGCCGCCGCACGCTTCGTGAGGGTAGTTGGGTCGCATCTGGGCCTCTTCCTCCTGACCGAACCCGTCGTTCGAGTGCGTTTCGCCCCGCGACTGCGCTTCCGCCCCGCGACGCGCCTGCTCAAAGAACGCCGCGGGCCCACGGCCCGTTACCGATCCGATAGTCAGCCCACCCGGGCGCGGATGCCGGTACCTTCGTCCATCGGCTCATACGCAATGCCTCCGTGTCGTGCCATGGTCTGATCGAGTCCTCGGGGTGCGAGGCCGCCGAATGGAGTAGGTGGCCTTTCCCATTGCCGTCCCGTGCACGCGGTCATAGGCTGCCGCTGGTGGGGAGTTCCGCGTGGCCTGACGCAGTCCCGGCCTCCGTTTCGGCCGATGTCGCGGCACGATCGGATGTCGGCTCGCGGACGAGATCACTCGTTCGGGCAGCCCAGGAGGGCGACGACGAGTCGTTCGGCCAGATCTTCGACGACTTACACCTGCCGGTATATCGCTACTTCGCGGCACGTCTCGAGACGCCCGCTGACGCCGAGGATCTGACCGCGGAGACCTTTGCCGCGGCCTTCGAACACATCGGCCGCTTCCGCTGGCAGGGTGCGCCATTCGAAGCCTGGGTCTTCAAGATCGCCCGTTCCAAGCTCGTCGATCATCACCGCCGGGTGCAGCGGCAACCGACCAGCAGCCTCGACGGCGTCCCGGAAGCCCGGCTCGCGTCCTCGGGCGATCCCTATCGCCACGTCGTCTGGGATGAAGAGCGGGCAGAGCTGCTGGCATACGTACGCAGGCTCTCGCCCGAGCAGCAGGAAGTGATCGCCCTGCGCTTCTTCGCCGAGCTCTCGGTGTCCGAGGTCGCCCACGTCATGGGTCGGTCGGTGACGGCCGTGCGACAGATGCAGTTTCGCGCGGTCACCACGCTTCGCCAGCGCATGGGGTGGCTTCGATGAGGTGGCTCGGGAGGCGTCGGCTCACGGCCTCCGAGGCCTTCGACCTGGAGCTGGCGGGCGTACAGACGGGCGAATCTGTGGCGGACCTGCTGCCGGTTACGGACCTCTTGCGCGCAACTGCCAGGGGCATGCCCCAGCCAACGGCGCTGCGGGCACGGCGCCGCGAGCTGGTGGCTCGCGCGACGGCGGCGTCGCGGGAGCGGCAGGACGCCGGGCGACGCGTGCGGGTGATGAGGGCGACGGTGCTCGCCGTCGCGATCGTCGTGATGGCAACCGCTGGCGGCTTTGCGGCGACGCTCGCAACGTCCTTGCTCCATCGGCCCCCGGCACCAATCTCGCGGCCCGCACAGCTGCCTCCAGGCGATGGTCAGACGCCGGGGCCGATTGGCACCGCTCCAGCGACGCCGGTGGCGACTCCCGCTACGACGCCTGAGGCGCCGAGGACGACCCCTGGGACGCCGGTTACGACCCCAGGGCCGGTCACCACTCCGGTGGCGCCGTTACCCATCGTCACGTCTCGGCTGCCCGCAGATCTTGCCGCCGAGCTGCTCGCGGAGCTCAGGGAGGCCTGCGGCCAGCAGACGGTGCTCCCCGATCTGAACGGGCTCGACGCAGCTGCCGCACAGGCGCGCGTCGATGTGCTGATCGCGGCCTGTGAGCTGACGCCGCCGACGCTGCCGTGACGGCGGGCGTGCCCCCTATGGCGCGAGCACGGCGGAGTACACGTCCTGCGACAGCGGGCCGTTGCCCGTCCAGGAGACGGCCACGACCGTATCGGTTGAGTCGACGCCCAGATAATCACCCATGAACGGCGTGTGCCCTTCGCCTCTGGGCGGTTGCGCATCGCCGTCGATGCCGGTCTGGACGACCGTGCGCGCGAGCGTCGAGCCCTTGGCCGGGGTCTGGCCGTAGACCGCGTCCATGAGCCCGGTCGACCGGTTGTAGTCGTAGAAGATCGTGTCGATGCGACCGTTGGGAGCGATCGACATCCAGGGCATGACCTGGTCGGCAACGTCGTTCGTCAGGTTGACCTGACTCGGGAAGGACAACCCGTGGTCGGTCGATCGAGCCAGGTACATGTCCAGGTTGCCGGTCACGAAGTCGCCGGTGAGCAGGTCCACGGTTCCGTCCGCCTCGACGCCGATCGAAGCCTGCATGGACGTTCGCCAGGACTCGCCGGGCAGGTTGTACGGCGCCGGCACCAGGTCGCGCACCTTCACGCTCCGGGTGAACGCGGTCTCACCCGGTCGCATCTGGCTGACCACGACGGCCTGCTCGTTCCATTCGTTCACGAACTGCCAGATGCCGGACGTGGCGTAGATCGTGCCATCGGGAGCGCCGGCCAGCGAGACGTCGAACCGATCCACCGCGTTGCGCTTGTAGTCGGCGGCGATCTCGTACGGCCCCGCGTAGGTTTGCCCGCCGTCCGAGGAGATCAGCGCGAAGGACCGAGACCGGTAGCCGTTCCAGACGGTGTACGCGACCAGCGCCCGGTTGCCGTAGCGGTCGATCGTGAGCATGTTGTGGTCCTGCAGGTGGCCGAGGCTCAGGCCAAAGGTGAGCTGCTGGGCCGGCTCCCACGTCCTGCCGCCATCGGTGGATCGGCTGCTCCAGACGGCGCTGGGCTGGCTCTTGCTGGCGCCCCACGAGGCGCACGAGAGAACGGCCGTGCCGTCGTTCAGGAACCCGACGGACGGATCGCCGCCGCCGTAGTCGAAGGTGGGGTTCCCGCCGGCAGCCGTGATTCCGGGCAGCCAGCTGGTTCTCCACGTCCTCCCGCCGTTCATGGAGTAGCCGAGCCCGCACGAGTCTCCCGGCCCGTAGTCATTCCAGGCGGCAATGAGGTTCTGCGTGTTGGTGGGATTGATCGCGATGTCGACTTCGTTGTCGCCGTTGTCCGCCGGCCCGTCGTTGCTGATGTTGGCGATGGAGACGACGCTCGTCGCCAGCGCCCCGGTCGGCCATATGAGCGTGCAGATCACCGCGATCGCCACACCGAAACGCTTCATCCTGGGACCTCCTCGCGTCGGACATCCATCCCCGGAGTGATGTGATCGACTCTAGGGCCGCGAGACACGTTCGTCCATCTCGGTGCCCCCACCGGAACGCGCAGCTCGAGGGGCGACGATCGGTCCCTCAGAGATGAGCTACAAGCAGCGTACGATTGCCCGAGCCACGCAGGAGGCACGCCATGGCCGAATACGAGCGAAGCGCCACGGTCCACGCGGCGCCGGCGGCGACCTACAGCTACCTGGCCGACCCGCGCCACATGCCCGAGTACGTCGCGACGATGACCCGGGCTCAACCAAGCGACCGCGACCATCTCCACGTCGCCGCCGAAGTCCAGGGTCGGCACGAGGAGGGCGACGCGATGTTTCGTTCCGACGAATCAACGCGGCGCCTGGATTGGGGCCGCGAAGGCCATGCCTACCGTGGCTGGCTGACTGTCGGCGGTGCGGACGGGTCCACCTCGACCGTCACGATCCATCTCGAGACGCACCACGAGTCGGATCGTTTCGAGGTCGAGCGCGCGCTCGAGGAGACACTGAGCAATATTCAGCGCGCACTTGCGAGTACGTAGCGTCCGCGCTTACCCCTCGGCAGGGGCTTCAAGGATCGACCCGATCGAGGCCGGGGTCCGCTGAACGCGCGTCTTCGCGGGCCGGCAGGAACGTCCGGCTACGCTCGAAGTTGGCGACCTCGCGGCGGGCGTCGGCAAAGGCCTTCCGGCCGGCGGCGTCGTCGAGGGTCTTCTCGACGATCTCGGCTTCCTCGGCGGGCCGCACGCGCCACCCGTGGCGGAAGACGAGATCGCCGCCCAGCCAGGCGGCAACCAGGGTTCCGGCCGTGGCCGCCGACAGCAGCGGCAGCCGCAGGCGCCTCGAGCCTGCGGCGGCCAGAACCGCGACGATGCCCGCGCTGTTGATGAGCCCGTGGACCGTGGCGGGCCTCCGCGCCGGATGGTCGCCCGGTATGGTCAGCCAATCGACCCAGCCCACGACCCCGGCGGATGCGGCGGCAGCCGCAGCCGTCGCGCAAACGGCGTCGCTGAGAGGCGATGAGCCGTTGCGGCGGACCAGGTCCCTGAGCTCGACCGCCAGGGCGACCGGAATGAGAACCGCGGGCCCGTCGGACAGGATGGCGTGGATGGGATGGCCGCGGACGACCGGGTGCCTGGGCAGGTCCACGATGGCTCCTCAGCGTGTCCGGCGATCGATCATCGGGTCGTCGCGGCGGGCGCCACGACCGACGCGGCGAGATCCGCGTACTCGGCGACGCAGGTGCTCAGGTTCAGACTGTCGACGGCGTGCCGCCGGCAGGCGCGGCGCTCGATCGAACCGACCGAGCCGACGGCGGCAATCGCAGCGGCGATGTCACCGGGGTCGACGAGGAACCCCGTGATCCCGTCTTCGACGACCTCGGTCAGGCCGCCGCGGGCGAAGCCCACGACCGGGGTGCCGGCCGCCTGTGCCTCCGCGGCCACCAGTCCGAAGGGCTCGTCCCAATCGATCGGGCAGAGGACTGCGCGAGCTCGCGCCAGGTGGCGCCACAGCTCCGGCCGCGGCACGGGCCGATGAAAACGAACACCCGATGTCACTCGGAAGCGAGCCTCCAGGGCGCGGGCGTATTCCGCGTCGTAGGCGTTGCCATAGACATCGATCTCCTGGCCCGCCCCGATCGCGATGTCGATCGCCTCGCGGGCACCCTTTTCCGGGCTGAGTCGACCGGCGAAGACCAGCCCCGCCCCGGCCGTGTCGGACCACGGTATGCGCTCGACGGGCACTCCGTTGCGGATGACCCGATCGAACGCCACGAGGGCACGCCAGCCACGAGCCTGGGACGCGGAGACGCCCACGACGATCGCCGGAGGCGTGCCGCTCCGTGCCTCGACGAGAGCTTCCGCGGCCTCGGGCTCCGGCGGGAGGTGGACCGTGTGGATCACCCGTGCCGGACCGGCGCTCGACCGGCGCAGCGCCGCGGGATCGAACCCGTGGCTGTGGACCACGTCATAGCCGCCGCGCTCGGTCATCTCGAAGACGTGGTCGAACGCGTCGGCCACCGCCGGCAGTGACGTTCGCGGGCTGCCGGCACGGAAGAGGGCTCCGTGGAGTGTCCTCGAGTCGACCCCGGTGTCGATGACGTTGGCCCCGTCGATGCGCGAACCCGAGGCGGCGTAGACGTCGACGACGTGCCCGCGCCTGGTCAGCCCCACGGCCAGATCGGCGACAAGGGCCTGCGATCCGCCCTCCTGCGGCTCTGCAATCGGCGTCACCAAAGGGGCAACGATCGCGATCCTGAGCGGTCGATGACTGCGTCCCGTCATCTGCCGATGCCGCCTGACGGCACAGCCGGGGCGGTGCCTAACCGACCTCGTCGATCGCGAACTGCGCCTGTTCGCCGACGGCCACTTCCACAGATTTCACCGGTGGGTGGCGGCTCATGACGTCTCCGGGCCCATCGGGCTGACGAGCTGGAAGTAATTGTCGTCCGGGTCGGAGAACGTGGCAATCCACGACCCGGGGGCCTGCTCGAAGCCGTAGGGCTCGCGAACGACGGTCGCCCCGGCCGCCTTGAACCGTTCGAAATCGCCCTTCACGTCCGGGCTTTCGATATTCCAGATGATCCGGCCCGGCTGGGCGTTCCGGCCTTTGACCTGATCGTGCGGCCCGACCGTGATTCCGCCCGAGCCGATCAGCCAGCCGGTGTACCCGCCGTCGTCCCAGCCGGGCGTGCCGAATAGGCGCGTGTAGTACTCCACGAGTCGCTGGGGATCCTCGGACCCGATCAGGATGCCATTGAAGTTCATCTCGCCTCCTCTCGATCCACGTCATGGGCGGAGTCCGCTGGGGAGGCTCATTATCCCCCGTGAACGAGATCCAGACGGGAGGCCGCTACGCTCTGACGATCCTTGCGTGGTGCATTCAGGACCCGTGGAGGTGAGGATTGAGGCTCGTTCCTGGTGTCCTCGTCGCGACGATCGCCCTTCTCGGTGGCTGCGGCCCGACGCCGCCCGCGTCGCCGCCGAACCCGGCAAGCGATACCGCAACGACGGTTCCCACTGCCTCCGTCGCCTCGGCGCCTGCCGCACCGGATCTCGCGACCCGACCGCTCGTCTTGTTCGCGCCGCTGCCGCCGCTCCGGCTCGGTCTGCCGTTCGCCGACGGATCAGCCGACTACTTCGATCTCTTCCCGCCCGACGCCGCCTGGACCTCCGCCGCTGGTCACGTCCATGTCTTCGTGATCTATGCCAGCTGGGTCATGAACTCCGCCACGGAGGAGCAACTCCGGCAGGTCGTCGAGGGCACGCGGGCTCGCGGGATGGCGCTCGGCCTCGAGATGGGCGGCCTCATGCCCAAGGATGGCTGCGGGATGGGCGTGGAGGGCTTCGACGCCGGTCTGGAGCCCATCCAGAAGATCGAGGCCGCCGGCGGCACCGTCTCGCTGCTGTCCCTGGACGAGGTGTACGCATTCGGGCATGTCTTCACGGGGCCGAACGCCTGCCGGTGGTCGCTGGATCGCGTCGCGGCGGAGGTGGCGGGGTTCATTCGCATGGTGAAGGCGGCCGAGCCGGCGATGCTCATTGGCGACACCGAGCCACTCTGGAGCGACGTCTCCCCGGCCGATCTCGGGGCCTGGTTCGACGCGTACCGCCAGGCGTCCGGGGCGCCCTTCGACTTCGTTCACCTTGATGCCGACTGGACACTTGGCGACTGGCCGGACCGCGCCGTCGCCGCGACGGCCCAGGCCCGAACGCGTGGCATCGCCGCCACGCTCATCTACAACGGCGGCGCAGCAAGATCCGACTCCGAATGGAATGAGCTCGCGCGGGCGCACATCGACGCATACGAATCACGCACCGGCGGCGAGCCAGACCACCTCGTCTTCCAATCGTGGATGGATCACCCGGACCGGGTCTTGCCCGATTCCGATCCGACGACCTTCACCGGTCTGATCCGCCAGTACTTCGCGCCGCGCAGCGTCATCGCGCTGGATCCCGTCCAGGTGGACGCCGACGGCCGGCTGCGGATCTTCGGGTCGCTGCGCACGGCCGGCGGCGATTCGATCGCGGCCGGAACGATCGGGCTGACGGCCACGCCGATCGACGGCGCATACCAGGTCTCGGGTCTCAACGGACGGGTCCCGGCTGGCGCCACCACCGCCGTCATCGGGTTGCGGGCCAATATCGAGGAGGCCGGACCCGGCCCGGTCCACCTGAGCCTGTACGAGCTGAGCTACACGCAGGGGACGTCGCGGCGGAACCGCGTTCCGGATCCCCGATTTGCGGGAGGCCTGGCCCGCTGGCCTCCTGACGGTTCGGCACGGATCCGCATCCTCGCGAGCGACCATGGCTCCGGGCGCATGCTGCGGATCGACGCGACATCCAAACAGAGCCTGCTCATCACGTCCGCCGAGTTCGCGGTCACCGCCGGCGCTGCCTATCGCTTCTCCGCGGCGATTCGCGTTCCTGCCAGCTCGGCCGGCAACGCGTACCTCGCGGTCATCTTCCTCAAGGGCACCGAGATCGCCCGAGAGCGGATGGAGCTTTCGCCTCGGCCGATCACGCTGGGCCGGTTCACGACGACGACGGTGTCCGGACCATTCGTCGCCGATGGTCTGAAGCTCGAGCCCGGGAGGTATCGTCTCCGCGTCAGGTACTTCGGCGACATCGACCACTGGCCGTCGACCGCAGAGACGTCCATCACCGTCATCTGAGGTCGCGACCAGCGCCAGTACCACGCTTACGTTCGGCAGCGGGGACACGTCTGGCGCAACCTGTCCCGCGTCCGTTACACCGTTGGGGCCGCGTTACTTCACCCGGAATCTCAGGTGGGTGACGCGCGGGGCGGCGATCGTGCCGACCAAGTCGACCTCGGGGAGGCGGTCTGCAGGTATGTCGAAGACGCGCTCGCCGTCGCCGAGCAGGATCGGGACGAGATTGATCAGCATTTCGTCGACGAGGCCGGCGGCCAGGTATTGCTGAGCGGCATTCGCGCCGCCTCCGAGCGACACATCCTGGCCGCCCGCCGCACGCCTGGCCTGGTCCGACTCGATCCCGTCGGTCACGAACGTGAAGGTGTTGCCTCCCTCGAGCTCGAGCGGCTTACGGGCGTGATGGGTGAGCACGAACACCGGATGATGGAACGGGGGGTCGTCGCCCCACCAGCCGTTCCACGGCTCGTCCTTCCACGGTCCGGGTCCGCCGCCGAACATGTTGCGGCCCATGATCGTGGCGCCGACGTTCGACTGGGTCTCCGCTATGACCTGCGTGCTGGCGTTGACTTCGCCGCCGTCCAGCCCCTGTGGCCCGCGCCACATCGCCAGGGGATACATCCATTCATGCAGGCGCTCGCCGCCGACGCCGAGCGGGTGATCGACACTCTGGTTCGGGCCCGCCACGAACCCGTCGAGCGACATGGGAATCCGCGCCGCCGGCGTCAGCCGCAGACGGTTCGGTTGCCTCGCTCAGCGCAGGGCCGGCTCAGCCTCGGACGTGGTCGTCGGGAATCGACTCACGAGTGTCGACTCCGAAGAGGACGGCCATCAGATCGAAGAGAAGCAACGATCCCAGCAAACCGGAAACGAGAATCAGACCGTCCATGGATGGAATCCTTCGTCTTGTGCCGCGATGACTCCATCAAGGGTAAGGCGTCACGCCGGCCACCGGTAGCGTCGAGCGTGGGCGTCCAATGCTGGACAAACGTCATCGCGCCGCGATAACCGCTTGGCACTCGGGCTACTGGACCAGGACCACCTGGGCCGATTGTGTCGGAAGGTGGCCGCCGTCGCCGGAGTACGTCACCAGCACCCGGTAGCGACCGGGCCAGAGATCGTCGAAGCGCGCCTTGAACGTCCCGGCCGAGGTCGATGAGCGGTCCGGCAGCCGGGTCGGAGCCGGCACAAGGTCGAGCCGCTCGCGCCTGATCTCGGTCACGCTGCTCAGCCACGTCACCGTGAAGTAGGCATGACCGACCGTGGACTGTGTGACCTTGAGCCGCATCGTCGCCCGGAACGTCGCGCCGGGCGTGACCGGGAAGCCGCCGGTGTTGATGATCGTGGATTGCGTCGCGGTATCGCGAATGCGGATCATCAGCCCGGGCCCGATGTCGCTCCGCAGGACCCGGATTCCGTCTTCGTGAAGGCCCCAGAAGTTGGTGTTCGTTCGGAGCTCCGGGTTCGGGACGCGGTTCTTGGTGCTCGCGCCCTGCGTATAGGAGGCGCGGTAGATGGTGATGTTCGCGAGACCGTGTTCGGCGATGTCTTCGATGTTGACGCGGATACCGACATGGGCGGTCTGCGCTCCGGCCGGCACCGTGCCGGTGAGCTGGACCGTCTGCGGGCGCCCGTCGAGGGGTGTGGCGCTGACGTGTAAGAGCGCACCCGGCAGGGGTGCGCCGTCGGCGCGGATCGTCCCCTCGACCTGGATCGAATCGCCCGATACCACGCGGGCAGTCGACGTGATCGCGGATAGAGCGAGCGGCGTCGGCGTCGAAGCGGGCGTGGATGTCGGCGTGGCCGTTGGGGCCGCCGACGATTCGGATGTCGCGTCGGCCGATTGGGGCGCCGCCGCGGACGTGACCGGTCCCGACGGCGCCGGCGCTCCGCAGGCAGTCGGAACCGCGATGACGGCGCCGGCGAACAGCACGGCGATCAATCGACGATGGGCTCGGAACACTGGACGCACCTCGTGGCCTCCGTGAGTGACGGTCACGCAAGGGACGCGGGAGATCACCCAACGTTACACCGGGGCCGTCGAGCCGAGTCGCTCGTGGCGGTGGACATCCACCCGGCGTACCATCGGTTCCATGACAGGATCGGTCTTTCTCGACGAGTCGACCTCCCTCCTCGAGCGGACACCGCGGGTCGTCCGCGAGCTGCTGGCCGACCTGCCCGATGGCTGGCTCGGCGAACCGGACACAGTCGGCGGCTGGACCGCCCGTGACGTCGTCGGCCACCTCATCTCGGCCGAGCTCGACGACTGGATCCCGCGCGCCGAGATCATCGTTCGGGACGGCACGAGCCGGCCGTTCGACCCGTTCGACCGCTTTGCGCACGTGGAGCGCGATCGGGGCGTGCCGCTGCCGACACTCATCGAGCGCTTCGGCGCGTTGCGAGCACAGGGCCTCGCCCGGCTCCATGAACTCGTCCGCGACGACGGCGATCTCGACCGGCGGGGCCGCCACCCC
>WNGA01025625.1_pt1 | contig 12132 bp, 16 predicted proteins | sample 5400061 | NCBI WGS metagenome assembly WNGA01 (sample SAMN13153366, study PRJNA577476) | soil metagenome | isolation source: 100 cm soil or saprolite under grassland replicate 2 | place: USA:California | collected 2016-06-15
ACAAACTTGGCTAACAGAGCAATTAAGCTTCGATTAATATTTAATCATAACTTATCTTCGTTAAGTAATATATTATACAAGACAGTGATTGGCTGATAATTGGAATTTATTTTGACCGAATTTATTTTATTCCAGCAGTAACAGCAGGAACGTTAATCTACTCACCCATGAAAGCTAGGTGATAGACAATTCTTAAGTAAACTCAAAGTTTCGAATTTCCAGATAAGACCTAAATCCTAAGTGAAGCTGTAACTGCAATTAAATTAGAAAGCTTCTACTTTACTATCATTACCGGACAATGTGAATAATTAACTATACCGGAGGCAGCACTACCAAGTAACAATTTTTTCAGGCCCGACCGACCTTTTGTTCCTAATACGATTAAATCGATATTTTCTTTTTCGGCAAAATCTGTAATGCCCCCTACTACAGAGGGGGATGCGATAAGTTCTGTTCTTAACTGAATGTCTTTGTCTATACTGTCCGCTTTGTGTCTGACCGCATTAAAATATTCTTGAGACTCTTTTTTCTTTTCATCCATCTTAGGTGATGCTGCTGACATGATATTGCTTACGTCTGATGTAATAATATGCAATGCAATAAGCTCAGAGCCATACTCTTTAGCAATTGAAATGGCATAGTCTGCCGCATTCATTGAGTGTTCGGAACCATCAATTGCGACAAGAACTTTGAAGAATTTTCTTGACTCGGCCATGGTACTAAACATATGGGACTAGGATATTTAAAAGCATGAATGCTGCTTCGGAGCGAATCTAATTGACTTACAGTCCAAAAGACCTAACAAATAAGAATCGAAATAAGCTTTACGGTAAACTGATTCGTATGAGAAAATACATTGCAATTATAACAGGAGGAGATCGTGGAATTGGATATGAAACATGCAAAGAACTAGCTCTTGTAGGTTGCCATGTTATTCTGACTTGCCGTAAGGAGATAGATGGTCAGCGTGCACTAGCCAAATTAGATTCTGGGGATAAAATTGTATTTCATAAACTTGACGTAACTGATATTGAAGGTATTACAAGTCTTCGTGATTGGATTGTTGATACCTATGGAAGAGTGGATATAATGATAAACAACGCCGGAGTTTATCTTGACGAAGGAGTTAGTGTGTTTGATGTAGACGAGGAGACAATGCGACATACGTTAGAAGTTAATTTTTATGGTGCATTTCATATGTGTCGAGCTTTTGTTCCTTTAATGAAGAAAAATAAATTTGGCAGGATAGTAAATGTCTCGTCTGGATACGGTGCTATGAGCGAAATGGGTGGAAATGTAGCTGCTTATAGAATCTCAAAAGCTGCGCTTAATGCCCTTACCTTAATTATGGCACATGAGTTAAGAGATACGGACATTAACATTAAAGTAAATGCGGTTTGTCCTAGTTGGGTCAGCACTGACATGGGCGGAAGCATGGCTCTAGTAACTCCCCAAGCCGCTGCAAAAGATATCGTGCATTTTGCTCTACTTGATGAGAGGGGACCTAGTGGAGGCTTCTTCAGATATAAAAAACCTATTCCCTGGTAACAAAAATACCTTAGTCAAAGTGGGGATTAAATATCATAAATAAAAAGTTTAGTTGAACTTAAAAGGTTTGATGATATTCTAAAAAAATAAGTGGAACCAGTGTAGGTAATTATGTATCTCTTCCCATTTGCCAAGAACAAACTCCTGCAGTTAGGATGACTTATTACTGTCAGACTAGCTAGAAGGAAAGGATACACTCCATTTGCGCACTTAAGTTATGAGCTCTGACTAGCAAGTATAAAAATGTCAGGTAAAAATTATTACGCTAGTTTCTCGTGAATTGATCGGGTGTTAACCTAGATTTGAAAGGTAATATTTTGATTCGCCAATTTCAGAGTGACATTCTCAAAGGCAATCCGCTTAAGGACCCCTACATTAGGGAAATTATAATATACCTGCCTCCTACCTACAATGCAAGTAATTCTAAAGGATATACCACAGTCTTCTGTTTACCCGGATATGGCAGTCGCGCGAGAGGAGTGTTAAACGTAGATCCTTTTAATGAAAGCATTCATGACCGTATGAATCGATTAATATCCAGAGGAAAAATAGGTGATATGATTTTAGTACATATTGACTGTTTTACTAAATTGGGAGGGAACCAATACGTTAATTCTTCTGCAATAGGCAACTATGAGGATTACCTAATTAAGGAAATCATTCCATTTATTGATAACAATTACAACTCCAGACAACATGTATATTCGGAAAATCATCCGGTGGCTTCGGTTCTATTACACTTGGCGCACATCATCCGGAAATATTCAATGGAGTCGTGGACCACTCTGGGGATTCCGGCTTTGAATATAGCTGCATTCCGGAATTTCCCAAGGCCCTTGCAGCATTTCGAGAGGCCGGTAGCGCAAAAAACTGGTTGAAAAAGTTCTGGAAAAGCGATAGACACACGGCAGATGACATTGCAACCCTAAATGTAATGTGCATGGCAGCTAGCTACTCTCCTAACCAGTCGGAAGAAATGGGTATAGAGTTCCCTTTTAATCTAAAAACGGGTGAAATATCTAACAACGTTTGGAACAAGTGGCTTAATTTCGATCCTGTAAAAACAGTAGAAAGATATAAGACAAATCTAAAAAAACTGAAACTAATCTATTTTGATTGTGGAACCAGAGACGAGTTCAATTTAATTTGGGGAGTAAGAATGCTTCACTCCAAGCTTGAAAACCTGAGGATCAGGCATTTCTATGAAGAGTTCGATGGTGGACACATGAATACAGGTTATAGGTACGATATTTCATTGCTGAAAATCTATAATACATTTTCTTAGATGCAGACCGTGTAAAAAAATAGTATTCTGTCTTATGCCATTATAAGCCATATTTCGGATAAACCTACGGATAATTTCACATGTAGTATTTCAAGCTCCAAAAAGAGAAAGGTGGAGAAGGATACTCTTTACTTCCATTCCCACGTTTTGTCAGAAAAATTGCCTTGTGAATCAACCTCGGCTTCAAAAATCCCTACAATATTGTTAAGGAACTCCAGTTTGTCTGTTGAAGTTGTCTTAAAAAATATTGCGCCACGCCATTTCAGAGTACCTGAAGAGTCAAACCTACCAATTCCTTCACCCATATAAGTGGCCACTTCTCCTTCCCCACTCATAACCACTCCATTACCTACACCATGAAGTACACCCATTGAAGTTCGACTAGCCACGTAGGTCAGAGTCTCAGTTACTTGTACTCCCTTAAGACTACCCCTTGCTGATACGTTTGTCTCCATAGTGGGGCCTTCGACATCAATCACCCTTTGACTTGTTATCTTTCCTTTCATTTCTCCAATAGATTCTCCTAACATAATTTTTTCAATATTCTTCATTGACTTAAGCATTCCTAACCTTTGTTGTGACTCAAAAAGTTGATAATTAACTCATAAGTGATTGGGTGAACGAAGTACATCTTAACTCGTGACAAACTTGTTTAAAAGTTTTACAAAAATGTAATACCAGCTATATCCTGCCCCTCCCGAACTGGCGAATCCTATGTTATAAGTCCAAAAACATTTGTCGTATTGTGGCTTGTACTAAATACTGCCGGACAACTGGTTTTCCGAATGGAAGTTACAGTAAGGGTACGTTGGTGTTCAACCTGCGAGTGTTTTTTTATTTCAATTCAGTGTTGTAACACTGTTAAGATTTAAGGCTAAAACATAATTGCGAAGCAATTAATCGTTAACTTAGTTATCCAAAATTAACCGCAATTAACCATATAATACCTTAGAGATCCAATATACTTAACTCAAGAACTTTATCGAACGTAGTATTTTATCTCTAACCTGTTTACCTTCAGGTGAGTCAAAATGATCAGCCAAATCAGTGTAGGCGAATTGGTATAACATCGTGCCATTGATAACATTGTACAACTCCATTCCAATGCTAGGGACATCATTTTCTTTAACCATAACAGCAAATATACCCGCATCATTACCACCTATAAAGTTCTTTTCCAAGTGAGAAAATACAAGGAAAAACTAAAGTATAAATCATTCATTGGAGAAAGTACATCATCGGTGTAATTAATGAAAATAATTAATGCGCAGGCTGTGAGTGAAACAATGACAGAAGAGGAAACTAAGAACTTTCTTGCTAATAATGCTAACAATCTACTAATGCGTATAGGAACGATAGATGAAAAAGGAGAACCAAACGTTACCGTGACTGCATTTTACTTTGATGAACCATCTGAAAAAATCTTTGTCGTCACCCAAAAAGATTCTAAGAAAGTTCAGCACTTGAAAAATAGGAATATCATGAGCTACTGCATTGATGATCCTAATCCTCCATACACAGGTGCAAGAGGTAAAGGAACGGTCAAATTTCTTGTAGATATTCAGGAAAATATTCCACTAGCCAAAAAATACCTGACAAAACTCACTGGAAGCCTTGATAATCCTTTTGCAAAATGGCTTATGAATGAAATAGAGAATGGAACTTCGATTTTCCTAGAGATAACGCCTAGATATTTTTCAACATGGCGAATTGCGATTCCAGCGGAATAAGCCACTGAGTCATCATAATTGATAAAATTTTAAAATACTGGTGAAAGTAGAATGCGAAAAAACCGGTGCAAGTATGATTTTATCCTGTCGAATGTTACCAACTAACTCTTACACTGATAATTATAATCAGTTGTGCGATTCAGTCATAAAAACACTTCATACAAATTGTTCAAGTCACTACTTTGACTTTTGTGAAAGATTGAGGGATTATTAAGATGAACAATTGAAGATGAACAATTGAAGATGAACAATTGATATTAATTTTAATATTATTTACCATTAATTTAAATTTGGGGTCAGTATAATTTTAGATGGTGGAAAGTTTAGTCTAATAATTCAGTTTATCCAAGTAATGAGTACGCCTCTTTAAGGTTGTCGAGCCGCACACTTAACAACGCGCCGCCACTTATGGACAGTGTCAATGACTTGAGTAGTCATATGACAATGGCATCTCAGCAGTGCGTGAACGTGATATGTATGCCCCTCCCTCTAAAGGGCTCTAGATGTTAAAAGTAACAAAGTAATTACAACCTATCATGACTCAGGATATTGTAGAGGATGAAATAGGATCGTGGTCTGGTTTTTCTTCCATATTGACGAATGGCGATGATCAATTATTTAATCAAATGTTAAATGAATATCGTGAGTACAAGGAGGGGATCAAATCAAAGGGAGAATTATTTTCAACAGAGAGCTTACTTATGTCTTTGATTTTCATACAAAGAAATATGATAAATGAGCTAATAAAAAATTACAAGTCATCACTAGACAATCCAAACCATTCACAGACAATTTGAAGTCTCATAACTTGTAGATCAGCATTAATAATCTACATCATCCGTAACAATGTCACACATACGCACCATTATTATTAGTCGTTAATAAATTGTAAACATGATTAAGAGTTTTATGCGATATTTCCCCAGTAAAGATGAAATTTAAAGATGAATTTTTCACTGCACCCAATAGATATCGCGGTTATGATTGACTCTTTTTGGTCTAAAGTACGAAAGTTGATAAAACTTAACAGAAGGACAGTCCCTGTGATGTCATTTCAAGACACGTCAAATATCCTTACAAAAATATTGTCTTAAATTACTGAAAGCCAACATAATTGAGTGGATACAATTTATCGACTGTAGAAGTAATCTGTGGTTTTGGATAAATTTGCCAAACTGAACATCATTCAAAATAATATTTTCTTTGGGATCGACTGGACTGTTAAAAGTAATCGTGAATGATTCTCTACAGTCAAATGTTTAATTATATACTCTGCTTCCTCCACTGCTTGCTCATGGGGATGGATAGCTTTCTCTGGTTCTGGTGATGTAATAAATCTTGCAAATTATCTATACAATGCTCTGGCCTGTTACCAGATCTCCAATTCAAACATAACTGTATTAGGTAACAGTTATCTCTACCGTAGCTATATTACTGTCTGCTCCTTGCGCATCAGTTGCTTTGTATGTAAATCTATCAGACCCTGAATAGGCTGGTTGTGGCGTGTAGGTGACAATGTGGGTAGAGGCAATGTCACCAACAGCAAGTTTACCATGTTGTGGAGCGCCAACTACTGTAAACTGCAGTACATCCCCTGTAGTCTGAGGAGTGGCAGCTAGAGTAATATTTACAGCAGTATCCCTGAGTGTCGTGACAGTTTTGTTCTGGGCAATAGGTGCAGCTTGACCTCGCGGAGCTTTAACAATGGTGTCCTGAGTGGTTGGAGCAGTACTTACCCTGAACATAGCTGTGACTACTCCACCGGCAAATCCAGCTAGAGCTGTTGCGAATGGTAGAACATCCTTAGGTGCATTTGAAAGTGTCTGTATCGTATCTACTATCTTTGTTTGCGTTTGATTGGATTGTGGAATGAAATAAGTATGAAGCAAAGTTATTATAAAATATGGGGCTATGATGGCTACCATCATTAATAGTGTCCCGGCGATTATCGCACCTAGAAGTACCCACTTCATGTCTTTTATTTGACGTGTCTGATTCTGGTACTGGGCTATTGTTTCGTTAGTAGAATCTTGTTTTACGGCTCGAGTCAAACTCGCGTGTAGACCACCACGAGCTGCTATTATAATGCCACCAACTGTAGCAGCGATCAGGCCAGCGATTGCAGAATAATTTTTATAAATAAATGCGAATACATTCATCATATCTCCGTGCTTTTCAGTACACTTAATTTTAATAACCCCTTTTCGAAATCTCTGCCAATATACTTCTTTTTCAGCCTTTCACTCACTTTAGTATTTTGTAGCATGGATACCAAAGTTTAGTTGTAATTGACATAGTATTGGTAACGTCTCTCTACTTCTTTATTATTTCCTCTTCGAATGAGTAAGATTTGCGTTTGTAGCTGTTTTTTAACAAACTCTAAACATAAAGCGGCTTGTTCGCTAGGTGGTAGCTGAACTGAAAGAGTACCTTCAAATTGCTTCATGAATTCTACTACCTTTTCTCTGTATTCCTCATGTGTAGGTTTATTGTTATCAGTTATTTTGAACCATGTAGTAGTACACGGTGCCGCATAGTTTTTTGCCAGGTCCTCTATTACCCGATCGACCTAAGTAATCTATTTTCATAACTATCTATAGGTAAAGTAGCGTTATATTCACTTCGGAAAAAATTTCATAGTCATATTGCCGAATAGGAAAACATGGGAATAAACAGCAAGGAAGAGAGACAATCTATCTGGCCCAATAATTTCCTAATCGGCAAAACATACTAAATTCGAGCCAAAATCCCTGTCTATTGACAGACGAAATTGATCGTTCTTTTTATTACCGTCATTTTCTCGTTTGTAAGGATTACTGCCACTTCGATGGATTAGTTTTGGGTATTGTAGCTATAGCAATGTTTTTACGGGTATTTGAAATGACAACACACAAAGTAAGCTAAGCCCATTTATCTGCTGTCCGCCGACATTTGCTGATCCGACTATTTTCTCATAATTCTTTTTCCTCATACGCTTTCACCAAAGTTCTAATATCAAGCTTATGCATTTGAAGCAACGCCTTCATAACTCTTTGCGACTTCTCAGCGTCCTTGTCTTGTAGCATCTTGCCCAAAACGATGGGAACGATTTGCCAAGAGACTCCATATTTATCCTTGAGCCAGCCGCATTGCTGCGCCTTTTCATCACCGCCTTCGGAGAGTTTCTCCCAATAATAGTCTACTTCTTGTTGCGTCTCGCAATGCACCTGGAATGAGATGGCTTCATTGAATTTGAATATTGGACCGCCGTTGAGGGCCAAAAATTTTTGCCCTTCGATTTCAAAATCTACGGTCATTACCGTTCCTGCCTCCATTCCGTGAATCTCGTACCCCTCCTTTCCATATCGGGTAACGCCGCAAATCTTTGAGTCTTTAAAAATGGAGGTATAAAACCTCGCTGCCTCTTCAGCTTTATCATCGAACCATAAACATGGACTGATCCTTTGCATGGGGTCTTACCTAAGAAGTAACTATTTAAACAATCATTAATATTATGAGTGTCCCTATCGATAAATCAAAATTTGTATGAATTCAAAGCCCGCTAAGTTGAAACAATACCGGGAATACAAAGCAATTCAATCAGTTCAATCAACACTGGTTACCGTATTTACAACAGAAAGATTTGTCTTCCAGTGACTACCTCCTCAAATGGCCATAAAGATTCAGCCCACGCATCTCTAACAAACATCTTCTGATTATAAAAAAAAGAAATTATTGGCTGTGCATCTGGAGATTATGTTGTTTCAACTCTTCTTCAGAATTGACAATCACTCCACAAGCACCACATTTGTGCTCTGTTTTAGAAGCCATATCTAAAAGTGTTCAATATATGATATAAGACTTTATTACCATTACAAATTCGAAAAGGAAATTTTTTACAGGAGGGAAGAATAGCTAAAAAGAAGAGTAACCCTTTGCTTTCGGTACATTATTATGCAGAGTAACAGAGTTCTAGGGCATTTTATATACAATGAGGGCTATTTAATATGTATGAATAATCCTAGGACAGATTGTATTTCTTGTCCCAAAATAATTTTTGGGAACGATGCTATACACCTTGAAAATGAAAGTGCAGGTAGAACTTACAATAACTTTGACAGTTACGACTGTCTGCAAGTATTCCAAAAATTAAGAACATCTATGGAAGTGATTTCATTAAGTGATAACTGTACGCCCGTACGAACAATGGAAGGAGGTACTTAATAACCATAACAAGAATACTGTTAATTGATGATGACCTTGACAAGCAAATTGTCATCGAGCAAGGATTGGAAAGATATGGATTCGATATAAAGACATATGTCGATCCTCTTAGAGCGTTAAAGGAATTTAGAGAGGGCATGTATGATATAGTGATACTTGATTTTGCTGCGTTCCCACAGGTTGGTATTGAATTGTCCAAACAACTGGGACAAATTGATCAGAACATTCCTATATTATTTCTGGCCGGTGGTGGGAACATAGACGTCAGTGAAATTAGTAAGGGTATGTTAGGACAATGTTGGATTATCAAAAAATCAGTTACGGTTATGGGCTTGGTTGAAGAAATAACTTCCATGCTTGCAATAAACAGAAATATTCCCCTGCTATAAGCTAACGAAAAGGGAGATAAAGACCAAATCTATCGATAATAATTATACAAACCCCTTAATGGAATTAATAGGCGTTAAAAATAATAATGGTAATTTGGGGGCTTGAGCTTTTTATTGACCTATCAAATATTTATCCAGAGATAGTCGACTTATTTGTTCTCAATTCCCTGCTTAATTTATCCGCTGATGTTAGTTAGCACATCCGCAATTCCAATACCTATCTTTAGCAATTACTTCGGAAGTATTTAATGAACCTTCATTAACTATCCCTTTACTCTCATTAGCTATTTGATGCGCGGTATTATTTAGAGGCCTGTGTGCTCTTTAGAGCCCGAGGAATTACCCCTGTTAGCTCTGCCAAGCTTTTATTGATATTATCAGCAATGGCTTTCATATCTACCTAATTTTATTACTTACTGCACTCGCCATTGACATAGTAAGGATGGTGGAAATTCCGGGGATTAGAATAGGGACAGTTAGCTAATGAATAAAAGCATGACAGAATCTATAATTCTCGTACACGTAATCCTGTTGTTTGTTTAATTCTTTCTCTGGCTACCAAAAAACCTGAAGGATTGAACCTGTCATAAAATATGAACCTTACTACTATATCAAGATAGAGAATAATTTTTTAAACTTGTTTCTACTAGAAGGAATAAATTGACGCATAATATTACATTTACCCATGCCTTTCTGTTATTTTCATCGCTGCTAGTATCTTCCCTTTTAATGGCTCCATTGAATGCAGCCTCACCTCACAATGATAACCCCTTTCAACAAGAAGGGTCAAAATCTAAGCCTTTCAAAGTTGTCGTAAATCTGGAATACACTGACAAGCAATACAAGGTAGGCGTCGGGAAGATTTCAGTATATTATGAAGAAGGTGACGGTTTTAAAAAGACAAAATTCTATAATTTTGACGAGATGATGAAAAGGGCCTGGCCAGATCATGTTAAGGTTAAGGCGAAATTCCCTAGAAATACTGCTAGTCACTTTGAGGACTATTTGATATGTGTCAAGACCCTCAAAGATGGCCAAGACAACTGTATAAACGATTCCAGATCTTTAGGGGTTGATAAAGAAAGGGTACACTTGAATGTACCGTGATCCAGATGCTAATGAAAGATTAATAGTTGAATATGTCCTTAACGTTCCTTGCATAGATGTCTACAAGTTGTCCAATGATGCGTGGGGGATTGGATGGACTTGTTGCCAAATTCACGTCCTTTTGAAATTGCGAAGTAAGCATCATAAATTCACGAAATTTAATTTTAGTATCCTGTGAGAGATTGCCATTAGTAACTGTAGATTGTGGCAATTTGCTACACTCGTTAGGATTACAACCTGGAGTTGGGGATGGCGATGGACCAAATATTGCCTTAATTCTTGCGCCATAATAATCAGCCACATGAGAAATGCTATGGGGATTAATAGCCGCCAATTTTTTCACGTACTTTACAAATCCAGTTGTTTCTGAATGGAATTCTGCTAGTTTCTCAGAAACGGGTAACGTGTGGGACGGTGCGGACTGTGCTACAACCGGACCGGCAATTAAAATTGAAGCCACTCCTGACATCATAATTATTGTCATCAACATAAGTCTTTGATTATTTATTTTCAGAGCAGTTTGCGAACTAACTATCAATAGTAGGCTTCAATAAATTCAGGAATGGATTTTCATATAATCATTGTGGGACAGTTATATGGATATGAAATTGCTTTCCTATTAGCTTTTGCCTAATTTAGTATTGACATTTAGAGGATCGTACCAATGAATGTTGTTAATACCATAAGCATACAATTATGATAATAAGATATTTCTTCCAAAAGTTGGAGAAGTTATTATTCATTAAGGAAATCAGTTGACCCTAGCATTTTTGTTACTGTTTTTTACAATTGTGAAGCTATCTTTACCCTTCCCATCTAGATTATCATAGAATGTCCCCACCATTTTAGTCCCATTATCTGCTATATTAACATTAAGAAAACCATATCTCTGAAATTGTTTGACAATATATGATGCTTGACCTGCAAAACTATATTGCTCGGCTCCAGCAGTCCCCACAGTCATGAATATAGTACCGTTTGGATTCACATATGTGTTATAATACCTATCCACAATAATAGGTGTTGATGAATTTGTTGTATTATACCTAATAGGGTAAGATCTCTGGTAATTGTGGTTGTGAGCTTGTAGAACGAGGTCCACACCATAAATATCGAATAGTGGATGATAATTATCACGCAAGGAATCCCGTGACTCATGGTAGGTTGGAGAAGTATACAAAGGCCGGTATATGAACACGACAATCCAATCAATGGACTTGTTTTGAGAAGCGTAATACAAATCGTTACTTACAAATTACTTCTGTTTAGAATCATCTTGGAGTAACTTAAATGGTAACGACTCATTACTAAATGGTATTACAGAGGACATCGCAAGGAAATGAATATTCCTATAGTTGAATGAATAATAAGGATCTGAAAGGTTGAACTTGTTTACATAATCTTGCAGACGTGAATTGTTATTGGTATCATAGTCATGTTCTCCAATCACTATTTTAGTCTTATTTAACAAAGAAGACATTATTTTAAACCAGCATCCTGTATCCCTTTGGTAGGAAAAGTCACCAAGTCCTAATACCACCTCTGGATCTTTATTCCTCATATTATTTACTGTTCGTTGAGTCATCTCATTGCAGCCCCAATCTCCTGCAGCAGCGAAATTGAATCCCGAAAGAGTTGAATTGGTTTGATTGGTATGGTAACGACCTTCAGCAGATCCTTCTATTAAAGTAGTATTTGCGATACTTAACTCAGTTTGACTCAGGACAGTAATTATTAATAAACCCAAACCGTAAGAAATAATTTTATCAATCAGACCCGCGTGTCACTCTATGCTTGTAAGTTTGATGTGCCTAATAATATCTTGTGGTACAATTCTCTAAATTTGTTATTTTGGTTTTTCTTGCAAAAG
>WNGA01013114.1_pt1 | contig 12131 bp, 13 predicted proteins | sample 5400061 | NCBI WGS metagenome assembly WNGA01 (sample SAMN13153366, study PRJNA577476) | soil metagenome | isolation source: 100 cm soil or saprolite under grassland replicate 2 | place: USA:California | collected 2016-06-15
GGGCTCGAGCCGCTCTACAACCCTGAGCTCCTGCTCGAGGCCTTTGCGCGCGTCCGGGCGGCCCGGCCCGGTGCCCGGTTGCTGCTCAAGCACCCGCTCGAGAGCGTGCCGGCAACAGTGACCGCCGCCGTCGAGCGGCTGGGCCTCGACGAGGCGGTGACAATGCTCGGCAGCGTGACAAACGAGCAGATGCCCGACGTCTACCGGGCGGCCGACGTCGTCGTCTCGATTCCGTCGAGCGACAGCTCGCCGCGGAGTGTCTGGGAGGCACTTGCCTGCGGGCGCCCGGTCGTCGTCTCCGATCTGCCCTGGGCTCGGGACGAGCTGGTCCCGGACCGCCAGGCGCTGCTCGTCCCGCTGGACGCGGAGGCGATCGCGGCCGCGATCGGCCGGGTGCTCGAGAACGGTTCGTTCGCGCGGCGGCTCGCGGCCGAGGCGCGCGTGCTCGCGGTCGCCGAGCTCGACCCGCAGGCCTGCACGGCGCGGATCGACGCGCTCTACCGCACCGTCGTCGAGGCAGCCCGATGACGGAGCGCCGCCAGGCTCTCTCGACGACCCCGCCGCGCATCGGAGAGTCTGTGATGATCGGCGCCGATTCGGCGGCCGATTGCAGTAGCGTCTTTGGTGACCCTGGCATTCGCCTTCTTCGCAGCTGCGTCGCGCCCGGACCGCGCCGCCGCGTCCGCCGCTCCTGCCCAGGCATGGCTTGCATGCGGCCGTGATTCGCAGCTGACGAACTTCGTGCAGCTGTGCGGCTTGACCCGTGCCACGGCACACCGTCTGAAAAAACCTGGACGAAGAAGCTCGACGGCCCGGTCGTGGCGTCGCCGCTCTATGCGAGCGGCGTGTCCGGACTCCGGGGGCCAAGAACGTCCTGCTCGTCGAGACCGAGGCCGGCACGGTCTACGCGCTTCGACCGAGGGACGGTGCTCTGCTCTGGAAGCGGACCTTCGGCGTCGTAACGCCACCCGCACAGTGCGGCACCTGGGGCTTCAGGTCGACCGGAGCGATCGACATGCGGCGAGGGGTCCTCTATGCCATCTCGGCCGACGGCTTCCTCCATGCCCTCGACCTCCGCACAGGGGCCGAGAGAGCCGGCTGGCCGATTCCAATCACGACCGGTCACAGCGACGCGGAGTACGTCTGGGGCGGTCTACGTCTCCTTCAGAACACGCTGTACGTTCGATCGCCTCGTATTGCGACGCGCCAGGGGCCGACGGCGTACTCGCGAACGGCAGGCTCGTCGCCGTGAACGTCGATCGAGCTGCGGAGGTGGCCACGTTCGACACTCTCCAGGCGAGGGCAATCTCGGCGGGATCTGGGGCTGGGGCGGCGTCTCCGTCGACCGCTGCGGGCGCGCGCTCTACACAGGTGTCGGAAATTCGTACTTCCACGATCCGGCTTGCGACTGTTACTCCGACACGGCCGCGTACGGCAACAGCATGATCAAGCTAACGCCGACACTGCGCGTGCTCGATTGGAATCGGCCCAAGCCGCATCTCTCCACGGGCGACTACGACTTTGGAAGCGCGCCAATGCTGTTTCAGCCACGGGGCTGTCCACCGCTCGCGGCCGCGAACAGCAAACTCGGGACGCTGTACGTCTGGAATCGTGATCGACTAGGGCGCGGGCCTCGGTTTCGCGCCGCGCTGGGTGACGGTCTCTCCGCTTTCGTTGGCCAGCCGAGCTATGCCCCGCCCCTCCATGATCTTCGAGAGCCACGCCGTCATCTCGCGGCAGGGGCGAAAGATCGGCGACGGGATTGCGGCGTTCTTCATCGACGCCCGCTGTCGCTTCGATCCCCGCTGGCGGACGAACATGGGCTCCGGGGATGAGCCGCCGCCGCTCCTCGGCGACGTCGTCTTCGCCGCCGAAGGAGACGCTGGCGCCTACGTCGCCCTCAACGCTCGCACCGGGACGCGGATCTGGCGCTTCGCCACGGGCGCCGCGACAATTGCTCCGGTCATCGCCGCCGGCGGCCGCGTCTTCGCAGGCGACTACGGCGGGGTGATCCGTGCGTTCTTGGCTGGAGCCGCGAAGTGGCGGTCGTGAAGCCGGCGTCGAGCGGTTGGCTTCCACAATGTGGTGACAATGCGCGACACCGTGTCGCTTGAGTGGATGCCAGCCTTCCCGCGGTGAGCGAGCCGCGCCGCCATCTCGGCGCCGGCGCCGCGCTGTCAGTGGTCGTCCAGGGCGGGCCGCTGCTCGCCGCGGGTGTGCTCAGCATCGTGCTCGCGCGGACGATCGGCCCGTCCGGGAACGGCCGCTTCGCGCTGCTGGTGACGCTCACCGGGATCGCGACGATGGTCGTCTCGCTTGGGTTAACCGCCGGGATCACCTACGAGGTCAGCCGCCGACGCTGGTCCGTCAGGCAGGCCTTCCGCACCAGCTACGGCATCGCGCCGATGCTCGGTCTCCTCGGCACGGTGGGCGGCCTCGGCGTGTTCGTGCTCCTCCACGACTCGGTCTTCGGCGGTATCGACACGTGGATGGCAGTAATAGCCCTCAGCAGCCTGCCGCCCGTGCTCGCGTACCAGTACGCGGACGCGATCATGCTTGCCCGCGAGCGCTACGAACGCTATGCGGCGCTCGAGCTCTCGCACTCCACGACATTGCTGCTGATCGGCGCCGGTCTGGCGATTCCGTTCGGGCTCGGCGGCGCCGTGGTCGGACTGCCGGCAGCCGCGCTCGTCGGTGCCGCCGTCGGCGTGTTCCTGCTCGGGGATGAGATGCGGCGCGACACGGTGCTCGCCGGTGCCGGCTCGCTGTCACGCGCGCTGCGCTTCAGCCTCCAGAGCTGGGGCGGCAATCTGCTCCAACAGGTCAACTACCGCTTCGATGTCGTCATCCTCGGGGGCTTCGCGAGCGCGCGGGATGTCGGCGTCTATTCGGTCGCGTTGACGCTGACGAGCATCGCCTGGGTCCTTCCCCAGGCACTGCAGACGGTCGTTTTCCCGCGGACGGCAAGCCTCGCGGAGGCGCTCGCGGCGCAGGAGGTCACCGCAGAGGAGTCCGACGAAGGAATCGGGAAGGCTGTTCGCCACGGCGTCTTGCTGACGGTCCCGACGGCGCTAATCGTGATCACGCTCCTCGTGATCGCGGTGCCGCTGCTCTACGGTCCACGCTTTCACGAGACGATCGTCCTCGGCTTCATCATGCTGCCCGGGGTTCTCGTGCTCGGTGTCGCAAAGATCCTCGCCGCGGTCGTTGCAGGACGAGGAAAGCCTCGGTACACGCTCTACTCGGCCTTGATCTCGGTTCCGGTCACGCTCGGCCTCTACCTAACGCTGATCCCGATCGCCGACGAGAAGGGAGCCGCGATCGGGTCCTCCGTCTCCTATCTCCTCACCGGACTGCTCACGTACCTCTTCTTCAGACGCGTGGCCAATCTCGGCTTCCGCCGGACGTTCATTCCGACGCGCGCCGATGTCGGCGACTACCGTCTCGCGGCGACGCTCGCCTGGCAACGCTTGGGTCGAGGCACATGAGTCTCGGGGGAAAGGCGAGAAGCCTTGTTAGGGTGGCCGGGAACGTCCAGTGACGATGAAGGAGCGCGAGACCGCCGAAACGTTCGATCCCGAGCGCTACTGGTCGCAGCGGCTCGAAGAGACGTTCTCGCTCGACGGCGTCGGGTGGCTGGGGCTCGGCGAGGCCTTCAACCGGTGGATGTACGCCGTCCGGCGCCGGGTGTTCGTGCGGACCGTACGAGGGCGGGTCGACGTGCGGCAGGCACGTGTGCTCGACGTCGGAAGCGGCGTCGGTTTCTACGTAGCGTTGTGGCGAGAGCTTGGCGCAACCGATGTCACGGCCTCGGACCTGACGAGCGTGGCGGTCGAGCGCGTGCGCGAACGCTTTCCGGACGTACGGGTCGAGCAGCTCGACATCTCGGCGAAGCCAATCCAGCTCGACGGCTCGTACGACGCGATCTCGGCGATGGACGTGCTCTACCACATCGTCGACGATGACCGGTACGCCCAGGCAATCCAGAACCTCGCCGCGCTGCTCGCGCCCGGCGGCCGGCTCATCTTCACCGAGAACCTGCTGCACGGTCAGACGCAGCGCGGGGTTCACCAGACGAGCAGGAGCTTCGAAGAGGTCGCCGGCCTCCTGCGCGCCGTCGGTCTCGACGTCGAGCTGCGGCGTCCCCTCTTCGTGCTCATGAACACCCCGGTCGACTCCAACAGCCGCTTGCTGCGGGCGAGTTGGTCGGCGCTGAACCTGCTCGTGCGACGCGGGCCACGGTGGGGCAGCGTGCTCGGTGGGTTTCTCTATCCGCTCGAGCTCGCCCTTGGGCGGGTGTTGACCGAAGGGCCCTCGACGGAGATCGTCGTCTGCCGCCGGGCCGTGAAGCCCGCGGTCTAGGCCGATCGCGCGCGACTACGAGACTGTACGGGTGACGAGACGGACGGTCCTCGTGCTGCCCGCCTGGTATCCGACAGCTCGCCAACCGTTGTCGGGCGTCTTCGTGCGCGAGCATGCTCGCGCCGCGGCTGCGCTCGGTCACCGCATGGTCGTCATCGTCGACGAGGGGCAGTGCGAAGACGTGCACGGCCTTTTCGCCCTCAAAGAGGAGCATGACGGCGTCTTGCGCATCTTTCGCCTCTCATATCGCCCGTCCAGCGGCACTCTCGCCTACCTGCCGGGAGTGCTCGCGGTCAGGCGTCGTCTGGCCCGAGAGGGGACGCCGGCTGACATCCTGCACGCTCACGTGCACCGCATGGGCTGGGGCGCGGTGCTGGCAGGCAGCTTCCTGCGCCGACCGGTCGTGATCAGCGAGCACTCGAGCGAGTGGACTCAGCGGACGATCACGCGCAGTGCGTTGTTCCGGGCTCGGATCGCGTTCAGGCGTGCGGCTCTCGTCTGCCCCGTCAGCGCCGCGCTGCAAGAGGCGATCGAGCGCTACGGCGTCAAGGCGCGCTTCCGGGTAGTTCCGAATGCCGTGGACACGCGCGTCTTCCGTCCGCCTGAGCGCCTGCCGCGAGGCCCGGCGACGAGACTCGTCAACGTGGCTCTACACACCGAGGTGAAAGGGCTCGACGTCCTCCTGCGCGCGTTCGCGACGCTCGCCGGTCGACGTCCGGAGTTGACTCTCGATCTCGTCGGAGAGGGCTCGCTCACGCCTCAGCTCAAGCAGCTCGCGGGGGAGCTCGGCTTGGGCGAACGAGTTCGCTTCCTGGGAGCTGCGCACCCGGCGGAGGTTGCCGATGTGCTGCGCGGCTCGCACGTGTTCGTGCTCGCGAGCCGCAGCGAAACAATGGGCGTCGTGGTCGCAGAGGCACTGTGTTGCGGTCTGCCGGTCGCGGCGACGGATGTCGGTGGCGTGCCCGAGATCGTCCACGGCGAGGGCGTACTGGCCCCGGCCGGTCACGTCGAGGGTCTCGCCGCCGCGATCGAGGTGGTGCTCGACCGATACCCGCGGTTCGATCGTGCCGCCATTGCGCGCCGGGCGGCGTCACGGTTCTCGCTGGAGGCGGTGGGCCGGCAGTGGGACGAGATCTACCGCTCGGTCTGAAGCCGTGGCGAGCGACAGCACCGTCAAGCGGCATACTCGAGCACGTGGCCGTGACGCGCTTCACCGACGAGACGTTCTGGGACGAATATTGGACGTCCCTCCCGCTGCCGATCGAGATCGAGAAGTCGAAGGGCCTGCTGATTCGCGAGATCACGGACGTCTTCGATCGCTTCCTGCCCTCTCAGCGGCCGCTTTCGGTGCTCGAGATCGGCGGTGCCCCCGGTCAATACGGGGCGTACATCCACAGGCGCCTCGGCCATGCGGTCACCGTGCTGGACAGCTCGCCCGTCGGCTGCGCCAAGGCGCGCGAGAACTTCCAGCTGCTCGGCATACCGGGAAAGGTCGTCGAGGGCGATCTGTTCGAGCGGCGGGCCGACCTGGCGCGGTTTGAAGCCGTCTACTCGCTCGGGCTGATCGAGCACTTCGACGACGTGACTGCCGCTGTGCGCGCCCATCTTGAGTTCCTCGCTCCTGGTGGGCTTCTCCTCCTTGGGGCACCGAATCTGCGTGGGATCAACGGACCCTTGCTGCGCCGCCTGTCCCCCTCGCTTCTCTCGAAGCACCACGTGGAAGCGACCTTCGAGTCGACCTGGGACCGGTTTGAGGCCGAGTTGCGGCTGACCAGGCTGTTCAGGCGGTTTCTCGGCGGCTTCGATCCCAGCATGTTCTGGAGGTGCGAAAGCCGCAGGCTCAGCGATCGCGCACTCCATCAGGCTCTCTGGTACCTCGGCAAGGCTCTGGAGGGGCCCAGGCTGCAGATCCTGCGGCGCCCGAACGCACGCTTCTGGAGCACCTACCTGATGGGCGTCTACCGGACGCTCTGAGGGGAAGCCTTCAGGCTGGTAGTCGCCAGAGGCCGAGGAAGTGGCTCCGCAGGGGCGGCAGCGCCGCCAGCGCCCGCGCGAACAGGTCGTGGGGGCCGGTCAGTTGGGTGAGCTCGAAGGCGAGCGTCGCGCGGCGTAGCAGCGCGGGTTCGCCTAACAGCCTGTGCATCTCTCGCTCATCGAGTCCGACCGTCGGCGTCCCGCCTGCGGAGCGCCGTCCCGGGAGCCGGAGCCCGCGCATGTCGAAGGACAGGATCCAGCCGCCGGCGGCGACCCGCTGCATCTCGCGGGCGACAGCGAGGCGGACGTCGGGGTCGACGATCGAGGAGAGGCACGTGAACTGCGTCACGAGGTCGAACTCTCCCTCGGCGAACGGCAGCTCCGTTGCGCTGCCGACGTGGAGCTGGAGCGCCGGGTAGCGCTCCCGGCCCTCCGCGATCCGGTTCTCCATCAGGTCGATCCCGTGGCACTCGCGCGCTCCGTACTCCCGCAGCCGGTGAAGGAAGTAGCCGCTGCCGCAGCCGACGTCGAGGACGCGTGCTCCGGCAAGCGGCACGCCGGCGTCGGTGAGGGCCCGCAGCAGGGAGCGTTCGACCTCCTGCATGTAGGAGACGTAGCCGGGGTTGTCCCAGCGGTAGGGGCTGTCTCCCGCTGCGTCGCGCTCCCGGTAGGCGCTGCGGATCCGTTCGAGCTCTGCGTCGCTCAGGTGGCGAACACCTCCGGGGCGCGCTCGAACGCCTCCACCGCCCGCTGGTGCTCGCCGACCGTGCCGATGTCGAACCACTCGGCCTCGCTGCGGAAGGCTGCGACCGTCTCGCCCCCGTCGAGCAGTCGCTGCATCAGCTCCGGAAACTGGCACGCTCCCTCGGCGGGAAGGTGCGTCAGGGCGCGCTCGTCGTAGACGTAGATCCCCATGCTGGCCTCGTAGTCGAGCTGCGGCTTCTCGCGGAAGCCGGTGATTCGCTGGCCGTCCGTCTCGATCACTCCGAGCTCGACGTCCACCCGCTTGGCGTGCGTAGCGACGGTTAGGGCGGCACCGCTTCGCTCGTGGAATGCGACCAGCTCGCGGTAGTCCAGCGTCGTCAGGATGTCCCCGTTCATCGCGATGAAGGTGCCCTCGAGGCCGGGCACGATCCGCAGTGCGCCCGCGGTGCCGAGCGGCTCCTCCTCCCAGTGCCAGCGCAGCTCGAGGTCGCCGGGGAGCGCGTCCGCCTGGGAGAAGTAGACCTGGATCAGCTCGCCGAGGTGGCCGACGCAGAGGTCGACGTCTCGGACGCCGCACGCGTGCAACTGGCGCAGAATGTGCTCGAGGATCGGCCGCTCACCGACGGGCACGAGCGGCTTCGGCAGGATCGTCGTGTACGGGCGCAAGCGCGTGCCCAGCCCGCCCGCCAGGATCACCGCCCTCATGAGGCGACAGGCTACAGTCGGCGCTGGCGGCAGGTATTCCGGCAAGGTGGGTACGCTCAGAGAGATGCAAAGCGAGCAAATCGCGGCTCCCGGCTCGCAGAGAATCGACCCGCGGATTTCCGCGCTCCGCCGGATCGCGATCGTCCCCGCGCTGGACGAGGAGACCTCGATCGCCGCTGTCATCGCCGAGATCCGCGCTGCCGACCCCGGGTTCGAGGTGATCGTAGTCGACGACGGTTCGACCGATCGGACGGCGCAGGTCGCCGTCGCCGAGGGGGCGCACGTCGTCAGGCATCCCTACAACCTCGGCATCGGCGGAGCCGTTCAGACCGGGCTCCAGTACGCGCGTGACCACGGCTTCGACGTGGCGGTGCAGGTCGACGGCGACGCGCAGCACGACCCCGCAGAGATCGACAAGCTGCTCGAACCGATCCTCGACGAAAGGGCCGACCTCGTGGTGGGCAGCCGCTTCCTCGGCGAGCGCGACTACCAGCCGCCTCTCACGCGCCTCCTCGGGATCAAGCTGTTCGCCCGCCTGGTCTCGCTGATCGTGCGCCAGCGCGTAACCGACACGACCTCGGGGTTCCGGGCCGTCAATCGCCGCGGCATCGTCGTCTTTGCGTCCGACTACCCGCACGACTACCCCGAGGTCGAGGCGACCGTGCTCGTGTTCAAGCACCGGCTGCGGCTCGAGGAAGTGCCGGTGCGGATGCGAATTCGCTCCACCGGGGCCTCGTCGATCACCTTCCGTCGCTCCGTGTACTACATGGTCAAGGTCACGCTCGCGCTCTTCGTCGGCCTCTTCCGCCGTTCCCCAACTCCGCTGGAGGACAAATGACGCCGCTCCGCATCTCGATCGTCGCCGCCGCCGCCGCCATCCTGCTCCTCTTCGTCGTCTTCGAGCTGATTCGCAGCCGCCGCCTCCAGGAGCGGTACGCCCTGCTGTGGCTGCTCACCGGAGTCGTGGTCCTGATCCTAGCGCTGTGGCGGGATGCGCTCGGCAAGCTTTCCGACGCCGTCGGGATCGCGTATCCGCCCTCGGCGCTGTTCGTGCTGACCGGCTTCTTCATCCTGGTCCTATTGCTCCACTACTCGACCGTGATCTCGCGCCTCTCCGACCAGAACCGGATCCTCGCCCAGCGCCTCGCACTGCTCGAAGGGCGGCTCCGCGAGGTGGATGTAGAAGACAACACCGAACGTTGACCGGCTCGATGGGCGGGCGAGCTCTGGTCACAGGTGCGCAGGGCTTCGTCGGTCGGCATTTGCTTGCGGAGCTCGGCGACCAAGCGGTCCCGCTCGAGGCCGACGTCACCGACTTCGAGGCACTCGCCGAAGCGATCCGCCGGGAGAGGCCGTCGGCCGTAGTCCATCTCGCGGCCCACTCGTCCGTCGCCTCGACGTGGGAGCGGGAACGCGAGGTCTGGCTCGTCAACGCCGTCGGAACCGTGAACCTGCTCGAGGCGGTTCGGGGCGCGCAGGCAGACGCCCGGGTCCTCGTCGTCTCGACAGCTGATGTCTACGGCCGGGCCGAACAGCTTCCGACTCCCGAGGAGGCCCCGCTTCGGCCGCTCTCGCCGTACGCCGCCTCCAAGGCGGCGGCCGAGTTAGCAGCGGGCCGCGCCCGCCGGGCGGACGGCCTCGCCGTCGTCGTCGCACGCTCGTTTCCCCACATCGGGCCCGGGCAGGCGGAGGTCTTCGCCGTCGGCTCGTGGACGAGCCAGATCGCGCGGCTCGAGGACGAGGGCGGCGGAACGCTACGGGTCGGCGACCTGGACGTGGAGCGGGACCTGACCGATGTCCGCGACGTCTGCCGGGCGTATCGCCTGCTCCTCGATCCCGCCGTTCCGCTGGAGACCTACAACGTCGCCTCGGGCACGGCCGTTCGCCTCGCAGAAGTCGTCGACCTGCTGCTCGGTCTAGCGCGCTGCCCGATCGAGGTCGAGCGGGATCCGGCGCGGACCCGGCCCGTCGACATTCCGGTGCAGCGGGGCGACGCGTCGCGCCTGGCGGAAGCGACCGGCTGGCGTCCCTCGATCCCGCTCGAACAGACTCTGCGGGATGCGCTCGACTATGCTCGCGCCGCTCTGCCGCGTGAGAGGACATCGGCCGGATGAGCCGCGACAGACGGGCGCTGATCACGGGGGTCACCGGCCAGGACGGCTCGTATCTGGCCGAGCTCCTCCTCGAGGAGGGCTACGAGGTCTTCGGGATGACCCGTCGCGCCTCGACCGAGAACGTCGAGCGGATCGCCCACCTGGCCGACCGGCTCACGCTGCTCCAGGGAGACCTGCTCGATCCGTCGTCGCTGGAGGCGGCGCTGCGGGCCGCGCAACCGGCCGAGGTCTACAACCTCGCCGCGCAGAGCTTCGTCCCGACCTCCTGGAACCAGCCCGTCCTGACCGCCGAGTTCACCGCGGTCGGAGTGACCCGGATGCTCGAGGCGATCCGGTCGGTCGGCCCGGAGATCCGCTTCTATCAGGCCTCGTCGTCGGAGATGTTCGGCAAGGTGCGCGAGGTGCCGCAGACGGAGCTGACCCCGTTCCATCCGCGCTCGCCGTACGGCGTGGCGAAGGTGTACGGCCACCACATCACGGTCAACTACCGCGAGTCGTACGACCTGTTCGCGGTCTCCGGGATCTCGTTCAACCACGAGTGCCTACGCGCCAGTACGCCACTCCTGTTTCGCGAGAATGGCGTGCTGGCGGTCAAGACGCCGGCCGACGTGGTGCCGCTCCGAGCTAAAGGCGCGAGCGTGCAGTGCTACGAGCCGGACGGCCTGCTCGAAGTCTGGGCCGGAGACGACTGGACACCCGTGAAGGCGATTACCGCGACCCGACGACGTCCGGGCGATCCAGATCACGAGATCTTGAGCATCGAGGCTCGTGGTGGGGTCGTCGAGGTCACGATCCGCCCCGCTGGACGGCGGCGACCGCGGAGCTGGCCGAACTGCTCGGGCTGCTGGTCGCCGACGGCTTCGTCCACCGAAGCGGCAAAGGTATCTGCTTCACCAATAACGACGGGAGACTCCGGTTACGTGTCGCCGAGCTATGGTCGCGCACCTTCCTTGGCACATCCGGCGAGTACGTCGGGCGATCGGGCTGGGACGCCGACGCGTCGGTCGGAAAACTGAACCTGAACGGCGGGCGGCTGATCGGGCCCTGGCTCCGCGACCAGCTCTACACCCGGACGGGGCACAAACAGGTCCCGCCGGTGATTCTGAATTCGGACGCCCGGACGGTGGAGAAGTTTCTCGAGGGCTACTACGCCGGGGACGGCCTGAAGCAGGGCAACGGCATGAGCATCAAGACGAACAGCGCCGTGCTCGCTCAGGGCCTTCTCTGCCTCTACCACTACCTGGATCAGCCTGCCTCTGTCTACGTGGAACGGCGCGCCGGGAAGTGTTACTACCAGCTCAACCTCGCCTCGCGAGCATCCGTCTACAGCGGAAAAGGCGGGCATCTTCGGAAGCCGTCGCATGAGGTACGGAGAGTCGTTCCCGCCGTCGTCGAGGACGACGAGTGGGTGTTCGACCTCGAGACGGAAGCCGGTGTGTTCAACGCAGGGGTCGGCCGCCTTGTCGTCCACAACTCACCACGCCGTGGGCTCGAGTTCGTCACGCGCAAGATCACCGACGGCGTCGCACGGATCAAGCTCGGCCTGGCGGACGAGCTGCGGCTCGGAAACATCGAGGCGAGGCGCGACTGGGGGTTCGCCGGCGACTACGTCCGCGCGATGTGGCTGATGCTCCAGCAGGGCGAGCCCAAGGACTACGTCGTCGCGACAGGTGTCGACCACTCCGTTCAGCAGTTCGCCGACCTGGCCTTCGCCTCCGCCGGGCTCGATCAGGCACGGCACGTTGTCGTCGACCCGACGCTCGTCCGGCCGGCGGAGGTCGACCACCTGGTCGGTGACGCGTCCCGCGCGCGCGCCGAGCTGGGCTGGCAGCCCCAGGTCTCGTTCGAGCAGCTCGTCGAGCTGATGGTCGCGGCCGACCTGGAACGGCTTTCCGCCGAGCGGGCTGCCTCCGTCTCCGACGCCTGAGCCACGCCGCGCCTTGCCTACACTTGCGACGTGTCGGAGGACGGTGTAGCCGCCCAGGAGACGGAGTTCGAGGCGATCTTGGCGCGCCTTCGGGCCGAGGTCGAGCGGGGCGGCGACCGCGACCGCGAAGAGCGCCGCGACCGGTTCTCGCTGCGGCGCGAGGAGGCGGAGCGCCTCTGGGCGGTCAGCGCCGAGCGGCCGTTTCTCTACCGGGCGGGGCCGTGGGGTCGCGCGCGCGGGCTTCTGCTCGCGCCGCTGAAGAGCGTCCTGCGCAAGCTGATGCGGTGGTACGTCGAGCCCTTCGCCGCCGACCAGCGCCGCTTCAACGCGGCGGTGCTGAAGCT
>WNGA01010672.1_pt1 | contig 12129 bp, 8 predicted proteins | sample 5400061 | NCBI WGS metagenome assembly WNGA01 (sample SAMN13153366, study PRJNA577476) | soil metagenome | isolation source: 100 cm soil or saprolite under grassland replicate 2 | place: USA:California | collected 2016-06-15
TCCTCGCCCTTGATGGCGTAGACGTCGATGTCGTCCTCGCACAGGGCCGCCGCGGCGTCGTCTTGGGTCGACAGCGGGTTCGAGGCGCAGAGGGCGACTTCGGCTCCTCCTGCCACCAGCGTCCGTACGAGGTTCGCCGTCTCGGTCGTCACGTGCAGACAGGCTCCGATCCGGATCCCGGCGAGGGGCTTCTCCTTGTCGAACCGCTCCCGGATCTGGGCAAGCACGCGCATCTCCTGGTCGGCCCATTCGATCCTGGCCCGGCCCTTCTCAGCGAGGGCCAGGTCCTTCACGTCACAATCCATCGATCCTCCTCGCCTCTATCTTCCGATCTCGGGGACGACCCCCGCCAGCACTTTCCGGAGTCCAGCGGCGGCCGCCTTCGCGCCGGTCAGAACATCTTCGTGCGAGGCGGGGGTTCCCGCCACGTTCGTGATGCACGAGATCCCCAGGACCCGCAACCCCAGCGCCACCCCCGCCACGGCCTCCGGGACGGTCGACATGCCGACCGCGTGCGCTCCGGCCCGTCGCAAGACATCCGACTCCGCCGCGGTCTCGAAGGAAGGTCCCGCCACCGCCACGTACACGCCTCTTCCCGCCTGGACGCCTTCGCGGTCCGCCACGCCCTCGGCCAGGTCGAGCAGCTTGCGATCGTAGACCTCTGAGAGGTCCACGAAGGCGGGCATCCCGCTTCGGAACCGCCACCCGGAGAGGGGATTCACTCCGAGGAGGTTCACGTGGTCCTCGATCAGCATGAGCTGGCCCCGGCGGAACGAGGGATCGAGTGCTCCCGCCGCATTCGTCAGCACCAGCGTGGTCGCCCCGAGCTCCGCCGCGAGCCGCGGGATGAGCGTGGTCGACCCGATGCCGTGTCCCTCGTAGAAATGAACCCTTCCCAGGAACACCGCAGCCGGCACTCCGTGGAGGATCCCCATGACCAGGCGCCCGGCGTGACCGGGAACCGAGGACGGTGGGAACCCCGGGAGTACCTCGTAAGAGAACTCCCGGTCCGGCTGGACGTCCGCGTCGACGGCGTCCCGCAGCCCCGACCCGAGGACCACGGCGATCTCCGGTTGCACGGATGACCGCTCCCGAACCACCGCGGCGCAGCCGGCAGGGAACGCATCGCCCGGGGCCGGACGGTCAGCTGGCGCGCCATCACTCACTTGCGCAGCCGCTCCTTGAGGCCCGTGAGCGCCGGCACCGGCGTGGGATCGACGCCGCGATGGATCGCGAGGTACGTGGAGACGAAGTCGCCCAACAGGATCTGTGAGAACAGCCACTGCAGGGGGCCATCGCCCTCCGCGCGGACCTCGTGGGCGTCGAGGCCCGCCTCCGACGCCAGTTCTGCCGTCAGGGCGAACCGCTCGGCCACCCGCGGGTGCTCTCCAGGGTGGCGCAAGGAGATCACGGCGAACTCCTTGGCCGTGTCCGAAGACCACCCCTCCACCTCATTGTGATCCAGCTCCGGGAGCAAGGACCAGAAGGCCGGAACCTTGGCGTTCTCGTTCATCTGGTTCTTCCACCTCAGGGCCACGGGCTCCATGAGCCCCTCGGAGCCCCAGATCACGGGAGTCCGCCCGACCAGCCACTCAGCCAGAGCCTTCGCCTCGTTTCGATCGGTGGGCCGGGCAGGATTCCATCCGGGAGCCAGCTCGTCGAGAAAGCGAGCCGTTGCCAGCACATCGGTGGGGAGGTCGGACCAGTCATACGCATGGTCGACAACGCCGAGGACGGCGCCCACCAAGTACCCGAGCGCCGCCCGTGGCATTGGGGCGTCGGCCGGCAGCTCCACATGGAAACCCTCCCTGACCTCGGCGAGCTCGCGGAGGCGGCCGCCCGCGCTTACCGAGACTGTCCGGCACTCTCGCCCGGCCCCTTCCTCGTACGCCGCGATGGTCTCCTCGGTGTTCCCGGAATAGGACACAGCCAGGAGCAATGTCTTCGGCCCGCAGAAGGTAGGCAGGGCGTACCCCTTCGACACGACGATCGGGCACCTCACGCGGTCAGCCAGGAGCCCCCGCACGACGTCTCCGGCGATGCCGGACCCCCCCATGCCGCACACCACGATCGCGTCGTGGTCGTGCTCCGGCACCGAAGTACCCCGCCCGGCCTCGAATCCCCGCCGAAGCTGGCCGCCCAGGCCCGCCACGGCCAAGAGCATGCCGCTCCGGTCGACCGCGGCGATCCTCGTCGGATCGTCCAGGGCCGCCCGGCCTGTCTTCATGAGGACGCCGACGGCTTCTCCGCTTCCTCGATGAGCATCACGGGGATGTCGTCGCGCACCGGATATCGAAGCCCGCATTTCGTGCAAATGATGTATTCCGGATCCGTTTGGTAGCGCACCTCTCCCCGGCAGCTCGGGCACACCAGGATCTCCAGCAACTCCTTGTCGACCGGCATGGCCGTCCTCCTCCTCGTATCGATCGCTCCGGGCCCGGTCAGCCCCCGGCCCTGATCAGCCCGAGGACCTCGTCGGTCTTCTTCTCGAGCAGCTCCTCACCGCGAGCCTCGACATTCAGCCGCAGCAGCGGCTCGGTGTTGGAAGGGCGCAGGTTGAACCACCAGTCGTCGAACTCGACCGTCAGACCGTCGAGGCGGTCCTGGCGTCCTCCTGCGAACACCGCCGCCGCCCGCTCGATCACGGACTGCTTGTCGGCGACCTCGGTGTTGATCTCGCCCGAGGCCGCGTAGCGGTGGTACGGAGCCAGTAGCTCCGAGAGCGGCAGACCGACCTTCGACATCTGGTCCATGACCACGATGGAGGCGACCAGGCCCGAGTCGGCGTTGTAGTGGTCCCGGAAGTAGTAGTGGCCGGAGTGCTCCCCGCCGAAGACCGCTCCGGTCTGGGCCATCACACCCTTGATGAAGGAGTGCCCGACCCGCGTGCGAACCCCCCTGCCGCCGTGCTCGGCGATGACCTCCGGAACGACCCTGGAACAGATCAAGTTGTACAGGATCGTGGCCCCCGGATGACGCTCCAGCATGGCCCCGGCAACCAGGGCTGTGAGCACCGACCCGGTGACGCCCTCGGCGCGCTCGTCCACCACAAAGACCCGGTCGGCGTCCCCGTCGAAGGCCAGCCCCACATTGGCTCCGTGCTCGGTGACGGCCCGCTTCAGATCGGCCTGGTTCTCCGGCTGGATGGGGTCCGCGGGGTGGTTGGGGAACGTCCCGTCGAGCTCCATGTACAGCGGGACCAGCTTGCACGGAAGCCGTTCGAACAGGGGAGGCAGCACCAGCCCGGCCATGCCGTTGGCGGCGTCGGCCACCACGATCAGCTCGTCGAAGCTCGAGACGTCGGCGAAGGACAGCAGGTGCTCGATGTACTCGTCGAGCATGTCTTGCGAGCGCACGGTGCCCCTGGCGGGCCGGGGGCGGGAGGGGCCGTTCTGTTCGGCCAGCCGGCGAACCTCCACCAGACCCGTCTCCTCGCCCACCGGGGCGGCCCCGGCCAGGCAGAGCTTGACCCCGTTGTACCGCGGGGGGTTGTGGCTTGCGGTGAACATCGCCCCGGGCATCGATAGACGTCCGCTGGCGAAATAGACCATGTCGGTGGTGGCGAGTCCGATGTCGACGACGTCGATCCCGGCGTCGGTGACCCCTTCCGAGAAGGCTCCGGAGAGCGCCGGCGAAGAGAGCCTGCAATCCTTGCCCAGGACGATGCTCGGAGCGGAAGACCACGAAGCGAAGGCCCAGCCAATCCGATAAGCGGCTTCTTCGTCCAGCTGGTCGGGGTAGATCCCGCGGACGTCGTAGGCCTTGAAGATCGTGCCCCAGTCGGCCGGCATGCGGCCGATTCTAGCCGACCACCCTTTGCACCTTCCGGACGCGTGTCCGGGAAGAGGGACTAGGGCCGGGTCGAAACCAGGGCGAGGACGGAGCCCAAGGTGATGTTGTGGCCTTCTCGCTCCCAACCCTTCCACTCGCACACGGGACAGGAGGTGAAAGAGAGGCTCGAGCCGGCCACCGTCATCGTCACCCTGAGCGTTTCCTGCGCTCCGCAGGATGGGCACGAGTTCCGGGCATTCGGGCGCATAACACTGATGTCATCGGCTTAATCAGGCCGTCCAGCACATAGTCCCCCGGTAGGTTTTTTCCGGCGTTCGCTAGGACTATCGAAGTCCCCCGGCCGGGGGATGGACCCTTGCGTGCCCCTGAGTGGATGCAACAGCGGCCGGAGGGCCGCTACCAGGCGATGATGACCGGCGTTCCCACCTGGACCCGGTTGAACAGGTCCTCGGCCTCCCAGATGTGCATCCGGATGCAGCCGTGCGAGGCGTAATAGCCGATGGAGTAGTCGGCCGGCGTCCCGTGGATCCTGATGCCCGGCGCGGAGAGATCCATGGCCCTGGTGCCGAGGGGGTTGTCGGGGCCCGGCGGTATGAAGTCCGGTTCGCCGGCTCCCCACGTGTCCCTGGCTGGATTGACCCAGGTGGGATTGATGCGCTTGTTGACGATCATGAAGTGCCCTTGCGGCGTGGGATAGATCCCGAGCTGGCCGGTGGCCACGGAGTAGGTCTTCTCCACCTTCACGCCGTCGTAGAGGTACAGCCTGTTCTGCGAGAGCCTGAGGATGATGGACTTTCCGAGCGTCTTGTCCGAGACGTCCGGGTTGAGGACCTTCACGGGAAGATCCAGCGACGACACCGTGCCTCTGACGGCGGCCTGGAGCGCGGACTCGGCTGCCTTGACCTTGAGGCTCTGGCCGGCCTTGGAATGCTGCACCAACAGGCGACCGTTTACGAAGTCCATCGAAGCGTCCTGGGGGAGCCGGTGCACCTGCTTCGCCACCGTCCCCACGAACGACGTGACGATCGAGTCGTCGTAGGAGACCGGGATATCGAAGGAGCGGACGATGGGCTTGTCCAGGAGCCGGTGGTAGAGCCGCGAAGGCCAGCCGAACGAATCCGAGACGGCCATCGCGTGGTTCAGGGCAGCGTCGACATCGACCCTCGTTCCCAGCGTCTGCGCGGAGAGCTCCCACTCCCGGCCGGGCACCCGCACCTGGATGGGGCGCGACAGGATCTCCCCCACCCGTCCCGACACGGCGCGTTCCGCCTCGGCCCGGGTCATCCCCCCGACGTCGACCTCTTCGATGCGAACTCCGGGGAGGATCCGGGTTGCCTGCCCTTGCTCGTAGCGGTACCCGGCGAACGCCGCCCCAGCCAGGAGCAGGGTGAGGATGGCGACGATCGAGAAGAGGACTGAGAACCTGGTCAGTCCTATCCACCGTGCCGAATGTCGCCTGCTTCTCATCTCGACCCCGTAAGCCAAAGATTACCCAGGAACGGCCGCCTTCGACGGCCTTTCGCATTCTTACATCGGCAGGGCAAGCATCGCGGCATAGCCCCCGCCCGCCGGATAGGACGCCGTCCCGGCCACGACGGTTCCACCCTGTGCTCGGACCACTACGGTGAGCGGTCTGGACCCGAGGGCTGCGATCGTCACCGAGATCGTCCTCCCGGGAGGCAGCGAGATGGCCGAGAGACGAGGGGCCGGCACGACCCCGTTCTGTCCGAGGAGCTGAACCGCCAGCTGCAGACCCGACCGCCCGGGATTCTGCAGCACCAGGAGGGATCGCCCACCCTTCGGCGTGAGCGCCGGCAGGACCAGCCAGGCCCGGGCCGCAGTAGGGGTCCCCGCGACCGTGGCCTGGTCGCCCCGGGGTCCCGCCACGCGAAGAACGGCCGAGATGGGCTGCCGAGTGTCGGACTGCACGACCGCCCCGAGGGTCAGGCCCTTCACGTCGATCGTGCGCACTTCCCCGGCGGCAAGGGAGATCCCGTCGGGTCCGGACACCAGGCGCTGGCCCGTCCGGCCCGAGCCAATCACGGAGAGGTCCGCGCGGGTCGTTCCGGGATTGGCCAGGATCAGCTCGGCGGTGCCGGCGTAGCCACCGGCGGGGATGTCGGTGATGCGAGACAGGGTCGCGCCACCCTCCACCCTCAGCCCCCCGGCGGAGAGCGCGACACCTCCAGCGACCACCCGCCCGACACGCTGGACCACGGTGACCGCCACAGTCTGCTCACCCGGCCCCTCGAGGGCGATGTCGTTCAATCGGAACGCCACCGAGGAACGGGCCGGGAGGACATACGGCCGAAGCGAACCAGGAGCGATGGTCCGAGTCTCCGTTCGGGCCGCCAGGTCGAAGGCGGCGTCCTCGGCGAAGGGATTCATCACGACCACGAAGGAGGTATCCCCGGGTCCGGTCGGTTCGTCGAGCAGGTACCACGTTCGCCGGGAGGAAGGCTCGCACCGCTCGGCCGCCACTGCCTGCGGGGACTGGTCGGAGAGGATCACGGCGGCCGCGCCGATCCATCCGCCGAAGAACTCGACGACGGTGGCGTCCGCCGGGTCCGCGGCCGACACCTCCCGATAGACCTGCCGGAGGGGTCCGATCGACAGCGAGGTGACCGAAGGTGGCTTCTCCCCCGTGAGCTCGGTCAGCCGGACGCGCACGGTCGCCGTCCCCGGGTTGGCCATCACCACCCACCCCGACCATCCCGGTGACCCGCCGTGCGGGCAGAACCACGCGCCGGTGGCCGCCCCGGAAGCCTCACCGGCACCGGCGGCCCGCGGGCCGAGCGCATGGTCCAGTCCCACGCCCGACCCGGCGATCAGCGCCACGACGGCGGCCACTGCCACCAGGCGTCGACGGACGCCGGAGCCAAGGCTGGGGGTCGAGGTCGAGGGGCTTTTCTCAGCCGCCACGCGCCGGCCTCCTGGTCACCCACAGCCCGGCTATCCACAAGACTGCGAGCAATGCGATCTCGATCGTCCTCGTGGTCTGACCCTGGAACCGGACTTCGAATCCCGTGCTTCTCTCTCCCGGGTCGAACCCCACCGCCCACTCGAAGGCTCGGGTGGCCCGAGCCGGTGAGCTCTCATCCTCCACCCGCCAGTGCGAGTCGAACTGCTGCGCCAGCAGGATCAGGGAGGAGGCTCCGGTCGGTGGTACGGCGAATTCGTCCCGCCCGTGCGCTTGCCGCAGGATCCGGGCGTCGGGCTTCAACAGCCGCTCCACCGCCAGCGTGGTGGGGGTTGCGGCGGCCTGCCGCCACGCCGGATCCCGGATCAACGCAGCCACTGGCGCGGCCTTCGAGTTCTGGAAGATCGTCAGGCCCCCCGCGGGTACGGGATCCAGATCGAGCTGGCGAAGCAGCCCCTGCAACGAGGCTGGCGCGAGGTCGCCGGGGCCGGCCACCACGAACTTGATGGCGAAGGGTGCCAGGAGCGCCCCCCCGTGCCGGGTCCGTCCGGCCAGGATCTCGCTGAGTGCTCTTTCCAACGCTCCGTAGCCGGGACCGGCGGCCTGACGCCCGGTGTCCAGCGCGGACATGCCCTCCGAGTTTCGAACCGCGTACCGCACCGAGGCCGGCCCTGCCTCCACCGTCCCCTCCGGGAGGCCCCCGGGCGTCCGAAAGGCGTCGCCGTCCGCCCGACCCAACCAGAGCACGCGGTAGGAGGCGCCCGCCGGCTCCGCGATGATCCCGTAGGCCGGCGTCATGCGGTCGGCCCTGCCCACGGACCAGGATCCCTGCGCCGCCTGGATCGCCTGCGCGCCAAGCCCGACGCCCACCACCAGTGCCATGGCCCCCGCCCCGAGCTGCCGATGGCCGAACGAGACGAGCCCCACCTTCCTCAGCAGGTCCGCCAGGCCCAGGCCGACCAGGAGCGCGAACCCGAACGCCGCCACGCCGAGGTAAGCGACCGGGTTGGAGAGCGCGGCGGGCAGATAGCCCGCCGCCGCCAGCCACGCCAGATAGATCGAGAGGACGCTGGCGATGGCGGCGCGGAAGCCCGGCCTGGCGGACCGGCGGGAGACCAGACCAAGGGCAAGGGCGGCCGCCACCGGGAAAAAGAAACCGGTCGGCCACGAACCCGGGCCGCGGCCGGGCCACAGGCGGACCAGGGCGGCGAACGAGGCCCGCCCCGCGTGATCTGAGAGCCCAGCCGCCCCGTTCCGCAGGACACCGAACGCGAAGGGGAACAGGAGGGCCCCCGCTGTTAGGACAGCGAGACCGGCGAGGGCCGCTCCTCGGGCGCGTCTCGTTCCGGGAAGAGGAGTGATGGCGGCAGCCGTTACGGCCACACCCGCCGCGAGCACGGCGCCGGGGAAGAACGAGACGAGGACGGCGAGTCCCAGGCCCGCGCCCGCCACCCACCGGCGAACCGGCACCCGGAAACCGGGGTCGAACGGAAGCAGGAGCTTGGACAAGAGCCACGGGGCTCCCGCCAGGAACACCAGCACCGGGATGCGTCCCTCGGAGATTCCCCACAACACGACGTTGGAGAGCCCGTAGCACGCGCCGGCCACCGCAGCCGGGAGCCGCTCTTCGGTGTGGACTCGAACCGCCAGGTAACAGCTGGCCGCCGCAACCGCGGGCAGGCCGAGCAGCAGGATCTTGGCGAGCAACCAGGGGTTGCCCAACGTCACGATGCTTCCCAGCCCGAGCAGGCCGAGCGCCGGGCTGGCTGCCTGGGTGCCACCCAAGCCCGTGTGTCGCAGTCCGGACACGAGCTCGTCGAAGAACCCGGTCGGCGAGGCGGGGAAAGCTCCCAGCCCGGGCCCAACCAGAACCGGGGCGCCAAGCAAGTTCCGGTATGCCAAGGCCGCCACGAGCAGCGCCATGGCCCACGCGGAGGCGACCGGATGATTCCGTGCGAACCTCAGCGCCCGCCTGGCCGGTGGAACCGGTTCGTCGGGCCCTTCGCGCGGGGGGAGCAGCGCCTCCGCCGCGGTCTGTCCCCACCGGCGAAGACGGATCCCGGTCGGCGCCATGGACCGGCGCACCGATCGATCGGGCACGCGACGCACCGCCTGGGCTCGGAGGCGGAGACGAAGGGTCCCGGGAAGCTGCGCTACGTTCCATCCCCACGCCGCCAGCACCTGATACGCGTCCTGGAACCGCCGGCTCGCCGCGAGGAGCGCCACGCGAACGATCCCCTGGAACGAATAGAGAGGGAGGATCCAGATGAGCGATAGGAGCCCGTAGTTCTTGAGGATGCTCGCCAGGGCGGCCCGTTCCCGGAAGTAGCGCTCGCGCGGGGCGGGGGTGGCTCCCGCTCGTTCCCCGCGCACCGAGGCCTCACGATGTCGCGCCAGGGCCGTGGGGGTCATCAGGACACGGAAACCAGCCACCCTGGCCCGCCAACAGAAGTCGAGGTCCTCCTGGACAGGAGAGAGCCGATCGTCGAACCCCCCGATACGGTTCCACACATCCCGGGCCACCAGCATGGCGCATGACGAGACGTAGAGGACCTCCCGGATCCGGTCGTACTGGCCCTGGTCGATCTCTCCCTCTTCCAGGGGCGAATACGGGTATCCGAAGCGGTCCGTGGACAGGCCGATCTCGCGGAGGACGCGAGGCTCCTCCCAGTCCACGACCTTCGGACCGACGACCCCGACTCCCTCGATTCGCTCGGCCGCTTCGACCATCGCGGCCACCGCTCCCTGGTCCAGCACGGTGTCGTCGTGCAGGAAGAGGAGGTAATCGGCCTGCCCGGCGACCTCGGATTGGAGCGCCCAGCCCACGGCTCCGGCGAACCCGAGGTTCCGTTCGCTCTTCAACACCCGATCGGGACCGAGCGCCGATCGGAGGAGATCGGCCGAACCGTCGGAAGAGTCGTTGTCGATGGCGAGGACGCCGATGCGGGGATGCGTCTGCCTGGCCAAGCCCATCAAGGACTGGCGAAGCCACCGCCCCCCATCTCTCACCACCAGCAACACCAGCACGCTCGGCGGTTGGACCTTTCGGGGCGGGGGTGATGCCCTCGGGAAGCGCGTCTCAACCTGTGGCATGGAGTACATGCGAGGAAGCGCGAAAAACGACGCGCAGCATAACACGGCTCATGGGCGACCTCGCCGCCAGAGGCCGCTTGTCGCAAGTTCTGCGACCGGCGGCGAACCGGTCCCGGCGCCCGAGCCAACGTACAGGGACGGACCGGAATCCCGATGAGGAGGTGAAAATCGTCCTCCTCGATGAAACGTCGGGATGTCTTCGGCTACCGCTTCTTCTTCGCCGAGGACTTCCGCCTCGTCGACTTCCTCTTGGCCGTCGACTTCTTGGCGGTGGACTTCTTCGCTGACCTCCGCTTTGCTGGCATGGACTCACCTCCTCTCAAGACTGGTCACGACGCCATGCGCTTCAGGCGTCGACGTTCCCGCTCGCTCATTCCACCCCATACCCCATAGCGTTCGTCCCGCCTGAGGGCATAGTTGAGGCACTCGATACGAACGGGACACTCCGCGCAGATCCGTTTGGCCTCTCGCGACGACCCTCCCTTCTCGGGGAAGAAGATCTCCGGGTCGAAGTCTCGGCATCGCGCTCTGTCCTGCCATGGAACGAAATGGTGCACTCCGGCTCTCCCCCCGAAATTACATTCTTGTAATTCTGGACCACTCCGGACTCGAAACGCAAGTCCGGGGCCAAGATTTTCCCGACCTGGGTGGCTCGCTCCATCTTCACCCGAGATCGTGGTCGTATCACCGGCCACATGCAAGCCACAGAGGGCACTTTTTCCCCAGTCAGCCTGGCTGACGATCTTGGTAAGCCTGCTTGACGAAATCGCCAAGAAACCCCGGAGTTTTCCACAAGTCACCCACATGTAGCTGTCGGTCGATTGGGGGGTAAGGTTTAGCGCGCCGCGGTTTGCCGGGGCCGGCTGACGCTACCGTAGGTGGTGGTTCGCTCCGCGGGGACCCGCCCGATGTCGAGGATGGCCTCGGCGAATTCCTCCGGTTCCTTGCGGATGCCCCACTCCGCGCCGGCCATCCGGGAGATGGTCTCCTCCATCAGGGTCCCGCCGAAGTCGTTGGCTCCCCCCTGGAGGATCAGCTTGCAGTAGTCCATCCCCATCTTCACCCACGAGACCTGGACGTTCCGGATACGGCCGTCCAGGAGGATCCGGGCCACGGCATGCATCCGGCGATTGTCCTCGAGGGTGGGACCCGGCCGGGCCTTTCCGGCGAGGTAGATCGGGGAGTTCTGCCAGACGAACGGCAGGGGGACGAACTCCGTGAACCCCCCGGTTTCACCCTGGATGCGGGCGAGGCGACGGATGTGCGCAACCCAATGAGGGGGCGCGTCCACGTGGCCGTACATGATCGTGGAGGAACTGCGGATCCCCACGGAGTGGGCCGTCTTGACGATGTCCTCCCAACTGTCGGCAGGGAGCTTTCCTTTCGTCAGGACCCACCTGACCTCGTCGTCGAGGATCTCGGCGGCGGTCCCGGGGATGGTGCCGAGACCCCGGGCCCGGCACTCTTCGAGGAACTCACGGAAGGAGATGCCCAACCGCGTGGACCCGTTCAGCACTTCCATGGGGCTGAACGCGTGAATGTGGATCTCCGGGACTCGGGCCTTGATCGCGTCGAGGACCCGGAAGTAGAAATCTCCGGGGAGGCTCGGGTGGAGTCCGCCCTGGATGCATACCTCGGTGGCGCCGTAGTCCCACGCCTCCTGGGCCCGGTCGGCCACCTCCTCGAGCGACAAGGTGTAGGACTCCGCGTCGACCTCGCGCTGGGCGAAGGCGCAGAACCGGCACCCCGTGTAGCAGACGTTGGTGAAGTTGATGTTGCGGTTCACGACGTAGGTGACTTCGTCGCCCACCGCCTCCCGCCGCAGGTCGTCGGCCACCTGGCACAGGGCCTCCAGCGCATCCCCGGTCGCCTGGAACAGCGCCAGGGCGTCCTCGTCGCTGATGGACTGTCCGTGTCGGGCCCTCGACAGCGCCAGCTTGAGGTCCGCGTCCAACTTCGCCGGCGGCACCTTGGGGCGCTCCGTCCAGTCCCGCGTCACGGAGATGTGGTCGAAGCTCCCGTAGACGTCCTCGGCATCCTCCCGGAGTCCCGCCCCCGATTCCTTGGCGAAGCTCAGCGCGATGGTCCGGGGCTTCCACACGATCTCGGGGTCTTGCCACGGCGTGGCCTGTGGACGTGGCCGGGTCGGGTCGGCCAAGCCGTCGGGGCCGGCCAGCCTTCGGATCGGCTCCTGCATCTTGCCGGCGATCCAGGGGTCGGGCTTCAGCGCGTACCCGGGATAGATCGCCAGGCGCTCCCGCAGCTCGTGGCCTTTCTCCGCGGTCCGGCGCTCGAGGTCTCGCAGCTTCGGCCACGGCGCCTCG
>WNGA01038371.1_pt1 | contig 12126 bp, 14 predicted proteins | sample 5400061 | NCBI WGS metagenome assembly WNGA01 (sample SAMN13153366, study PRJNA577476) | soil metagenome | isolation source: 100 cm soil or saprolite under grassland replicate 2 | place: USA:California | collected 2016-06-15
GCGGAGCCGTCCTCCACCCCGCTCGTGTTGGCGACGTTCACTTGAACCGTGGCAGCGTGCGCAGGCGCGGCGTACAACCCGATCGAGGCGGCGAGCGCCAGGAAACATCTCTTCATTCGTGGCTCCGGGGGGATGCGAGGAAGGCGTCACGTTAGAGGATGCCCCGCACGGATTGTAACACACACCGCGCGTCAAGTTGTCGCACCGCGCACGGGTTACACCTTCAGCGCATCGGCTCGCGAACGTCTGAGCGAGTCGCAGGTTCAAATCGGGGGCCTGCAACAGGTCTGGGAGTCACTCGCTCCCGGGCCGATCTCGTTCTTCATGCCCAGGCTGCGGGGCAGGGATGCTCTGAGTGTGGTTTGCCTCTACGCAGGGCGACCTGGCCGCCGCTCGCCGGATCGTCCACGAAGACCTCCGCGCGGCTTGGATCGTTCGGGACCCGCCATATAGAGTGCGCCCGTGACGAACGCCAATGAGCGCGCGTGGGAGCCGAGCGGCTGGGAAGCGGTGCCGTGCCCGTACTGCGGATCACAGGAGCGACGCCTTTACGAACGGTTCGGCTGGAACCTTCGGTTCACATACGTGACCTGCCTCGGCTGCGGGCTCGTGTACCAGTCGCCGCGCCCCGTCTACGGCGCCGAGACTCTCCAGTCCTACGAGAACTACCACTCGATCCACGATTTCCAGGCCGCGACCGATGAGCAGAAGAAGTCGTGGGTCGCGTCGCTCCAGCCGGTCGTAGACGAGATCCTGACGTTCGACTCGCGCCGAACGGGGCTCCTCGACGTCGGGTCGAACACCGGGCTGTTCCTCCGCGCGGCGAAGCCTCATTTCGCGCGGGTGGCCGGGGTCGAGATCGGGACGAAGATGCGGGCGATGGTGGAGAAGGACCTCGGGGTCAAGGTGTTCGCGGATTACGCGACCCTGCCTCGCGAGGAGCGATTCTCCTGCATTCACATGAGCCACGTCATCGAGCACATCCCGAACCCGTCCGCGTGGCTGACGAAGGCTCGCGAGCTGCTGATCCCGGGCGGCCTGCTCGTCATCGCCGTCCCGAACATTCTCTCGCTCGACCGGCGCTTGAAGCTGATGTTGAAGAGAGCCGGCCTGCGTCGCGGCGAGTGGTCTGACCCGATGCGCACTCCCGACCACTTGTTTGAGCCGACAATCCCGGCCACCATGCGCTTCCTCGATGCGCACGGGATCGATGTCGTGTCGCGGTACACGTACAGCCGATCCGACGAGGCGTCGCTGAAGCCATTCAGCCGGATCTACCGGCGCCGCCTGCTCCTCGGCGCCAACTCACGGTTCTACGCACGGGTGCGCTCCGCGCCGCGGTAGCGAGCAGCACGCCGCGCTAGCCGGCGACGGGCTCGCAGGTGCACCATCTAGGAGTCTCACCGCGGGCGAAGGCGGGGAGGGGGTGCTCCTGCAGGCGTGCGGCTCGCGGCACGTCGGCGCCGACAGCAAGCCTCGGGACTCCTGCACGGTCGTAGTTGCTCGTGGGCAAGGCGACGTGGATGGCCATGCTCGCGTTCCTCCACCAGCTGCGGGTGTTGCCGCCACCCGCCGGGCAGCGAGGTCGGGGCGTACGCCTCTCGCTCGCATTTCCCGGTAGACCGTCTTGCCCCGCTTCCACTGCTTGAGTTGCACGAGCCGGAGACGGTGGCGGATCCACTCGTCGAGGTCGCGGAACACGCGGGGCGTCTCCGCCAGCCGGAAGAACTCCCTCCAGCCGACGAGGTAGCTCCTCGAAGACCCGTTCCATCTAGTCACGCCCTTGCTGGGCACACCACAACAGTGAGGCCCAGGGGACTTCTCAGTCCTCTGGGCCTCGTTACGCCCGTGACGAGCGGGCCCAGACGACGTTCGTGGCGGTCAGGACCTTGAACGCCTGGAGGACGGGCTTCGCGATGGCGGTGTTGCCGTTCCTGTTGGTGTACGTGAACGTCTCGCGCCCGAACGTCTGGTCGAGCTCGACCGCGACGAGCGTGATGAAGTCGAGCGCGCGACCTCGTGCTTCTTCCCGGCGAACCAGACGCACCTCGACACCAACGAGGCACCCCCTATTTTGCGAGTGACGCACCCTGTGCAGTCCGCGGCCCATCCCAGTCCGGACGCTTCACCTAAGGCCTTGACGATCCGACCACGGCAAGGCCACACCTCCACGATCAGTGGACCGCATCGATTCCCCAGCGGAGGTGAACGTGACGAGGAACGCGAGCAGGCCGAGCCCTTGGATCCTCGTCTATGTCGTCGCGCTGTGCAGGCTCCACAGGTCCCGCAGCTCCGGGTGCTTTCGGAAAAAGAGGCCGACGATCTCTGGAGCCAGACGAAGGGCTACGAGCCCGCCGGGGAGCCTACCGTGCGGAGGATCCCGACCGAGGACGGCGTGAGAGTGGTCTGCGCGCAGACCTACACGCTCAGGATGGCGGGAGGAAGTGGCAGCGTCATCAGCGTCTGCGGCGGCGCATGCAGGCTCACGCCCGGATCGGGATTTCCTGATTGCAAGACGAGCGGATGTCTCTCGAACGGGAGGACGTGTTCGCCGCTGGTTTGCTCGGGCGGCTGTACGGTTAGCGAGGCCTGCAAGGCGGAGATGACGACCGGGTTCGGGGGGTTCTTCATGGCAAGTACGCCAGCGCCCTCGGAGATCACCGCAGGCTCGCGATGACCTCGCGCGCCTGACCCTCAGCAGTCGCCAATCCCGAGAGTCTACTACCTGCCCCGAACCGGTGGACCTGGTCTACGGCCGCCTCGCCGACGAGAACTTCATTCGCGCCGCGGCGAAGCTGCCGACCGTCACGGCGCCGGCAGCCTCGAGCGAGACCGCGGGCGCGGTCGTCTCCGGGACCGCCGTGAACGTGGCCGGGAACTCGGCGACGGCCGCGGCCACGGTGCGGATCGACTGGACCCCGCCGTCGCTCGCGCTCGACTGGCCGCCGTCGAGCCCGTTCCAGACGGACGTCTCGCCCGTGCCGTTCGCGGGCAGCGCCTCGGACGCGGTCTCGGGGCTCGCTCGCGTGAGCATCCAGGGGCCTTCGGGCACCGTCGACGTCGGACCGCAGTTCTCCGTCGTGGTGCCCGTGTCCACGAGCATCCCCGCGGGGGCGGCGTGGGTGGACAGCGCCGTGACCGCGCCGGCCGTCGACGCCGCCGGGAACCGCGCCGCCATCCCGGTCGTCGTCCGGTACACGACGCTTCCGTACGCGCCGCCGACGGACGCCGACCGCGCCGCCTACGACGCGATCAGCGCGCCGGCTGCCCAGCAGGGCCTGGACGGCTCCGGCGTCCCCCTCGCGCCGACGCGGGTCGTCGTCATCGACACCGGGCTCGACCGCACCTTCGGACTCGCCGGGGAGGTCGCCGACGTGGAGTACGTCGACATGTGCGACGTGACGAACACGGACCCGGTCGATCCGAGCGGGCACGGCTCGGCCGTCGCCGCGATCGTGGGCGGGGCGAACAACGGCTACGGCGCCAACGGGCTCGTCTCCGGGCTCGCGAACGGTCAGTTCGCGACGACGGTCGTGCGCACCGCGTGCGACGCCAAGGGCAACATCGACCTCTCGCTCGTCTACCTCGCGCTCGAGGCCGTCAAGGACGGCGAGCTCGGGCGCGTGTCCGTCGTGAACATGTCCTTCGCGACGCCGACGCTCACGAACGCCGCCCGTGAGCAGTACTCCGCCGAGTACGCCCGGTACCTGAGCACCGGGTCTTGCCGCTGCTCCGGGAGACCGTGTTTAAACGGTCGATGAACTTCTTCGACTACGACTCGTGGAAGGGGCTGTTCGTCGAGCCGCCGCCGACGGCTCGCCCCGGCCTCGACAAGTTCGAGTTCAACTTCACCTACGGCGATCACCACATCAGGACCATCATCGCGGGATGCTTCGAGGGCTCCGGCCTCCCGCTCCCGAACCTGCTGGAGCTGAAGTTCTCGGATTACGAGAGCGACGACGCGAACGACCACGAGTACACGTATGACACCGCGTCGCGGTCGCTGCCGCCGCTGACCACGTATCACCGCGTGGGCGGGGAGGGGCGCGGCTCGGGCTCGTGCAACACTTCCGTTACGCTCGGCGACCCCGTCTCGGGCATCCCGGTGCTCGTCGGGTTCAGCCTGACCTACGGCAAGACGGACCACCACGTCTGGGAGGTGATGGTGTCGCTCGGCAAGGATGCCGACGGGCGGGTGACGCTCGAGACGACGCTCGAGGACAAGCCGAGCTGCCCTGCCTACTCGTACGCCGTCGAGTACGCCGTCGTGCCCGAGAGCCGGGTCGCGTACACCGCTCGGGCCTCGGCCACGGATCACCGGGGGCCGGCAATTCTCCCCGGCGGCAACGACGACGTGCTGCAAGGCTTCTGGCTCAAGTTCAGGGATGACGACCACCACCTGCGCGAGCTCAGCGTCTCGGTCGGCGGGAATCTCGGCACGACGGAGGTCGTGTTCCAGGACGACAGCAACCCGAGCCCCCCGTACGACGTCTGGGTCGACTACGCGGAGCTGAAGCGGTTCCCGTGAACGCCCGCTCCGCGGGGACCGAGGACCGCGACCCGCAGACGAAGCAGCGAGGCCCCGAGGACCTCTCGGTCCACGGGGCCTCTTGATGCTCGAGCTCCGTTGCGAGTGCCTGGACCCGGAATCGAACCAGGGACACGGGGATTTTCAGCGCCTCGGGTGAGGCGGGGCGGGTAGCGCATGGGTAGCAGGAGGGCGTCGTTTCGCGCTTCTCGCCCCACCATTCGAGGGAGATGACCGCCATGCGGCTTGCGGTCATCTCCTCGGCTCATCCGAGCACAGCATCGAGCTGCTCCAGCCAGCTCGCCGCGGGTGCGGTCGTGCCGATGACGGGGGCGTTGAGACGCTTCCGCAGATACAGCACCCCGGCTTCCGCATCTTCGAGCCAGTCGCGGACGAGGATCTCGCGCTTCGCGAGAGTCAGCTTCCGGAACTTAGCTCCCTCGGTCGCGAGCCGCGACACCAGATGCCGTTGTGCGGCTCCGAGGTTGTTCTGGCTTTCCGCCCACGGGGGTAGGTCGGCCGCCGTCCGACCTTCGCGAAACGCCTCCAGTAGATCCTCGCTGTACGGCGTTCCGTCGGCGACGCGGCGGAGCAGCTTCGCCCCGACGAGCCGGTTCAGGTCGGTCTCGGTCTTGAACTCGCCGATCACACGGTGTGAGTAGTACTGCGGCACAGCGATTCCGAACTGTTCGTCGCGAAAGGCATTCAGGTTGAGGCGGCGCGTGCTCTGCGAAGGACCTGATGCCACATCCGTCGCTCCCACTGCCGCGCAGGCGAACCCGAACACGTCCGCGAAGTTCACGACGATCATCTCGACGCCGCCATCGCGGAACGCCTTGCTGAGGTGCAGGTATGCTCGGCGGACGGGCTCAGGAAGCTGGAACGGGTGAACGCCTACTCCAGCCTGCGCGATGACGATGTACACGCCGGCGAGACCCTCTCGGGCAGTGACGTGATCGACCAGCGAATCGAGGAACCCTGCCGGCCTGAACGCATCCTCGTTCAGCGTGGCGTCCGAGAGCGCAACGGTCGCAAGGAGCGGCTGGCCTACTTCGAGCTCAGCAGCGACCGCAAGTCCGGCATCGAGCCAGGCCGCGAGTGTCGTGCCCTCCTCCTCGCGGTCGCGGATGAGCGGGGCGGGGAGGATCACATGCGTGCAGCCGAACCCCAGCTGGCACTCGACCGCGCTCCGGCACGCCGGCTCGATGGCCGCGCCGTCGGGGGGCCGACCCGGCCACTTCGCCCCGGCAATCCGTTCGACCTCCTTCTGCCAGTCGCGGACACCCACACCGCTGTCGAACTCGGGCAGATCGGGAACCTGGAACCAGGGATGTGTCGCGAGACGACCACACGCCTTCCCGCACTTCGTGCGGTCGAGACCGGCCAAGTAGAGCTGCGGATCAATCAAGACGCGGCTCAGCTCCGGGCTCGCCTTTCTCGTGAACCGCACGTTTCCGTTCTTCTCGGCGAGGAACACCGCACCCTTAACCTCTTCGACTTCAGTTGCGAGGGTCCACTTGCCGCCGACGTTCAGCAGGAACATCACGGTCCTCCAAGATACGGGCGGAAGAACGCAGCGAGTGCCCTCGGACGCGCAGCCGAGAGCGGCGACATCATCTGGTGAACAGCACGGCAGAATGCGGCGGACAGGTCGCGGCGGAGAGCGCCAAGCGGAGCAGGCTGGACGCCGCGGGCGATCCGGCCCTGGTCGCGCCCGAAGGGATGCCCCTTCGCTGCCAGCTCGTAGAGCGTGACGCCGAGCGAGAAGGCGTCGGAGTGGATGGTGAGATCCCTCCTGCCTCGGGCCTGCTCCGGTGACATGTACCCCGGCGTCCCGACGGCGAATCCGGCACCCGTAACGCCGGAGCGGTCCAGGTGTCGCGCGAGGCCAACATCCACCAGGACGCAACTCCCGGTGGCGCTGCGGACGATGTTCGCCGGCTTGATGTCGGCGCTGCACGCGGCGCGGGTCGTCCACCACCGTGAACAGCTTCAGCGCGGCGGGGACACCGTCAACGGTTCCACGGAACACGCTCCCCTGCCCGCCGGCGCCGAGCGCGCCATCGACGGAGTACCTAGCAGGCAGCGCCTGCCGCAACTCGGTCAGGAGGTCCGTCGGGGCCAGTCGTGTCGCTCCCGGTGAAGGTCAGCCGAGAGTACACGAACTCCCTGCGCCAGTCGTGATCTCGTGCCTTCCCGGCGGGGATCACTCGGCGAACTCCGTGCTCGGAAACAACAAGCAGGCCTACGCCCGCGGCGAGGAAGCACTCCGCGCCTTCGAGCGCGGGGTGTGCGTAGGCCTCCGGCAACGCGACGTAAGCCTCGTCGGCGTATCTGCGATACGAGGTCGCCTGCGCGAGCGCATCCCGCCACCGCAGCAGCTTCGCCTCGACAGCGACGATCTTCGTGGTGTTGAGCCATGACCGCTGGACGGCGACTCGCCCAGTCGCAGAGCACTTCAGGAGACCCAGCCGGTCGAGCCTTTTCACGATGCGCTGCGTCTTCCCGTTGAGCCCGCAGCGGCGCGTGAGCTCATCCGTCGTCGTCGCCCCGTCGCGCCGAAGCACGGAGAGGATGACGCTCTCGCCGACCGACAGGGGCTTCGTCACCGGCAAGCGCGGTTGCCGCCGAGAAGGACGACCACGTCGGCGATGCTGTCACCGACGACGACTTCCCGTTCGATGCCTCTCGGCTGAGCTCGACCCGCGAGCACGGCCGGGAGCTGGGCGCAAAGTTCGTCAACGAGGGTCGCCTCGGACGCCGGTCGGAAGTCGCTGGGTCGTAGGCGGGGCACGGGGGTCGTCGGGGAGGAGAAGATCGTTAGTGATCTTAGCCCCCTGCGCGATCAGCGGCTAGTGTTTGTCGACGTGATTCAGTTCGCACCCGTCCAGGAGCACACGCTCTCCCCAGCCACGACGTGCAGGTCGCGACCCGCGCCCACGTCCATGACGCGGCCGCAGTAGCAGACCCAGACCTTCCCGTAGAGGTCGCAGTCCCACGAGCACAGTGCGACCGGGCCGGGCTGGAGCTTCGCGAGCTCGTCCGGGCAGCCCGCCTTCGGAACGCCACCCGTGCCACACGGCTCACCGCATCGCGCGAGGACTGCTTCCCTCGTCTCGCTCTTCCACACGCGGCACGTATCCCGACCGCCGTGGGCGGCGACGACGTAACCACGGGCGTCTCGAACGCGGTCGACGACCTCGGACCCGCCCCAGAGCAGCGCGCCGGCACCGAGGACGGAGATGATGATTCGGCGCCGCTTCGTCATGATGCGTCGCGCTTCGGGAACACCAACATCCTGAGCTGCATGAACTCGAACGAATCGCCGCCCAGCACTTCAGGTGACGCCGTGACCCGTTCCTTCACCGGGAACGACTGCTCACCCTCCCAGCAGGCGTAGAGCTCCACGGGGCCGCGAGCGGTCGCCTCCCCTACGTACTTCCTCAGCGCCGCGACGGATGCACGAGCACGCGCCTCGTCATCCGCCGCCTGCAAGTTCTCCGGCATCTGGTTGTAGGCGAACCCGCAGCCGCAGCCCTCGTGCGCCCCGGCGTAGTAGACGTTCGGCCACGAGAAGTGCGCGCGCACCGGGTCATCAGCCGGCGCCTCTTCGACAAAGAACGCCGGGCTCTCCTCATGCCACGCGACGAGCGGCAGCGGGGTCGGGGCGGAGAGGTAGACGGCGACGCACATGAACTGGATCTAGTTCGAGAACACGAGGGCGGCGTGGCGACTCCCGAGCGTACCGCACACCGGCGCAACGCGAGACGTAAGAAGGAGGTGCGGCCAGGGAGAATCGGGGCACCCGTCCGCGAAGACCGGGTGCCCCGCTCCTCACCGCTCCGTCCGGCGCTTCTCCAGGATCGAGGCCAGCACCGCGATGACCGCGAGTGCGAGCTCGACGTCCGGCACGCCACCGCTTCATGGGCGTCCTCCGGCTCCCGCCGGCGCCGGCAGGTCTGGGTGATGAAGCCGGAGGGCGGCGCAGGAGACGAAGAAGCTCAGGCCGAGCACGGCACCGGCGTCGTCACCGGCGGAGTACGCCTGCGAGTCGATCTGGGCGCGAGCTCGATCTCGGCGCGGCGCGCGAGCTCGGTGCCCAACCGCTTGAGCCTCGCGAACACCGGGGAGATGGTCGAGCCCATCGCCTCGGCGGTCTCCTTGAGCGTGTGGCCCTCGTACCGGGCGGCGAGGACCGCTCGGTCGTTGGGGGCGAGGGTGTCCGCCCAGCTCGCGAGGTCGAGCGCGCCGATGATCTTGGGCGTGGGGTCCTGCGCGAGGCCGTCGGCGAGCCCGATGACCACCTCGCCGTCCTCTTCGCGCCGGAACGTGCCGTCCTCGTCCGGCAGGCCGTCGATCCGCAGGATCTCCACCCGGCCCTGGTGGAAGTTGCGCGGGTCGAGGGCGTCGCGCTTCCGCTGCCCCGACTTCACGAGCTGGCGGCCCAGGTCCACCGCCCGAAGCCGAGCGTGATGAACGAGGAGGGCGTCATCGAGCACGACGCCAAGGCGGGCCCTCCTCGCGTAGAGCTCGAACGTGAGGGCCACCGCCTTGGCGAGCCGCTCCTCCGAGTCGCTGCCGGTGATGTGTCGGATGACCGGGCGAAAGATGCCCCGGGCGACCTTGTCGGCGAACTTCTGGTTGATCTCGTTGTTCGTCATGGGACCGCTCCAGGCGCGGCCACACGACGAGCCTTGGGGGCCTCGGTGGCGCGCAAACGCGCCACCAGGCGCAGGACAAGTGCTGTTGGTCGGCAGGCAGCCCGGCGGGACCGCCCCGCCGGCGTTCCTGCCGGTGGAGGCCCGGAAGCACTCCAGACCACCAGGATTCTTATCCCGGAGGAATCTCTAGCTTTGCTCGGGTCCCGTCGGCCTTGGCTGGCGAGGTTGCAGGGCGAGTGGTGTTGCCCGCGCTGGGACGACCCCTAAACTTTCGTGAGCACCGGGTCGGGTGGGGGTCGATTTCGAGAGGTGGTGGGGGACTTTCCCCTTTGGTCGACCAGATGTTCCTTTGGCCGTGACGCCGGAGCCCCTCACGCGAGGCCCCGTCACAGGGAACCCTCTCCCCCTCCTGCGGAGGGTGAATCGGCTTTCGGATAGCCCTAGCCGTCGGCGAGGCCGCCGCCCTGCGGCGCGACGTCGATCGAGCCCGGTCGGCCCACCTGGCACCCGAACCCCGACTACCCGCACGTCGCGAAGCTGATGAAGGACTTGAAGAAGCTCCTCCGTCCAGAGCGCCCAACCCTCAAGGACATCGCCTGGGTGCTCAACGACAAGAAGCACAGGACGCTCACGGGGCGGCCGTTCACGGAGCAGAACGTGGACCGGGCCGTCGTCGCCGCAGAGCTCCTCCTCGGCAACCGCGACCTCTAGCACCCCGAACTAGCGGTATCCGACTCGCCCCTCCGGCAGCCTCGACTGGAAGCTGCGGGATGCCACGCCGTGCCACCGGCTGGACCCGCCACAACCAGGCCGGAGGCGAAGATGGTCGAGGACGAGCAGAAGACGGACGAGAAGCTCTGGGACGTGAACGACGTCGCGCGCTACCTGCGCGCGAGCAGGTCGTGGACCTACAAGGCCGCCGCAAAGGGCGCCATCCCGTCCATCCGCATCGGCGCGATGCTGAGGTTCGAACCGAACGCGATCCGTGACTTCGTCACCACCCTCGCGAGCCGGGGCGAGCGGTGACGGGGCAAAGCGAACGCAGTTCGCAGCATCAGGATAGAAGGGGAGCGTTCCTCTCCGCCCGCGACCGGCTCCGTCCGGTCAGCGTCCCCGTCTTCCGAGCGCCCTGGCAGGCAGTGAGGCAGGGGACGGTGCTGTCCTGCTGCACCAACTCGCCGGCGCGAGCACATCAGCCCCCGCGGCGCACCGGGCGCCGTTCCCGGCCGCGCTCTCGACGCCGTGCGTCCGCTCGGACCGGAGTCACGAGCCGCGCGAGGGTGGAAGACGACCCCGACCCACGACCGGACGGGCACGAGCGGGGGCGGCCGTGAAGCCGCTCCTCTCGGTGAAGCAAGTGGCCGCCATCCTCGGCGTCCATCCCAGCGTCGCGTACCGCGAGGTGAAGCGGCACATGGTCCACGCCGTCATCGGCGTCGGCGCCATCCGCGTACCGCAGGAGTCCCTCGACAACTACATCCACAGCAGGAGCAAGGAGCCCGCATGTCCCGAAGGCGCAGCGGCGACCGTCTCTACCGCAAGAAGAAGGACTCGACGTTCTACGCCTGGTTCTACGACCCCGCCACGGGGGAGCGCGTCGTCTTCTGCACCAAGACCCGAGACCGCGACGCCGCCCGAGCTCTCCTCGCCAAGGTCGAGCGCGACGCCTACGCGGCCCATGCTTCGGGTCGTCCAGCCCCGCACCGCGGCGCGACCGGCCACACCGTCGCGAACGCCCTCGACTACGCCCTGACGAGCGGCCTCAACGACGTCGCGCCGGCGACGTTGCAGTGTTACGCGACGAAGGCCGGGCACGCTCTGCGCCTCGTCGGCCAGATCGACGTGAACCGGCTCTCGATGGAGGACGTCCAGGGCTTCATCGAGACGCGCAAGGGCGAGGGCGCGCACACGAGCACCATCTACAAGGAGCTCGTGGTGCTCCGCCTCGCGCTGAAGCAGGCCCACGACCGAAAGCTCATGCGCGACGACCCGCGCGGCCTCTTCCCGAAGTTCTCCGCCGGCTACGTCCCGCGTGACACCTACCTGACCCGCGACCAGGTCACCGCCCTCCTGCGCGAGCTCGGGCCACGCCGGGTGCCCTGGGTACTGGTCGCGGTCTCCACCTCCGGCCGGCTCTCCGAGGTCGAGCGCCTCCGCTGGGAGACCAGCGTCGACGTCGCCGGCGGCTGGCTGCTCCTCCCCGGGACGAAGACGACGCTCTCGAAGCGCAAGGTGAAGATCCCGAAGACGCTCCTCGACTTCCTCACGGACAACGCCCTGGAGCGCGTGGTCGAGGCGTGGCCGAACGTCCGCCGGGACCTCGCGGCCGCGTGCCGGCGCGCGGGGATCCCCCGGGTGAGCCCGAACGACCTCCGCAGGACGTTCGCATCTTGGATGCTCCAGGCCGGCGAAACGAACTTCGTCGTCGCGAAGATGATGGGCCACTCGACGACGAAGATGGTGGATACGATCTACGGCCAGCTCGGCGACAAGAGCTTCGAGAAGGCCGCCGAGAAGTTCCCGGAGATCACCGTCCCGGAGCGGGCGCGGGCGGGTAGCGCATCGGTAGCAGAGCCGGCCCGAACCCAGAGAATCGTGAGAGCCGGGAGAACGCACGCTGCCTCGACTGGCACCGTCGATCACTCGCCCAGAAGCAGTGAGGCCCAGCGGAGTTTGCAGTCCACTGGGCCTCTCGATGTCGGACGAGTTGAAGTGCCTGGACCCGGAATCGAACCAGGGACACGGGGATTTTCAGTCCCCTGCTCTACCATCTGAGCTATCCAGGCGTTCTGCCCCACCGCGCCCTGGGGCGCAGCGGGACGGCAGTTTTACGATCGCGCGCCCCGGAACGCAAATCCGAAAAGCCCCGCCTGGAGGCCAGGGGAGCGGGCGCGGGGAAGCGGCGGGGCGAGGCTACTTGCGGCTGCCGCGGAGACC